>Ga0213828_1000105_pt1 | contig 108142 bp, 92 predicted proteins | sample MC6MC0897MG_FD_180664 | JGI IMG/M metagenome (GOLD analysis project Ga0213828, IMG submission 180664) | Enriched soil aggregate microbial communities from Iowa State University, Ames, United States - MC6-MC0897-MG | ecosystem: Environmental > Terrestrial > Soil > Unclassified | place: USA: Iowa...
CAAGAACCATGCTTGCGGCACGTTGCTTGAACTCGCGGGTATAGGTCTTTCGTTCTTGCATGGAGCCTCCTGAATAGGCGAATCATATCGCCCTTAAGAGGTGTCCGAGATCATTAGGCCAGTTCAGGGACGGGAATGATCGAGAAGCTGAGTACGCACTAAGGCAGACTGCAGTCCCCCCGTTCGAGGCCCTTCATATGGGCGTATACAGGTTATCGATCCAAGGGTAGGTTCGTTGTCAGGAAATCACTCAGGGAGCACAACCATGGACGGCAACCAACGCATGATCGCCTGGTCGGCGGCGTGGGCACTGATCGGTGGAGTAGTGGCATGTACTGGCTGTATGCAGAGCCAACCGATTTCGAAAGCCGAAGAACCATTCCCTCATGATCCAAGCTGTGCCGCCAAAGATGAGGTGGCCTCGAAGCCATGGGCTGAACTGCACCAGATTCTTGACGTGGTGCGTGGCTGACAACCCTGCTACGGCTAGGCACCTCACTCCTCCTCATCCTCGGGAGTACCGGTGATGTAATAACCGCCGCCCGAAATATCGCCACTGTAGGTGGGCATATCATCAGGACTCTGTGAGTTCAGAACACTGAAGTAACTGCTTCGAATGCCAAATTTATCTTGCAGCTCCTGCGAGAGCTTCAGCGCAATATTCTGGCGCTCACGAAGATCTCGGCGGGGATCCAGCTCATCCAGAGAAGCGAGATAGCGCCCACGTTGGTTGACCTTAACCCGCCCTTCCGAGATCAACGCTCTCACATACCAGTGGGTATTATCCTTAAACCAAAGCCAGCAGCCCCCATGCTCACTCACTGGGCCCTTGGGCATCGAAGCTTCAAGAATCAAAACACGGCTTTCAAAATCAAGCCGTGTCACACCAGCATCCAAACGCGAGACCGTCATGCATGACTTAAAATCGAAACATGCCTTATGGAAAGCTGCCCGCCACTTGTCCTCATCAAAGCCTTCGACGTCCGGGGGGAGCTTGTCGCAGACGAGGACGTGGTCAAAGTGTTCCTTGGATACGACTCCTTGATCAATCAAAGAAATCAGGTCGTACTGAAGCGCCCGAGCGGTGACCACGTCTGGGACTACCACGCCTATCCCCGCCCATTTCTTCCTGGTGATCTTAAGTCCTGGAATGCGGCTGCCCTCAATCCCATGCGATTCAAGTCTGTCGATGCGGCGCCCGTAATCCCCTGAGTACAGCCAACGCCATTCTGGGTGCCCTTGTGACCCAGAGGGCAAACCGCTTACTGCTCCAGGGCATTGAGGTTGATTCTGGGCAACTGTGTCTGCATTCAGCCTAAGCGGTGCTCCGGGTAGGTGGCCGGTATCTTCATGAGATGAGTGAGCAAGCGGTTCAATTCCCCCCTTCTCAGCAAGCCTCACAGGGATCGTGATGGCAAACTGGGACGCTGCCTTTTCCAAGGGAGGGAAGCCATCCCGTACAGCGATTAGGTCACCTAGGTTGAAACTCGAGAAGCACACCGCCGGTTGCGGGCCTTGGATAGTTCGCTCCCCCTCACGAACGCCATAAGTCGCCCACAAATGCTGGTAGCGCACTGCAACTCGTAGGAGAAACCCCGCAGACCATTGATCATCGTCAGGACGACAGTGAAAGGGAAATGCCTCTGGCTCATACTCAGGACGCGACTTACTTGTCAGGCGAATGTCTCGAAAGTAGTGTGCAATCCGTGGCGCAGTTCGCGGATCAAAGTTCTTTGGCATTTCATAATCCTCTTTTCCAAAGCGCAGCGTGCCTCGGCCTTAGAAATTTCTTTTAAAGGCTATGAGCGATTCAACTATCGACCCGACAAAACATAGACACCTCGACACAGTTGCGCAAGTGGCTCACAACAAAAAAAACCAAAGATTTTGGCGAGGCTAATCATTATGAATAAATTGACACCACCCAACACCCAAGTTTATTCACCGTCAATATTCATCGCAAATCGCTAACTTTTTCCAGGCAGTCAAAAATACACACTAATTGGCAATATTTTAAAATACAGTTATGCGGATTAAATGCAATTCACAGGATGTCTCGCCGATTTTATCGCCCCGAAGAACTCGGTCAAATATTCGTTATTTCATATTCGTTGAGCGAGCACTGATGGGTTGGCCGATATGTCAATTGTGGAGGATTCATCCTGCTGAAAAATACTCTGACCAATAGAGAAAGTGTGACTGGAATGCCGGTTATGATCAGTGCCTTGCATGTCAATTAACGGCCTTCACCGTATGAGGCGCCCTAGATCAGTGACGATCTCCGCAAAGACAACCGCCCTCCTTATGAGGATTTCCGGGCCAACTGAACGATTCGCCCAGCGGAAATTTCGCTAACGATAATGCCGACCCGACCTTCCTCAAGTTGGAACAGCATGGTCAATTCAATGAAAAGATCCGCCCCAGCACTCGCCTTTCTTGTCGAGTTGAGTGCTCCACTCGCCTAGGCAATTCAACCCCTAAAATCAAGCATTGAGGTGAGCGAAGAAAAATAAATTCTTGAAAAGCTAAAGTTCGCGCTTTTTAAAACCGTTGATATATATATTCAATCACCTATTAAGGGTTTCAAATGCGCAGCACTCGACGTCAGCGTCCCACCCTCCCAATCGTGTCCTATCAGTTCACTTCCCATGGTTGTGAGAGCAACGACACCTACCTCGTTGCAGTTGGCATCAAAGCTGGCAACGTAAAAGTCACTCTGGGCGACTTCATTGCTACCTTCACCCCGGCTCAGTGCGCTGCGGTATCCAGTACGTTGGAAAGAGCTGCACAGTCCTTGTCAGAAAAGCTTGGCAGTAAACAAGCCGCACCCTCAATTGATGATCGATTGTCGATGGCTAGGCGTTGTGTTCGGCATCTCCTCGCAATCGGTGAAGAAGCCCCGAACATGTTCATCCAAAGCCATCGCAACGGGATCAACTTTTGCGCTCAAGGGGCATTTGTAGATCCTGACCCCCACTTTGCTGGTGGGGACGGCGATGGGAGACACGATGAGGACGATGAGGCCGTCTACGATCTCACGATCGTGGTCGATGATGCCCCGACTATCTCACTGCGTTTTGGCCGGGTTGGCTGGACTCTCTCAGCCGACGAAGCGAATTGGCTATCTCAGCAAATATTGAAAGCAGCAGTATCAATCGCTGCCGCAGAGCTGATGTCGCTCACGGCATATGATCTGGTCGTAGCCTAAGCGCGGATTTGAACTGCCGCCCGCAAGCGGAGCGCGCAGGTGTGAGGATGCGAGCCCGAAGGGCCAAGCCACCTGCAGAGCCAGGTGGCTTGGTTCACCGCAGCCGTTCGCCGCAGGCGGCACACCCACATAAGACCGTACTCGTAGGCAAGTCTGTTTTTGTTATTGTCCATAGCCCGCTCTTAGCAGACCCGATCAACCTTCAGGGAAGACATGTTCATGGCTTATGAAATCCATATTCTCAGCACGACCGGAACCACAGGTAATGCAAGCGCAATCTCCCTCGAGGAGTGGGAGTCGTTCTGTGCAAATGACCCCTCGTTGCGGCTTGAGACTGAGGTCGTGGCAATGAACCCCAAGACTGGTGTAACTATCACAATAAGCGGACTAGCCTCCGCAGTCTGGTCTTCTCCTCAGACCCAACAGGAGTATCGATTCGACTATCGCCAAGGCGAAGGAAATAGCTCAAGCCTTTGGCGCAAGAATCGAGGGTGATGAAGGTGAAGCGTATTAACACCCATGGATAGATCCTGAGACGTCACCGGAGCGTGCGGCGTAAATCGCCGTCGAGCACTGCCGGCCCACTGACGATTTCCATTGATACAAGGTGGGCAAGGACTTGGGCAACGTGGGCAATCAAGGGCCGCATCTGATTGAACCCCTGTCTGTGCCCTCGGATTTCGACGACTAAGGCACCTGAGTTCAGTCGTACCTTTAGAGGCCAGATGATGAATCCAACCACCCCAGACGGTCGCTATTTCGTTGTCAAAGGACGGCTGTGGCGTTGTTCATATCCGGCGCTTGATGAAGACAAACGTCAGAGATTGGTGAATGAGCTGATGGACGCTAGCAGAGCTGTAAGACGGCGAAGGCATCAGCTAAGACCCAGCGCCATTACCGCATCATGCTAGTCAGAAAAGGATTCCCTGCAGGATGGTATAAAGCAGCGTGCCTGTAGACCAGTTCACGTTCAAACCTGGCAATGTCGATTTTCTGCTCAAGAGTGAAATCCCTGTCCTTTGGAAGCACGAGCTTGCGGTGCTTTTGATACCTTTCAATACGTTTGTGTCTGATGAGATCCCAGAAGCCACCTTCAGGAAGTCCCTCTTTGTTCGATAGTACTGCGGTATAGATCGCACCCTCCGGGCTCGCCAACTCTCGACAGGCCGCCTCAACAGTCGTCCAGACGCACGCTCGCCAAATATTCGGAGCCACGCACAGCCTCTCTTTGTCCTTGAACAGCCCGTACATAGCGGGGTATCGAATGATGCTTCGGCTACGTGCAGCATCCAAAAGCAACGTGCGAACAGGTTTCTTTTTATCGTGGAATACTTCCATGAACTCGATCAGTTCAGACAATTTGGTACTTCCCTCCTGAATGGCCAAGATGGCTGAACGGCTGCCTCTTGAGAGCATGGCGGAAATTAAGACCCTGCGGCTCATGCTCCAACAACAGTCACAGGGTTCGAGTTAGGCTGATGCTCGATTGGTCATTTGAATCGCTTTGACGATACGAGCTCTCACAGATGCCGTGAGCTTCTGCACTCCGGCCTCTTTCGCAATGCTGTAAATCAACGATTCGTCGTCCAGAGCCCGCGCAGAAAACTTGGACGCAATGCTCGCAATCTCTGCTAGGCAGATCTCCATCAGGCTTCGCAAGGAGTCTTCATCCGCAGATTGACGGAACACAACCTCCTGATCCTCCTTAAGACTGGTCGGCCAGTAAAAGACGCCTACCTGACTTTCATCGTGAAAACGAAAACGTTGCTTGGCCAACTGATCGACACGATCTCGAATTTTCGCGCCGGTACGCACCCATCCATGCGCGCGTGCAATACGACGAGCCAGAATTACATCGAGGATTGGGCCCTCACTTTCAACCACATGGGCAATCATCTTTTCCAGGTTTTCGGTGTAATTGGGCTCAAAAAATCGATCAGGATCGACGGCGTCAACAGCACTGCTGGGATCAGCTTCGACATAGATCAATTGCCGAGATGGAGCCAAAAAAATCGTGTCGTCCTGGACTGAAACGAGCGATGCTGAACTGGCGTACTTAAGCTCTGGCAAGGCCCCTGATGGATCATTTGCTTCGACGATATCAGCCACAGCGGCAACCACGGCGACTTGCTCCACGACCTCGATAACGTCTGCCATGGCAGCATCGACTTTCAAACGTTCTGCCTCCTCCGCTGCATCGATAATCGCCTGCTTGGCGCGTGATTCTGCAAGGAGATCGTTCAGGCGCAGGTGTACCTTCTCGGCAGTACCAACTGCATCCACCCACCAATCCGTAGACCAAATCCTTACGATTTCCCAACCCAGATCTCGTAGAACGAATTCACGAAGCTTGTCGCGATCTCGTGCTGTGGCGCTGCGATGATAGGTAGCACCATCACATTCAATACCAGCAAGGAACCGCCCAGGTGCGTCAGGGTGGACGACTCCGAGATCAATCCGGAATGACGAAACACCTATCTGTGTCTGTATGTGCCAGCCTTTCTTGGCCAAGGCGGCAGCAACCGCTTCCTCAAATGGACTGTCGAAACCGCCCACGCTGCCAAAATTAGCCTCAGCCAAAGCACGCGGCCCGCGCTCTGCAAATTCCAGAAAATGCTTCAGGTCTCGAACACCAATAGCTTGTGTTCGCGCGAGGTCAATGTGCTCTGGCCGTAGCGTGGAGAAAAGAACCAGCTCCTGACGTGCGCGGGTAATGGCGACGTTAAGGCGGCGCTCGCCCCCAGGGCGGTTCATCGGCCCAAAGTTCATCGACAGTACACCAGCGGCGTCCTTACCGTAGGTCGTGGAGAAATAGATGATGTCTCGTTCATCGCCTTGAACACTCTCCAGGTTCTTCACGAACACCGGTTCCAGCTCGGATTCGGCGAAGTACGGTTCCAGCGACGGATCTTTTCGGCATGCGTCATCGAGCATGTCCATGATGAGCTTCTGCTGCTCACCATTGAACGTTACAACTCCAACCGTCCTTCGGGTTTCCCGGAATAAAGGAGATTGAAGACGGGCAACAAGATCTGCAACCAACGCCCGCGCCTCGATCAGGTTCGTGCGTGAGCCGCCCTTATCGTAGATGCCTGCTACAGGGCACAATCTCACTGCCTTGTCTGCTGTGAATGGCGATGGGAAAGTCACCAGTTTCGACTGGTAGTAGCGCTGGTTCGAGAAGGCGATCAAGCTTTCGTGACGGCTGCGATAGTGCCAATTGAGATTCCGCATTGGCAGGTTCGCGCTGATGCACTCATCCAGAATACTTTCGAGATCTGCTTCGACATCTTCATCGTCAACCGTTGACTCAGCTCGGTCAAAGAACGACGTTGGCGGCAGCTGTTTGGGATCGCCCACCATCACTACCTGTCTGCCCCGAGCCATGGCACCAATGGCGTCCCAGACAGGTATCTGCGAGGCTTCATCAAAGATAACCAGATCGAATGGCGTAGAGGCTGGCGGCAGATACTGAGCAATAGAAAGAGGGCTCATCAGCAAGCAAGGGGTCAACTTAGTCAGCGCGTCTGGTGCGCGCGTCATCAGCTCACGCAACGGGATGTGCTTGGTCTTCTTGCCCATCTCATGGCGCAGCAAGCCCCAATCCGAGGAACGGCTAACACTGTCCTGACTTGGAAGATCTGCGCATAGCCGCGCACGGAGCCAGTCTTTGGTAAGCGCCGTGAACTTATCGTCCAGCGTGCGGAAATCACGAATACGTTGTTCATGCTCAACGCTGACGAACGTCCGAATGACCTCTTCGTTGTCCACTGTGGTGTTCAACCACCAGCGGGCATAGTTGACTTCCAGTACTCGACGGACTTTCCCAGACGTGATCGCGCCCATCTCCATCGCGTTGACTATGGGAGCCAGCCCTACCGCAAAGGCTTCATCTCGAACCTTGCGCCAAGAGCACCATGCCTTCAAGCGCGGCTCCGAAGATACAACCGTTTCACAGTTTTTCTTGAGATCACCCAATGCCAGGTGTGCGGTTTCGTCGATGCCCAAATCGGTGAATTGGCCAACCGCTGTCAGATGCGAAGTACGCTCTTGGAGCAAGCCAAGCTTCTCGCGCAACGTGGCGCCTGCCAGAGGGATTGCACCCTCTTGCTCCAACAATGCATTGCCATCGCCAAGCAACATCTGGAGTGGTGCCTTGTAAGCACCAATCTGCTCTGGGTTAATCGCCAGCTTGGCAATCGCAGTGGCCAGCTCTCCTTGGAACACAACTGCGTTGCGAACCCCCTCAAGCTTTGTCTTCAAATCATTCCAAGCAGGTACCGTTTCGCGCAGATCGGATAGATCAGCCAGCTCTCTCTCAACCACGGTTCTGCGCTTGAGCAGCTCAAAATCATTTTTCAGCGGATCGCCACAACGCCCCTCTTCTACGAGAGGATGATCGTCGACAAGCCGTCCACGCTCCTCGATATCACGCCGCTCGACCTGAAACCGAATCGCAGCAGTGAGCACATCAACGTCTGTAGCAAGCCCGCTCCACAAGGACTGGGTTCCTTCACCGAGGTCGACCAACTTATCCATTTCGGCATCAAGCCGAATCACGTTACGCAGTCGAAGAAGCTCCACTTTCAGCGCATCGCCCAGATGGCCTTGTTCGGCCAACATCAGCCCCTCATCGACCCAAGGCAAATTTTCCTTTTGAAGTCGCACCGCTTCTTGGAGCTTGATGGCTGCAACGATCCAAGCGACATCGGACTTAGCCCCTTGCCATAAAGAACCACACTCTTCACCAAGAGAGAGGTCGTCAATGGCGCGACGTATAGTTCGAATTTCGACCCACGTTGCCAGTTCCTTGGCATTGTCGATTTCGCCTTCGAAAGTCTGCACCGGAGCCAACACCCCTGCAATTCGGCGTTTGCCGAACCAGGATTTAGGCCAGAAAGCTTCTTCAGCCTCTATCCACTCACGGTGCAGGAGTTCGACATCAATGCTCTCGATCGTCTCTGCGTAGGTCGCTTGCAGTTGTGCCCTGAGAGCTTCGACTTGACCAAACAAAACGACAGCTTGCCCCAGCACATCAGTGACGCTCTGCGGCCAGGCTGGGCCAAGATCGGAAAAAGAGGCGCGGCGCTGCTGCAGCAAATCGATACCTTTTTTGGCATCCGCAACTACACGAGACGACCATATCGTCGACAGCTTTGAATTGATCTCGCGGTGCTGTTCAACCCATGTGCAGCCCTCGCTCAATCGTTGAGAGATGGAGCGAGCATCAGGTTTCAGAGCAAAGCGCCAATCATGCCCTGCCGCCTCTGGCAGTACTCGAGAAAGAATCGATAGACCGTCCAGTGTTGTGGGTGTGTATTGGGTGGCAGGAAGTGCAGTCAATTCAATGAAGCGATCCGCAGCCCTTTGCACCTCTAGTACACTAGGCAAGACATCCCTCGCCGCTTGCACAAACTGCTGTTGCCAGTGAGGCGACCATTCGGCTTGGCCAACCGGAGACAAAGCGTTGCCAGCAAGTTGATCAAAACCCACAGCCTGGGCGTTAACTTCAAGACGGTCGCCTAGTTCACGCAGCTCAAGCATCGCTTTGTGATCATGGACATCAGGGGACGCCCATCCAATCGAAGCCACAGCCTCATCTACGCCAGATGTGACAGTGCCAATGGCGTCATAGATCGTATAGCCATTGCGATGACGGCGATGCAGCCGTTCAACGTAGATGTTGAGACTATCCCGTAGTGTCGCCAGGCGCTGGGCCTCGACTTCCCATGCCGCCGAATCAATATGTCCTTTCGCTTCCCACGCTGATTGCAGCTGGGCGAGCACATCAGTCTTCCGCGCCTTACTCGAATGGAGCTCAAGGCAGAACTCACCCAAACCGATTTCCCGAAGCCGTCGATAAACGACGTCCAGAGCAGCGATCTTTTCAGAGACGAAAAGCACTCGACGGCCTTGGGCTATAGACTGCGCAATCATGTTGGAGATGGTCTGGCTCTTGCCCGTGCCAGGCGGGCCAATCAGAACGAAGTCCTTACCTTTCGCAGCCGCCATCACTGCAGCAAGCTGAGATGAATCAGATGGCAGCGGGCAGAACACGTCAGCTGGGCCATAGTCACGATCCAGTGACTCAGCTTCAGGGAACGGAGTATCGGAGATAAACGAGTCTCGAGGGGTGTCAAGCAGATGCTGGACGACCGGGCTCTGCCGCAAGTGCTCAGAGTTCTCAACCAAATCCTTCCACATGAGGTATTTGGCGAAAGAAAACATGGAAAGCACAACGTCCTCGTTGAGCTCCCAGCCTGGGATGTCCTTGATGGCATGACCGACTTTCTTCCAGATGCCTGCAATATCGAGTCCCGAGTCATCACGAGGCAACTCGTTTTCCAGCGAACCTAGTCCCAGCTCAAAATCCTGGCGGAGCATCTCTATCAGCGTTGGGTTGAAGCGCGGCTCATCGTCGTGCAGCACCATGGTGAATCCTGAGCGCGCACTCTTACGCTCTAGTGTCACAGGTATCAGCACCAGCGGCGCTTTATACTTCTGCCCTGCCCGGTCTTCTCGCGTCCAGCTAAGAAAGCCAAGCGCCAAGAACAGAGTATTGGAGCCGCCTTCCTGCAAGGCTGTACGGGCACCTCGATAAAGCTCGGTAAGTCGGACATCCATCTCATTGGATGTCAGCGCTACAAACACTTCCCTGCGCTTGAGCGCGTCCTCGGCATGTCGACGACGCACGTCCTCTCGTTCGCGCTGCTCATAAAGCGCTCGCTCCCGTGGGTCAGCACCATCCATTAGATCTGGCCGGGTCAGTAACTTAAGCGACTGACCACTCGCCAGAATGTCCTCAAGCGCTCCCGGGTCTGGTGACTCAAGCTTCAGCGAACGTTTGCCCGTTTTGAAATTGAGCAGGTTGTTTCGAAGAGACAGATCCAACAGCTTACGCTGCCAACGGCCCAATCGATCGGAGGGATTTAATTTGGACAGATCCTCGACCTGAACCTCAACATTATCCTCGGCCAGACCAAGCCCTTCCTCCACCAGCAAAGGAGGTGGGGCGTCGGAGGATTCGTCATTAGCTACGCGCGCGATTTGGGACTCGGCGCTAGCAAGCGGCTTGATTCGCTGCAGACGCGCCCGACGGATGTCCAGAAGCATCTCAAAGCGGCTCTCTGCATCCTCTTCAACCTGTTTGGCTCCTCGTTCAACTGCATAGGAGAAGGCCGGAACCGGGTTTTGAGTGACGAGCGTCGTCTCAAAGAGCACAAGCTCTTGAAGCTTGACCCGCTTGCGCACCGCCGTGACATCATCGACCAGAGCAGTGGTGAACTCTTCCGGCTTCAGCCAAAGCCCAGCAAAAGCATGCCCATGGGTAAACACGATGACGGGATTGAGACCAGCTTGCTCAAGCGCAGCGCAGAAAAGCAATGTAAGGTCTAAGCAAGTCGCCAGGCCGGTATCAGCGATCTGACTCGGACTGCGCACCTTCTGCCCCGACTGTTCAAAACTCGCCGGCGGTAATGCATAGTCAAGTTTCATCCGGGCGACAGCACTCCATACTGCAGAGGCCAGCTGCCAAGCTCGTTTGGAGCCACCCTCATATCCATCGAGCGCTGAAGACAGTTCGCTTAGGCGAAGAAGCTCAGCAGCCTGCTTGAGCAACCGCTCAACCGCTGGGTCATTAGGCTGGACGAACGCTGCGGTCATATCAGGAATGTGCCGCAGACCGCCCCATTGGTTGCGAGGCAGGAGATCCACGACCTGCTCTAGGCGCGCAATCTCTTTGCGACCGCCCTCTGCTGCTTTGTCATCAGCCTCGAGGACAAAGGTAAAAGTCGACATCTCCGACTCTGTCAGCCGACTCAGCAACGGCCCATCCAGAACGAGATCGAGGCCCGGAATGATCCGGAAGCTATCCGCAGCAATTTCGTCGATACGCCAAGTCTTGGCCTTGAGCACCTCAGGAGCAGATGTAAGGGTCAGAGTAGCGTTGACGAATCGCTCGTTAGTCTCGTTAGAGATTCGAAGCTCTCGAATAACAGGAATGGCGTTTTGGAAATCAGCTAAGTTGAGCTTCGCTACCAGGGTCGCGAGAATTTTGACTTCTTTTGGAGGGACAATTTCTTCGGGCGTGAGGGGCTGAACTATGTCGTCCATGCGCAAACATCCTTGTCGAGGTACCCAAGGGAGTGCCGGATTTGGCCGGCCAAAAGGCCCCGCTTGAGCTAATGGCGCGATGATAGCTTTTCTGGACGCAGCCGTAATGCGCCATTAGTCGCTATAGCGATCAAATTCCTGCTACTCCCCTGTAAGTCACGACAGCAATTCGTAACTCAATTGTCGGTTCCAGGAGAGCGGCGAAACCCGCGCTTGGTATATCGACGGATCTTGCTTGAGGACGAGTCCGCTCACACGTCGAGGCTGTATCGCATGGATCGAACCTGCCAATTGCAGGCGACTGCGCTCCAGGCAAGATGCAAGCGGAGCGCGCCGGCTCAAAGAGCCAGAGGCGCGAGGATGAAAGCCCGAAGGGTCGAGCCACGAAGTGGCTCGATTCACGACAGCCAGCCCGCGAGGCACGCCCGCTTGAGAAAAAATAAATGTCATTCACCTGAAAGACTTGCCCTGTATGAAATCACAGGAAGACAGCTAAAACTGTGACTACAGTCAAACCTATAAATAGCAAAAAACGTTGATTTTACTGGGATATCGGTAGTTGTCGTTTTTGGTCTTGATTCTTAACATCACCCCACCCCGCACATATATATACCGACTGCCAAGCCTTTTATCTCCCTACCCTCATCTTGATTTATTTTTATCCTGTGTAAAAATCTCAACCACCCCCTCCAACCCATATGAAACGAAAGGCGAAAGATGGATTATCGCGTCTACTTCCTCAAAATTGACATTACAGTCGAAGACCAGCTCCTTGATCATCCTGACAACCTGCGCATGGTCTCGCAAACAAGCGTAAGCACAAAAGACAACCAGCTGTATAGCCATTGCAGAAACATCAGAGAGGTGGAACAGGCATTTGAGCGCCACCACAACTTTCCAACAAACGATGACGCAGTGCTTTGGCCCAAGCAGAAGGTGAAGGTACTGAAGGTCGAGCCTTGGGCCTCACGCTAGCCCGCTAGGAAAGGCGGCCTGTAGCAGGCCACCCCTCTCAAGAGATAGCCCTCCATCATGACGATATCCACTGTGGCACGATGCCCTCTCTATCGCCCACTGTACGATGTAGGCATATATGAAACTGCTCATTACTTTTGTGTCTTGCGACACCACAGTTCCCGACGCTCAACTGCTGGAAAGGTTAGCAGTGCATGGCGTTCAACATGAAATAATCAACGCAACTACGTCCCCTTACTCTGCGTGCGGGTCGATCAAAGATATTGAAGCCGAGTTTAAGGCCATGCATAACTACACTGCCAGCGACGATTTAATCGCGCTGCCAAAATGCAAAGTTAAGGTGCTTAAAATCAAACCTATTTCGACAGAGCTGTAAATAGTGCTCTACTCATCCTCGTCGCGTACGTCGAAGTCATCAAATGCGCCAAGATAAAAATCTCGGCAAGGCAGACGCGAAATATATTCCCGCTCCAGTAATTGCCGAGGGATGTCCAGCATCAGGTCAGTTGCTTCCCATATCGCAGTGACCGGCGTGGATTTTTTTGCTTCGCGCACGAAAGCATCGAGATCAAATTCGCGCTCAACCAAAAATGGGCCTGAGCGATCGTACCCTTCGAATTTTCCGGAGGCGATGGTTATCACATCACCTGGTCGTAGAATCGTGCTCGCCATATCCAGTGCCTATTGAATAACGCTTATTGCAACCACCTAGGGGAAGCATGGGTTTGGTCTTTTTCGGGCCCTAGGAGTTTGCGCAGGGAGGATCTTCCAAATTCACGGTGAAAGGTCGTGAGGACGTAACGAGAGTTCAAGGTCGTGATCACCCAAAAACGTCCCTCGCGTTGAGCCTTCAAAATTGGAGAAGTGCCTATCCAGTGTCCGTCGGCTAGCCGGCCAATCGGGTCTTTTCGCACATGGCCAAAGACGACTCCCGCGCACACCGAATTCGAGATAAATGCGTGACAAAGGTACGCCGTCACAGGTTTGTAGAAACCCTGTTCTTGTGCCTGAAGAATCCGGCGCAGATCAAAATCAGAAAGTCGCTTGCCGTGGAATTCAAACTCGAGTGTGGCCATCAATCACCTCCGTTTTCAACTCTTCGGATTGATCAGGTCGTGATGGAAAATCCGGCGCAGGTTGGTCAGGGATAACGGGTCAAATTTCTCGCTAAATGAATCGTGATAAACGCCCCCTCCATCAACCTCTAAAACGCAGACGGTGCACTCATCCTGGTCGTTGCCAAGAGTCACGTTGAGCACCTTTTCCATTTTCCAATCTGAAGTCTTGTTCATGCGTGGAGGTGTCACTACCTGAACGCTTGTAACGCGTGTCTCCAAATCCTGCGCGAGGATGATTTGATGCAGACGGAATTCGTCGTTCACCATCTGGGAAAACTGCGTGCGTCTATTCTCAAGCTTCACGTCAATTGTCACGTGAAACCAGTGCGTCTCTAGGACTCTCGAAACCGCGTGCCAATGGCTGAGTCCCTCTCCAAACATGCCGGGCAATCCCGCCATATCTCCATCATCCGTTCTAAACATCATTCATCTCGTTTGCTCGGTCAAATCCGTTCAGAAAAAAGAGAAAATCGCCTTCAGGCTCACCGTCTTTTCCACGCCATTTCCTACGAGCACGTACACAGTGTTCTTGGTCTCAAACACAGCTTCACCGTCGAACGAAACGCACATGCTGGTGCGAACCCAATCACCAGCTTGGAACCGTCCGTGGCTGTCTTCCAAGACGTTGTGGGCGTATACGAAAAGCGGTTGATGACCACGTGCCTCAATCGTTTTCAGTTCTTCTGGCGTTAGGTCTGCGCGAAAGATCGTCCAGTCACTAACGAGGCAATACCCTCGGCCAGGGAATCGCTCGCGCAATATGGAGATGATGTCCATTTTTGAGGCTGTGCTTCCTTCTCGCGGTGTACCCGTTGCTTCTAGAAGCTCGCTCTGGACTGGGATGGTCACTGTCTTGTGCCTCCGACTGGATAATTCATAAATTGACGCCAAGGCCATCCGGGTTGCGGCGGGCGCCGGGAAATGCGAAATTAAATTCTCTGATGAATATATACATTTGAGTGTTGATTGGCAAACGCGGCATACCACCTCTTTTCATAGAGTTACTGGAATGTCTCTGCGTCAATCTTTCGCGGCTGTCTTGCAGCTCTTACGCACATCCAAAGGGCTGTCACAGCACGCGACTGTGGGGGCCGTCACGCAATCCCAGATCAGCAGAATTGAGTCCGGACAATCCACACCTAACCTCGATACCGCTGAAGCGCTGGCAAATGCGTTGGGGATCGAGCCCGTGGCTTTAGTAGCCATGGCAGTAGCCGCTGATACGCAACAGACTCCGAGGGACGTCTTAGTCGCAGCCCTCTCACAGCTAGAAATGATGGGACATATTGATACCGTTCCCCGTTCCCAACCTCAGCAATTGGAAGCTCCGCGTGTGGTGGAAGGAAGGGAAACTCGTCGTCAGGTTCAGAGCTTAAAAAGCGAAGGGAAGACCCGAGCCCAAGTCGCACGGGAGCTGGGCTGTTCGTGGACTACTGTCCAGCGGTTGTGGAGTGATGAGGTAGACGGATAGCCATCTTTATCTTGGGGCAATCGAATCAGGCACGATCATCCCACGCAGTGGGGCTGGACATCTCCTGGAATGGAGCCTAAGGAGTCGTTTTTGGGGAGGGATCAGAGGTAAACCAAGAGGTATTGTCCCCTGCAGGAATCGAACCTGCATCTAGCCCTTAGGAGGGGCTCGTTCTATCCGTTGAACTAAGAGGACGTAACAGCTGTATCTTGGATTTTTTTCCGAAGTGATTCAAGCAAAAACGGTAAAAAACAACACGTTACGGCTAGCCCCCGTCCTCAATGTGATCCTGCACCTCGGACAGATTACCCAGCCCACATCTAATGATTTCCTTACCCCACTCCCTATCCGGCGGGTACGTCTCTAATAGGAGTCCAGTGAGTCGCCAAGATAAGAACTGCCAACCTTCCCCTTAGGAGGGGGATGCTCTATCCAATTGAGCTACTGAGACACAGTGGCCGGCGCTCTGAATGGCGCCAGCGGGACGGCGTGCATGTTAACGGCAAGCCCTTGTTTTGTCATGTCGTCATTGTCTTTTTAGGGTGTAGTCCAGAACGCCTACCACCCGCGCCTCATCGGCATCATGCAAATTGCAATGCCGCAGAATGACATCATTGCAAACTGCAATCTGAACGCCGCTCAATCATTCAATAAACAATTGATTTTATTGATATTTTTTTAGATAAACGCTTGGCATGCAGACTGCATTATCCCTTTCTGTGCAATCCCCTTCAAAACCCGAATTCCAAGCGAAGGTAATCGAGATGAACATGACTCTCTCTCTGTTGAACGCAGCAGCCCTCGTCGCTCTGGTGGCTTTCCACTTCCAGGACGATGGCAGCAAGGCAGGCAATGCTGCAAACACGGAAAGCGTCGCTGTTCAGGCTCAACCGCATTACCTCATGAAACAGGCGCCTCGCTTTGTCGCTCAACCGGCACACCGCTCAGATGCGATGCTGGCGAACGACACCGATGAGGCGATCCCTGTGAATCGCTCCGAACGCTGGGTATTTTGACGCTGAATGTGAAGCCGGGTTTGTCCATCAGTCTTTCGCTTAGAGAACCGCCATGTCCAAAGCAGCACTGTCCTTTTTGATCCTGGCCATTATGGCCATTGCCGTTGACCAATTGCTTCCTGTCTCGATGGACACCCTGAGCACCGCTGCCAAGACGGCTGCCGGCATATTTGCCAGCTTGTTTCTGGCTGCCCTGTTCGTAGGCCGAAGAATCAAGTTTGATCCGGTGCTGCGCCAAGCCAAGCCCTGACCCTCATTTCTGATGGCGTGAGCTGCACTTCTCAGCACCTTCTGATCCGTTTTCTGACACTCGCGACGTCGAGCTGTCCACTTCTCTGACAGACCCTTCGTCTCTTTCTTGTCACCTTTCTCGAAATATTCCGCAGACACCTCTACGCTGAAGACAGATAGCCATCATGGCGCAAACCCGCGCACCCTGCGGCTGACGATCAGATGGACGGTGGTCGGGAACTTTGCAAACCAGAACGCATTTCTGATAATTGGTGCTGGCTAAACGCCTTTATCTAGTTCAATATTTGTCACAGATTTGACGCCAAGGTTCCGACGGATTGATGCATGATGACGGACCTTTATGTTGGACGGTTGAACATTTCGCCAAAATGACAGTCAGAGGATGACATCTCGCGGCCTAATGCTTGAACCGCCTCCCCCTTTGAACTAAATCGGTTAAATATATGAGCCCTATGAAACAGGCCACTTATTCCAGTCGCACAGCTGACAAGTTCGTTGTCCGTCTTCCGGAAGGCATGCGTGAGCGGATCGCTGATGTCGCCAAGCAGCACCACCGGAGCATGAACTCCGAAATCATTGCCCGCCTTGAGCAAAGCTTGATTCAGGAAGGTGCTCTGGGAGACGAGCCGAGCCTGCGTCTGGACAGCCCTGAGCTGTCATTGCATGAGCGTGAGTTGCTGCAACGCTTCCGCCAGCTCGCTCATCGCCAGCAAAACGCTCTCGTGTCGCTGATTGCACACGACACCAGCCTGGCAAACGACGACGAATAAGTCGGCGTTTCCCAGAGACTCAAAAGCCAGCATTCCGCTGGCTTTTTTGTGCCTGCGATTCGGGAATTTCACGTTTCCCGGGCACAAAAAACCGCCACGAGGGCGGTATTTGTGGGTGTCTGTACAACCCTATAGCAAAAACAGCGTCGCAAGGCCAAGGAAGATGAAGAACCCTCCGCTGTCCGTCATGGCCGTGATCATCACACTGGCGCCCATGGCAGGATCGCGGCCGAACCGCGCCAGCGTCATTGGAATCAACACCCCCATGAAAGCGGCGAGCAACAGGTTAAGCGTCATCGCAGCGGTCATGACCACACCCAGCGACCAGCTGTGATAAAGCAGGTACGCCACGATACCGATCACCCCACCCCACACAAGGCCGTTAACTAACGCCACGCCGAGCTCCTTGCGCATCAGGCGTGAGGTGTTGCCGGTACTGACCTGGTCCAGCGCCATGGCGCGAACGATCATGGTGATGGTCTGGTTGCCCGAGTTGCCACCGATCCCGGCAACGATCGGCATCAAGGCGGCCAGTGCCACCAGTTTCTCGATGGAGCCTTCGAACAGGCCAATAACCCGCGAGGCTAAAAAAGCGGTGATGAGGTTGACGGCCAGCCATGACCAACGGTTGCGCAGCGAGCGCCATACCGACGCGAAGATGTCTTCCTCTTCACGCAGACCGGCCATGTTGAGGACTTCGGTTTCACTTTCTTCACGGATAAGGTCAACCATTTCGTCAATGGTCAGACGGCCGATCAATTTGCCGTTCTTGTCCACCACCGGCGAAGAAATCAGGTCGTAACGCTCGAAGGCCTGAGCCGCTTCATAGGCATCGCCGTCCGGGTGGAAACTTACCGGATCGCTGGCCATGACCTCCGACACCTGTTTTTCAGGGTCGTTAACCAACAGACGCTTGATGGGCAGTACACCCTTGAGCACGCCGTCGGAGTCCACCACGAACAGCTTGTCGGTGTGGCCCGGCAGCTCCTTGAGACGACGCAGGTAACGCAGCACCACCTCGAGACTGACGTCTTCGCGGATGGTGACCATCTCGAAGTCCATCAGCGCGCCGACTTGATCTTCGTCGTAAGACAGCGCCGAACGCACGCGCTCGCGTTGTTGGCTGTCCAGCGCTTCCATCAACTCATGGACGACGTCACGGGGCAGCTCAGGTGCAAGATCGGCGAGTTCGTCGGCGTCCATTTCCTTGGCGGCGGCCAGCAACTCGTGATCGTCCATGTCGGCGATCAGCGTTTCACGAACGGAGTCGGATACTTCGAGGAGGATGTCGCCGTCACGCTCGGCCTTGACCAGTTGCCAGACCGTCAGACGGTCTTCGACCGGGAGCGCTTCGAGGATGTAGGCAACGTCGGCAGAGTGCAGGTCATCGAGCTTGCGTTGCAGCTCGACCAGATTCTGCCGGTGAACCAGGTTTTCAACACGGTCTTGGTGTTGGCCTTCCTGGCGATGAGTCAGGTCTTCAACGACACGCTGACGTTGCAGCAGGTCGACAACCTGCGCAAGGCGGTCCTGAAGGCTTTCCTGAGTCTTTTTTACTTCGATTTCGGTCATAGGCGAACTCCACTCCCAGCAGTGGACCACGCCGGAAGATCAATCAGTCGATTCTTGATTGGTAAAGCTTAAGGCTGAGTTGCTACTGGGTAAGTCCATGGAGGTATTCCACAAGCCCCGGCGGGGCTGACGGGCGCAATCATACACCGCTTGCCGGGCCTTCATGTTAAAAATTCAACGCGGAACAATCGGTTGCAACACAATGTTAACTATTGTCCGAGTCGTTATTGCTACGACGTCACATTCAGAGAGGAAAACACGCTCGCCTGAAAAAATTCATGTGGCTAGTCTGCCCTGACACCTGTCACGGAGGACGCTGTCATGCTGTTGGACACCCGCAAACCGGTATTTGCTGCCCTGCTCTTTCTTCCTGTTCTGGCGACCGCAGCCACGGTGCACCGTTGCGAGGATGAGCATGGACATATCACCTTCACCACCCTTGCCTGCCCGGCAGGCCACGCGCTGAAACTGCAGAACGCACACAATCCATTGCCAGGCACGGTTGCTACCCCCAGCCCAACCACAGAAAGCAAAGCCAGAAGGAGAAGCGAAGAACTGGTGATCGTAGGTCAGCGCGACGACGGATGCGGAAACGTGCTGAGCGCCGAACAACGGCGACGGGCGATCATCAACCAGCAAACGCCTGCAGGCATGACAAAACGTGACGTCGAAAGCCTGCTGGGCAAGCCGGACAAGATTGTCGGGCGCAACGCCGAGCTTCGGTACGTGTACGAGGAAAAGAAAGGGAAGAGTCGCCAGGTGACGTTCGACGAAAATGGCTGTGTAAAAGGCAAGCGCTAGAAAAGCAAAAAGCCCGCATTTGCATGCGGGCTTTTCGTTTTATGGTGCACTCGACAGGATTCGAACCTGTGACCGCTCGGTTCGTAGCCGAGTACTCTATCCAGCTGAGCTACGAGTGCATATGGCGCTTGATAAACCAGATCACCTCTGGTTACTGCATTTTACTTCCAGAAGTGAGTGGTACTTCCGAAGACCTGTTAAAGCCAGGCTCTTTCTTAAAGCAGTTGTTCGTATCACTACCAACAACGCTTAAATGGTGCACTCGACAGGATTCGAACCTGTGACCGCTCGGTTCGTAGCCGAGTACTCTATCCAGCTGAGCTACGAGTGCATTTGTTGCCGCGCATTATAGGCCGTTAAATCTTTTGGTCAAGAACTTTTTCTAGTAAATTCAACAACTTACCGATCAAGCCAGATTACAACGTACTACGCAAATAATGGCGGAGAACGGGGGATTCGAACCCCCGACACCCTTTTGAGGTGTACTCCCTTAGCAGGGGAGCGCCTTCGGCCACTCGGCCAGCTCTCCGCAACACGGGGCGTATAATAACCACCCTTTTCCCCGTTTGCAAACCAAAAATTCAATAAAAATTAATGGCTTGGTTCCTGGTCCTTCTCTTTCTTGATGCGCAGGTAAATCTCTTCACGGTGAACAGCCACTTCCTTGGGCGCGTTGACCCCAATTCGGACTTGATTACCTTTAACGCCGAGCACGGTCACGGTGATTTCACCGTCACCAATAATCAGGCTCTCCGCGCACCGACGGGTCAAAATCAGCATACCTATCTCCTCAACCTGCATTCAGGGACAACAGTCTGCACAACCAAAAAGGCGTTGGCCCGCACCAGCATCAGCAGCAGGTCTACGCCTTGAGTATTGACTAGCGCCGGGAAAAGAACAGTTTTCTCGCGCACATCAGAAACACAAAAGGCGCGGTATCACCCGCGCCCATTTGTTCAATGCCTTACTCGCCCTGGCGAGGGGCGTCGAGTTCGAACGCTGTGTGCAGGGCGCGCACAGCCAGCTCCAGATACTTCTCTTCGATCACGACCGAAACCTTGATTTCAGAAGTGGAGATCATCTGGATGTTGATGCTTTCCTTGGCCAGGGCTTCGAACATACGGCTGGCAACACCTGCGTGCGAACGCATGCCGACACCGACAATGGAGACCTTGGCGATCTTGGTGTCGCCGACGACTTCACGCGCGCCGATTTCCTTGGCCGTGTTTTCCAGCACGGTCAGTGCCGACTGGTAGTCGTTGCGGTGCACGGTGAAGGTGAAGTCGGTGGTGTTATCGTGCGCAACGTTCTGCACGATCATGTCGACTTCGATGTTCGCGCCGCTGATCGGGCCCAGAATCTTGAATGCAACGCCCGGGGTGTCTGGCACGCCACGGATCGTCAGCTTGGCTTCGTCGCGGTTGAATGCGATGCCAGAAATGATCGGCTGTTCCATGGATTCCTCTTCATCAATGGTAATGAGGGTGCCTGGACCCTCCTTGAAGCTGTGCAGTACGCGCAGCGGGACGTTGTACTTGCCGGCGAATTCGACAGCGCGGATCTGCAGCACCTTGGAACCGAGGCTGGCCATTTCCAGCATCTCTTCGAAGGTGATCTTGTCCAGGCGCTGAGCCTGGGACACAACGCGCGGATCGGTGGTGTAAACACCGTCGACGTCGGTGTAGATCTGGCATTCATCAGCTTTCAAGGCGGCGGCCAGCGCAACACCGGTGGTGTCGGAACCGCCACGACCCAGGGTCGTGATGTTGCCGCTCTCGTCCACACCCTGGAAACCTGCGACAACAACCACGCGACCTTCTTTCAAGTCAGCGCGAATCTTCTGATCGTCGATCTGCAGAATACGCGCCTTGTTGTGCGCGCTGTCGGTCAGGATGCGAACCTGATTACCGGTGTAGGACACCGCAGGTACACCGCGCTTGATCAACGCCATGGCCAGCAAGGCAATGGTCACCTGCTCACCGGTGGACACGATCACGTCCAGTTCGCGAGGAACCGGTTGATCGCTGATCTGCTTCGCCAGGTCGATCAGGCGATTGGTTTCGCCGCTCATGGCGGACAGAACCACCACCAGATCATCACCCGCGTCGCGGAATTTTTTGACTTTGTCGGCCACCTGCTCGATGCGCTCTACAGAGCCCACGGAGGTGCCTCCAAATTTCTGTACGATTAAAGCCATCTCAAAGCCGCCTCAGCCCGTGAAGGGCGCCCGTTAATCATTCAAACCGCAAAGCGCCGAAGCCCGCTGGATAGCGGACTTCGGTGGGTCGACTTAGCTTCCCTTACATTCCCTGTTCGGCGAACGGAACAGCCAGCGCGAGCGCTGCGTCCAGGCCAGCGGCATCCACGCCGCCACCCTGCGCCATATCAGGACGACCACCACCTTTACCGCCCACAGCGGCAGCCGCTTGCTTCATCAAATCACCGGCTTTGAGTTGGCCAGTCAGGTCTTTGGTGACACCCGCCACCAGAACGACCTTGTCCTCATGCACCCCGCCGAGCAGGATCACTGCGCGACCGAGTTTGTTCTTCAACTGATCCACCAGCGCCAGCAACGCCTTGCCATCCTGACCGTCGAGACGGGCAGCGAGGACCTTGGCGCCTTTGACGTCCACTGCCGAGGCCGACAGATCGTCGCCCGCCGCACTGGCCGCCTTGGCCTGCAGTTGTTCCAGTTGTTTTTCCAACAGGCGATTGCGCTCCAGGACAGCCGACAGCTTGTCCAGCAGGTTGTCGCGATTGCCCTTGACGAGGCTCGCAGCCTCCTTCAGTTGTTCTTCGGCCGTATTCAGGTAGGCCAGCGCCACAGCACCGGTGACCGCTTCGATACGACGCACGCCAGCCGCCACGCCGCCTTCGCTGATGATTTTGAACAGCGCGATGTCGCCGGTACGGTTGGCGTGAATGCCGCCGCACAGCTCCACCGAGAAATCACCACCCATGCTCAGTACGCGAACGCTGTCGCCGTACTTCTCGCCGAACAGCGCCATGGCGCCTTTCTTCTTGGCGGTTTCGATGTCGGTTTCTTCGGTCTCAACCGCGGTGTTCTTGCGCACTTCCGCGTTGACGATGTCTTCCAGCGCCTTGATCTGCTCAGGCTTGATGGCTTCGAAGTGGCTGAAGTCGAAGCGCAGGCGCTGACTGTCGACCAACGAGCCTTTCTGCTGAACGTGATCGCCCAGCACCTGACGCAAGGCCGCGTGCAGCAAGTGAGTGGCCGAGTGGTTCAACGACGTGGCCTGACGCACCTCGGCGGCAACCTGAGTGCTGACGGTCGCGCCGACCTTCAGGCTGCCGGACACTTGAATGCCATGGTGCAGGAAAGCACCGCCGGTCTTGGTCGTGTCGCTGACGTCGAAACGCACGTCACCTGCGGTAAGATAACCGCTGTCGCCAATCTGCCCGCCGGACTCGGCATAGAACGGGGTGCGATCAAGAATGACCACGCCGTCTTCGCCTTCGCTCAACTGCTCGACGGCCACGCCTTCTTTATAAAGCGCGACGACTTTGGCTTCGCCGGCCGTGGCGCTGTAGCCGGTGAACTCGGTGGCCACATCGACCTTGACCAGGCTGTTGTAGTCCATGCCGAAGGCGCTGGCGGAACGCGCGCGCTCACGCTGAGCGTCCATCTCGCGCTCGAAACCGGCCTCATCCAGGGTCAGGTTACGTTCACGGGCGATGTCGCCGGTCAGGTCCATCGGGAAACCGTAGGTGTCGTACAGCTTGAACACCACATCGCCCGGCACCACGGTGCCTTTGAGCTCAGCCAGATCCTGCTCAAGAATCTTCAGGCCCTGCTCCAGGGTCTTGGCGAACTGCTCTTCTTCCGCTTTCAGCACGCGCTCGATGTGTGCTTGCTGGGATTTGAGTTCAGGGAACGCCTCGCCCATCTCGGCCACCAGCGCAGCGACGATCTGATAGAAGAAACTGCCCTTGGCGCCCAGCTTGTTGCCGTGACGGCATGCGCGACGAATGATGCGACGCAGCACGTAGCCGCGGCCTTCGTTGGACGGCAACACGCCGTCGGCGATCAGGAAACCGCACGAACGAATGTGGTCGGCCACGACTTTCAGGGAAGCCTGATTGTCGTTGCTGCAACCGATGGCCTTGGCAGCGGCAGACAGCAAGCTCTGGAACAGGTCGATCTCGTAGTTGGAGTTCACGTGCTGCAGCACGGCGCTGACACGCTCCAGGCCCATGCCGGTATCGACCGACGGTGCTGGCAGCGGGTGCAGCACGCCGTCGGCGGTGCGGTTGAACTGCATGAAAACGTTGTTCCAGATCTCGATGTAACGGTCGCCGTCCTCTTCTGGCGAACCCGGTGGGCCGCCCCAGATGTCGGCGCCGTGATCGTAGAAAATCTCGGTGCAAGGACCGCACGGGCCGGTGTCGCCCATGGTCCAGAAGTTGTCGGAGGCGTAAGGCGCGCCTTTGTTGTCGCCGATGCGGACCATGCGCTCGGCCGGAACGCCGATTTCCTTGGTCCAGATGTCATAGGCTTCGTCGTCCGAGGCATAAACCGTGACCCAGAGTTTTTCCTTGGGCAGGTTCAGCCATTTGTCGGAGGTCAGGAACGTCCAGGCGTAGGTGATCGCATCGCGCTTGAAGTAGTCGCCGAAGCTGAAGTTACCCAGCATCTCGAAAAAGGTGTGGTGACGAGCGGTGTAGCCGACGTTTTCCAGGTCGTTGTGCTTGCCACCGGCGCGCACGCACTTCTGGCTGCTGACGGCACGGGTATAGGCCCGTTTTTCCTGGCCCAGGAAGCAGTCCTTGAACTGGTTCATGCCTGCGTTGGTGAACAGCAGGGTTGGGTCATTGCCCGGAATCAAGGAGCTGGAGGCTACTCGGGTGTGGCCTTGCTCTTCGAAGAAGCGAAGGAAGGCTTCACGGATTTCTGCGCTTTTCATAGGTTCTTCCACGGGAACTGCGGCCAGAGGCAAGTGCATAACGTCATTCGACGTAGCGACGGCAAAGGGCCGCATTATATAGGCGTTGCTTCCACGGTACAGTGACTTTGTACGATAGAAGCAGCCAATTGGATTATCGGTCGATTATCGGCTTGCGAATTCGGCAAATGCCGCGACCACCTGCTCCATTTGCGCGGCGGACACGTCAAGGTGCGTGACCATGCGCAAACGGGACGCCGCGCTCAGGACAATCCCTCGCTCGGCGCAAAAAGCCTTGAGCGCCTCGGCGCGATCACCGATCTGCACATAGACCATGTTGGTCTGCACCGGCTCCACGTCGTAGCCGAGCTCGGTCAGTCCCTTGGCAAGAAACGCTGCGTTGGCGTGGTCGTCTGCCAGACGCTCGACGTGATGCTCCAGCGCATACAACCCCGCCGCTGCCAGGAAACCGGCCTGGCGCATGCCGCCGCCGACCATTTTGCGCAGGCGACGCGCCTTGGCAATCAGTTCGTTCGAGCCACACAGCACCGAACCGATCGGCGCGCCCAGGCCCTTGGACAGGCAGACCGACACCGAATCGAAGTGCTGAGTGATTTCACGCGCATCCACACCCAGCTTGACCGCTGCGTTGTAAAGACGAGCACCGTCCAGATGCAGCGCCAGGCCCTTTTCTCGGGTCAGTTTGCGCGCGGCAGCAAGGTAGTCCAGCGACAGGACCTTGCCCTGCATGGTGTTTTCAAGCGCCAGCAGGCGTGTCCGCGCGAAGTGGAAATCGTCCGCCTTGATCGCGGCAACCACCTGATTCAGATCCAGAGAACCATCCGCCTGGTTGTCCAGCGGCTGAGGCTGAATGGACCCCAGCACCGCTGCCCCGCCGCCTTCGTACTTGTAGGTATGCGCTTGCTGGCCAACGATGTATTCGTCGCCACGCTCGCAATGCGCCATCAGGCCCAGCAGGTTGCTCATGGTGCCGGTCGGAACGAACAGCGCTGCGGCAAAACCCAGGCGCTCCGCCAGCCACGACTCCAGCGTATTGACCGTCGGGTCCTCGCCATACACGTCGTCGCCCAATGGCGCACGGGCCATGGCGTCGCGCATGCCTGCAGTGGGCTGGGTCACTGTGTCGCTGCGCAGATCGATAACCGTCACGATGAAGCTCCCTGAGAAATGGTTCTGGCCTCAGTTTTGAGGCCGGGACGAACGATAATCAAGGCTTCGGTCCGCGATGCCAAGTCGTGCTTATAAGAAAAGCTGATGAAAACCATCAAAATGGCTCCAAGCACATTCTGAAAATCTGTGTTACAAACTGCACGCCGACGACAAAACCCGTTGGCAACGTTCTCAGGGCGGGGTGCGATTCCCCACCGGCGGTAATGACGCGCAATGCGTTTAGCCCGCGAGCGCTCGCGAAAGCGAGGTCAGCAGACCTGGTGTGATTCCAGGGCCGACGGTCATAGTCCGGATGAAGAGAGAACGGGATTGGCACCACAGGATCGTCTCGCAGCCTCGTCATGTGCGCTCGCCGCCCGGACAGCTGTCGACCGTACCCTGGCATCCCATTCGATCCAACACGCCCTGTTTTTTAATTAAACAGGAGTCAGAACAGATGCAACCCACCGCAATTCACGCCCACGACCGCATCGCTTTCATTCAAGCTTGCTGGCACAAAGATATCGTCGATCAGGCGCGCAAAGGCTTTGTAGCCGAAATGGCTAACCACGGATACGCCGAGACCGATATCGACTTCTTCGAAGTGGGCGGCGCCTTTGAAATCCCTCTGCACGCCAAGCTGCTGGCCAAGACAGGCCGTTATGGCGGCGTCGTGGCGGCGGGCCTGGTCGTAGACGGCGGCATTTACCGTCACGAGTTCGTCGCGCAGTCGGTGATCAGCGCACTGATGCAGGTCCAGCTGGAAACAGAAGTGCCGGTGTTCTCGGTGGTCCTGACCCCGCACCATTTCCACGCGGGTGAAGAGCACCAGAAGTTCTTCTTCGACCACTTCGTGCACAAAGGTCAGGAAGCAGCCAAGACTTGCGCCGACACCCTGACCAAATTGCGCGCCGTGCGTCGCAGCAGCGAGTCGCAGAAAGCGGTGGGTTGATGGAGTGGCGGCGTCCCCCGGGACGCCGCCATGACGTTGTAGGAGCGCGCTTGCCCGCGAATGCGGTGGGTCAGTTACAAATAGTTGGCTGACACGCTGCAATCGCGGGCAAGCGCGCTCCTACAATGAACCGCGTCAACCCGAGACGTGACTCACACCAACCCATCCGCAGTCGTCGGCACAATCAGAATCCCTGCACGCAACCCATTCTTGACCTTCGGATTCGGGAAGATAATGCGTGCGCCCTCCTCCTCTACCACCCAGCGTGAATCGGCCAGGTCCTCGGCCAGCACGAAGCCTTTATCCAGCACCGTGAAGTTCTCGATGTCGGCTGGCAGGTTCAGACGGAATGCGTCGCTGTGCTTGATGATCTCACGGGCCACGCTGAACAGCTTGAGGCCATCGAGCTGATCCCCGACAAGCGCCTCTTTGCCTTCGATCAATTGCTCCAGGGTCGCTTTCAGCGGCGCGAGGTTGACCTGCTGGTTTTGCCCAAACGGTCGGGCCTTGCCCAGCTCCAGCGTGAAAGCCTCGGCATCGAGTTTGTCGTAGGTGTAGGCGCTGAACACAATGGACGACTTGTTCTGCAACAGCACCGCTTCCATCCCCGCTTTGTGCAAGCGAACCAGCTCGCGGCGCGAATGCTGACGCCCTTCCTTCCACGGGTACAGGGCAAACTGCTCTATCTTCGAGCCGCGGATCGCCGTGTGCAGGTCGTAGTGCAGGCGGTAGCGATCCGGCAGGCTGAAGAAACTGGCCGCCAGTCGCTCAAGCTCACAGGCGCGCAAGGCTTCACTGCCGCCGCTTTGTTCATGACGGCCGTTGAACAGCCGATTGACGTCCTGTTCGACGTACCGCTCGCCACGACGCATCGCTTCGGGGTTGCCGAACAGGAAAAGAATACGCGCGCGAGGCTTGAGCTCGCCTCGCGCGATGGCGTGAATCAGCTCGTCGAGCAGCTCGATCGGCGCCGTTTCATTGCCATGGATGCCGGCGGACAGCAGCAAGTCGGTGCCGTTGTCCCGCGCTTCGGGTGGCCGGACTTCCAGCGCACCTTCGGCCAGCCAGCGCATGCGCACGCCTTCGACGGTCAGTTGAGTCTTTTCCGCGGGTTCACGACCCGCCAGGGTCAGTTCAAGCAGTTTGCCGAGGGCGAGCATGTGTCAATTTCCGCTTAGTGGTTGCAGTCTGGACCGTGGACATGACCGTCTTCGTCGTCGCCACTCATATCCGCCGGTTCCATTTCCAGTTGCAGGCTGACCAGGTTGGTGGCCAACGGACGCAGCAACAGATTGGCGTATTCGGCATCGTCTTCTTCGACGTCGACACCGATCAGCAGTTGGCCGCGGCCGTCTTGCTGAATCCAGACCTCTTTACCCTGCCAGATAACGGCAAAACGGGTGCAGGACGTTTCCAGCTGAGTGCCGTCGGTGTCTTCAAGGATCAAACGCAGGGCGTCGGTCATGTCAAAAATTCTCTCTGTAAAAGCAAAAACATCGTCGGCCCGACGCCGCAGGACAACGGGCGCGATGTGTGAGGTGCATCAATTGATCTGGAAAGGATAGACCGCGCCCAGCTTCAGGTGCTGCGTCAGTTCATCCAGTGCCGTGCGGCATTCGGTCAACAGCTGGGGATCGGCCAGATCGCTTTCCGTCATGCGGTCGCGATAGTGCTTGTCCACCCACTGCGTCAGCGTGTCGTACAACGGCGCCGTCATGATAACCCCTGGATTGACGGCTGCCAGTTCGGTTTCATTCAGCGCGACGCGCAAGCGCAGGCAGGCGGGGCCTCCGCCGTTCTGCATGCTTTGCTTGAGGTCGAACACCTTGACCTCGCGAATCGGGCTTTCGTCGGCGATCAGGCGCTGCAGATAATTCCAGACGCGCTCGTTGCTGCGGCACTCTTCCGGGACGATCAACAGCATCGAGCCGTCGGCACGGGACAGCAACTGGCTGTTGAACAGGTACGAGCGCACGGCGTCTTCCACGCCAACCTCGGTGCGCGGCACGCAAATGGCCTGGAAACGACCACCGCGACGGCCCAGCTTGTCATGCAGCTCGCTGAGCAGGTGTTCGGTATTGAGGAAAGCGTCCTCGTGATAGAACAAGACTTCGCCGTTACCGACCGCGATGACGTCGTTATGGAACACACCCTGGTCGATCACCGCAGGGTTCTGTTGCGCATAGACCACGCCGTCGTCGCTCAGGCCGTGCTGACGCGCGACGGCTTGCGAGGCTTCCAGAGTCTGACGCGCCGGGTACTTCTGCGGCGCCGGGAAGCGGGTGTCGAACGCCGCACGCCCGAACACGAAGAACTCGACGCCAGCTTCGCCATAGCTGCGGCAGAAACGCGTGTGGTTGGCCGCGCCCTCATCACCGAACTGGGCGACGGCAGGCAAAGCGGCATGGTGCGCAAAGTGCTGTTGATCGGCGAACATGGCGCCCAGCACGCGGCTGGTGGTCGGGTGTTCGATGCTGCGGTGGTACTTGCAGTTGAGGTTGGCGGCGGTGAAATGCACACGACCGTCGGCCGTGTCGGCACTCGGGCTGACCGTGGCGGCATTGGCGACCCACATGCTCGACGCGGAGCAACTGGCCACCAGCAACGGCATGGATTCTTTGGCCGCCCGCTCGATGACCTGCGCGTCGGTGCCGCTGAAGCCCAGTTTGCGCAGCCCGGCGACATCCGGGCGCTCCTGTGGCGCCAGCACACCCTGGGTGAACCCCATGTCCATCAGCGCTTTCATTTTCGACAGGCCCTGCAACGCCGCCTCGCGCGGGTTGGACGACTGCTGGCAGTTGCTCTGGGACGCGACGTTGCCGTAGGACAACCCGCCGTAGTTATGGGTCGGCCCCACTAGACCGTCAAAGTTGACTTCACAGGATTTCATCGGTGAGGCTCCGTGGATCTGTTTTTATAAACATCAATGTTCGTGTGCGCAGTGACCTGTAGGAGCGCGCTTGCCCGTGATTGCGGTGTGTCAGGCAAAGCATGCATTACAGGCGTACCGCAATCGCGGGCAGGCGCGCTCCTACTCCAGGTCACCCAAGGCTTATGCCCGGCGTCAGGCTCGGGGGCAACGCCAACGTCCCGCTTTCCAGCGACGCCACCGGATACGCGCAATAGTCCGCGGCGTAATAAGCACTGGCGCGATGGTTGCCCGATGCACCGACCCCACCGAACGGCGCGGTACTCGCCGCGCCCGTCAGTTGCTTGTTCCAGTTGACGATGCCGGCCCGGCTTTGCAGCCAGAACTGCTGATAGCGTGCCTGGGAATCCGACAGCAAACCCGCCGCCAGGCCGTACTGCGTGGCGTTGGCCTCAACGATGGCTGCGTCGAAATCAGCGTAGCGAATCACCTGCAGCAACGGGCCGAACAGCTCTTCATCAGGACGATCGCTCACGTCACTGACGTCCAGAATGCCCGGCGTCAGCAACGCCGATTGCGCGTGTGGCTGGGTCATTTCCAGCAACGCCACGGCGCCATTGGCGAGCAGTTGCTCCTGAGCATCGAGCAACGCTTGAGCGGCGCGCAGGGAAATCACCGACCCCATGAAGGGCGCAGGCTGTTGATCGAAGGCTCCGACTTGAATCGTCGCGGTGACCTCGACCAGACGCGCCATGAACGTGTCGCCCCACGCGCCTTCCGGCACCAGCAGACGGCGGGCACAGGTGCAGCGCTGACCGGCAGAAATGAACGCCGACTGGATCACCGTGTACACCGCGGCGTCCACGTCAGCGACCTGATCAACGACGAGCGGGTTATTGCCACCCATTTCCAGGGCAAGAATCTTGTCCGGGCGACCGGCGAATTGCTGATGCAAGGAATTGCCAGTGCGGCTGGACCCGGTGAAGAACAGACCATCGATGCCTGAGTGGGCCGCCAGGGCGATGCCGGTTTCCCGCGCGCCCTGAACGAGGTTCAACACCCCGGCTGGCAGGCCCGCGTCGATCCAGCACTGCACGGTCAGCTCAGCGACTTTCGGCGTCAGCTCACTCGGTTTGAACACCACGGCATTACCCGCGAGCAGCGCCGGCACGATATGACCATTGGGCAAGTGGCCCGGAAAGTTGTAAGGCCCGAACACGGCAACCACGCCATGTGGCTTGTGTCGCAAGACGGCGGTGGCGTCGCCCAGCGGCCCGCTCTTCTCGCCGGTACGCTCGCGGTAGCTCTGAATCGAGATCGCGACCTTGTTGACCATGCTGGTCACTTCCGTCGCGGATTCCCACAGCGGCTTGCCGGTTTCCTCACCGATGCAACGGGCGATCTCGTCCGTGCGGCCTTTCAGCGTGACGGCGAAGCGTTCCAGCACCGCGATGCGCTCGTCCAGTGTCAGCGAAGCCCATGCCGGAAAGGCCTGACGCGCAGCGTTGACCGCCGCATCGACTTGCTCAGCGGTTGCGGCCTGACCGGACCAGATCACCTGTTGCGTCACCGGGTTCAGCGATTCGAACGCCTCGCCCTGCCCGGCTTGCCAGGCGCCTGCGATATACAAGGTAGTCATCAAATGCCCTCCCGAGCAGGAGACAGAGGCACCGCACGCACCTGATCGCCGGCGTTCAGGCGCAGGCGTTTGGCGGTTTTCGGATCGACCACCAGCGTGCCAGCGGCAAACCGGGCCGGAGCGGCTGTCACGCGGCAGTCCTCGCGTTTACGGTTGTGGATAAGAAACGGCGTGGCGTCGTCGCCCGGCGTGCCGACCGCCAGCACCAGTGCCTGGCTGTCACGCACCGCGCGGATCTTGCCGGTTTCGCACTCGATGGCAGGGCCCGCGTCGAAGATGTCGACGTATCCCTGATAGCTGAAGCCTTCGGCCTTGAGCATGGTCAGCGCCGGTTCGGTGCTGGTGTGTACACGACCGATGACATTGCGCGCGGCCTCCGAGAGGAAGCAGCTGTACAACGGGAATTTCGGCATCAATTCGGCAATGAACGCGCGATTGCCGACGCCGGTCAGGTAATCCGCCTGGCTGAACTCCATCTTGAAGAAGTGACGGCCCAGGCTTTCCCAGAACGGCGAGTGCCCTTCTTCATCGGACATGCCGCGCATCTCCGCGATAATTTTCGACCCGAACAGCTCAGGGAATTCGGCGATGAACAGCATCCGCGCCTTGGACAGCAAGCGACCGTTAAGACCGTTTCGGTAATCGGCGTGCAGGAACAGCGAGCACAATTCCGAGTTGCCGGTCAGGTCGTTGGCCAGGAACAGCGTCGGGATTTCGCGGTAGATGTTCAGCTCTTGAGACGCGCTGACCGTCAGGCCCACGCGGTAGTTGTACCAAGGCTCCCGCAGTCCGACCGCGCCCGCGATGGCGGAAATACCCACCACACGACCGTCATCGTCTTCGAGGACGAACAGGTAGTCGGTGTCCCCCCGCTCGGCCTCGCCGCGGAAGGTCTTCTCGGCCCAGCCGACCCGGTGCGCCAGACGCTCTTCATTGGCCGGCAGCGTGGTCAGGCCTGCGCCTGTGCTGTGCGCCAGCTCGATCAGCGCCGGAAGGTCACTGCTGCGTACGGGACGAACGATCATGCTTTCTCCTCAACCCGGTTCTCTGTTTGAAGAACCGGCGAACTCAAACCCGCGATACGGCGTCAGGCTGTGACTCACGCACTGACCGCCGACGACTCAACTGTCAAACCGCGACGATGCGCACACTGGCGCCTTCGCCGACACCCAATGCCTCGGCCGCCGCCAGGCTCAGGGTCACCGGTTTACCCGGTACCCAATCGAGCTCCAGCATCACCGCGCGGTAGTCCTGCAACTGGCCGTTGGCGACCAGATAAGGACGGCCGCCCTTGACCGCGTCGCCGCTGCTGACAGGGTCAACCTTGACCGGCACGACGCGGCTCTGGGCAATCGAACGAATGCCGGAAACACGGGCGTGCAAGGTCGGACCGCCGTCGAAGATGTCGATGTAATGATCGGTCTCGAAGCCTTCACGCATCAGGATGTCGAAGGTGATCTGCGCACGCGGATGCACCTGTCCCATGGCCTCCTGCGCCTCGTCGGGCAGCAGCGGCACGTAGATCGGGTAATGCGGCATCAGTTCGGCGAGGAAGGTCCGGCTCTTCAAACCGCACAAACGCTCAGCCTCGGCGTAATTCAGGTCGAAGAAGTTGCGACCGATGGCGTCCCAGAACGGTGAGTCGCCGTTCTCGTCGCTGTAACCGACGATCTCGGTCACCACCGAATCGGCGAACCGCTCCGGATGCGCTGCGACGAACAACAGACGCGCACGGGAGTTGAGCTCCGACCACAGGGTCCCGACCAGCTCAGGCAACACGTAGAAGCTGGTCAGCAGGCTGTTCCCGGTCAGGTCATGGCACTGCGAGAGCACATGGATCTTGTTGTGGATCTTCAGCTCGCGGGAGGCGTGAACGAAGGTCTCGTTTCGGAAACTGTAGAACGGCTCGGAATATCCCGCCGATGCGACGATCCCGGAACACCCCACCAGACGCCCGGTGTCGGTGTCTTCCAGTACAAAGAAATAGGTTTCCTCGCCGTTGAAACTGACCTCGGCGGCGAACGACGCTTCGGAAGCGGCGATCTTGTCACTCAAACGTCCAGCGTCATCCGGAAGGGACGTGACACCAATCGGGCTGTCCGCGGCGAGTCGTTGAACCTCGCTCAGATCAGCCATTTGCGCGGGGCGCATCACCAGCATGGTGTCACTCCTTGAGAAAAAATCGGGCCGATTGAACGGCAAAAGAAAAAAAGAGGATCACGACAGAGATCCCTGTAGGAGCGCACTTGCCCGCGATCGCAGTGTGTCATTCAGCACATGCGTAACAGGCAGACTGAATCGCGGGCAAGCGCGCTCCTACAGGATTGCGTCTGTCAGGCTCCGGTCAACTTGGCAACGGCACGCTCGAAACGGTCCAGGCCTTCGGTGATGTCCGCATCGTCGATCACCAGGCTCGGCGCAAAACGCACGACATCCGGGCCGGCTTGCAGAATCATCACGCCTTCGTGCTCGGCGGCGTTGAAGAACTCCTTGGCCTTGCCTTTCCAGGCGTCGGTCAGCACGCAGCCGATCAACAGACCCAGGCCACGCACCTCGCTGAACACGCCGTATTGCTGGCCGATTTTCTCCAGGCGCGACTTGAACAGCTCGTGCTTGGCCTTAACGCCCGCCAATACTTCTGGTGTGTTGACGACGTCGATCACCGCCTCGCCCACCGAGCACGCCAGTGGGTTGCCGCCGTAGGTGGTGCCGTGAACGCCGACCGCCAAGTGCTTGGCGAGCTTTTCGGTGGTCAGCATGGCCGCCATCGGGAAACCACCGCCAATGCTCTTGGCGCTGGAAAGAATGTCCGGGGTCACGCCGTAATGCATGTACGCAAACAGGTGGCCGCTGCGGCCCATGCCGCTCTGCACTTCGTCGAAGACCAGCAGCGCGTTGTGCTCGTCACACAGCGTGCGCGCGCCTTGCAGGTATTCAAGCTCGGCGGGCAGTACGCCGCCCTCGCCCTGAATCGGCTCCAGCACGACGGCGCAGGTCTTGTCGCTGACGGCGGCTTTCAGTGCCGCGAGGTCGTTGTACGGCACATGGGTGATGCCGGTGATCTTCGGGCCGAAACCGTCGGAATACTTAGGCTGACCGCCCACGCTGACGGTAAACAGGGTGCGACCGTGGAAGCTGTTCAGCGCGGCGACGATTTCGTACTTCTCGGTGCCATACAGGTCATGAGCCACGCGACGGGCCAGCTTGAAGGCCGCTTCGTTGGCTTCGGCACCGGAGTTACAGAAGAACACGCGCTCGGCGAACGTGGCGTCGACCAGTTTTTTGGCCAGGCGCAGCGCAGGTTCATTGGTGAAGACGTTGGAGACGTGCCACAGCTTGTTGGCTTGCTCGGTCAGTGCGCCGACCAGCGCCGGATGCGCGTGGCCCAGCACGTTGACTGCGATGCCGCCGGAGAAATCAACCAGCTCACGACCCGATTGATCCCAGACACGGGAACCCTGGCCGCGCACCGGAATGAACGCTGCAGGGGCGTAGTTGGGGACCATCACCTGGTCAAAATCGGCACGTTGCACCGGTACTTGCTCAACGGACATCGGAGTCTCCTGAAGAGGAACGCCTGCCTGGGACTGGCGAGCGATGGAAGGATTGTAAGGACTGATTTCGGTCTGGCCTTGCCGCCAAGCGACAACTTCTTATAGCGCCAAACCGGCTTTTTCCGCGGCTTTCGGCAATGCGACAAATAGCGTCGGAAAGGCGCAGTTTAAACGTTGGGCGACGGTTGTAGCAGCGTCGTGTCGATTTGATTTACTGAAGCACCAAAGCAGAAATAGTAGAGCTCAATTTGAGGCAGGGCCTGGATTGGGCGCACAGGAACAAGGATTTCAGCGCCGCCTTAGCATCCTGTGGGAGCGAATTCATTCGCGAGACGGCCTTACATCCAGCCGACCTCTGTCACCTGAAACATTTTTCGCGAATAAATTCGCGCCTACAGTGATTTGAATCCGCTTGAAGACTTGCTTATCCCCGTTCGGCAGGCACCGAGGACAATTCGAACGGGCTGCTGCTGCGGCGCTGGTTGCGGTCTTCGCGAGGGGTGGCGCCGAAGAAATTGCGATAGGCGCTGGAGAAGTGCGGGCCTGAGGAGAAACCGCAGGAGAGGCCGATCTGGATGATCGATTTGCTGGTCTGCATCAGCATCTGCCGCGCCTTGTTCAGACGCAGCTCAAGGTAATACTGACTGGGCACGCGATTGAGGTACTGCTTGAAAATGCGCTCCAGCTGTCGTCGCGATACGCAGACGTGCTGGGCGATTTCATCGGTGGTCAGCGGCTCTTCGATGTTGGCTTCCATCAACAAGACGGCCTGGGTCAGCTTCGGATGGCTGGACCCCAGACGGTTCTGCAGCGGAATGCGCTGACGCTCGCCACCTTCGCGAATGCGCTCGACCACCAGTTCTTCAGACACCGCGCCGGCCAGTTCTGCGCCATGATCCCGCGCCAGCACCGCCAGCAGCAGGTCCAGCACCGACATGCCACCGCAGGCTGTCAGGCGATCACGGTCCCAGTCGAACAGGTGGCTGGTGGCGATGACCTTGGGGAAACGCTCGGCGAAATCATCCTGCCAGCGCCAGTGCACCGCTGCCCGATAACCGTCCAGCAGGCCCAACTGCGCCAGCGGATACACACCCGCCGACAGACCACCGATCACACAGCCCGCACGCACCAGTTGCTTGAGCGCTCCGGCCAGTGCTGACGCCATGGGCGCTGGCGGTTCATCGGCAAGCAGGAACACTTTCTGACACCCTTCGAGTCGACCGCCCCACGGCTCACCCGGCAATTGCCAGTTGGCACCGTCAACCGCGGTGGCCGGTTCGGCCTGCATGAACGTCAGCTCGTAAACCACGTCGGGATGAACGCGCTGAGCAACACGCAGGGCTTCCTCCGCCAGTGCCAGCGTCAGGGCTTTGGTACCGGGCCAGATAAGAAATCCAATTCGATGGGCAGTCATGGCGTGCAATCCGAAACGTGTCGCTGTTATGGGCCGCACGGCAAACATGCGGTAAATCTCTGGCGCTCAGTTCATGGCAGCGGTTTTGGGTGACGCGCAGCATGAACTGTTCTGACACAAAACGCACCGTTCGAGACGGTGCCGATCACTACTTCAAACTGCCGGACAGAAACTGCTGCAGCCGCTCCGACTTCGGATTGACCAGCACTTCGCGCGGGTCACCGCTCTCTTCGACCAGGCCCTTGTGCAGGAAGATCAACTGGTTCGACACCTCACGGGCAAAGCCCATTTCGTGCGTGACCACGACCATGGTGCGGCCTTCCTGCGCCAGCGCCTGCATGACTTTCAGTACGTCACCGACCAACTCCGGGTCCAGCGCCGAGGTCGGTTCGTCGAACAGCATGACTTCAGGCTCCATCGCCAGCGCCCGGGCAATAGCAACCCGCTGCTGCTCACCACCGGACATGTGCCCTGGATACGCCTCTTTGCGATGGGCGACGCCCACTTTGTTCAAGTAATGTTCGGCCTTTTCCAGCGCTTCTTTCTTTGACACGCCGAGCACATGGATCGGGGCCTCGATGATGTTTTCCAGGGCCGTCATGTGCGACCAGAGGTTGAAATGCTGAAACACCATCGACAGACGCGAACGCATGCGCTGCAGTTGTTTCGGGTCGGCAGCCTTCAGTCCGCCGTCCTTGTTGGCGACCAGTTTCAGCTCTTCGTTGTTGAGCAGAATGCGGCCGGACTTGGGCTGTTCCAGTAAATTGATACAGCGCAGAAACGTGCTTTTGCCCGAGCCGCTGGAGCCGATGATGCTGATCACATCGCCCGCCTTTGCCGTGAGCGAAACGCCTTTGAGCACTTCGTGACTGCCGTAGCACTTGTGCAGGTCCTGGACTTCCAGTTTGTTCATGATGTCGGTTCTCACAAGTAATCAGTCACTGAGCAGGCGGCCGGTGCGCAGCGGAGTACGACCCGCCACTTTGGCCATCCAGTAGCCCGGTTGGGCATAACGCAGTTTTTCGATGGCGAACAACACGCCTGCCGTCCCCGCGCACACGGTGGTCGCGCGGTCGGTCAAGGGATCGATAACTTCGAACAGAGGCTCGCCAGGCTCGACCCATGCCCCGACGGGGCGCAGAAATGTCAGGACGCCCGCGTGCGGCGCGTAGATCATCTCGGTGCCTTCGAACGGCATGCCTTCGCAGGCTTCAAACGCCGGCTGCGGCCATTCACCGCTGATCAGGCCGTGCTCGGCGAGGAACGCCAGGATGCCTTCCGCGTAAGCCTCGGCGTCGGCCTTGCCGGTGTTGTTCTGACCGCCCAGTTCCAGGGTGGTGGACATGCAGGCCAGCGGAATCTGTGCATCCTTAAACTGCTTGGCCAGCCGCAGCCACGGCAACGAGCAGGCTTCATCGAACGAGCTGCCGCCGGAGTCTTCAGCCAGCAGACCGACACTCACGCCGAGGTGCGCCGACAGCGACCGCCACTGTGGCCAGTGCTGCGGCAAGGCGTACATGTGCAGCGAAGCATCGGTGTCGCAGTGCAGATCCAGCACGATGTCAGCCGTGCAGGCATGGCTCAGCAACACGCGCTGCATGCCGGCCAGTTCGCTGCCCGCAGGCGGCAACTGTTCCAGCACATCGACCATGGCCTGACGGATCAGCTTCACGTTCGCGTGCGCATCGTCGCCCAGCTTGCCCGCCAGCCGCTCGGCGACCGGTTCACTCAACTCCGTGAAGTCGCGGTTGAAGTTCTTGCCGCTGCCGTATTCGAAACGCCCCTGGTGATTGCCTTGCAGCAACTGACCCAGACCGATCGGGTTGGCGACGGGCACCAGCTCGATGACACCGTTGAGCAGGCCCTGCTCTTCCAGCTGTGTGAGACGCTTTTTCAGCTCCCACGCCGTGCGCATGCCTGGCAATTCGTCGGCGTGCAGGCTGGCCTGAATGTAAGCCTTGCGCCCGCCCTCGCCGAAGCGAAAAACACTCAACGTGCGTTCGGTGCCCAGGGTGCTCCAGGGCAGGCGGTGATCGATGCGTTGCATATCAGTGCTTCCTCGGTGCGAGGTAACTGAGCCAGCGGCGCTCGGCCAGCTTGAACAGTTTCACCAGAATGAAAGTCAGGCACAGGTAGAACACGCCAGCGGTGATGTAGGCCTCGAAGGGCAGATAGAACTGCGCATTGACGGTGCGCGCCGCGCCGGTGATGTCGATCAGCGTCACGATGGAGGCCAGACTCGTGGTCTGCAGCATCATGATCACTTCGTTGCTGTATTGAGGCAGCGCCCGGCGCAGGGCCGACGGCAGCAGAATGCGGCGGTACATCTTGGCCTTTGACATGCCCATCGCCCGAGCGGCTTCGATCTCGCCCGGCGGTGTGGACTTGAGGCTGCCGGCGATGATCTCGGCGGTGTAGGCGCTGGTGTTGATGGCGAACGCCAGGCACGCACAGAACGTCGCGCTCGACAGCCACGGCCAGAGGAAGCTCTCGCGCACGGCTTCGAATTGCGCCAGACCGTAGTAGATCAGGAACAACTGCACCAGCATCGGGGTGCCACGAATCACGTAGGTGTAGCTCCAGGCCAGCAGGTTGACCCACGCCACCTTGGACACGCGCATCAAGCCCAGCGGCAAGGCCGCCAACAGGCCGAAGAACAGCGACAGCGCAAGCAGTTTGAGGGTGATCAACAGACCGCCGAAGTACAGCGGCAGGTTTTCCCAGACGACGTTGTAATCGAAGATCATAGGTCTGCCACCCTTACGCCGGCCGAGTAGCGTTTTTCGATGTAGCGCAGTACCAGCAGCGAGACACTGGTGATCACCAGGTACATGGCCGCGACTGCGAGGAAGAAAGTGAAAGGTTCGCGGGTGGCATCAGCTGCCTGCTTGGCCTTGAACATCATGTCTTGCAGACCGACCACGGAAATCAGCGCGGTGGCCTTGGTCAGCACCAGCCAGTTGTTGGTGAACCCCGGAATCGCCAGACGAATCATCTGCGGCACCATGATGCGGAAGAACACCCGCGAGCTGCTCATGCCGTAGGCCATGCCGGCTTCGGCCTGCCCTTTAGGTATCGCCATGAAAGCGCCACGGAAGGTTTCCGACAGGTACGCTCCGAAAATGAAACCCAGCGTGCCAATACCGGCCATCAGCGGGTTCAGATCGATGTAATCGTCGTGACCCAACAAGGGCGCGACGCGGTTGAGCAGGTCCTGACCGCCGTAGAAAATCAGCAGGATCAGCACCAGGTCGGGAATGCCACGAATGACCGTGGAGTAAAGATCGCCCAGCCAGGCCAGCCAGCGCACCGGCGACAAACGCAGCGACACGCCGATCAGACCCAACACGATCGCCAGCGCCATGGAGCACAGAGCGAGTTGCAGGGTCAGCCATGCACCGTCGAGGATGACGGCTCCGTAGCCTTTCAACATGTTGTGTGGCCCTCGAGCGCGGGATAGAAAAATGGCGCAATCAGAAGGATCGAATACCCACTGCTTGCGCCATCAGGTGCTGGCTTCGACTTACTGGCCGTAGATGTCGAAGTTGAAGTACTTGTCTTGAATGGCTTTGTACTTGCCGTTGGCACGGATGGCCGCGATGGCTGCGTTGATCTTGTCCAGATCAGCCTTGTCGCCTTTACGCACTGCGATGCCTACGCCGTCGCCGAAGTAGTTGACGTCGGTGAACGCCGGGCCGACAAACGCGTAACCCTTGCCCGAATCAGTGTTCAGGAAACCGTCCTGCAGTAGGGTGGCGTCAGCCACGGTACCGTCGAGACGACCGGCGCCGATGTCCAGGTAGATCTCGTTCTGCGAGCTGTACGGCTTGATTTCAGCGCCCAGTGGAGCCAGGACTTCCTTGGCGAAACGCTCGTGGATCGAACCACGCTGCACACCGATGTTCTTGCCCTTGAGTTCGGTCAGGCCGTCGCTGACGACGGTGCCTTGCTTCATGACCAGACGGGCCGGGGTGTTGTAGTACTTGTTGGTGAAGTCGACAGACTTCTTGCGGTCTTCGGTGATGGACATCGAGGACAGGATGGCGTCGATCTTGCGCACTTTCAGCGCAGGGATCAGGCCGTCGAACTCTTGCTCGACCCAGACGCACTTGACCTTCATCTCTTCGCACAGGGCGTTGCCGATGTCGTAGTCGAAGCCGACGATGCTGCCATCGGGCGCTTTCGAGGCGAATGGAGGGTACGCCGCTTCGATGCCGATTTTCAGTGGCTTTTCATCGGCGAACACAGGCTGTGCCAATACGGACAGCGCCAGCGCGCCCAGCAGCATGAGCTTTTTCATTCTTGGAACTCCATCGGTATAACGCGACAAATGGCAGTGAGCGAAACGCTCAATGTGCAGAAGGAATAACTGAAATTGCGACGCGAGGTGCCATCGAGTCTCAGGGCTCGACAAGCCTTCGGCGAGTGATCGGCATTTTAGCGACAGGTTGAAAGTCGATATTTCTTCAATGCGACAACTAGTTACAGAAGCACTGGAAATGCCGATCAGCCTGATTGACAGCCTTAAGCGTTTATGCAAGAGGCTTTTATGGCAAACCTATCAACGAAGCAAATAACGCGCCCATTATTGGCAAAGCCTTCTAATCCGGCAAGTCTGGCGTAGACGCACGCTCGTTTGAGGCGATGAAGTGCATGGGTGTCGGGGTGAAATGCCCCACCCAGGTGCGCAAGGTGACAGCCTGAGGAAGACGGTAACAAATCGATATATATCCCGGTTTCGAATTCGCTCGCTATTCCTGTAGGGGCTGCTGGAGGCTACGACAGTGGCGACTGCGACCTGCCTGACACGCCGCGTTCGCCACTGTCGTAACCTCCAGCAGCGCCCACAATTTCTCGGAGGCCCCACCCGATGTGAGCAGATCCGGAGGCGTACACACAAAAACGCCCCGCCCGGCTTTCACCGAACGGGGCGTTTTCAACCGCTGAGCGTCAGGCGACGTTCATGGTCTTGTGGGTTTCGACCAGGTGCGCAACCACACCCGGGTCGGCCAGCGTGGAGATGTCGCCCAGTGCGTCGTACTCGCCCGTCGCAATCTTGCGCAGGATACGGCGCATGATCTTGCCGGAACGGGTCTTCGGCAGGCCCGGGGCCCACTGAATCACGTCAGGTGAGGCAATCGGGCCGATTTCCTTACGCACCCAGTTACGCAGTTCGATGCGCAGCGCTTCATCCGGGACTTCACCACCGTTGAGGGTGACGTAGACATAAATGCCCTGCCCTTTCAGATCATGGGGCACACCGACCACGGCCGCTTCGGCGACTTTCGGATGCGCCACCATCGCGCTCTCGATTTCCGCGGTGCCCATGCGGTGGCCGGACACGTTGAGCACGTCGTCCACACGACCGGTGATCCAGTAGTAGCCGTCTTCGTCGCGACGCGCACCGTCACCGGTGAAGTACATGCCACGGAAGGTCTTGAAGTAGGTGTCGACGAAACGGTCGTGGTCGCCGTACAGCGTGCGCGACTGGCCCGGCCAGGAATCGAGAATCACCAGGTTGCCTTCAGCCGCGCCCTCGATCAGGTTGCCCAAGTTATCCACAAGCGCCGGAATCACACCGAAGAACGGACGGGTCGCCGAGCCTGGCTTGAGCGCAGTTGCGCCTGGCAGCGGGCTGATCAGGATGCCGCCGGTTTCGGTCTGCCACCAGGTGTCGACGATCGGGCAGTTTTTCTTGCCCACGGTGTTGTAGTACCAGTTCCAGGCTTCCGGATTGATCGGCTCGCCCACCGAACCCAACAGACGCAGGCTCGAACCGTCAGCGCCTTCAACGGCCTTGGTGCCTTCGGCCATCATGGCGCGAATCGCGGTTGGCGCGGTGTAGAGGATGTTGACCTTGTGCTTGTCGATGACTTTCGACATGCGGGTGATGTCCGGGTAATTCGGAATGCCTTCAAACAGCAGCGTGGTCGCGCCGTTGGCCAGCGGGCCGTAGACAATGTAGCTGTGGCCGGTGACCCAGCCTACGTCGGCGGTGCACCAGTAGACTTCACCCGGCTTGTAGTCGAACACGCGTTCGTGGGTCAGCGCGGCGTACAGCAGATAGCCTGCGGTGGTGTGCAGCACGCCTTTCGGTTTGCCGGTAGACCCCGAGGTGTAGAGGATGAACAGGGATTCTTCGGCGCCCATTTCTTTCGGTGCGCAAGTGGCCGATGCCACTTCCAGCAGCGTGTGGTACCAGATGTCGCGATGACGGTTCCACTCGATGTCGCCACCGGTGCGCTTGCACACGATGACTTTCTGGACACTGCTGGTTTCCGGGTTGGTCAGTGCACGGTCGACGTTGGACTTGAGCGCAGTGCGCTTGCCGCCACGCAGACCTTCGTCAGCGGTGATCACCACTTTCGATTTGCAGTCGATGATGCGGCCGGCCAGGGCCTCAGGCGAGAAGCCGCCGAACACGACCGAGTGAATCGCACCGATGCGGGCACACGCCAGCATGGCGACCACGGCTTCGGGGATCATCGGCATATAGATAGTGACGACATCACCACGGTGCACATCCTGACCGCGCAGGGCGTTGGCGAACTTGCACACTTCTTCATGCAGTTCGCGGTAGGTGATGTTGCGGCTTTCGGAAGGGTCGTCACCTTCCCAGATGATTGCGACCTGATCGCCTCGTTCGGCCAGATGGCGGTCCAGGCAATTGTAGGAAACGTTCAGGGTGCCATCGGCGAACCACTTGATGTCGACGCGGTGATCGTCGAAGGAGGTCTGTTTGACGGTGGTGAAAGGCTTGATCCAATCCAGGCGCTTGGCCTGCTCACGCCAGAAGCCATCGGGGTTGACCACCGACTGCTGGTACATGGCCTTGTAGGTCGCCTCGTCAGTCAGCGTATTTGCTGCCACTTCAGGGCGAACGGGGTACAGGGAAGCCGCACTCATCTTTCTTACCTCGGTGGAAATGTTGTTTTTGTATGGACCCGTTGTATCCGCCGATGGCCGCGAAAGCCATTCGACGATGGTCTTACCGGACCTCAGCATAACGCCGAAAAGCGCTCAAGTGCCCCGTTTGTGGCAAATCTTCATGTCTGAACTACGACCAAAGCACTATAAAGCCGAAGGCTGGCAAGCCCCTTACCGCGATTGTTGCGTATTTGCTCAATAGTCTTTATCAGAATAGTTTCTATATGAATCCAGAACAGGCGCATAGAATTCATCTCGCCAACACGGCAAATGATTGACAACTAACAGCCCCCCCACACCGGCCTGTCAATCAACAAACCTTCAAGTAATTAACTGGCTTCACTCAGAGCCCCACAAGGGTTCTGTGCACCCTGCCGAATGGAATTCCTGTCTGGCAGCGTTTATGAAGCAACCAAGAGGAACATGTAATGAAAGCTGCACTGGTTGTAATGGCTCTTTGTGGTTTAAGCACCATGGCTATGGCGGAAGAATCAAACGCCAAAGTCGCCGTTCAACAGCAACGCGTCGAGCAATACACCTACTCGACGCATCTGGACATTGCCAAAGTCATCTCCGTGGACGAAGTGCCCAACGTCTGCAGCGTCGTGCCACAGCACATGACGTACGAAGATTCCCAAGGCAAGCGCCATGTACTGGAATACCAGGTCATGGGCAACGGGTGCAGCAACGGATAATCAAAACGTTTTTATATGAACGCCCTGACGATTATCATCGCCGGGGCGTACTTATATTGAATAACACCGCTCCGCACGGACTTAACTTCTATCCACGCCATACTGCTTTAACTTGTTGGCGATCGTGGTATGAGAAACGCCCAGTCGTTTACCCAACAATCGACTGCTCGGATGCGCCGCATAGAGTTGTTCAAGTACGGCTCTCTCGAAGCGGCCGATAATGTCTTCCAGCCCGCCCTCCAGCGAAAAGTCCCCGAGCGGCTGTGGTGCGCCATAATCCGGCAGACGAATGTGCTCGGGCTTAACCACCCCGCCCTCGCACAACGAAACCGCCTGAAACAGCACGTTTTCCAGCTGTCGCACATTGCCGGGCCAATGGTACTGGCCGAGGCGGGTCATCGCGGCCGGGGCGATCTTCGGCAGCGAGCAACCGATCTGCCGACTCGCCTGATCGAGGAAGTGCTGCACCAGGGGCTCCAGGCCGTCGAGGCATTCACGCAGCGGCGGGATGTGCAACGACAGCACATTAAGCCGGTGATAAAGGTCCTGCCGAAACTCGCCGCGCGCGCACAACTCCGAGAGATCCACCTGAGTCGCGCAGATTACCCGCACGTCCAGGTACACCTCTTCATCGCTGCCAACCCGGCGAAAGCAGCCCTCTTGCAGATAACGCAACAGTTTCGCCTGCAAGCGCGCGCTCATTTCCGCGACACCGTCCAGGAACAGTGTTCCACCCGCCGTGAGTTCCAGCAGGCCGAGTTTGCCCTCGGCCCGCGCGCCCTCGAAGGCTCCCGGCCCGTAACCGAATAGCTCGGTTTCTGCCATCGACTCGGACAGGCCCGCGCAATTGAGCGCCATCATCGGCGACTGCCCGCGCGGGCTGGCCAGATGACAGGCACGCGCCAGCAACTCTTTGCCTGTCCCGGTTTCGCCCTCTATTAACAGGGGCGCGTCCAGCGGCGCCATGCGGCGTGCCTCGCGCACCACCGCCGCCATGACTTTCGAGCTCTGGAAGATGCTGTCGAAACCGCGCAATTCCTGCTTGCGCACGTTATAGATGTGCTCACCCACGCGGTCCGCGCGATGCAAGGTGAGCACCGCGCCGGCCATGGCCTCGCTGTCTTCGTGCTCGGATTGCAATGGTGCGATGTCGGCAAGAAAAACGTCGCCCTTCACCTTCACGCGCAGGCCATTGATGCGCGAACGGTTGGCGCGCACCAATTGGGGCAGATCGAAATCTTCGGCGTAGCGGGAAAGCGGAATACCGGGCACTTCATCCACACGCACACCGAGCAGTTGTGCTGCCGCGCGATTCGCCGCCACGATCGAGCCGCTCATGTCGATGGACAGCACAGGAAACTCCAACGCGCCGAGCAGTGCGTTCAGTTCCATATGCCGACGCTCGCTCGGCATCAGTCCCACACGCTTCACGCCAAATACACCCGGAATGGTTTCGAACTTCGGCACCAGCGCCTGGAACTGAAGATTGACCAGATTCGGGCAGCGCAGATAAATCGCATCGCCGTGTTCACCGCCGACTTCGCCGCCCGACACGTTGACGCCATAGGAAACCAGCAATTCGAGAATGTCGCGCAGGATGCCGACGCGATTTTGGCAGTGCACTTTGATGCGCATGGGCAGTCGACTCTTCTATGCAGGCAGGCTTTTTGTCATGAGGTGAAGTTTATCGTCAAGAATACGTTACAGCGCAAGGCGCTCGGTGGCTGAGAGGCTGCAGATTTGGCGCTCTATTCACACAGCTGTCAGGATTTCTTTACGAAATTGAAGCTTTTCCTAAGACCCTTACGGCGTTATCACTGCTGCAAACGGCATGAAAAACGTTATCTATAGCGGTAGGCACCCCGCCTCGCTCCAGATAACAAAAAGCCATTCAGGAGAGCAGCATGAGCACGCAGTACGTCGCCCGTGAACCGGATGCCGTCGGGTTTATCGACTACCCCGACGCCGAACATGCGGTGTGGAATACGCTGATCACCCGCCAATTGAAGGTGATCGAAGGCCGCGCCTGTCAGGAATACCTCGACGGCATCGAGCAATTGAACCTGCCTCACGACCGAATTCCTCAACTGGGCGAAATCAATCGGGTGCTGGACAGCACCACCGGCTGGCAAGTCGCCCGCGTGCCCGCGCTGATTCCCTTCCAGACCTTCTTCGAACTGCTGGCCAGCAAGCGATTTCCTGTGGCCACGTTCATTCGCACCGAAGAAGAAATGGATTACCTGCAAGAACCCGACATCTTTCATGAAGTCTTCGGACACTGCCCGCTGCTGACCAACCCCTGGTTTGCGGAATTTACCCACACGTACGGCAAGCTCGGGCTGGCAGCCAGCAAAGAGCAGCGCGTGTACCTTGCCCGTCTTTACTGGATGACCATCGAATTCGGGTTGGTTGAGACCGCCCAAGGACGCAAGATCTACGGCGGAGGAATTCTTTCCTCGCCGAAGGAGACCGTGTACAGCTTGTCCGAGACGCCTGAACATCAGGCCTTCGACCCGATCGAAGCCATGCGCACGCCGTACCGTATCGACATCCTGCAGCCGCTCTATTTTGTGCTGCCGGAGCTCAAGCGTCTGTTCGACCTCGCCCACGAAGACATCATGGGCATGGTCCAGACGGCCATGCAGCTGGGGCTGCATGCCCCACGCTTCCCCCCTAAAACAAAAGCCGCCTGAACAGGACACCCTTTATGACCTCCCTCAACCAAGCCCACTGCGAAGCCTGCCGCGCCGATGCGCCTCAAGTCAGCGAAGCCGAACTGCCAGAGCTGCTCCGCCAGATTCCCGACTGGAACATCGAAGTCCGTGACGGCGTGATGCAGCTGGAGAAAGTCTTTCTGTTCAAGAATTTCAAATTTGCGCTGGCGTTTACCAACGCGGTCGGCGAAATTGCCGAAGCCGAAGGTCATCACCCCGGTCTTCTGACCGAGTGGGGCAAAGTGACCGTGACCTGGTGGAGCCACTCCATCAAGGGGCTGCACCGCAACGACTTCATCATGGCCGCCCGCACCGACGAGGTGGCCAAAGGCGCCGAGGGCCGTAAGTAAATGCATTTTTCACAGATTCAGCGTGTACCCGATGATCCGATCCTGGGCTTGATCCAGGCCTATGCCAACGACCCGAACCCGAACAAGTTCGACCTGGGCGTGGGCGTGTACAAGGACGCGCAAGGCCTGACCACCATTCCGCGCGCGGTCAAGCTGGCCGAACAGCGTCTGGTGGACTCGCAGCCGACCAAGACCTACATCGGTGGCCACGGCGAACCTCGGTTCGGCACGTTGATCTGTGAACTGGTGATGGGCGCCGATTCGCCGCTGATCAAAGACAAGCGAGTCGGCGCCACTCAGACGCCAGGCGGCACCGGCGCACTGCGCCTGTCGGCCGACTTCATCGCCAACTGCCTTCCGGGCAAGGGTATCTGGCTTAGCGACCCGACCTGGCCCATTCATGAAACGATCTACGCCGCCGCCGGTTTGAAGGTCAATCACTACCCGTACGTGGGCAGCGACAACAAGCTCAATGTTCCGGCCATGCTGGAAACACTGAACACCGTTCCGGAAGGCGACGTCGTGCTGCTGCACGCGTGCTGCCACAACCCGACCGGTTTCGACCTCGGGCACGATGACTGGCGCGAAGTGTTGAAGATCGTCAAGCGCCGCAACTTGCTGCCGCTGATCGATTTCGCCTACCAGGGTTTCGGTGATGGCTTGCAGGAAGACGCCTGGGCGGTCCGCTTGTTCGCCGCCGAACTGCCGGAACTGCTGATCACCAGCTCCTGCTCCAAGAACTTCGGCCTGTACCGCGAACGCACCGGCGCTCTGCTGGTGTGTGCCGACAGCACCGACAAATTGATGGATGTGCGCAGCCAACTGTCGGCCACCGCGCGCAACCTGTGGTCCAACCCACCGGATCACGGCGCCGCCGTCGTCGCCGAGATTCTGGGCGATCCGGAATTGAAAGCGCTGTGGGCCGACGAAGTCGAAGAAATGCGCAGCCGTATTGCGCAGCTTCGCCAAGGCCTGATTGAAGCCCTGACCCCATTGGGCCTGGGCGAACGCTTCGCCCACATCGGCGTACAACGCGGCATGTTCTCCTACACCGGCATGAGCGACGACCAGGTCGCCCGCCTGCGCAAGGAACACAGCGTGTACATGGTCGCCGCTGGCCGTGCGAACGTTGCAGGGATTGACGCTACGCGGCTGGATGCATTGGCAGCGGCATTTGCGGCGGTGTGCAAGGACTGATCATCAATCTCCGGCAGGAGCGCGTCTGCTTCTGCCGGGTTTTGGTTGTAGCAACCAATCGCCACTACATGACCAACGGCCAGCATTAAAAATCTGTTTGTCATCTCGTGTGCTGTATCCTCCCTGAGCGTTTTTTGGACGCGCTGTTCAAACCAGCAGCAACAAAACTTGTGAGGAGCGACGCTATGCATGAAATCCCAAACTTCCCCTTCCCAAGCCAAAACCAGCAAAGCGCAGCAGCCCGCCAGGAACTCGGTCAGCCGATCGAGATGAAAACCAGCGGGAAAAGTGGTGATAGCAAGAAAGCCCAAGGCCAACGCTAAAGGCTGATTTCAGCCCCTATGCAAGAGCGTCTTTCAGGCGTACTTCCATAAGGGCTGATTGCTTTGAGATGACTCGATGACCGAATTCACTGAAACACAGGCACAAGCCTTGATCGGCACTGCCGAGAAGATGATTGAAATCTGGGCACGTCTGAGCCCGGAAAAACAGAACGCGTTGCTGGCCCGCTTCGGCACTCAGGAAAACGCGCTCGCTGCTCTGGTCACGACGCAACTCGTGGCACCCGCCGCCGAATAATCATAAAAGCCGGTATCGGCAACCCCGCGTTCAGTTCAACCTTCTGCTGCCGTGAACGAAGCCTTCAGCTGCCACAACACAGCGAGCCTCGTTATCATGTGTGGCATCGCTTGGCTTTCAAGCGTCTACGCTTCAATCTGTTTCTGCCCTCGTTGTACCTCCCCTGTCGTAATCGTGGATTGATGCCCATGCCAGACGCTTCAAGCGCCGCTACACCCCGTCCTATCGCCGTCACGCTTCAGGTCGTTTCCATTGTTCTGTTCACGTTCATCGGTTACCTGAACATCGGCATTCCCCTGGCGGTGCTGCCAGGTTACGTCCACACCGACCTCGGGTTCGGTGCCGTGGCTGCCGGTCTAGTGATCAGCGTTCAGTACCTGGCGACGTTGCTCAGTCGCCCGTATGCCGGACGCATCATCGACACCAAGGGGCCGAAGAAAGCCGTGATCATCGGCCTGTTCGGTTGCGGGCTGAGCGGCGTGTTCATGCTGCTGGCCGGATGGCTCGATGCCTGGCCGATGGCGAGCCTGATCAGCCTGTTCATCGGTCGTCTGGTGCTGGGTAGCGCCGAGAGCCTGGTGGGTTCGGGTTCGATCGGTTGGGGAATTGGCCGAGTGGGCGCCGCGAACACCGCCAAGGTGATTTCCTGGAACGGCATCGCCAGTTATGGCGCATTGGCCATCGGCGCGCCACTGGGCGTCTTGCTGGTGAATGCCATGGGGCTGTGGAGCATGGGCGTGAGCATCATGCTGCTGGCAGCACTGGGGATTTCGCTGGCCTGGAAAAAGACGCCCGCGCCCATCGTGCACGGCGAACGCATGCCGTTCCTGCACGTGCTCGGTCTGGTGCTCCCGCACGGGACGGGCCTGGCACTGGGGTCCATCGGCTTCGGCACCATCGCGACCTTCATCACCCTGTATTACGCGAGCCACACGTGGCCGAATGCAGTGCTGTGCCTGAGCCTGTTCGGCGCTTGCTTCATCGGCGCGAGACTGCTGTTCGGCAACATGATCAACCGCATTGGCGGTTTCCGCGTGGCGATTGCCTGCCTGTCGGTCGAGGCGTTGGGCTTGCTGCTGTTGTGGCTGGCGCCCAATCCCAATCTGGCGCTGGCAGGCGCCGCGCTGACCGGTTTCGGCTTCTCGCTGGTGTTCCCGGCGCTGGGTGTCGAGGCCGTGAATCTGGTGCCCGCGGCCAGTCGAGGTGCGGCGGTGGGCGCGTATTCGCTGTTCATCGATTTGTCGCTGGGGATTACCGGTCCGGTGGCAGGCGCCGTGGCTGCTGGCTTCGGCTTCTCTTCGATCTTTCTGTTCGCGGCACTGGCCTCGCTCGGCGGGCTGGGGCTGAGCATTTACCTGTACAAGCAGGGGAAGGTGATGCGGGACAAAGCGGCGCCGGTCTGACGGAGACAGGGCTGCCACGCCTTCTGCGGTGACAGCCCTGCCGCGACCTCAGAAATCCACTTTCCCCCGCCCTGCCTTGATCGACCCGCGTTTGGATTTGGATTCCAGCCTGCGGGTCTTTGACCCCAGCGTCGGCTTGGTTGGCCGACGCTTTTTCTCGACCTTCGCCGCGCTGACGATCAATTCGCTCAGCCGCTCCAACGCGTCCGCGCGATTCTGTTCCTGAGTACGGTATTGCTGGGCCTTGATGATGATCACGCCGTCACTGGTGATTCGACTGTCGCGCAGTGCCAGCAGCCGCTCCTTGTAAAACGGCGGCAAGGACGACGCATTGATGTCGAACCGCAGGTGCACCGCACTGGACACTTTGTTGACGTTCTGACCGCCTGCGCCTTGCGCACGAATGGCCGTCAGCTCGACCTCGTTGTCCGGGAGATGCACGTTGTTGGAGATGATCAGCATGGGACGTGCCTGAACCTGTGAGGGCGAACATCAAACCTGTGGGAGCGAGCTTGCTCGCGAATGCGTCCGGTCAAATGATATTGATAGCCTGACCTTACGCCTTCGCGAGCAAGCTCGCTCCCACAAGCGTTGCCGTTTGATGAGAAATCGCGGCGCGCCATGGGCCGCCTGTCCCTATTTAATGATCGAAGTCCGCTGCGCCATCGACTCGCCGTCAGCGTGGCGCTTGTTCTTGATCACGTAGAACACCCACATGACCAGCAGCCACACCGGAATCGCGTAAACCGACACCTGAATGCCCGGAATCATCAGCATGATGCCCAGGATCAGCAGCACAAACGCCAGGCACAGGTAGTTGCCAAACGGATACCAAAGCGCCTTGAACAGCGGCTGCCGGTCCTTACGGGTCATGTACTGGCGGAATTTCAGGTGCGAGTAGCTGATCATCGCCCAGTTGATCACCAGCGTCGCAACCACCAGTGACATCAACAGTTCCAGCGCATTCTGCGGGATCAGGTAGTTAAGCAACACCGCGATCAACGTCACCGCCGCCGACACCAGAATCGCCCGGACCGGCACCCCACGACCATCGACCCGCGCCAGCGATTGCGGCGCATCGCCCTGCTCGGCCATGCCAAACAGCATCCGCGCGTTGCAATAGGTGCCGCTGTTGTACACCGACAACGCGGCCGTCAGCACCACAAAGTTGAGAATGTGTGCAGCTGTCGTGCTGCCGAGCATCGAGAACACATGCACGAACGGGCTGCCGCTGTAGGCATCGCCCGATGCGTTCAGATCAACCAGCAACGCATCCCATGGGGTCAACGACAGCAGGACCACCAAAGAACCGATGTAAAAAATAAGGATGCGGTAGATCACCTGATTGATCGCTTTGGGAATGATGGTTCGCGGTTGATCGGCTTCGGCGGCGGTGAACCCCAGCATTTCCAGACCGCCGAACGAAAACATGATGAAGGCCAGGGCCATCACCAGACCGCTCACACCATTGGGGAAGAACCCACCGTGGTCCCACAGGTTACTGACGGAGGCCTGCGGACCGCCGCTGCCACTGACCAGCATGTAACTGCCCAGCGCGATCATCCCCAAAATGGCCACGACCTTGATGATCGCGAACCAGAACTCCGCCTCGCCGAAGACTTTGACGTTGGCCAGGTTGATGACGTTGATCATCAGGAAGAACACAGCCGCCGACGCCCAGGCCGGGATTTCCGGCCACCAGTACTGAATGTATTTTCCGACCGCGGTCAGCTCGGACATGCCGACCAGGATGTACAGCACCCAGCAGTTCCAGCCGGACAGAAAGCCGGCGAAACCGCCCCAATACTTGTGAGCAAAATGGCTGAACGACCCGGCAACCGGCTCCTCGACGATCATTTCGCCCAGCTGGCGCATGATCATGAAGGCGATGAAGCCGCACAGGGCATAGCCAAGAATCATCGACGGACCCGCCGATTTCAGAACGCCCGCCGACCCCAGGAACAATCCTGTGCCGATGGCGCCACCCAGGGCGATCAGCTGGATGTGACGGTTTTTAAGACCACGCTTCAAGTCACCCGAATGGGACATGTGTTCACTCATGGGATAGTCACCTTCTTGTTCTTGTCTGTGACGGAATCGAACCCGACGCGCTCATGACGCGGCGGAATGAAAGACGGAGTGGGTAAACCCCGAGTCTGGGTGGCGTTCATACGCCGATGATTCACAGAAAAAACGCGGCGCATTGTACACCGGCAATGTTGCGGCTGGCCGAGAAAAGCTGCGCGATCGGTCAAAGGTCTGCCCCGGCAAATACGAGGGTTTTGGCTAAACGTCAGACTATTTAGCGTTTGAGTGGCACGGAAAATTTGGGAAAACCGACACAATTCCGTCGTAAATAAAATTCAGCAGAAACGCTTCAGCTCTAGCGTTGTTTTTCCAGCAAGTTTTGTTTTTTAGGCAAATTGCCAGCATTTCGCGTCTGAAATTTCTTTTGCAACAGTCGGACTATTGAACTAGTTTTTTCATCGCTGCTGGCCACGAAGGTCAGTGTGCTTCCATGACGAGGCCGCCACAGGCACTGTCTGCTCTGGCCTCGTCGCATTCGGCAAGTACGTCATTCTCAGGAGATGCACCTATGCAATCTGTGGAACAAACTCTGGAAGAAGAACTGCAACTGGACGATTGGTTTGAAGCACCGACTCATGATGCTGCCGTGGAGATGATGCAAGCCGACGCAGTGGTGGCGTTCGGCACCGCGATGTGGCCGTTCTAAAGCAGACAGAGGGCGAGCGCGTCTGACGCGTTCGCCCTTTTTGTTTTCAGCCTTTGCAACGGAGCGCCCCCATGACGGAACAGAGCAGCGCAATCGAGCACTTTCTTTATTACCTGCAACACCACCCTGCTATCGACGGCATGGCCTCACCCAAGGTATTGCTGGCCCACACCGAAGATTACACAGCGATCGTCGGCAACATCGTCGAAAGCTCCACCGCCCGCGATGCCTTTCGCTTCAGTACGATGGCACTTGATACGTCCCCCATTGAGGAGTTGGCTCAAGCCATTACTCAAGCCGACCTCTACGTGCTGTTCTACGATGCCTCGACCCTGCCCAATCCGAGCGCCGAAGGCCCGGCCTTCATTCGCTCGTTGCAGACGGTGATGTCGGATCAATGGAAGAAGTCCCTCCTGTTCAAGGACTATGGCCGCTATTTCTACGATACCTTCAGCGTCAAACCCGAACGTATCGCACACCTGAACGCTGCCCTGATCGACCATATGAATCAAGGCGAGACGCTGAGCTTCAGCGATGAACGTGGTTCTTACTTCGAAGCGCCGCTACGAGAGTTGAAGAAATGGACCAACATCAATGGGGTCGGCAATTACGACCTGGCGCCAGGTGAGATCGCCACCCACAGCGACTCGATCAATGGCCACGTGAAATTCGTCGGCACCTTTCTCAGCACGATCCCGTTCGCGCGCAAATACGGGGTCATCGAATCTCCGCTGGAACTGTGGATCGAAAATTCCACCATCACCCGCGTGGCGACCGACGTGCCGGGGCTGGAAAATGACTTCAACAAATACCTCGATGCCAACCCGTCCAACCGGCGAGTCGAGGAACTGGGCATCGGCACCAACGAGGGCGTGACCCGGCTGTATGCCCGCAACGCCGGGTTCGAAGAACGCCATTGCGGTCTGCATCTGGGGCTCGGCGGCGGCGCAAAAGGCAGCCATCACCTGGACTTGATCTTCAACAGTGGAAGGCTGGCTGTGGATAAACGCGTGGTGTTTGACGGGGCGTTCCATCTAAGCGTTTAGGCGTGGGTTTAATGGCCGCGCCAAGCTCACTTCCACACGGGCCTTTGCGACAGAAACAAAAACGCCAGTCTCTCGACTGGCGTTTTTTATTTCACACCGCAATCACTCAGGCTTGCGACGACCAAAGCCCGGGCGCTGACCGGAGCCCGCCGGGGCGCCGCGGCGCTTGCCGGACGGGGTTTTGCCGTCGTCGACCAGCTTGATGCCGGGGCGCGAGGTCTTCGGCTTGGCCGGGCGCTTGTTCATGTCGCTCGGACGTTCGGCCACTGGCGTGCCGCGGCTGCTGTCGCCACGGTTTTCACCACGGCTGTCGCTACGACCGCCGGCGGCCGGACGTGGGGTACGGGCCGGACGACCTCCTTCGGCCGGCTTGCGCGCAGGGCGCTCGCCGTCGGCCATGCGCGGCTCGCGAGGTGCACGCTCGGCAGGCACCGCATCCTTGGCCGGACGCAGCTGACGCACGCGTTCGCCTTTGCCCAATGGACGCGAAGACTGGCGCTGAAGACGCTCCAGCTTGTCCTTGGTCTTGGCATTCATTTGCGGCATGGCAACCGGCTTCAGGCCCACTTCGGCGCTGAGGATGTCGACTTCCTGCTGACTCATTTCGCGCCAGCGACCCATCGGCAGGTCGGAATTGAGGAACACCGGACCGAAACGCACGCGCTTAAGACGGCTGACCACCAGACCCTGGGATTCCCACAGGCGACGGACTTCGCGGTTACGGCCTTCCATCACCACGCAGTGGTACCAGTGGTTGAAACCTTCACCGCCCGGCGCTTGCTGGATGTCGGTGAAACGCGCTGGACCGTCTTCCAGGATCACGCCGTTCTTCAGGCGCAGCAGCATGTCGTCGTCGACTTCGCCACGCACACGCACGGCGTACTCGCGGTCCATTTCGAACGAGGGGTGCATCAGGCGGTTCGCCAGCTCGCCGTCGGTGGTAAACATCAGCAAACCGGTGGTGTTGATGTCCAGACGACCGATGTTGATCCAGCGGCCTTCTTTCGGGCGCGGCAGACGATCAAACACGGTCGGACGGCCTTCAGGGTCGTCACGGGTGCAGATTTCGCCGTCTGGCTTGTTGTACATGATGACGCGGCGGACGGTTTCGGCCGCTTCTTCGCGACGGATCACGCGACCGTCAACGGTGATGGCGTCATGCAGATCGACGCGCTGCCCCAGGCTTGCCTGAACGCCGTTGACCTTGATGCGGCCTTCGCCGATCCAGGCTTCGACGTCACGGCGTGAGCCGACGCCAATGCGTGCGAGGACCTTTTGCAGTTTTTCGCCTGCTGGGCCGATCTCTTTGTCCTGCTTGTCTTGTTCACTCATCTGGGCACCTCCCGGTGTGTCGAATCAGGGCGCGCGCGAGTGGGCACGACCTGTTGCCCTGCGCCTGGCCAGGAGAGACTCTCCGGTCCAGAAGGGCTGAAAACTGAATCCTGTGGCGAGTGTGGATCGCCAAAAGGTCGAGAATCATACGCTCATGGCGCGCGTTGCGCATCAGAGACTAGACGAAAACGCCGATAACGCTGGCTGGCTCACTTCTTTTTCCGCCGACCGGACGCCTTGAGCTTGATCAGCCTCATGGCCGACTCGGCCAGCACCGAGCGTTTTTCGTCCTTGTCCATCTTCTTCCACGACTTGATCTCGCGCTTGCTGCGCCCGCAACCGAGGCAGATGTCGTCGTCGAATTTGCAGACGCTGATGCAGGGGTCTTTGGTGCTCATAATTTCTTTAGCCACCGCGATAACACTGTGGGAGCGAATTCATTCGCGAAAAAATGTCCAGGCAAAAAAGGATGTGTAGGCCTTATGGGCCTCTCGCGAATGAATTCGCTCCCACAGGATCTCAACTCATCGCATATTGTGGCTACCGCAACTCATTGCCTACCGCGGATCTTCGTCGTCCGCCGGCTCGTCTTCCAATTCAGACTCTTTATCGTCCTCATCGAGCAATAAATCGTCGAAATCGGTTTTCAGGCCCTGTTCCATGGTGTCGAGTTCAGCCAGCAGGCTGCGGAAACTGGTTTCATCGCGCGGGGGTTCGGGCTCGGCGTCGGGGTCCGCTTCCAGACTGGCATCGGCCAGCGCCTGCAAATGCGCGGGCACCGGGGCGTCGTCGAAGTCCAGGATCGGCTCGGCTTCCATTTCGCGAAGGTCGGCCAGCGGCGGCAGCTCGTCGAGATTTTTCAGGTTGAAGTGATCGAGAAACGCCTTGGTGGTGGCAAACATCGCGGGCTTGCCCGGCACGTCGCGGTAACCGACGATCCTGATCCATTCACGCTCAAGCAAGGTCTTGACGATGTTGCTGTTGACCGCCACACCGCGCACATCTTCGATTTCGCCCCGCGTAATCGGCTGCCGGTAGGCGATCAAGGCCATGGTTTCAAGCAGCGCGCGGGAATAGCGCTGCGGGCGTTCCTCCCACAGGCGACCGACCCACGGGGCGAACTTTTCACGAATCTGCAGGCGATAACCCGTCGCCACTTCCTTCAATTCAAACGCGCGGTTGTCGCAGGATTTGCTCAGCAACGTCAGGGCTTTCTTGAAGACGGCGGGCTCGGGACGCTCGCCCTCCTCGAACAGCTCGTACAGCCGCTCGAGCGATTGGGGTTTACCCGAGGCCAGCAGGAAGGCTTCGAGCAGCGGCGCGAGTTCGCGGGGTTCGTTCAGGTTCATCGGTCAGCTCTTGCTCTTTATTCGGCTCGTGCGCGCACATGAATGACAGCGAAAGGTTCGTTCTGCACCAGCTCGACCAGTTGCTCCTTGACCAACTCCAGGACGGCCATAAACGTCACGACCACACCCAGACGCCCTTCCTCGGCCGTGAACAGCTCGGCAAAGGGCACGAATCCGGCACCTTTGAGGCGCTCCAGGACATCGCTCATCCGCTCGCGGGTCGAGAGCGCTTCGCGGCTGACCTGATGGCTTTCGAACATGTCGCCACGGCGCAGCACCTCGGCCATGGAGATCAACAATTCTTCCAGCGCGACATCGGGTAACAACTTGCGCGCCCGCGCTTCCGGCGCGTCGAGCTTCGGCACCACCACATCGCGCCCGACGCGGGACAATCCGTCGATGCCTTCGGCGGCGGCCTTGAAACGCTCGTATTCCTGCAAGCGACGAATCAGTTCAGCGCGCGGATCGTCCTCTTCCTCTTCCACCGATTCCGAGCGTGGTAACAGCATGCGCGATTTGATCTCGGCGAGCATCGCGGCCATCACCAGGTATTCGGCGGCCAGCTCCAGGCGCACGGTCTTCATCAGCTCGACGTAACCCATGTACTGGCGAGTGATTTCCGCTACCGGGATGTCAAGGATGTTGATGTTCTGTTTGCGAATCAGGTACAGCAGAAGGTCGAGCGGGCCTTCGAAGGCCTCGAGAAAGACTTCCAGCGCATCCGGTGGAATGTACAGGTCAAGCGGCATCTGCGTGACGGCCTGACCGTAGACCATCGCAAAGGGCAGCTCCTGCTGGGCATCGGCTTGCGGGTCGAGCACTGCAGCGCCAGGCGTTTCGAGGTCGGTCACTCGACTTCGACCCCGAACGGCGTCGGGTCGCCACAGCCCACACGGACCACCTGCGGGTCGCCTTCGGCGAGATTGATCACGGTGGAGGCCGATATACCGCCCTCGCCGCCGTCAATGATCAGATCCACCTGATGCTCGAGCACCTCACGCATTTCATGGGGATCGCTCATCGGCAGGGTTTCGCCCGGCATGATCAGGCTGACACTCATCAGCGGTTCGCCAAGCTCGCGCAGCAGCGCCTGAGCGATGGGATGCTCCGGTACCCGCAAGCCAATGGTACGGCGCTTGGGATGCAGCACCAGTCGCGGCACATCGCGGGTCGCCCCGAGAATGAACGTGTACGGGCCCGGCGTGTGCGCCTTGAGCAAGCGGAAAGCCGCGGTGTCGACTTTGGCAAAGGTGCCCAGTTGCGACAGGTCGCAGCACATCAGGGTGAAGTTGTGCTTGTCGTCCAGCTGACGCAGGCGGCGAATACGGTCGACCGCCGTCTTGTCCTCCATTCGACAACCCAAGGCGTAGGACGAATCGGTCGGGTAAACCACCAGACCGCCGGCCCTGATAATCTCGACCGCCTGTTTGATCAGACGCGACTGCGGGTTCTCCGGGTGGACCTGGAAAAATTGACTCACGGTATCTTCCTGTTCAGACGGCAGTAGGCTGGTCATGTTTGAATCGCCCCCAGAGTGGCGGCAGATCCTCAGGCAACGGGCGATAAACACCAATTTCGGACCAGGCGCCAGGCGCATGGAAATCACTGCCGGCGCTGACCAGCAGACCGAATTCACGGGCCAGAATGGCAAGGCTGCCGACCTGATCGGCGGGCTGCAGGCCGTTGACCACTTCTATTGCATGGCCACCCGCCTCGATGAAGTCGGCGACTAGCCTGCGACGCTTGCTGCGAGTGAAATCGTAATGCGATGGATGCGCCAGACTGACCCAGGCACCCGCGGCCCGCAGCGTTGCGACGGTGTCTTCAAGCGTTGGCCAGTGCTGCTTGACGTCGCCCAGCTTGCCTGCACCGAGCCATTTTCGGAATGCTTCGGCGCGGTCTTTCACGAAACCTTCATTGATCAGGAAATCCGCGAAGTGCGGCCGGGCCGGCGCATTACCACTGTCGCCGAGCGCTTGCTGGACCGCGCGAGCACCTTCCAGCGCGCCGGGCATACCTTTCATCGCCAATTTGCGGCTGATTTCTTCAGCGCGCAACCAGCGTCCGGTGTGCAATTGCTCAATGGCGTCGAGCAAAGGCCGGGCATCGACATTAAAGCCATACCCCAGAATATGAATGGTGGCACCGCCCCACGTGCAGGACAGTTCGATGCCGTTGATCAGTTGCATGTCCAGCGCAACCGCCGCCGCGCGGGCTTCTTCAAGGCCTTCGATGGTGTCGTGGTCGGTCAGCGCCAGCACCCGAACACCGTTCTCGTGAGCACGGGCGACGAGTGCCGCGGGCGCAAGCGCGCCATCGGAAGCGGTACTGTGGCAGTGCAGATCGACATTCATAGGGGCGCTTTCGCAGTCATTGATGTTTGTTATTATGCCGTCACATCCAGCTTCTGGCTCTTACTGTGAAACAATTCATCGACTTCATCCCGCTTATCCTGTTTTTCATCGTCTACAAAATCAGTCCTCAGGCCGTCGACATCCTCGGTCACACCTTCATGGTAGGCGGGATTTTCAGCGCCACCGCGATGTTGATCGCCAGCTCCATCGTGGTCTACGGCATCCTGTTCATCCGTCAGGGCAAACTGGAAAAAAGCCAATGGCTGACGCTGATCGCTTGTCTGGTATTCGGTAGCCTGACGCTGGCGTTTCACAGCGAAACCTTCCTCAAATGGAAAGCCCCGGTGGTCAACTGGGTGTTCGCGTTGATCTTTGCCGGCAGTCATTTCATCGGCGACCGCCTGCTGATCCAGCGCATCATGGGCCACGCACTGACGCTGCCTCAGGCGATCTGGGTCAAGCTGAACATCGCCTGGATCGTGTTCTTCCTGTTCTGCGGCGCTGCCAACCTGTACGTGGCCTTCACGTATCAGGACTTCTGGGTTGACTTCAAAGTCTTCGGCAGCCTGGGCATGACCCTGATTTTCCTGATCGGCCAGGGCATCTTCCTGGCCCGTCACATCCACGATGCCGACGCATCGACCCAGCCTTCCACAAAAAAGACAGAGGACTGAAATGCTCTACGCAATCGTAGCAACGGACGTCGCCAACTCGCTGGAAAAACGCCTTGAAGCGCGCCCTGCGCACCTTGAGCGCCTGAATGCAATGAAAGCCGAAGGCCGCATCGTACTCGCCGGCCCCAACCCGGCGGTGGACAGCAATGACCCGGGCACTGCGGGATTCACCGGCAGCCTGATCGTTGCCGAGTTCGAATCCCTGGCCGCCGCGCAAGCCTGGGCCGACGCTGATCCGTACGTCAAGGCGGGTGTCTACGACCACGTCGTGGTCAAGCCTTTCAAGCAAGTCCTGCCCTGACGGCTTACGCCTGACGATCAGCCCGACCTCGCCACGAGGTCGGGTTCGCAACACGCCCCTTCTGACTGCTCATTATTCGCATTCTGCTGCCGATACCCTGCCAAATGCCCAATAAAGTCGGCGCGCTTTCAGGTGCCGCAAGAAAAGTCAGGAGTTCAGATGCGTCCACGTCCGTGGTGTCTGCTAGCGGCCGCGCTGGCCGTTTCGGCAATGAGTTTCGATGTCCAGGCCGAAGAAACAACCGATTCCGTCAGCCACGCGTTGCCGTTGCCCAGCACCGCCAGCCAGCTGACCGACCTTCGCCAGCGTCTGGCCGACAGCGAGAAGCAGCGCGAAGAGTTGACCCGGCAATTGCAAAATGCCGACACTGAACGCGAAAGTATTCAGCTCGGACGCCTGCGTCAGGAGAACCAAAGGCTTAAACTGCAGCTCAAAGAAGCACAGTCGGTCATGCCTGCGCGCGTACTGACCGAGCAACAACAATGGTTCGTTACGGGGGGCGGCGTTGCAATGGTCGCCCTGCTGTGCGGTATCTTTGCCAGCGGCTGGCGTAGACAGCGTCGGCAATGGCTAAATTGAGTGAGTCATGAGCGAGCTGTTACTTATTGATGATGACCAGGAGCTGTGTGAGCTCCTGAGCAGTTGGTTGAGCCAGGAAGGCTTTCAGGTACGGGCTTGCCACGATGGCCAGAGTGCCCGCAAGGCGCTCGCCGAAAGTGCTCCCGCCGCCGTGGTGCTGGACGTGATGCTGCCCGACGGCAGCGGTCTGGAATTGCTCAAGCAATTACGCACCGATCACCCTGACCTTCCAGTGCTGATGCTTTCGGCACGCGGCGAGCCGCTGGACCGCATTCTGGGTCTGGAGCTGGGCGCTGACGATTACCTCGCCAAGCCCTGCGACCCTCGCGAGCTGACGGCACGCCTGCGGGCGGTCCTGCGTCGCAGTCATCCAGCCGCCGTGTCCAGCCAGATCGAACTGGGCGACCTGTGCTTCAGTCCGGCCCGAGGTGTGGTGACCATCGATGACCAGGAATTCACCCTGACCGTCTCCGAAGCCCGCTTGCTCGAAGCGCTCCTCGGTCAACCCGGTGAACCGCTGGAGAAACAGGAACTGGCGCAACTGGCACTGGGTCGCAAGCTCACGCTCTACGACCGCAGCCTGGACATGCACGTCAGCAACCTGCGCAAGAAGATCGGCCCGCACGCCGACGGACGCCCGCGCATCGTGGCGTTGCGCAGCCGGGGTTATTACTACGCCGTTTAAGGCGACTGTCCCGCCATCGCGGCACTGCACAAATCCTGTGGGAGTGAGCTTGCTCACGAAGACGTTGGCACAGTCAGCCATCGTTTGGACCGAACTTCAGCATTCGTGAGCAAGCTCACTCACACAGGAATACCTGCGTGCGGTCAAATAGCGCGGCATCAGTGGCCCGGTCTCTCTGTCAGCCGCATCACGAAACCTCTTTACCCAAGCTTTACCCACGCCTGACCTCGCTTGACCTTGATCTCCCTAAACTGGCCACAACCGGCACAGAGCCGGATTCGAGACAAGGAGATACACCATGCGTAAGACTCTGATGGCTTTGATGTTCGCTGCTGCTCTGCCGACCGTTGCGATGGCAATGCCTCCGGAAGGCGGTCCTATGGCTGGCCCAGGCTTTGATGGCCCTGGCATGCATCACCGCAAAGGCCCGTTCGACAAGCTGAACCTGACTCCTGAACAACGTCAGCAAGTCGGTAAACTGATGGGCGAGCAATGGCACGGCCGCTCCGAGATCACCCAGAAGTACCTGGCCAAGCTGTCGCCAGCCGATCAGAAGGCAATGCAGGATGAACTGGCGGCCAAGCACGCGAAAACCCAGGCTGACATTCGCGCCGTGCTGACACCTGATCAGCAGAAGACTTTCGATCAGATCCAGAAGGACCAGGCACAACGTCGCGCAGACCGTGCCGAGTTTGAAGCCTGGAAAGCGCAAAAGGCGCAGAAGACCCAGTAATTACCCGGTAACACACTGCTGGCGCGGCAGTACACTTGCAACCCGACACGCTCTCCCCGGCGTGTCGGGCTTTTCCAGTTCAGGGGTTTGATCGAGGGATTCACGTGCGTTCATTGTTCTGGCGAATCCTGGCGAGCTTCTGGCTCGCGATCGCGTTGGTGGCGGGTCTGTCGATCCTGATGGGGCATATGCTCAATCAGGATGCCTGGATTCTCAGTCGCCACCCCGGCCTGCACAAATTGCCGGAAAAGTGGACGCAGCTGTATGAGGAACAGGGCGAAGGTCCGGCGCAGGAGTTTCTGCAGAATCTCAAGCGCAAGTACCACATCGACGTTCAGGTGTTGAACGACAGCGGCGAGGCCGTGATTCCCGGCACTTTCCCGCCTCGCGCAGCCGCGTTCGAAGCGCGCCAGCAAAAAGACGATGAACGTCCCCTGCCCTGGCGTCGTCTGACCGCGGAATACACCAGCCCCAAGACCAGCGAAACCTATCTGCTGATTTACCGGATTCCGCACCCGGAACTGGACGCCTGGCACCGCGAAAGCCTGCTCTGGCCACTCAGTGCGCTGGGCATCGCGCTCGTCGTGCTGACGCTGTTCAGTCTGTTCGTCACCCTGTCGATCACCCGGCCGCTGAGCCGTCTGCGGGGCGCCGTTCACGACTTGGGGCAAACCACGTATCAGCAGAACAGCCTGGCCCAGCTCGCCAACCGTCGCGATGAGTTCGGCGTGTTGGCCAATGACTTCAACCGCATGGGCGCCCGCCTGCAAAGCCTGATCGGCAGTCAGCGTCAGTTGCTGCGTGACGTGTCCCACGAACTGCGCTCACCCTTGGCGCGGCTGCGGATTGCTTTGGCCCTGGCTGAACGCGGGGGACCTGCCGAGCGGGAAAAACTCTGGCCGCGCCTGACGCGCGAATGCGATCGCCTGGAAGAGTTGATCAGTGAGATTCTCGCCCTCGCCCGCCTGGACGCTGACATGGGTGATGCCACGCCCGTTGACCTGCCTGGGTTGCTGCATCACTTGAAGGCTGAAACCGAATTAAGCAGCAATGAACAGACCGTCAATGTCGACGCGCAGTCAGGCGTTCAGTTGCAAGGCTGGCCGAACGTGCTTGAACGCGCCCTGGACAACCTGCTGCGCAACGCCCTGCGCTTCAACCCGTCAGGGCAGCCCATCGAACTGAGCGCGCGCAATGAGGATGCCATGCTGTTCATCAGCGTACGTGACCATGGTCCCGGCGTGAGCGAAGAGCATCTGGCGCAGCTGGGCGAACCCTTCTATCGCGCGCCGAACCAGACCGCGCCGGGCTACGGTCTGGGTCTGGCCATCGCCAAGCGCGCGGCGGAAAAACACGGCGGCAGCCTGGTGCTGGAGAATCATCCGCAGGGCGGCTTCATTGCCAGCATCGTCGTGCCGCGCGACACGGGCACGGCCGTTAGCTGAGCTTTAACAGCAGGTTTACGGTCGGACCTGGCTTCTTGGGTGAGCCGGTCCCTGTAGAAGACGTCCGAGGTTACGAGGGCAGCGAACCGGTTCCCACAACGTCCGCGCTGCTTGTTATCCCTGCCACGCGCTGACGAATTCCGCGACGTCGAGCTTCGGCGCTTCGCGCGGCGGATTCAATGGCGTGCCCAGATACAGGAACGCAACGACCTCTTCATCCGCGGCCAGGCCCAACCCTTTGGCGACGTGTGGGGAATACGACAATTCACCGGTGCGCCAGACCGCACCCACGCCCAATGCGTACGCCGCCAGCAGCACGCCATGGGCGGCGCACCCTGCGGTGATCGCTTGTTCCTTCTTCGGCACCTTGAAGTGGTCCTGCAACCGGGCGATCACCACGACCACCAGCGGGGCGCGAAGCGGGCCTGAACGGGCTTTCTCCAGGGCCTTCTCGTCGGCACCGTTGCCGCTCTCGATCAGCGCCTGTGCCAACAAATCGCCCATGCGGTTGCGGGCGTCGCCTTCCACGGTGAGGAAGCGGTAAGGCCGCAGTTGTCCATGATCGGGGGCACGCAGGGCCGCGCTGAACAGGATTTCGCGCTGGGCAGCGTCCGGGGCTGGCTCGACCAGCCGGGGAACGGACACGCGGTTGAGTAATACGTCGAGCGCTTCCATTGAGTCGTCTCCTTAAATGATGGGGCATTGTAGTGCCGACAATGCGTTCTTGAACTTCAATAACGAATGAAAGAAGCATTTACTTACATGACACCCGACGCCGGACTCGGTTTACTTGCCTTGACCCACGGGTAGAATGTGCGCCCTTCCATTTCCTGATCAGAGCGACTGCATGGCGTTGCCGACTCTTCGCATCATCGGTTTCATTATCGGCATCTTCCTCATCACCCTGGCCATCGCCATGGTCGTGCCCATGGCCACGCTGTTGATCTTCGAACGAACCGGCGACATGCCGTCGTTCCTGTGGTCGAGCATGATCACGCTGATCGCCGGGCTGGCGCTGGTTGGGCAAGGGCGTCCCGAGCACGTTCACCTGCGCCCTCGCGACATGTACCTGTTGACCGTCTCCAGTTGGGTGGTGGTGTGCGTCTTCGCCGCGCTGCCGTTTCTGTTGACCCAGCACATCAGCTACACGGATTCCTTTTTCGAGAGCATGTCCGGCATTACGGCCACGGGTTCTACCGTGCTCAGCGGTCTGGACAGCATGTCGCCGGGCATTCTGATCTGGCGCTCGCTGCTGCACTGGCTGGGAGGGATCGGTTTTATCGGGATGGCGGTGGCGATCCTGCCGCTGCTGCGCATCGGCGGCATGCGCTTGTTCCAGACCGAGTCCTCTGACCGTTCGGAGAAGGTCATGCCGCGCTCGCACATGGTCGCCAAATTTATCGTGCTGGTGTACGTCGGCATTACCGTACTGGGGAGTCTGGCGTTCTGGTGGGCCGGCATGAGCCTGTTCGACGCGATCAACCACGCAATGTCAGCGATCTCCACAGGCGGTTTCTCCACCTCCGATCAATCCCTCGCCAAGTGGCCGCAACCGGCCGTGCACTGGGTGGCGATCGTGGTGATGATTCTCGGCGCGCTGCCGTTCACCCTGTACGTCGCGACCCTGAGGGGGCATCGCAAAGCGTTGTTCAAGGATGAGCAGGTTCAGGGGTTCATCGGTCTGCTGTTGGTGACCTGGCTGGTGATGACGGCCTGGTACTGGGCCACCACCGACCTGCCGTGGTACGACGCACTTCGGCACGTCGCGCTGAACGTCACCTCGGTGGTGACCACCACAGGCTTTGCGCTGGGGGACTACAGCCTGTGGGGCAACTTCGCGCTGATGTTCTTCTTTTATCTGGGCTTCATTGGTGGATGTTCCGGCTCCACGGCGGGCGGCGTGAAGGTATTCCGCTTTCAGGTCGCCTACATTCTGCTCAAGGCCAACCTGCATCAGCTCATTCATCCGCGCGCGGTCATCAAGCAGAAGTACAACGGCCATCGGCTGGACGATGAAATCGTGCGGTCGATTCTGACGTTCTCGTTCTTCTTCTCGATCACCATCTGCCTGATCGCCTTGCTGCTGTCGCTGCTGGGTCTGGACTGGATGACCGCACTGACCGGCGCCGCCAGTACCGTGTCCGGCGTCGGCCCGGGACTGGGTGAAACCATCGGACCGGCCGGCAACTTTTCGACGTTGCCGGATGCAGCCAAGTGGATTCTGTCGTTGGGCATGCTGCTGGGTCGTCTGGAAATCATCACCGTGCTGGTGCTGTGCATTCCGGCGTTCTGGCGGCATTGATTCAACGCAGGCCGACAGAACACATCTGATCCCTGCAGGAGCGCGCTTGCCCGCGATGGCGCTGTGTCAGATACACACAGAGGCTGGCTGACTAACCGCTATCGCGGGCAAGCGCGCTCCTACAGGAATAGGTGATGGCTACTCGATCGCCTTACGCACCCTGTATTCCCCCGGCGTCTCATCGAACCAGCGGCGGAACGCGCGGAAGAAGTTACTCGGGTCGGCGAACCCCAGGAGATAGGCGATCTCCAGCAGCGTCATCTGCGGCTGCGCCAGGTATTGCTCGGCGAGTTCGCGGCGCGTGTCGTCGAGCAGGGTCTGGAAGCTGGTGCCCTCTTCCTGCAAACGTCGCTGCAACGTGCGCTGCGACAGGTGCAGGCTCTGGGCGACGGCTTCGCGCTTGGGTTCGCCCTGTGGAAGCAGACGGCAGAGCACCTGACGCGCCTGATGCGTCACGCGGTTGCTGGCGAAGCGGGCCAGAAACTCCCCGGCGAAGCGATCATGCAGCTTGGCCATCGCCTCATCGGCGGTCGGCAGCGGTGCTTCCATGTCTGCGCGGTCAAACACAAGCGCGTCGTATGGCGCGTTGAACGTCAGTGGCGCGTGGAAGAACTTTTTATAGGGTTCGACGTTCTTGGGTTGATCGCCCTGAATCAACACCTGACGCGGGTGCAATGGACGACCGGTGAGCCAGCCACAGAACGCCAGCGCAAACGCCAGAGAGGCCTCCGCGCTTTGTCGCGTGGGGGGCAAAAGATCCCCGTGCACCGTCAGTATCAGCGCGTAGCCTTCAGGGAGAAGGCGAAAACTCAGGTCGGCACTGTCGGCGATGATTCGCTGATAACGCACCAACCGCTCGAACCCTTCTTTGAGGGTCCGGCTGGACATCAAGGCATAACCGGCAACGCTGAACGAAGCCGGTCGAACGACCCGGGCCATGTTCAGGCCAACCGCCGGGTTGCCGGACAGCTCGACGGCACGTTGCCAGAGTCGGGTCATGGAGTCCTGCGGAAAGCGGGCGTCGGGATTTTCCAGATCGGCATACACCAACCCCAGTTCCTTGAACAACGCCTGGCAGTCCAGCCCATCCATTTCCAGGGACTTGACGATCCCCATCGCCCAACTTGAAGAAGTCGTTTTTTCCATGCTCACGTCTTCTTGTTCAGAATCGGTCGCCCCCTGCGACTGATAGCCGAAGGATACTACGTTGGCACCCATTGTCACTGGCCGCCGGGCGTGCTCGGCTAAGCTGATGGACATGACAGGCATCAGAGAAAATCGCTGTGGATGACGCAAGAAGCTTTGATCGTTTCGCCGACTTCTATCCGTATTACCTGCAGGAGCATCGCGACAGCACCTGCCGCCGCCTGCATTTTATCGGCACGAGTCTGGTGATCCTGATACTGACGACCGCTCTGCTCAGCGCCAGCTGGGTATTGCTGTGGGTTTTGCCGTTGGCGGGTTACACCTTCGCCTGGGTGGGGCACTTCTTTTTCGAGAAGAATCGGCCCGCCACGTTCAAGCATCCGTTCTACAGTTTGCTCGGCGATTTTGTGATGTACCGGGACATGCTGACCGGCAAGGTGCCTTTTTAAGTCAGCAACGCAGGCTGATGACGGCCTATCAACGTCGCTTATAGCGCCGAGGGCAAGGCCCGCTGAGCCATCAAGCCGTCCCGCTCAGTCACACTATGGTGATCGACCCGGCCTACACTCGTTGCGTCATTGACAAGAAGAGCCGAAGCCGCCGATGAGCCAGACCGACCAAGCACGCTTCACCCACATGAAGGACGGCACGCAGGAAGACTGGGCGATCATCGCCAAGGACTTCAGCGCCTACGCGCGACAACTGCCTTCGCGCATTCTCAATCATCTTCGTTTGCTGGACGGTGATTTCGGCGGGTTCCCGGTGGATCGTCTGACCCACTCTCTGCAGACCGCGACCCGGGCGCACCGCGACGGCCGGGATGAAGAGTACGTGGTCTGCGCCCTGCTCCACGACATCGGCGACACGTTGGCGAGTTACAACCACCCGGACATTGCCGCCGCGATCCTCAAGCCTTTCGTCAGCGACGAAAACCTGTGGATGGTCGAAAAGCACGGGATCTTTCAGGGCTATTACTTCTTCCATCACCTGGGGATGGACCGGCACCTGCGCGAAACCTTCGCCAACCATCCGCAATACCGCCAGACCATCGAGTTCTGCGCCAAATACGATGCGGCAGCGTTCGATCCCGATTACGAGAACCTGCCGCTGAGTTTTTTCGAGCCGATGCTGGAACGGGTTTTCGCCCAACCCAGAAACTCGATCTATAAGGCTGCGATCGAGCAGAACTCAGCAGGGGTCCAGGCCTGACTAACGACCTTATGTAGCCGGTGCGGCGTATCAAACCGCCTCGCCAACCGCCTCGGTCGCCAGGCTCTTGGCCTTGATGTGCGCATCGGCCAGCCGGAACAGCTCGATGGTGCCGTCCCAATGTTCGATCAGCGCGGTGCAGGACTCGACCCAGTCGCCGCAGTTGAGGTATTCCACCCCGCCCACCTGACGAATCTCGGCATGGTGGATATGCCCGCAGACCACACCGTCCAGCCCACGCTTCACGCACTCGTGAGCGATGGCCTCTTCGAAGTCGCTGATGAAGTTCACGGCGGTCTTGACCTTGTGTTTCAGGTACGCCGATAACGACCAGTAGCCGTAGCCATACTTGGCGCGCCAGTGGTTGAGCCAGCGATTGAGCGTCAGGGTGAATTCGTAGGCCGAGTCGCCCAGAAACGCCAGCCAGCGGTGGTAACGGGTAATCACATCGAATTGATCGCCATGGATCACCAGCAGGCGTCGACCGTCGGCGGTGACGTGCTCCGCCTCGTCGACCAGCTGGATGTTGCCCAGAATCAGCTTGGAATAACGACGCAGGAATTCGTCGTGGTTACCGGTGACGTAGATCACTTCGGTGCCGCGCTTGCTCATGGTCAACAGACGGCGGATGACGTTGGTGTGCGCTTGCGGCCAGTACATCCCGCCGCGCAGCTTCCAGCCGTCGATGATATCGCCGACCAGATAAACCCTGTCGGCATGATACTGCTTGAGAAAACCGGACAGGTGCTCGGCCTGACAATCCCGGGTTCCCAGATGTACATCGGAGATCCATAAGGTCCGGACACGTTGCTTACGACTCGGTTTCACGTTCTCGGCAATGCTCATGGATGACCTCCACTTTGGTTTCCACAAGGGTGGACCCGGTCAGTGAAGTGAACATGACGGCATTGTTGAGGTTTGATGACATGACAAACCAGGCAACACCTTGGCAGGGATCCAGCGCCGCGGAGGCCGAACGGCAGAACATCGATCACTGTGGGAGATTCTATGGCTTTCAAACCAATGGTCTCAGTTCGTTTCTTGAGTGTCCTAAGCCTGACGGCATGCGCCACATTCCGAATGACGCGGAGCGTCATTGGATGTGTTACCACGCGGAGCGTGGGAACCATCAGCTTGCTCGCGATGGGAATGAGCCAGTTTCATCAAGGGTGAATGACACTCCGCATTCGTCAGCAAGCTAACTCCCACAGGTTTTATGTTTATTCAACGATTGAGGTGTTGAATCTAAACAGCGCAAAGCACGCTCTGGCTTTTGATCTTCATACCGCAGCAGCCCAGACACCACAAAACGCGACTTGGGTGCAGGCTGAACGCAGGCGGCGCGGAGTGGGTCGAGCGGCATGGATGCCGCGAGAGCGCCGTCAGGACATGGATGTCCGTTCGGCGCGGGCCCACGGAGCGTCGCCGGAGTGAGGGTACGACGACGAAGGAGTCGCCAAACCAGGAGCTGGACACTTGGTTACTTGGTGTCTTTTCAAGTAACCCGCCGAAGGCGGAACAGTTTGGACGTTAGGACAAACCCAACCATCAGCGTCACCCCAAGCAGTGGAAATGCACACCATACGAGCAGCTTGCTCGCGAACGCAGCTGGGTGTCCGACACATTTGTCAATTCAGCACGACCGCATTCGTCGAAAATGCCGCCCAGACCAAGCTCGCTCACACAGAATCCCGCTCAGACGGATCAAACGTGATCCGGCGTCAGGCTTCAGGTCAACACGAAATCCACCGGTTCGAGCAGCGGGGGCAAGGGCGTTTCACCGAGGGCGTCGAGGATGTCGCGTTCAATCACGCGCACCAGCGCATCCAGCGGCAGGTCGTTTTCGTCGAAGCCGAACGGGTCTTCCAGTTCGTTGCCAATCGCGTCCAAGCCAAAGAAGGTGTAGCTGACGATCGCCATGAACAAGGGTGTGACCCAGCCCAGGGGCTCGGCCATCACGAAGGGCAAGAGGATGCAGAACAGGTAAATCGTCCGGTGCAGCAGCAAGGTGTACGGGAACGGCAGCGGCGTGCCCTTGATGCGCTCACACGCGGTCACCGCCCGGCTGATCACGCTCAGATGATTGGCCAGCAGCGTATAGCGCCACTCGTTGATGTGCCCGCTGTCACTGGCGTTGGAACACTGCAAACCAATCTCGCGCAGCACCCTGTCGCAAAAATTTGCGCCCTCTTCGGACGGCACTCGACTCAACCACGGCTGCGCGACCTTGCGCACGTCCTCTCGGCGTAGCGTTGCATTCAGGGCATGGGCAAAACCGCACAGGTCTCGCAGGATCGGGCTGCACACGCTGACGTCCTTGATCACCTGGGTTTCACGGATGATCGAGCGGATCTCGGTGATCACGTCGCCCCACGCCTTGCGCGCTTCGTACCAGCGGTCGTAACAGGCGTTGTTGCGAAAGCTCATGAAGATCGACAGCGAGAGGCCCAGCAGCGTGAACGGCACGGCGCTGACCTTGGAGAAATACTCCGGGTGCAGGTTTTCAATCAGTACGATGAGCGCTGCCAGCAATGTGACCGCCAGACTGCGGGTGGCAATGCGTCGGGCAATCGACCCTTTGAGGGCAAGCAACACGTTCAGCAGGTTGGGATGAGGTCGGACGATCATGGGGTCGGTCTATGCTCGGCGAAGGTGTCAGGACGCCGGTTCAGCATAGGTCCGTGGCGTCAGCAGCGTCCAATCACTGTTAATGAAGACCCAATCGAGGGTTTCGATCAGTGATCGAGCGTCAACTGTCGAGCGGGGTTTTGCGATCGTTATGACCGAGGTCACGCTCGGGATCGATCTGATCACGCACGCGTTGTTTCAGGACCTTGGCTTCGGGAAAGCCGCCATCGGCCTTGCGCTCCCAGATCTGCACCGCGTTGCAGGTGATGTGGAACACGCCTCCGGTGCCCGGCACCAACGACACCTTGCCCAGATCGTCACCAAAGGTGCTGAGCAGCTCCTGAGCGAGCCAGGCCGCACGCAACAGCCACTGGCATTGCGTGCAATACGTGATGACGATCTCAGGTTTCGCGGTCATGACTCAGCCAAGCCCCGCCAGTAAATCACGTGCCGTTTGTTGAGGACCGTCGTCGGACTCATCGATGACCTGCTGCAACAGACGTCGCGCCTCCTCGACATTGCCTTCATCGATCAACACTTGCGCTTCGTTGATCTTGCTCAGTGGCGCTTCATCGAGGTCCATCAGATCGAATTCGGTGTCATCGGTCATGAAGCTGTCGAGAAACGCGTCGTCCATCAGGTCACTGTTGCTCTGCACGATCAACGCAGGCTCAGGCTCTTCCTCGAACTGCACGTCCATGTCCATCGTCCCGTCTTCTTCGGCGAAATCGCTGAGGAACTGTTCCTCGGGCATTTCGAAGACTTCCGGCAACTCCGTGAGATTGGAGGCGAACGCCGGATCCAACGCAGGCTCGGCATCGGGTGCAGGCTTGCGCGGTGCGGGTGTGCTGTCGAAGGGATCGACCAGGTCCCAGTCGGCGTCCATCGACAGGTCGTCCAGGTTGAGCTGGAAATCGTCCGCCGGATCGGGGTTCAGTGCGGCGGCTGCGGTTTCGTCCAGTTGGCCTGCCGGCGTGTCGCTGGCTGCCGCATCCGCAGCAACGGCAGCAGCGCCTGCCACGAGGGCCGGGGTTACTGACGGCTCCGTCGCCGCCGCAGCGGGCGCCGCCGGGGCAACCGCCGCGTTGAGTTTCGGATAACGAGCGCGGATCTCTTTGAGCTTTTGCGCCTCGATCCCCTGATTCAGCAAGACCTTTTCCTCGGCGTCGAAGCCCGCGACATCGCCCTGCTCTCCCAGCAACTCGAGAATGCGCATCCGCACATCGGTGCGCTGCGGCTGCTTGTCCAGTGCCTCTCGCAGGATCGCCAAAGCTTCTGCGAAACGGCCGTAAGCAATGTAGATGCTCGCCCCGTCCAGCGCGTCAGTCGCTGCACCGGCGAGCCGCTGACCTGCCGGCGCGGTGGTGCTGGCAGCGGGCGAAGCCGTCGCGGCCGGACGCGGCGTCACGGCGGGCACTTCGAACACCGGCGTGACCGTCGCCTGGGCCGGTTTGATGATCGGCTCCACAGGCTCCGGTTGCATCGCCAACTGGTTTTTGATCCGGTTGCGACGAACCGACCACGCCAGTGCGAGCAGTAACAGCAGGACCAGCAATGCCGCCAGGATCGTCGTCCAGGGCAGCTCGTCGTCATCCACCGGCTGCACCGGCGTGGGTGCGGCCACCGGCGCAGGCGCTGTGGCAACCGGCTGGGTTTTCTGTACGACAGGGGTTGCAGGAACAGGAGCAGGCGCCGGTCGCGACGCCAGCGCTTTCATTTCCGCCAGTTGCGTCTGCAACTCGATGATCTGTTTGTCTTTGCCCGCTTCTTCCTCGTTCGCCTGTTGGACCTGACCTTTGAGGTCGTCTACGGTCTTGGCCAACTGCTGGTTTTCCAGTGCGGTGGCGGTGAGTTGCTGACCCGCATCCGGGGTCGTCGCAGGGGCGCCTGGCACGGCGGGCGCGGTGGCAGGGGCGGTGACCGGAGGCTGGGCGCCCGCAGCGGCGGCGGGTGCTGACGCCTTGGGCTCGATGGCGCTGTCCGGGAGCAGCAGACTTTGGCCCACTTTCAACTGGCTGCGATCCCCGTTCGGGAACGCCTGTGGGTTGAGCGCCTGAATACCGCTGATCAGCTCGTTTCCAGAGCTCTTGCTGCCCGGCGCCTGCACGCGGCGCGCGATGCTCGCCAGCGTGTCGCCGGAGGCCACCGTATAACGCTTGCCCTGCACAGCCTTCGGCGGCGCGACAGGGAGTCGGGACTCATCGTTCTTTGCACCAACGGCAGGCGATTGAGTACGGCTGCGCGTCGCGGCGAGCCCCGTCGGCGAGTTCGGCGGGTCCAGCAGCACCGTGTATTCGCGCAACTGATCGCCGTTAGGTCGCACCAGACGCACGACAAAATCCATGTACGGCTCAGTGACGGCCTTGCGCGACTCGACATGCACGACGGCACGGCTGCCACGAATCACGGGGGTGAAGCGCAGGTCGTTAAGGAAAAACACGCGCTCAACGCCCGCCTTGGTGAAGGCTTCGGCCGGTGCCAGCGCAACAACGATTTCTTCAGGGGTCAGCCCGCCCGCCTCGATCAGTTCGATGTCAGCGTTGAAAGGCTGGCCGAGCGCCGAGTGCAGGGTGATCTCGCCCAAGCCCAGCGCGGCCGCCATGGAGCTGTGGAGCATCGATGCCGAAGCGACCGCCACGGCGAGCAACCCTGTGCGAAGACCCGACTGAACGCGAAGTGATACCTGACTCCCGCGCCGACGACCGGCCTGAAAACTCTTCAGCATGCGAACCCTTATGAGGCAGGCTTCCCTGCAATTTCGTAATGCGGACACCGTGTCCGGAAAAAACCAGTATGGGTGCAAATAGAACAGGATGTTTCGACACGATCAACGTATTTGTCGCTGGCTCATCGCCATAAACTCACGATTTTTCCAGATTCGCCAGAATTGTCGAGTGAACGCGCAGGCAGACGCGCAGATCTTCCTCATCGATGCCTTCGAACAGCTCATGACGCAACGCGGTGGCAATGGTTTCGATTTTCTCGATCAGAGGCCGTGCGGTGTCGCACAGCAGGATCTTTTTCGCACGTCGGTCTTCGACCACGGCCTGACGACGGACCAGCCCCTGATTCTCAAGGCTGTCGAGCAGGCGGGCCAGAGTCGGACCCTCCACGCCGACACTTTGCGCCAGTTCGCGCTGAGTCGGCGCTTCCTTGAAACGCGCCAGATGCAAGAGGACCAGCCAACGGGCCTGGGACAACCCAAGATCGGCCAGACGACGGTCAAGCTCGGCACGCCAGCCACGGGACAAGCTGGCCAGTTGCATGCCAAAGCGGTGTTCTTCTGTTAACGGCATAGGTAACTCGATGGTTAAAGACGATTCCTAATTAATAGGCAGCTAACCATGGAGCTTGAGGCGAGGCAAGTGGCCGGACGTGGTGTTTCGTCGCAGAGGCAGGGTGAGTCCGAAGAGCGGCGGGTTTGGCATGGATGTATAGCGCTGTGCGGAGTTGGCGGGGTGGCTTGAAAGGTGTGCATATCCGGGATTTAGAGTGGCGCTTTGATCGTTCCCACGCTCCGCGTGGTAACGCAGCGACTGACGCTCTGCGTCAACGTGGACGCGGAGCGTCCTGGCAGGCATTCCCACGCAGAGCGTTGGAACGATCCTGAAACGAAGCGCTTTTCGCTTTCCCTGGTGGGACGCATCAACTGCTGGATGAGCACTGACTCCCACAGGTCTTCTGTCAGCCGAAAATCCATGGAACACCGCGATACCAGTGGGAGCTGTCGGAGGTTCTGCGAACCCTTGGTCGAGAACCAAAGAATCTCCCGTTATCGGTGGGCGGCGGCCTGACTTAAACCTCAAACTCCGACTGCAACGCCGCACGCACGCAATACAGCACGCCTTCGGGCACGCGGCCGGTGAACAGTTCGGCGATCGCGGCGACGGGAGGCAGCTCGCCCTCACCGTCGAGGAAGGCATCCTGAATTTCGCTGAGCAGGTCTTCAGGCAGGTCCAGCGCCTGTTCGAGCGACAGCTGCTGTTTGCCGATCGCCTCGGCGAGCATCGTGTAGACGTTCTTTTCAGAGCACTGAAGTTGACCGGCAATCTGCATCGGGGTCATCCCGGCACGGGCCAGGCTGATCAGTTCATGCCGCAGATCGGTCACAACGCGCGGAGCAGGCGCTGAACCGCCGAGCACCTCCAGGAACGCCTCGCCATAACGCTCCAGCTTGCGCGCGCCAACACCGCTGACCCGTCCCATCTCGGCCATGGTGCCGGGCTGGCTGCGCAGCATTTCAAGCAAGGTCGAGTCGGGGAAAATAACGTACGGCGGCACGCCGTGCTCTTCTGCCAGCTTGCGGCGCAGGGCGCGCAAGGCTTCCCACTGTTCGCGCTCTTCGCCACGGACCAGCTGACTGGCCGGGCTGCCCGACGCTTTCGGCGTGGTTTGTGGTTTGAGGTCACGGCGCAGTTGCAGCGTCACTTCGCCACGCAGCAATGGGCGGCAGGTGTCGCTCAGACGCAGGCCGCCGTAGCCTTCTAGATCAATATCAGCCAGGCCGCGCGCCACCAGTTGACGGAACAAGGAGCGCCATTCGCCTTCGCTGCGGGCCTTGCCGACCCCGAACACGGCCAGCTTCTGATGGCCAAAGCTCTGGACCTTGTCGTTTTCCTTGCCCAACAGCACGTCCACCAGATGACCGACGCCGTAACGCTGGCCGGTACGGTAAATCGCCGACAGCGCCTGACGCGCAGGCTCGGTGGCGTCCCAGGTCTGCACGCCGTCGACACAGTTGTCGCAATGGCCGCAAGGGTTGGGCATGTCTTCGTCGAAGTAGGCCAACAGCGCCTGACGCCGGCAGCGTGTTTCTTCACACAGCGCCAGCATCGCATCCAGCTTGTGGTGCTCGACACGCTTGTGGCGCTCGTCGCCTTCGGAGTTCTGCAGCATCTGCTTGAGCATCAGCACGTCTTGCAGGCCGTAGGCCATCCAGGCATCGGCCGGCAGACCATCACGCCCTGCCCGGCCGGTTTCCTGGTAGTACGCCTCCAGCGACTTGGGCAGGTCCATGTGCGCAACGAAACGCACGTTGGGTTTGTCGATGCCCATGCCAAAGGCGATGGTGGCGACCATGATCAGGCCTTCCTCATTCAGGAAGCGGCGCTGGTTTTCCGAACGCGTTTCGATGGGCAGGCCGGCGTGATACGGCAACGCGGGATAACCGTTGTCGCTGAGGAAGGCGGCGGTTTCTTCAACCTTCTTGCGCGACAGGCAATAGACGATGCCCGCATCGCTGCGACGCTCGGAGAGAAACGCCAGCAACTGCTTGCGCGGCTGTTCCTTGGGCACGATGCGATAAAAGATGTTGGGGCGGTCGAAACTGGACAGGAAACGCTCGGCGTCCTGCAAATGCAGGCGTGTGACGATTTCCTCACGGGTGCGCTTGTCGGCGGTCGCGGTCAGCGCAATGCGCGGCACGTCCGGGAACAGCTCGGCCAGTTGACCCAGTTGCAGGTATTCGGGGCGGAAGTCATGGCCCCATTGCGAAACACAGTGGGCTTCGTCGATGGCGAACAGGGCGATTTTCAGGTTCTGCAGAAACGACAGCATGCGTGGCTGGACCAGACGCTCGGGCGCCAGATACAGCATTTTTATCTCGCCGAGACGAATCCGGTTGGCCAGATCCCGTTGCTGCTCGGGGCTGAGGGTCGAGTTCAGCGCTGCCGCCGAAACACCCAGCTCTTCCAGCGTGGCCACCTGATCGTCCATCAGGGCGATCAACGGAGACACCACGACCGCCAGACCGTCACGCAACAGGCCGGGCACCTGGAAACACAGGGATTTGCCACCGCCGGTCGGCATCAGTACCAGCGCATCTCCACCACTGGCCACACGCTCGATAATGGCACCCTGGAAGCCACGAAAACTGTCGTAGCCGAAGATGTCTTTAAGTACGCGTTGAGCCTGGTCGAGCATAAATACCCCGGATGGTGCCACTGCAGCGGGTGAAGATTCGCTGTGGAAATCGCAAAGCGCCGCAGTATACCGGAGCGCCCGGACAGATAGGACAGCGGTGACACGAGCGGTCGAAATTAGCAGCAATGCTGATTCCAAGGGCCTCGTGACTGGCATCTGCAGCGCTCAGGGCCTAGAATTCAGCATCGTTTATTTCCAAGGTAGTCCTTCAATGTCCTTCGCTGAGCAATTACACCGCCTGCAAGCCTTCCTCGACGCCGATGAGCTGCATGACGAAGCGCTGGACTACGTAGCCGCCCACGGCTACCTGACTGCGCTGTCGATCTGTGCCGAAACCGTGCCGGACCGCGAGTGGATCGACGCGCTGTTCGCCGAGCCACCGCACTACGCGGACAAGGCTCAGCACGAAGAGATCGAATCCACCCTGATCCAGCTCAAGGCGCACATCGCCCGTCAGTTGGCGTCGGACGAAGAGTTCGAACTGCCTTGCGACCTGGACTTGGGCGATGACCCGGACGACTCCGAACTGCGCGGCTGGTGCATCGGTTTCATGGAAGGTGTTTTCCTGCGTGAATCGGCCTGGTTCGAGAACGATGAAGAGGAAGTCAGCGAGATGCTGCTACCGATCATGGTCGGTTCGGGTCTGTTCGACGAGCAACCTGAGTTCGCCGACATCGCGGCAGATGCCAATCTGATGGACGACATGATCGTGCAGATCCCTGAGGCGCTGACCGCGCTGTATCTGCTGCTGCACGCCCCGGATGAAAAACCGGCAATCCTCAAACCTCGCCACCACTGAGTCGGCGCCTATGGCGCACGGCAGTTCCGGTGATTCCACACCCCGTACGAGCCGATCCCGGTTCGTGCGGTATCTGTTGCAAGGCATTGGCTGGCTGAGCGTGGCGTTGGGTGTGATCGGGATTTTCCTTCCGGTGCTGCCGACCACGCCCTTCCTTCTGCTGGCCGCGGCGTGTTTCGCGCGCAGCTCTCCTCGTTTTTATCACTGGCTGGTCGATCACCCCCGGCTCGGTCCGTGGATTCGTGGGTATCTGAACGGGGAAGGTATTCCGCTCAAGGGCAAGGTGTATGCGATCGGTCTGATGTGGATCAGTATCGGGGTTTCTTGCTGGCTGGTGCCGATGGTCTGGGCGCGGGTGTTTATGGGGGTGAGTGCTGTTTTGGTGACGGTTTATATCTTGCGGCAGAAGACGTTGCGGCGGTGAGGGCGGTGTTTTGCGCTCGCGCGTGGGGTGGGTTCGTTGGCCCTCAAGTTTCGGGCATATCCATTAGCGGTAGGGGTGTCGATATTTCTGGTTTGGCCTAATGGCCAAACTGTTCCGCCTTCGGCGGGTTACTTGAAAAGACCCCAAGTAACCAAGGGTCTAGGCTCCTGGTTTGGCCTGCACCCAAGTCGCGTTTTATGGTGTCTGAACTTTCGCGCATTAGAGCAACTCGGGCTGGAGCTAACGCTCATCGCATCTTGATTCGTGCATCCATTTCCCACACTCCACTTTTGATTGATCGTTCCCACGCTCCGCGTGGTGACGCAACGACTGACGCTCTGCGTCAACGCGGGAAGCAGAGCGTGGAAACGATCATGCTGATATCGGGCAGACGCAGTACCTGTAGGAGCGTGGCTTGTCCCGCGATCTACCGCGCAGCGGTAGCAAAATCAAGCGACCCTGTTCTACCAGACACGCCACATGCACAGGTCTTGCTGCCGGTTCCCGGCAGATCGCGGGACAAGCCACGCTCCTACGCCTTCGGCAGAAGCAAAAGCGCAGCGGCCTCCTGCTCCTGCCGTTGATTTTGCTCTTGATTGATCGTTCCCACGCTCCGCGTGGTAATGCAGTAGCTGACGCTCAGCGTCAACCTGGACGCAGAGCGTCCTGATAGGCATTCCCACGCGGAGCGTGGGGACGATCACTTGTTTTCGATTCTGCCGAAGGCGTAGGAGCAACCGGGGTGGCGTTCCACCTTGCCCGCGATCTGCCGGGGACCGGCAGCAAATCCGGTGAATGCGGTTTACCTGATACTGCCAAGTAGTCCGGTTTTACTGCTGCTTCGCACCAGATCGCGGGACAAGCCACGCTCCTACGCCTTCGGCAGAATCAACAGCGAAGCAGCGCACTGCTCCTGCTCTCGCTTTTGATCTTCATACCGAGAAGGTTCAGACGACACAAAACGCGACTTGAGTGCAGGCTGAACGCAGGCGGCGCGCAGTGGGTCGAGCGGCATGGATGCCGCGAGAGCGCCGTCAGGACATGGATGTCCGTTCGGCGCGGGCCCACGGAGCGTTGCCGGAGTGAGAGTACCTCGACGAAGTCGAGGCCAAACCGGGAGCCAGGCCCCTTGGCTGCCTCTTGAAACAGAGAGGGGGTCTTTTCAAGTAACCCGCCGAAGGCGGAACGCTTCTGCCGTTAGGCAGAACCCAAAGATCAGCGCCCCCGAACGATCGGATTAACACCCGACCGCAACGCCAACCCACCCGCTTCACACAGCAACCCAATCCGCGCCGCACCAAGCGCCCCCAACCCAAGCGCACATCGCGACGCGAAACCATTGGTGCGGTGTTCCAGGCACACCGCAAGCCTTTCAATCAAACCGTATCCACCTTCAGCGAGTGATCCCCCAGCATGCCGTTGATGATCGAGGCGGTATCGTGCCCGCTCGCCACCACGCCGCCTGCCCCGGGGGAAACACCATAATGCTGAGCCAGGTTAACCCCGGCCAGGTCGATGGTTTGAGTGGTCGCCCCGCCCGCCACACTGCTCACGCCGATGCTCGACACCAACGACGCGCCATTGCCGCTGACGCTGAAGTGCAGGAAGTTCTCCAGTGAATTGGCATCGGCATGCTCACCCTGCAACAGCTGCGACAGGTCGAGTTTGTCGAGACCGAAGTTGAAATCGGTGACCGTGTCGTGCCCGGTGTTGCCGGCTTGCCACTGGAAGGTGTCGTGCCCAGGACCACCGGTCAGTGTGTTGTTGCCAGGCCCGCCGATCAGGAGGTCATCGCCCGCGCCGCCGTTGAGGACGTCGTTGCCCAAACCGCCATTGAGCACGTTATTGCCCTGATCGCCTGTGAGGTGATCGTTGAAGTTGGAGCCGATCAGGTTCTGGATATTGACCAGCGTATCGGTCCCGGCCCCGCCGGTGTGTTGCGCCCCCAGCTCGGCGGTGCTGACGGTCACGCCTGCCGTGGCCAGCGAGTAGTTGGCGGTGTTGTTCCCGGCGCCGCCGTCGAGCAGGTCGTTGCCCGGCCCGCTGAAGAGCATGTCGTTGCCGTTGTCGCCGAACAGTTCGTTGGTGCCTGGCCCGGCCACCAGCACGTCGTTGCCGTCGCCACCGTGGAGGTGACTGTCGGCCGCGCCGACCAGCACATCATCGCCGGTGGTGCCCAAGACGGTATGCCCGTCCTGATGCGCAATGTTCACGGCGGCGGTGCTGCTGCCGCCGTGCGGGTCGGTGACGGTGTAGGTGCTGTGGACATCCGGCGTGGTGTTGACCGCCGCGTAATCGATGGTCAAGTTCAGGTTGTAGTGTTCTTTCACGCCAGGGTCGGCCTGATTGACCACGATCAGACGATAAGTGCCCTCTTCAGTGGCCGTAAACGTGCCGCCATCCGAGAGGCCGTGATACGCGCCGTCTTCGAACTTCCACGCCATGCCCAGCACGTCGTTGGTCAGGCTGTGGTCGACCGTGACAGTCTCACCCGCCCTCAGGTGCACGCTGTACAGGTCCTGTGCGTTGGACGGCGCGGCATTGACTGCGCCCAGGTAACCACTGATCACCAGCAAAGCGGTGGTCGCCGTGTTGTTGAAGAAATCGCTGCGGTCCAGGTTTTTCAGGTGATTGCTGTCTTTGTTCTGGGTCCCTGCGAACTGGATGGTTTTCAGCGAGCCCGCAGAGAAATCTGCACCTTTGGCGGTCCAGCCGGTGTTGAAGGTCGTCGGCGAAGCAGTCAGCGCGCCGCCATTGCCCGGTACATCGTTCGCCGCCAGCGCGGCGCCCGGAATGACGATGCTCGAACCGCCCAGGTTGGTGATGACATTGTCGGCCACCGCAATCGGGGCTTCGTAGACAGGCGGCGGAACGACGTGAACGTTGAGGTTGGCCGAGGCCAGATCGCCGTCGTTGTCGCTGAGCACGTAGTGAATGTTTTCGGTCACCGGTTGGGTGACGCCCACTGACGGCGTGTAGCTGTATTCGCCAGTGCCCATGTTGACCACCAGCGTGCCGTGCTCACCGGTGACCGTCAGGGTGTGGGTCTGGGCATCGAAGACACCATGGTTTTCACCACCACTGGTGATGACGCCACCCTGATGGCTGTAAGCCTTGGGATCGAAGGTGTACGTCGTGCCATCGACGCTCACGGATTTGATGAAACCCTGATCGGCGCCGAAGGTGCCGCCTTCCAGCAGGCTGCCATGCACCCCGCCCTGAACGGTGCCGCTGAGCACCACGTTCAACTGACCGAGGTCTGTGACCACCACCGCATTGGTATTGGTGCCCGTCGCGCCGTTGTAGGCGACCGGGTTGAGATAGGTGCTGCTTACGTCAGTACCGACGCCAATGGCGAAGGCGTTGATGTGATGGCTGTCGAGGAACGTGGTCCAGGCGTGCTCTTCAGTCGCGTCGATACCGTCACCGCGTGCAGGGTTCGGCACGTGATCCGGATCAGCATGCTGCGGAGAAGTCGTCGGGTTGCCGTCCGAGAAGAAGTACGCAAGGTTTTGCGCACCTGCGATGGCGCCTTTCTCGACGAACGCTTGTTGTGCAGCGGCCAGCGCGGCGTCGTAGTTGGTGCCGTTGCCAGCAGTCAGCGCATTGACCATGGCCTTGGCCGTGGCGACATCCACCCATTCGTTGCTGCCGATGTTCGCCTGGCTGTTGAAGGTCACCAGTTGCACTTTCACGTCGCCGAGGGCTTCGTACTTGTTCAGCAGCTCGATGATCGCCTGTTTTTCCAGGCCCAGACGAGACAGCCCGTTCACACCCGACGCCTCGTTCATGCTCGCCGAATTATCGACGATCAGCATCAGGTTGGTGTCGACGCCCTCGCTGGTCACCGTCTTGTCGATGCAAGCGGCTTTCGGTTGATCGTCGACGATATTGACCACGATCTGCGCGGTGGATGAATGCCCCAGCGAATCGGTGACCGTGTAATTGAACGTGTCGTGGGTGATGTTCGGCCCATCGTTGGCGGCAGGCGTGGTTTTCGGTGCCGATGTCAGCGTGTAGGTGTAGCTGCCGTCCGCGTTCAGGTGCAGCACGCCAAACTGACCTTGAACGGTGCCGTTGTGGGCGCCATCAAGGCTGAAGGTCAGCGCGCCATAACCGCCGTGGGCCGAGTCGGCAACCGTGCCGGTGCCGGTTTCAGCGGTCGATCCTGGGTGGCTGCCGGTGACTTTTCCGGGCGCCAGGTCCTGGCCGTCCTTGTGGGTATCCAGCGCGCTTTCCTGCACGGTGACGTCATGATCGTTGCAGGCAACCGGTGGGCATGGCGGCGCAACGTTGACCGTGACCGTGGTGGTGCTGGTGTCGCCATCGGCGTCGCGGATGGTGTACGTGAACACGTCCTGCTCGCCATGCGGGCCGACCAGTGCAGGGTTGCTGTGATAGGTCGCATTGCCTTGGGCGTCGACGATCAACGTGCCGTACAGCCCGGTGATCACGCTGCCCAGACCGCCCGATGCCGGGGTTGAAGTGTCACCACCGGCACGTACGCCGACGATCAGGCCGTTAGGGCCTGCGCCGTCTGCGCCCGCCGAATCATTGAGCAGCAGATTCCCGCTGACATCGCCGCCCGCCGCCACGTTGCCGATGTCGCAGTGCGCCTGGGGTGTGTCGTCGAGAATCTTGACCACGACATTGCCGTCGCTGACGTCACCGTCGTTGTCCACTGCATGCACGGGGATCTGATCGTTGAGTGACGTGCCGTCGCCCTGATTGTGGTCTTCCGAATGGTTGAGCGTGTAGGTGTACGTCACCTCGCCTGTGGTCGGATTGTAGGTGAGGATGGTCAGCGTGCTGCCCGAGGGCAACGTCGTCGATTGTGGGGACGAGAGTGGCACGCCGTGATCGATCACGTTGATACCGCCCACGGTCAGAGTTTGCAGACCGTCCGGTGCGGTGATCTTGATGGTGCCGGTCTGCGTCAGCGCATCGTGATCCGGATGAGAGCCGCCCGGCAGATTCGCTTCATCGACCGTGCAGTCGCCACCGCCGATGGTCACACCATCGTTGTGGTAGACATTGACGGTCACCGTCGTGGTGCTGGTGTCACCGTCGGCGTCGCGGATGGTGTAGGTGAAGACATCCTGCTCGCCACCATGACTCACCGAATTCGGGTTGGCGTGGTATGAGGCATTACCGTTGGCATCGACGATCAGGTTGCCGTACAGGCCCTGAATCACCGTGCCCACGCCACCGGAAACCGGGGTCGAGGTGTCGCTGCCGGCGCGCACACCGACGATCAAACCGCCCGCTCCAGGACCATCGGCACCCGCCTGGTCGTTAGCGAGAATATTGCCGCTGGTTTCGCCGCCTTCTTTGACATAGCCAATATCAGGGTTGGCGTGCGGCACATCGTCCGTCACGTGAACGTTGATGTTGCCGTCAGCCACGTCGCCGTCGCTGTCCACGGCATTCACGGCGATTTGTTCGTTGTTGACCGTGCCGTTGCCTTGATTGTGAGTTTCCGCACCGTTGAGCGTATAGCTATAGGTCACTTCGCCTGTGGTCGGGTTGTACGTGAGGATGGTGAACGTGCTGCCCGATGGCAGCGTGGTCGACTGCGGTGAGGTGATCGCTACGCCATTCTCGATCACGTTGACACCACCGATGGTCAGGGTTTGCAGACCGTCAGGCGCCGTGATTTTGATGCTGCCATTTTGCGTGAGTGCTGCTGCGTCAGGGTCGCTGCCATAGGGCAGATGCGACTCGCTGACCGTGCAATCGCTGCCACCGATGATCACGCCATCGTTGTGATAGACATTGACGGTCACCGTCGTGGTGCTGGTGTCGCCGTCGGCATCGCGGATGGTGTAGGTAAACACGTCCTGCGCGTCGCCATGCCCCCCATTATTCGGGTTGGCCACATAAGAAGCGTTGCCGTTGGCATCGACCGTCAACGTGCCGTACAGCCCTTGAATCACCGTGCCTACGCCCCCGGAAACTGGAGTCGAGGTGTCGCTGCCGGCCCTCACGCCAATGATCAAACCACCGGCTGCCGGACCGTCAGCGCCGGCGGTGTCGTTGCCGAGGATGTTGCCGCTGGTCTCCCCGCCTTCTTTCACATAGCCAATATCGGGGTTGGCCTGCGGCACGTCGTCAGTCACGTGGACGTTGATATTGCCGTCAGCCACGTCGCCGTCGCTGTCCACGGCATGCACAGCGATCTGTTCGTTGTTGACCGTGCCGTTGCCTTGATTGTGGGTCTCGGCACCGTTGAGCGTGTAGCTGTAGGTCACTTCCCCGGTGACCGGGTTATAGGAAATAACAGTAAAGGTGCTGCCGGATGGCAATGTGGTCGATTGCGGCGAAGTGATCGCCACGCCATTCTCGATCACGTTGATGCCGCCAATGGTCAGGGTTTGCAGACCGTCCGGCGCCGTGACCTTCACGGTGCCGGTCTGGGTCAGCGCCGCGGCGTCCGGGCTGCTGCCGTCGGCCAGGTTGGCTTCGTTGACGGTGCAATCGCTGCCACCAATGATCACGCCATCGTTGTGGAAAACATTGACGGTGATCGTCGTGGTGCTGGTGTCGCCGTCGGCGTCGCGGATGGTGTAGGTGAAGACATCTTGCGCATCGCCCTGACCACCATTATTCGGGTTGGCCACATAAGAAGCGTTGCCGTTGGCATCCACCGTCAATGTGCCGTAGAGCCCTTGAATCACCGTGCCCACGCCACTGGTAACCGGCGTCGACGTATCGCTGCCGGCTCTCACACCAATGATCAAACCACCGGCTGCCGGACCGTCAGCGCCGGCGGTGTCGTTGCCGAGGATGTTGCCGCTGGTCTCCCCGCCTTCTTTCACATAGCCAATATCGGGGTTGGCCTGCGGTACGTCGTCAGTCACGTGGACGTTGATATTGCCGTCGGCCACGTCACCATCGCTGTCCACGGCATGCACGGCAATCTGTTCGTTGTTGACCGTGCCGTCACCCTGGTTGTGGGTTTCCGCGCCGGTGAGCGTATAGGTGTAAGTCACCTCGCCGGTGGTCGGGTTGTAACCCAGGATAGTCAGCGTATTGCCTGATGGCAGGGTGATCGACTGGGGTGAGGTGATTGCCACGCCGTTGACCACGACGTCGATGCCACCAATGTTCAGGGTCTGCAGACCGTCAGGCGCGGTGACTTTGATCACCCCGTTCTGGGTCAGCGCATCCGGGTTCGGGTTACTGCCATCGGCCAGGTTGGCTTCGTTGAGCGTCACCTCGCTGGAACCCAGGGTCACGCCGTTGTCCACCGGTGGTGGTGGCTGGTCCGGTGGCGGTTGATCAGGCGGCGGATTGTCGGGCGGCGTCACCACCGGCGGCGGCACGACGATCGGTGGAAGGCTGAAGTCCGGAGAGCCGTTTACAAACGTGCCAACCTCCAGCTCCGGCAGGATGAACGTGGAACCCAGACCGGCCGTCGGAAAGCCGATGACCGGCGTCACGACGCCTGCCGTTTCGGTCAGCAATACGAATGAATGCCCGCCCCCCAATGCCGTGGGCGAACCTCCGGGATTGGCGTTGCCAGCGGCAGGCGGATCGGTGATCTGGCTCGGGTCAGCACCGGCGGCAATCGCCTGCTGGACCTGCTGCACATCGGACAGCTGGGCCTGACTGGGCGCCGCATCCGGGGTGTCTACGTGGGTCGCGTGGTTGGCGAGTATCTCCGGCGTCAGCGGCATGCTGCTGTCACGTCCCAGCGTCAGTTCGCCTCCCTTGGCCAGATGTATCGCCACCGCGCCCGTGGGTCCGGTTTGCAGTTGTTCACCGGCATAAACCTTGTCGCCTTCGATCACCAGACGCTTGGTGCCGTTGCCCGCCACCGCGAAAACGTCGCCGACCACCTGCCCCACAGTACCGATCAACCTGGCCATATCCACTCCCTTGCTGCAAATACCGGATCAGAAAATGTTACGAATCCAACAAAAACTGTTCATTCGGCGCACAGAAATGGCTAGGAGCCAGCTTCATACGACAATTTTATGTCGCTGAATCTTTTCAAGTTTTTTGCTCGAAAAACCGCTTGATCGAACGCCGTCAAATTTCCGTTGAAACTTCCTTAGCAACCGTAAGATGCTTGTAAAACCTTGAATACAGGCGTTTCCTGAAATCAACCTTCGCTTGAAAACCGGAAATGGCATAAGTTTTTTTTGGAATAAGGCTTATGAAAAAAACGTCTGAGCTTTTCCCAAAGTTGTTCTTAGCTCTGATGTTACAAACCTGATACGGTTTTAACAGCCAGATTCGTCGGTTTTTTGGCGTTAGCAGCACGACAACAATCCAGGGAGAAGCTCCATGCGCGATTTGACCCCGCTTTACAGTGCAGTTGTGTTGGCGGTCGCCTGCGCCCAAGCGCAAGCCATGTCACTGAGTCAGGCGATTCAGAACACTGTCGACAACCACCCGGAAATTCACTCCAACGTGAACAACCGACTGTCCGCAGATGAAGATGTGAAAATTGCCAAAGGAGGCTATCTCCCCACCGTCGATCTGATCGCCGCCTACGGCCGTGAGCACACCGACAGCCCCACTACACGGGCCTTCGGAAACCACAACGAGGAAACGCTCAACTACACCCAGTCGGAACTGCGTCTGCGCCAGATGCTGTTCGACGGTTTCAACACCAAGAACGAGGTCGGCCGTACGCAGGCCGTGGTGAATTCCCGTGCGTACTACTTGCGCGGCACCGCTGAGGATCTGGCGCTCAGGGCCATCGAGGTGTACCTCGAAGTGCTCAAACGCCGTGAATTGCTCGACCTTGCGAAGAACAACCTGCAGGCCCACCTGCGCATCAATGACCAGATCGGCTTGCGTACCAACCGTGGCATCGGCAGCAATGCCGACAGCGATCAGTCCAAAGCTCGCCGTGCGTTGGCCGAGAACAATTTCTACACCGCACAGGTCGACCTTGCCGACGCTGAAGCCAATTTCTTCAGCGCCGTCGGCAAGATGCCCGATGAGCTTGAGGCGCCCCCGTCGATCAAAGGCGAAGTGCCGAAAAGCCTGAGCGACGCCCGGCAGAGCATGTTGGTCAATAACTCCTATCTGAAATCCGCCCAGGCCGATGTGAACGCCGCCGAGAAACAATACGAAGTCGCCAAGTCGCCGTTTTATCCACGGTTCGACGGTGAACTGGCAGTCGGCGCGAACAACAACCTGCAAGGCGAAGAAGGCCACGACAACGAATGGCGCGCCGCCGTGGTGATGAATTACAACCTGTTCAACGGCAACCGTGACAAGGCCCGCCTGAACTCAGACTCCTACAAGACCGGCCAGGCGATGGACATCCGAAACAACGCGTTGCGCATGATCAACGAGAACCTGTCGCTGGCCTGGAACGCCATGAACAACGCCCGTGTGCAGACCCCGATCGCCCGTGAATACGCCGAAACCACGACCAAGGTTCGCGCCGCGTATCAGGACCAGTTCGGCCTGGGTCAACGCACGCTCCTTGACCTGCTGGACAGTGAAAACGAGCTGTACAACGCAGCCCGTCGCTACACCGAACTGCGCTACACCGAGGAGTACTCGATGTACCGGGTGCTGGCCACTGAAGGCGAGCTGCTGAGCAAAGCGCGTGTGGTATTGCCAACGGCCGCCGTCGCGCTGACAGAAGTCAAAAGCGAAGCCCGGCTTCCCGAACTGAAGTAAGCGAACTGAAGTAAGCAGTAGCGCATTTAGCGCGGGAGAAGTCTGTGACCAGCATGCCGCCTGTATTTGAATCAGCACCTGCATTTGACCCACGTTCGAACTTCGACGACCCGCTGCTGGATGGCTTGCTCATCCTTTGCCGGCTCCACGATTGCAGCGCCAGCCGGACCAGCCTCAGCGCCGGCCTGCCGCTGGCGCAACAATCCTTAAGCGTCGACCTTCTGCCTCGCGCCGCCGCTCGCGCCGGGTTGCAGGCGCGCATTTTGCGCCGCAACCTGGATGCCATCGACGGTCTGAACCTGCCCGTATTGCTGCTGCTCAAGGGCAATCGCTGCGCGGTCCTTCGACGATGGGAAGAAGACGGTCGGGCGCTGATTCTGCCGAGCGAAGCAGATGGCGGCGAACAGCACGTGACCCGTGAAGAACTGGCCACGCTGTACACCGGTCAAGCGCTGTTCGCCCGTCCCCGGCATGAGCTGGAAAACCTTCGCTCGCCGCTGGTGCCCAGGGTCAACGCGTGGTTCCGCGACACGCTCAAGCTGTCGCGCTGGCTGTACAGCGACGCGATTCTCGCCAGCCTGATGATCAACCTGCTGGGCCTGATGGTGCCGTTGTTCGTCATGCAGACTTACGACCGGGTGGTACCCAACCAGGCCACTTCCACGCTGTGGGTACTGGCGATTGGTCTGCTGATCGGCACCGGCTTCGAACTGACCCTGCGGCTGGTGCGTGCGCGCCTGCTGGATCAAGCCGGCAAGAAGACCGACGTGATTCTGTCCGCCACCTTGTTCGAGCGCATCACGGGCATGTCGATGAAGGCACGTCCCGCCACCATCGGCGGTTTCGCCCAGAGCATTCATGACTTCCAGGGCCTGCGCGAATTCCTCACCGCCGTGACCCTGACCAGCATCATCGATCTGCCTTTCGCCGTCTTGATGCTGGCGGTGATCGGGCTGCTCGGCGGCTGGCTGGTGGTGATTCCGCTGGTGGCGTTTCCGATCACCATCCTGTTTGCCTGGATCATCCAGATGCGCCTGCGCGACACCGTCGAACGTAGCCTCGCGCTGGGTGCAGAACGTCAGGCGCTGTTGGTGGAAACCCTGGGTGGCCTGGAAACCCTCAAAGCCTGCGGCGCCGAAAGCGAACGTCAGCACAAGTGGGAACACACCCACGGCGCCCTCACCCGCCTCGACAGCCACGCTCGGGACCTCTCGGCGCTGGCCAGCAACGGCACGCTGTTCATTCAGCAGTTCTCGGGCATGGCGACCATCGTTGCGGGCGTCTACAGCATCATCGCGGGCAACCTCAGCGTCGGCGCGCTGGTGGCCACTTATATGCTCGGCAGTCGTGTGCTGGCGCCGTTGGGGCAGATCGCCGGGCTGATCACGCGCTATCAACAAGCGCAGATCACCATGAAAAGCACCGACGCCTTGATGGCTCTGCCGCAAGAGCGCGACCCGACCAAACACCCCTTGCAGCACACCCAGCTCAAAGGGGCGATAGAGGTCGTCAAAGCCAGTTTCGCCTATGGCGGCCTGGGCACGTCAGCGGCGTTGAACGAGGTCAGCATCACCGTCAAACCGGGCGAGCGGATCGGCATCATTGGCCGCAGCGGCTCGGGTAAAAGCACCTTGGCACGGTTGATCATGGGTTTTTATACGCCGGATGAAGGGCAGCTGTTGCTCGACGGTCTGGACCTGCGCCAGGTGGACGTCGCCGACCTGCGTCAGCAAGTGGGTTATGTCGCCCATGACCTGCCGCTGCTGGCGGGCAGCCTGCGGGATAACCTCACCTTGGGCGCCCGTTATGTCACCGACGCCCGGATGCTGGAGGTGGCTGAACTGACCGGCGTGACCGAGCTGGCGCGCAACCATCCGCTGGGCTTCGACCGGCCGGTGGGTGAACGCGGGCAGTTGCTGTCTGGCGGTCAACGCCAGGCCGTATTGCTGGCCCGCGCACTCTTGCTCGACCCGCCGATCATGCTGCTCGACGAGCCCACCAGCCACATGGACAACGGCAGCGAAGACGTGCTGCGTCAGAAGCTGTTCACCCTGATGCAAGGCAAGACACTGCTGCTGGTGACGCACCGCATGTCGATGCTGAGTCTGGTCGACCGGCTGGTGGTGCTGGACAACGGCAAAGTAGTCGCTGACGGTCCCAAAGAACTCGTCGTCGAAGCACTGCGCAAGGGCCGTGTCGGCCCGGCCACGGTTTAAGGAGCGTTCCCTATGTCATCCGCTCAAGGTTATTTTCACCCTGGTCGTCAGGTCGATACCGAGTTCATGCCGGAAGTTGCCGGCGTCGCGGCGCAGGACGCGTCCCGAGGGTCTCGCATCACCGTATGGATCGCCGCCGCGCTGATCATCACCGCGCTGGTCTGGGCCAAATTCGCGGTGTTGCAGGAAGTCACCATGGGCGAAGGCAAGGCGATCCCGTCGAGCAAAGTCCAGGTGATACAGAACCTAGAAGGCGGCATCGTCACCGAAATCTTCGTTCGTGAAGGCCAGATCGTGAACAAAGGCGACACGCTGCTGCGACTGGACGACACGCGGTTTCTGTCGAACAAAGGTGAGAGCGAGGTCGATAAATACACGCTGATGGCTCAGGTCGATCGCTTGTCGGCAGAGTCTGAAGGCCGTCCGTTCAAGCCGTCCGCCGTGGTGCTGGCCAAGGCGCCACAGGTCGCGGCCGACGAGCAATCGCTGTACGACTCACGGCAGCGCCGTCTGGCCAGTGAGCAACGCACGCTGCAAGAACAGCTGCGGCAAAAGACTCAGGAAGTCGCCGAGTTTCGTTCGAAACAGGATCAGTTCCGCAACCAGCTCGGCTTCATTCAGCAGGAGCTGAGCATGTCGGCGCCACTGGTGAACAGTGGCGCGGTGTCGCCGGTCGAGATCATCCGGCTCAAAGGCAAGGCATCTGAAGCGCGCGGCCAGATGGACGCCACCTCGCTGGCGATTCCTCGTGCAGAGGCCGCCATCAACGAGATCAAGAGCAAGATTCAGGAGTCGCAAGACAGCTTCCGCTCGGACGCCGCCAAGGACCTGAACGACAAGCGCGCCGACCTCGCCAAGGCCAGCGCCACCAGCATCGCCATCGACGACCGCGTCACCCGCACCACGGTGACCTCGCCCGTCAAAGGCATCGTCAAGACGCTGAAGGTCAACACCATCGGTGGCGTGGTTCAGCCGGGCAGCGACATGATCGAAATCGTTCCGCTGGAAGACAACCTGCTGATCGAAGCCAAGGTTCGTCCGCAGGACGTCGCGTTCCTGCATCCGGGCCAGAAAGCGATGGTGAAATTCAGCGCCTATGACTACACGATCTATGGCGGCTTGCCCGCCAAACTGGAGCTGATCGGCGCCGACACCACCACCGATGACAAGGGCAACACCTTCTACCTGATTCAGGTGCGCACCGACAAAAACCATCTGGGCACCGACGCCAAACCGTTGCTGATCATCCCCGGCATGGTCGCCACCGTGGACATCATCACCGGCGAGAAAAGCGTGATGGACTACCTGTTGAAACCCGTGCTGAAGGCCCGGACCGAGGCGTTGCGGGAGCGGTAGTCAGCGCTCCCGACGCTGGGCCTTTGATTCTGGCCGCAGGCCGTAAGGAGCGCGCTTGCCCGCGATGGCGTCGGTACAGTCGATGCATTTCCATCGTCAGATACAACCCATCGCGGGCAAGCGCGCTCCTACAGGTCTGGGGTCATTACTGACTGTCAGGCCATACCATAGGTCTGGGGTCATTACTGGCTGTCAGGCCATACCATAGGTCTGTGGGAGCGAATTCATTCGCGATTGGCCGGTGCATCCGAAAGATATTCATCGGATGCACCACCGCATTCGCGACCGTCGTAACCTCCGATTGCTCCTACAGGAATTGCGCTACGTCAGTCATTTTTTCTTCTTATCGTCCTTCGCAAACGCTGCCTCCAACGCCTCGTTGATCGTGCGCAGCACCTTCACCCGGGCCCAGCGCTTGTCGTTGGCCTCCACCAATGTCCACGGGGCGATCTCGGTGCTGGTGCGGTCGACCATGTCGCTGACGGCTTCGCGGTATTGCGGCCATTTCTTGCGATTTCGCCAGTCGTCCTCGGTGATCTTGTGGCGCTTGAACGGGATCTTTTCCCGCGCCTGAAAGCGCTCCAGCTGCGTCTTGTCGTCAATCGCCAGCCAGAACTTCACGACCACGATACCGGCGTCGGTGAGTTGTTCTTCGAAGTCGTTGATCTCGCTGTACGCCCTGAGCCAGTCGGCTTCGGAGCAGAAGCCTTCCACGCGCTCGACCAACACCCGGCCGTACCAGGAGCGGTCGAAGATGGTGAACTTGCCCCGTGCTGGAATCTGCCGCCAAAAGCGCCATAAATAAGGTTGCGCCAGCTCGTCCTGTGTCGGCGCAGCGATGGGGACGATGTGGTACTGCCGCGGATCCAGCGCACCGGCGACGCGCTTGATCGCGCCGCCTTTACCGGCCGCATCGTTGCCTTCGAACACCGCCACCAACGCATGACGACGCATGCGTTTGTCACGCATCAAGCCGGACAGACGCGCTTGTTCGGTGATCAATTGCTCGTCGTAGTCGTCCTTCTCCAGCGACAGGGTCATGTCGAGATTGTCCAGCAGACTCAACTCGTCGGTGTTGCTGGGCAGCGGCCCGAGGTTGACGAGATTGGTGCTGCCTTCCGGCGTCTTCAGCGCATTCTGCAAACCTTCGAGCAACAGACGGCCAACGGTGAGGCTGCGGTAGTTGGGGTCGACGCCTTCGATCACATGCCACGGCGCATAGTCGCGGCTGGTGCGACGCAGCACGCGCTCGCCGAAGCGCACGAACTTGTCGTAAGTCCTGGACTGCTGCCAGTCCAGCGGGCTGATTCGCCAACTGTGCAGCGGGTCGTCCTTGAGGGTCTTGAGGCGCAATTTCATCTGCTGTTTTGACAGGTGAAACCAGAACTTGAAAATCACCGCGCCCTCATCGACGAGCATTTTTTCCAGGCGTTCGGCACCGTTGATGGCCTGATCCAGCACCGGGTCCTTGTATTGCTTGTGCACACGGCCCTGGATCATCTGGCTGTACCAGTTGCCAAAAAACACGCCGATCCGCCCCTTCGGCGGCAGTTGACGCCAGTAGCGCCAGGCAGGCGGACGAGCGAGCTCTTCATCGGTCTGTTGATCGAAGGTGCGCACTTCGATGTAACGCGGGTCCATCCAGTCATTGAGCAGCTTGACGGTTTCGCCCTTGCCCGCGCCTTCGATGCCGTTGATCAAGATGATGATCTGGCGCTTGGCCTGTTCATGCAGTTCGTACTGGGCTTCAAGCAATGCTTCTCGCAAGGCCGGCACTTCGGCGTCGTAGGTTTCGTCGTCGATGGTGTGGCCGATTTCAGCGGATTCAAACATGTACGGCTCCTGTTCCTGATCGCTCAAGACTAGCGGATCGAATGGGTCAGTGACGGTTGTGACCGCAAATCCGGGTTATGGGTCAATCCGCCGGCTGCGATACCGCGCCCGCAGTGCGTTAAGATGCCGGCCTTGCACCTGCCAAAGCGCCTTTCACAGCTCAATCATGACGACTCTCCAGCACGCCCAGCTCGACTGGGACGAAAACGGCAACCCGATCTCTCGGGCGTTTGCCGATGTCTATTTCTCCAATGAATCGGGCCTCGCCGAGACACGTCATGTGTTTCTGACCCAGAACGAGCTGCACGAACGCTTCGCTGCACTGCCGGCGGACGGGCGACTGGTAATCGGCGAAACCGGCTTTGGCACCGGCCTCAATTTTCTCTGTGCGTGGCAGCTGTTCGACGCCTGCGCCACGCCCGGCGCGCGCCTGCACTTCGTCAGCGTTGAAAAATTCCCGTTGAGCCGCGCCGACCTTGTGCGAGCGCTGGCACTGTGGCCGGAACTGAAGGCCTTCGCCGATCAACTGCTGGAGCAGTACGTCGCCATCCACGAGGGGTTTCAACGCCTGGTGTTTGATGGCGGACGCGTTACGTTGGCCCTGCTGATTGGCGATGCGCTGGACATGCTGCCGCAACTGGATGGGGAGATCGATGCCTGGTTTCTCGACGGTTTCGCGCCCTCGAAAAACCCGGAGATGTGGACGCCCGAACTGTTCGCCGAACTGGCCCGACTGGCCGCGCCCGGCTCGACCATCGGCACGTTCACCAGCACGGGCTGGGTCCGCCGTGCATTGAATGCGGCAGGTTTCAAGATGAAGCGCGTGCCCGGCATCGGCCACAAATGGGAAGTGCTCAAGGGCCGTTTTCTTGGCTGGCCGGAAGACGTGCCTGCACCCGCGCAGCCTAAACCCTGGTTTGCGCGACCGCGATCGCCCGGCAAAGAACGCAAGGCGCTGGTCATTGGTGCCGGGCTCGCCGGCTGCGCAACCGCGTCCAGTCTGGCGGCCCGAGGTTGGCAGGTCAGTTTGCTGGAGCGGCATGCGGACCTTGCGCAAGAGGCATCCGGCAATCCGCAAGGCGTGCTCTACCTGAAGCTGTCCGCCCACGGCACCGCGCTTTCGCAACTGATCCTCAGTGGTTTTGGTCATACCCGTCGCCTGTTGGAACGACTGGAACGCGGCGTGGACTGGGACGATTGCGGCGTGCTGCAACTGGCGTTCGACGAAAAGGAACACCAACGTCAGGCGCAACTGGCCGAAGCGTTTTCACCCGAGTTGCTGCATGTTCTGGACACGCCCGCCGCCGAAGCGAAGGCGGGTATCACGCTGAACAGCGGCGGGCTGTTTTACCCCGAAGGCGGCTGGGTTCACCCGCCTGCGTTGTGTCGTCGCCAGGCGAGCGCGGTAAATATCCGTCTGATGCCACACCACGACGTCGTCGAATTAAGACGTGAAGGTGATCATTGGCAGGCATGGGACGGTGATCGGCTGCTGGACTCGGCACCGGTCGTGGTGCTTGCAGGCGCGGCGGAGGTCAAGCGCTTCCCGGCCAGCGCCGACCTGCCGCTCAAACGCATTCGTGGGCAAATCACCTGCCTGCCTGAAACCCGCGCCAGCGCTTCTTTGAGCACGGTCGTCTGTGCCGAAGGCTACGTGGCACCCGCACGTCTGGGCGAACATACGCTGGGGGCGAGTTTCGACTTCCACAGTGACGACCTGACACCAACTGCTGCTGAGCATCTGGGCAATCTTGAATTGCTGCGGGAAATCTCCGGCGACCTGACTGAGCGCCTTGCTGCCGATCGGTTGCCTGTCGAGCAACTGGAAGGCCGCGCCGCCTTTCGCTGCACCAGCCCTGATTACCTGCCTATCGTCGGACCGCTGGCGGATAAAGACGCCTTCCTTGAGGCGTACGCGGTGCTGCGCAAGGATGCACGGCAAACGCCCGACACCGCCTGCCCTTGGGTAGAAGGTTTGTACGTCAACAGCGGCCACGGCTCACGCGGCCTGATCACCGCGCCACTGTCCGGTGAACTGATCGCCGCCTGGCTCGACAACGAACCCCTTCCCCTACCCCGCGCGGTCGCCGAGTCCTGCCATCCGAATCGGTTTGTGTTGCGCGGGTTGATCAGAGGGAAGTAGCAGCCCGAACCGGAGCCATTTGGGAGACTTTATGGCTCTCAGACTCGGTGGCGTCAGTCCGTTCTCGAGGTCGCAAAGCCTGATATCCCTGTAGCATCCGCCCTCTTGGCAAAGCGGTGAATCAGTGTTCGCTGAAACACTGGACTTACCCTGTGGGAGCGAATTCATTCGCGAAAAATATTCCTGACGATAGAGCTGTGTGGGTCTTGCTGGCCAATCGCGAATGAATTCGCTCCCACAGTGAGACCGCATTCAAGCGACCTTTGCCTCAACGTATCCACCCCGCTACAAATCTGCACGATCGTGCTGTTTACACCTCCCCCGGCCAACCCGGTATTCTCCATCCCACTCCTCTTCCAGGTGCAGGTCGATGCTGCAAGTCCAAGGCGTGTTCAAGAGTTATGCGACGGCCCAAGGCCCGTTGGCAGTATTACGCGGGGTGGATTTGCAATTGGGCCAGGGACAAAGCCTGGCGTTGATGGGCGAATCGGGCAGTGGCAAGAGCACCTTGCTGCATCTGGTCGCGGGCCTCGATCAGGTCGATCAAGGCAGCATCGAGATCGCCGGCCAGCGCCTCAATCAGATGGGCGAAGCCCAACTGGCCAACTGGCGGCGGACCGAAATCGGCCTGGTGTTCCAGCAGTTCAACCTGATCGGCAGCCTCAAGGTCGAAGACAACCTGGCCTTTCAGGCTCGCCTGGCTGGTCGTTACCAGCCGCAATGGCAAGCCGAACTGACCGAGCGTCTGGGCCTCGGTGCACTGCTCAAGCGTTACCCCGAGCAACTTTCCGGCGGTCAGCAGCAACGTGTCGCCATTGGCCGCGCCCTTGCCTCGCGCCCCGGCCTGTTGCTGGCGGATGAACCCACCGGCAACCTCGACGAAAACACCAGCGATGAAGTCTTGCAGTTGCTGCTCGACCTGCTCGCCGACAGCCCCACCAGCCTGCTGATGGTCACCCATAGCCCCAGAGTCGCGGCACGGCTGGACCGTCAGGAAGTGCTGCACTTGGGACGTCTGGCCACTGAAGGCGAACGCTGATGTCCGTCTTCTACTGGACGCTGAAAGCGCTGCTCAGCCATTGGCGGCGTCATCCCGTTCAATTCTTCAGCGTGCTGACCGGCCTGTGGCTGGCGACCAGCCTGCTGACCGGGGTGCAGGCGTTGAACAGCCAGGCGCGCGAGAGCTACGCCAAAGCCAGTCAGTTGATCGGCGGCGAGCCGCAGAAAATCCTGGTCACGCCCAACGGCGCGAACTTCCCGCAAGAGTTGTTCGTCAGCCTGCGTCGTGCCGGCTGGCCGGTCTCGCCTGCGCTGCGAGGTCGTCTCACGCTCAAGGACCTGCCGGACCAGCGCCTGACCTTGCTCGGCATCGAGCCAGTGTCGTTGCCGGTCAACACCGCCCTGGCGGGGCAGTCACTGGACACCGCGCAGATCGTGTCGTTTTTCACCCCGCCGGGCAGCACCTGGATCTCCCCGCAAACCCTTCAGGCACTGGGCCTGCATGAAGGCGAACAGCCTCAGACCGATACGGGCCAGACGCTACCGCCGCTGCATGCCCAAGCTGACATGGCGCCCGGCCTTTTGCTGATGGACATCGGCTTCGCCCAGCAATTACTCAATCAGCCCGGACAGATCTCGCGTCTGATTTTGCCCAAAGACTTTGCCGAGAACGCCCCGGACCTGCCCGACGACATCAAGGGCGAACTGGTGATGCGCAAGAGCGGCGAGGACAACGATCTCGGGCGGCTCACCGAAAGCTTTCATCTGAACCTCGATGCGTTGGGTTTCCTGTCGTTCGTGGTCGGGCTGTTCATTGTCCACGCGGCGATTGGTCTGGCGCTGGAACAGCGTCGCGGTCTATTGAGAAACCTGCGCGCGTGCGGTGTCAGTGCGCGGGGACTGATCTTCAGCCTGATCATCGAACTGGGCGTGCTGGCATTGCTGGGTGGCATCGCCGGGGTCATTAGCGGTTATTGGCTCGCCAGTGCGCTGTTACCTGATGTCGCCGCCAGCCTGCGGGGCCTGTATGGGGCTGAAGTCGCCGGGCACCTGAACCTGAGCATCGGGTGGTGGCTGAGTGGATTGGGCGTGAGCCTTTTCGGCGCCTTTCTCGCCGGGGCCAGCAGCGTGTTGCGCGCGGCGCGCCTGCCTCTGCTGGCGTTGGCCAACGCGCAAGCCTGGCATGAAACCCACGCCCGCTGGTTGAAACGTCAAGGCTGGGTCGCCGGGGTTTCGGCCGGGATCGCGGTCCTCGCCGTGCTGTTCGGCAATAGCCTTGCGGTGGGCTTCGTGCTGATGGCGAGCCTTCTGCTCAGCGCGGCGCTGGGTCTGCCGGTGCTGCTCAACGCCCTGCTCAACCTGCTCTTGGGCAGGAGCCGTTCGGTACTGGGGCAATGGTTTCTCGCCGACTGCCGCCAACAGTTGCCGGCCTTGAGCCTGGCCTTGATGGCCCTGCTGCTGGCGATGGCCGCCAACATCGGCGCGGGCAGCATGACGTCGGGCTTTCGTCAGACCTTCACCCACTGGCTGGAACAACGCCTGAGCGCCGAGCTGTACATCAACCCACAAAACTCGGCCCAGGCAGCGCCCCTGCAAAAATGGCTGAGCGAGCAACCGCTGACCTCCGCCGTGCTGCCCAATTATCAGGTGTCGTTGCAACTCAAAGGCTGGCCGGCCGAGTTGTACGGCGTGATCGACCATGAACATTACCGTCAACACTGGCCCTTGCTGCAAACGGCCAGCGGCGATGCCTGGGCGCAACTGGGGTCTGACGACACGCTGATGCTCAGCGAACAACTGGCGCGACGTCTCAAGGTCGGTGTCGGCGATCAGGTCACTCTGCCCGCACCTGACGGCGACTGGCCGCTGCGGGTGGTCGGGATCTACGCAGACTACGGCAACCCGAAAGGCCACCTGCTGGTCAACGCCGACCACCTGCTTACACACTGGCCACAGCTGACGCCCAACCGCTTCAACCTGCGCATCGATCCTCAGGCCATCCCGCAGTTGCTGCGTGTGCTGCACAACAAGTTCACCATCGACGACAACCGCATCGTCGATCAGATTCAGCTCAAGGCGTGGTCCCGGCAAGTATTCGAACGCACCTTCGCCGCGACCGCCGCCTTGAACAGCCTGACGTTGATGGTCGCCGGTGTGGCGCTGTTCATCAGCCTGCTCACCCAGAGCCAGAGCCGCTTGGGGCAACTGGCGCCGTTGTGGGCACTGGGTGTCACGCGCCGGCAGTTGATGTTGCTGAACCTTGCGCAGACCTGGCTGCTGGCGGTGCTGACGCTAGTGCTGGCAATCCCGCTGGGGCTGTTGCTGGCCTGGTGTCTGGATGCGGTCATCAACGTGCAGGCCTTCGGCTGGCGTCTGCCGTTGCAGGTGTTCCCGATGCAATTGCTGCGTCTGATGCTGCTGGCGATGCTCGCGACTCTGCTGGCGTCGGCCTGGCCTTTGTATCGCCTGTACCGCACCCGGCCTGCCGATCTGTTGAGGACCTTCGCCAATGAACGTTAAGGCGATGGCCCTGCTGATGGTCGCGCTGTTACTGGCTGGCTGCGACGACAAACCCGAGGAAGAAAAAGGCTTCGCGGGGCTGGCGGACGATGCGGCCCATTACGCGCAGGTCACGCCGGGCAAGACGTTCCTGTTTCCGCTGGATCATGGCGCGCACAACGACTTCCGCATCGAATGGTGGTACATCACCGCCAACCTCAAGGACGCCGACGGCCAGTCGTTTGGCGTGCAATGGACCTTGTTCCGCAACGCCCTGCCCCGCTCGACCGCTGCGCCGCAGGACAATCACAGCTGGAGCAATCGCAACCTGTGGATGGGCCATGCGGCCGTCACCTCGGAGGACGAGCACTACGCGGCCGAGCGGTATGCCCGAGGGGGCGTGGGTCAGGCGGGCGTCACGCTGGCGCCTATGTCGGCGTGGATCGATGACTGGGCGTTGACCAGCCACGCCAGCGTCGAAGACCCGCTGGCCGACATGCAACTGGAGGCTCACGGGGCGCAATTCAGCTATCGCCTGCACCTGACGTCGAGCAAACCGCTGGTGCTGCAAGGCAATCAGGGATTCAGCCAGAAATCTGAGCAAGGTCAGGCGTCGTACTACTACAGTCAGCCGTTCTTTCAGGCCGAAGGCAGTCTCGAGATCGACGGCAAGACCTATCAAGTGACCGGCCCCGCCTGGCTGGACCGCGAATGGAGCAGCCAGCCGCTGACGGAAAACCAGACCGGCTGGGACTGGTTCTCGCTGCACCTGAGCGACGGTGCCGACGTGATGCTTTATCGCATGCGGCAGAAGGATGGGGAGCCGTACCTCACCGGAACCTGGATCAACGCCGACGGCAGCACTCAACGGCTTGAGGCGAAAGACATCGAGCTTGAGCCGCAAGACACCACCGACGTCGAAGGTCGGGACATGCCGACCCGCTGGTCGGTAAAAATCCCCGGCAAGGCTTTGGATCTGACCGTGGAAGCGCTCAATCCGCGCGCCTGGATGAACCTGCAGATTCCTTACTGGGAAGGGCCGGTTCAGATCAGTGGCAATCAAGAAGGCGTGGGGTATCTGGAGATGACGGGGTATTGAGAGGCTGCGATTGACGCGCAATAAGTAGGAACAGGCCTGGTGCGGGTTGCGTTCGGACGAGGCGGTGGGTCAGGCGGGATGGTTAGTGCCTGAACCTGCGCATTCGCTGCCCTCGTAACCTCGGACGTCTCCCACAGGGACCGCAGTGTTACGGGCGAAGGCGGTGGGTCGGGCGGCATTGTTGGCGACTGGACCGGCGCATTTGCTGCCTTCGTAACCTTGGACGTCTCCTACAGGCCTGCAGCGTTACAGGGCTTGAGACGAGCATCGACCGGGTAGTGCGACGTCAGACTCATGCCCCGCTTATAACTCATCGTTCTAAAACTCTCACAATCCCTGCCGGTCAGTCTTTGGGTAGCCGGACGTCCCGTCTACGTTCCCCAACGGAAAACCGGTAAGGATTATATGTGCGGATTAGCTGGTGAATTACGTTTTGACAACCAACCTGCGGACCTCGCCGCGGTAGAACGCATCACCCATCATCTGGCCCCTCGCGGCCCGGATGCCTGGGGTTTTCATAGCCAGGGGCCGATTGCCCTTGGTCATCGTCGCCTGAAAATCATGGACCTGTCCGACGGTTCGGCGCAGCCGATGATCGACAGCCATCTGGGCCTGTCGCTGGCCTTCAACGGTGCGATTTATAACTTCCCGGAATTGCGTGCCGAGCTTGAAGCCCTCGGCTATCAGTTCCACTCCGGTGGCGACACCGAAGTGCTGCTCAAGGGTTATCACGCCTGGGGCGCTGACATGCTGCCCAAGCTCAACGGCATGTTTGCCTTCGCCATCTGGGAGCGCGACAACAACAGCCTGTTCATTGCCCGCGACCGTCTGGGCGTGAAACCGCTGTACCTGTCGCGGACCGACAAGCGCCTTCGTTTCGCCTCGGCACTGCCCGCCCTGCTCAAAGGCGGTGACATCAGCCCGATGCTTGATCCGGTGGCACTGAATCATTACTTGAACTTCCATGCCGTGGTGCCTGCACCGCGCACCCTGCTGGCCGGCGTCGAGAAAATTCCGCCGGCCACCTGGATGCGCGTGGGCGCCGATGGCAAGGTCGAGCAGAAAACCTGGTGGACCCTGCCCTACGGCCCTCATGCCGATGAAGCGAAGCTGACCCTTGAAGACTGGCGCGACCGCGTGCTCGACAGCACCCGCGAAGCAGTGGCCATTCGTCAACGTGCAGCGGTGGACGTCGGTGTGCTGCTGTCCGGCGGCGTCGACTCCAGCATGCTGGTCGGCCTGTTGCGTGAAGTCGGCGTGAAGGACCTCTCGACCTTTTCGATCGGTTTTCAGGATGCGGGCGGCGAGCGCGGCGACGAGTTCCAGTATTCGGATTTGATCGCCAAGCACTACGGCACGAATCACCATCAGTTGCGGATCAAGGAAAGCGAGATCATCGAGCAGCTGCCGGCGGCGTTCCGCGCCATGAGCGAGCCGATGGTCAGCCACGACTGCATCGCTTTTTACCTGCTGTCCCGGGAAGTGGCCAAGCACTGCAAAGTGGTGCAGAGCGGCCAGGGCGCCGACGAACTGTTCGCCGGTTACCACTGGTACCCGCAGGTCGATGGCGCGAGCGATCCGTATGCCGCGTACCGCGATGCCTTCTTTGATCGCAGCTACAAGGAATACGCCGATACCGTTGCGCCGCAATGGCTGACCGCTAACGACGCCGCTGGCGATTTCGTGCGCGAACACTTCGCCATGCCGGGCGCGGACGCGGCGGTGGACAAAGCGCTGCGTCTGGACAGCACCGTGATGCTAGTGGACGACCCGGTCAAGCGTGTCGACAACATGACCATGGCTTGGGGCCTGGAAGCGCGTACGCCGTTCCTCGACTACCGTCTGGTCGAGCTGTCAGCCCGCGTGCCGGCCCGCTTCAAGCTGCCGGACGGCGGCAAGCAAGTCCTTAAAGAAGCGGCGCGTCTGGTGATCCCGTCCGAGGTCATCGACCGCAAGAAAGGTTATTTCCCAGTGCCGGGCCTCAAGCACCTTGAGGGCGACACGCTGAACTGGGTGCGCGACCTGTTGCTCGACCCGAGCCAGGACCGCGGCCTGTTCAACCCGACCATGCTCGACAAGCTGTTGACCGATCCCGATGGTCAATTGACTCCGCTGCGCGGCTCGAAGCTGTGGCAGCTCGCGGCCCTGAACCTGTGGCTCAGCGAACAAGGACTCTGACCGATGAAAGCCAACGCTTCGATCTACAACCAGCGTCTGTTGCGTGGTCAGGCGCCGTCGTATGAACGCCTGCAGGCGCGCTTCGCCGAAGACGGCAGCACGCCGGACACAGAACCCTTGGCCCTGCATTGCGGCTGGGGGCGTTTGCTGATCGGTCACACGTACCCCGATCCTGCGGCGCTGGCCCATGAGTTGCTGAACGAGAAGCCTGGCGAGCGCGACATCGCGCTGTATGTGGCGGCGCCGCAACAAGTGTTGGCGCAGTCACCACAGCAGTTGTTTCTCGACCCGTCGGACACCTTGCGGTTGTGGTTCAGTGATTACCGCCCATCGCAGCGCGTGTTTCGCGGGTTTCGCATCCGCCGTGCACAGAGTCAGGATGACTGGACGGCGATCAATAATCTGTACATTGCCCGAGGCATGTTGCCCATCGACCCGACCCTGTTGACCCCGCGTCATCAGGGCGGTCCGGTGTACTGGATCGCCGAAGACGAGACCACGAATGCGGTGATCGGCAGCGTCATGGGCCTGAACCATCAGAAAGCCTTCAATGATCCGGAGAATGGCAGCAGCCTGTGGTGCCTGGCGGTTGATCCGCAATGCACACGGCCGGGTGTTGGCGAAGTGCTGGTTCGGCATTTGATCGAGCATTTCCAGAGTCGCGGCCTCGCCTATCTGGACCTGTCGGTGCTGCACGACAACCAGCAGGCAAAAAACCTGTACGGCAAGCTCGGTTTTCGCAACCTGCCGACCTTCGCGATCAAGCGCAAGAACGGCATCAACGAAAAGCTGTTTCTGGGCCCTGGCCCCCAAGCGGATTTCAACCCGTACGCACGGATCATCGTTGAAGAAGCGCACCGTCGCGGTATTGACGTGCAAGTGGATGACGCAGAGGCAGGTCTGTTCACGCTGATTCATGGCGGACGCCGCATTCGCTGCCGTGAGTCGTTGAGCGACCTGACCACGGCGGTCAGCATGACCCTGTGCCAGGACAAACGCCTGACGAACAAGGTCTTGAAAGCGGCGGGCCTGGACTTGCCTGTGCAACAACTGGCGGGCAATGCCGATGACAACCTGGCGTTTCTCGACGAACACCAACGGGTGGTGGTCAAGCCGGTCGATGGCGAGCAAGGCCAGGGCGTTGCCGTCGATCTGCGGACCATCGATGACGTCCAGGCCGCCGTCGAGCGCGCCCGTCAGTTCGACAGCCGCGTGCTGCTGGAAAGCTTTCATGAAGGGCTGGACCTGCGCATCGTCGTCATCGGTTTCGATGTCGTGGCGGCAGCGATCCGGCGGCCGGCTGAAGTCATGGGCGACGGTCGTCACACCATCGCTCAGTTGATCGAAGCGCAAAGCCGCCGTCGCGCGGCGGCCACGGGCGGTGAAAGCAAGATTCCAGTGGACGAAGAAACCCGTCGTACCGTTGAGGACGCAGGCTTTACCTTCGACAGCGTGCTGCCTGCCGATCAGCGTCTGGCGGTACGCCGCACCGCCAATCTGCACACCGGTGGATGCCTGGAAGACGTGACGGCGATTCTTCATCCGGTATTGAAAGACGCGGCCATCCGCGCCGCCCGCGCCCTGGATATTCCGGTGGTCGGTCTGGACCTGATGGTTCCGGCCGCCGACCAGCCGGAATACGTGTTCATCGAAGCCAACGAACGCTGTGGCCTCGCCAACCACGAGCCACAGCCGACCGCCGAGCGCTTCGTCGACCTTTTGTTCCCTCACAGCCTGCCTGTGCACGGCTGAAAATCGGCGCGCTTCCCTGCTTCTGTAGGAGCGCGCTTGCCCGCGATTGCGTAGCGCCAGTCAGCATCTTCGTCGCTGACACACCGATATCGCGGGCAAGCGCGCTCCTACAAGGGATCCGCTCATACATTCAGGAGCCTCTCCATGACCACTGCACAAAAAATCCTCGAACCGGATCTGAATTACCTGCAGAAAGTCCTGCTGGAAATGCTCGCGATTCCAAGTCCCACGGGCTTTACCGATACCATCGTGCGCTATGTCGCCGAACGTCTGGAAGAGCTGGGCATTCCTTTTGAATTAACCCGGCGCGGGACCATTCGCGCCACCTTGAAAGGCAAGCAGAACAGCCCCGACCGGGCGGTTTCCGCTCACCTGGACACCATCGGCGCCAGCGTGCGTGAAGTGAAGGACAACGGCAGGTTGGGCCTGTCGGCGGTCGGTTGCTGGTCCAGCCGTTTTGCCGAAGGCAGCCGCGTCAGTGTGTTCACCGACACGGGCGTGATTCGCGGCAGCGTGCTGCCGTTGATGGCATCAGGGCACGCGTTCAACACTGCCGTCGACACGATGCCGATCAGTTGGGATCACATCGAACTGCGCCTGGACGCCTACTGCGCCACCCGCGCCGACTGTGAGTCGCTGGGCATAAACATCGGCGATTTCGTCGCTTTCGATCCGCTTCCCGAGTTCACTGAAAGTGGCCATATCAGCGCGCGGCATCTGGACGACAAGGCCGGTGTTGCGGCCCTGCTCGCCGCGCTTAAGGCGATTGTCGACAGCGGCGCCGAGCCTTTGATCGACTGCCACCCCCTGTTCACCATCACCGAGGAAACCGGCAGCGGCGCAGCGGGCAGCCTGCCGTGGGACGTGAGTGAGTTCGTCGGTATCGACATCGCGCCGGTCGCTCCGGGCCAACACTCCAGCGAACACGCGGTGAGCGTGGCGATGCAGGACTCCGGCGGTCCTTACGACTATCACCTGTCCCGGCATTTGTTGCGTCTGGGCCAGGAAAAAGAACTCTCGGTGCGTCGTGACCTGTTCCGTTACTACTACAGCGATGCGCACTCGGCGATCACTGCAGGCTATGACACGCGCACCGCGTTGCTGGCCTTCGGCTGTGATGCAACCCACGGCTACGAGCGCACGCACATCGACAGCCTGAGTACGCTCAGCCGCCTGCTCTCTGCGTACATCATGAGCCCGCCGGTGTTCGCCAGCGATGCGCATCCCTCGAACGCGTCGCTGGAGAATTTCAGCCACCAGCTGGAGCACGACGCGCAGATGGAAACCGACACCCGGGTGCCGTCTGTGGATACGTTGGTGGGGCAGCGTTAAGCATTTATCCGCCCCTCACTGATCATTCCTGCACCCTGGGTGGGAATGATCAAAGAAGTCCTGTGGGAGCGAATTCATTCGCGATGCAAAGTTGCAGGCAATAGGGATGTTGAGCCTCTACCACCGTCTCGCGAATGAATTCGCTCCCACAGTTAAAGTGCCGACATCAGCAGCAGCGTAGGAAAAATTAACTACCGCTGTAGCCTCCCAACCTGGACCGCGCTAGCATCCCGCCACCTGCCCTTTCGCCCTGACCGAGAACCCCATGCTGATCCCCTACGACCAACTCGAAGCCGACACCCTGACGCGTTTGATCGAGGATTTCGTGACGCGGGACGGTACGGACAATGGCGACGAAACCCCGCTGGAAACCCGCGTGCTGCGGGTCCGGCATGCGCTGAGTAAAGGTCAGGCGGTGATTTTCTTTGATCTGGACAGTCAGCAATGTCAGCTGATGCTCAAGCATGACGTGCCCAAAGAATACTTCGACGAATGACAAAGGGTGCCGCAAGGCAAAAGGCTTGATCGGTGCGACGTCGGGTCTAGGTGCCCGATGAGTGCGCCGCCATCTGCTGCAAACGCGCAGCGATGCGCTTGTAGACTTCCGCACGGTGGATCTTCACGTGTTGCGGGGCGTCGATGCCCAGCCGTACCTGATTGCCGGTGATGCCCAGAATCTGCACGGTAATGTCATCGCCGATGGAGAAGGTTTCTCCGATTTCTCGCGTCAATACCAGCATTTTTCCTACTCCCTTGGTTGTAACCGAGAGAGAAGGTTGCCGCGCGGGCCAGAGCGCTACAATGCACTTGGAGAAAATCAGTCTTGCCCTTCAAGCTTGAACGGCGATTGCTGACAGACACGTCCTACGCCTCTTCCTAACCCGCAACGCCGATCGGAAAAAATCCCGGTACAACGTCGTCTTTTTCATAGACCTGTCAGGTCGCCGCCCAGCGCGGTCCCAGCAAGATAATGGTCGCACCGATGACGCAGAACGCCACGCCGATCCAGTCAGACGTCAACGGCCGCACGCGCTCGATAATGCTCAACCAGGCAACGGAAGTGATGATGTAGATCCCGCCATACGCGGCATACGCACGTCCCGCATACGCCGCCTCGACACGCGTCAACAACAGCGCGAACAGCGTCAGACTGACCACCGCTGGAATCACCCAGAGCGCGCTCTTGCCTTGGCGTAACCACATCCAGAAACCATAACAACCGGCGATCTCGAACACCGCAGCCAGGAAGAACCAAAGATAATTGAGCACGGCGAAAACTCTTCAAAGGTGGCCGGAAAGATACGGCGCACCCTATCAGAAAAAGCCTCGGCTCACTCCTTCCCGGACTTCGCCTTGGCGCGCATCTTGTCCGCCATGTTCGCCATTTCGTCGTACAGCACCTGTGGGTTTTTCTGCTTGAGTTGCCAGGCCATCCGCCCTTGCTCGTGGGGCAGGATCATGAACTCGCCTTTGCCGACCTGATCGAAAATGTACTCGGCGATGTCGCTCGCCGTAATGGGCGAGCTCTCCAGCAGCTTGCCGACCTGGGCTTTCATCGCCGGTGTCGGGCCCCGGAACGAGTCCAACAGGTTGGTCTGGAAGAATGACGGGCACACCACGTGGACCCCGATCTCTTGCTGACGCAATTCAATCAGCAAGCTTTCCGACAACGCCACCACACCGGCCTTGGCGACGTTGTAATTGCTCATCGCCGGGCCTTGCATCAACGCCGCCATCGAAGCGATGTTGATGATCTTGCCCTTGCTCTGCTCCAGCAACGGCAGAAACGCTTTGCAGCCCTTGACCACACCCATGAGGTTGATCGCGATCTGCCAATCCCAGTCTTCCAGCGACAACTCGCCAAAGAAACCGCCGGACGCGACGCCTGCGTTGTTAACGATGATGTCGATGCCGCCGAACTTCTGCTCGCAGGCTTGAGCGAAAGCCGTCAACTGGCTGTAGTCCCGGACATCGCAACGGTGAACGAAACCGTCTGCACCCGCCTCACGCACCAGCCTCAGGGTTTCCTGAAGCCCGGCGTCGCTGACGTCCGACAAGGCCAGGCGCCAGCCTTCACGCGCCCAGCGCAAAGCGATTTCACGCCCCAGACCGGAACCTGCGCCAGTGATCATGATGCGATTTTGCATAGCAGTTGCCTTGTCGATTGCGAAGAAGTGAGCTGAGTGTAAACAGACAAATTGTCCGACAACGCCTTCATTAGCTCGCTGAATATGCGAGGCAAACCGGCGCCTCAGGCCACGCGGCGTCGGCGGCGCCAACGCTGGATGACGATCAGATACACCGTCAGATTGACCACGGCCACCAACGTCCCGAGCGCGATCTGGATCTGCGGTGTGAGGCCGGCCGGATAAATCAGCGGTATCAGATAGTGACCGATGAAATCCCCTTGATACCCCGCGATGCCCGCTTTTAGCCGCAGGCTGTTTTCAAGCGGCGTCAATGGGCAGTACAGGTGCAAAAACTCCACGGCCATTCCCCAAGCCACCGCCGGTAAATGAATCAGGATCCATCCACGCCAACGCAATGCCAGAAGTGCGCCCGACATGACGAAGACGATGAATAAAAGATGGAAGACAACCACCACGTCCGCCATGAGCGAATAAAACATAGCTTGCTTCCTATTTGTCCTGCCAAGGCAACTTTCGCGACCGATGGCGTGCGTGTAAGTTCCACACTCATTACGTGTTAACTGCACATGAATCGCGACTAAACCAAGATACATTCCCGCGCCAGGTTTTTATATAAGCCATTGTTTTATATGGGCTTTTAAAAAATGTTATTTTTTATTTCTCTGGATTCGAACCTTTTGATTATGCCCATAGTCGGATTAATCAAGCGGTACAACTTTTTGCCAAGTTGGCCAGCAGCTTGAACGGCATAGCCACTTTCCAAGTACACAAGAAGGAACTCGTCATGGGCATCGGCACAATTCTTATCATCATCCTGATTCTCCTGTTGGTCGGCGGTTTGCCAGTGTTCCCGCACTCCAGAAGTTGGGGTTATGGGCCATCGGGCATCATCGGTACGATCCTGGTGATTCTGTTGATTTTGGTGTTGCTCGGCAGGATATAACCCCCTGGCAGCATCTGGAAAACCCCGCTTTTTAGCGGGGTTTTTTTATGGGGTTTTGGTGGCATCGGGTTTGGGTATGGATCCGTATCTTAGGGTGATGCTGATATTTTGGCTCGGCCTAACGGCCGATCTGTTCCGCCTTCGGCGGGTTGGGCCCTCCTGCGTCGGGGACCCGCACTCCGACGACGCTCCGCGTCGCCTGCGTTTGGCCTGCACCCAAGTCGCGTTTTGTGGTGTCTGGACTGTTGCGTACAAGAGCAACGCGGGCTGGAGCTAACGCTCTTCGCTTTTTTGATTCGGGCATCAATCGTCTGCCTGCATTCTTAACTGTAGGAGCGCGCTTGCCCGCGATCTGCCGGGAACCGGCAGCAAATCCGGTGCATGCGGTGTGTCAGGGACAACCGAGTCGCCTGATTTTGCTACCGCTGCGCGGTAGATCGCGGGCAAGCGCGCTCCTACAAGAATCGCATGATCCAATGCTTTTGATTTTGCTTTTCTAGCGCGATAGTTCAGACGACACACTTCGCGACTTGGTTACTTGGGGTCTTTTCAAGTAACCCGCCGATGAACTGACCCCCAAAAGTTGGACACCCAGTCCAACCGAGGGGACAGTCATGACGAAGTACAATCCAGCCTTCAAGCTCAAGCTGGTTAAACAATGCCTGGCCGG
>Ga0213828_1000107_pt1 | contig 107304 bp, 106 predicted proteins | sample MC6MC0897MG_FD_180664 | JGI IMG/M metagenome (GOLD analysis project Ga0213828, IMG submission 180664) | Enriched soil aggregate microbial communities from Iowa State University, Ames, United States - MC6-MC0897-MG | ecosystem: Environmental > Terrestrial > Soil > Unclassified | place: USA...
TGCTCCATACACTTATTCATGGTCACCAAGCGGCGGAACTGCGGCAACAGCTACAGGATTGGCAGCAGGAACGTACACAGTAACGGTAACAGATGCAAATGCATGTACCATTACAAGAACAGTGACAGTAACGCAACCAGCTGTATTGGTAGGGATAATGAATTCAACTAAAGTAAGTTGCCCTGGACGAAGCGACGGAAAGGCGTCTGTAGAAGTAAGCGGAGGTGTAGCACCGTACAGCTACAGTTGGAATATTGGTGGTAATTCTGCTGAAATAATTAATTTAGCACAAGGTACTTATGAAGTACTTATAACAGATTCAAACGGCTGTATATTGTCAAAACAAATTTTTGTAGATACTACCGCAGATGTTACAAAACCTGTACCAGTAGTAGCAAGTTTACCAACGATTACAAGAGAATGTGCTGTAATTGCGACAGATATTCCGGTACCAACGGCTGTGGATAATTGTTCGGGAACCTTAACTGCAACTACTACAGATGCATTAGCTTACACACAACAGGGTACTTATACGGTTAATTGGACATACAACGACGGTAATGGTAACACGGCTACACAGCAACAAACAATAATTGTTGATGATATTACAAAACCTGTACCAGTAGTGGCAAGCTTACCAACGATTACAAGAGAATGTGCTGTAATTGCAACAGATATTCCTGTACCAACTGCTGTAGATAATTGTTCGGGAACTTTAACTGCAACTACAACAGATGCATTGGCTTATACACAACAAGGTACTTATACAGTTAATTGGACCTATAATGACGTTAATGGAAATACATTTGTACAGCAGCAGACCGTAATCGTAGAAGAATCACCTTTAGCTGATATCTTGCTAAATGACCTTACAACAGTTTATGACGGTACTATTCACAAATTAATGGTAGATAACCTACCTGCAGGCGCGGCTGTATCGTATAACATTACACCGCAGGCCGAAGAAGCTAACGGTGCGGTGAATGCAGGTACCTATACAGTTACTGCTGTTGTTACCCCACCTAAATCTGCAGTAAACTGTGAACCGGTAACGCTTACAGCAGAACTTGTTATTGAAAAGGCGAATCAAGACATTCTATTCAATGAATTGGAAGTAGTTCAGTTAGAAGATGCAGAGAATTTTCAATTAAGCGCGGTAGCTTCTTCAGGGCTTCCTGTAACTTATACATATACGTATGATCAATCTACACCTGCTGCAACGGTATCGCCTCAAGGATGGGTAGAAATAATACATTCAGGTTCTGTTTTAATAACAGCTCAGCAGCAGGGGAACAGCAACTACCTTCCGGCGGTTTCTGTGGAACGTAGGCTGATTATTGAAAGCAAAGATGCTTCTGTTCAAGAGGTTGTTATTAACGGTGTTGTTTATACAGATCCGGATGCGGTAATCTACTATATGATGGACTGTAATGACACAACTAACGAAGTACCAGTACAAATTGATGCAGAATACGGAGCAACAGTTTCACCTGCGCGTGATTTTATTATCGGTATTCCAAAACCAGGTGTGTACAGAAATACAGTAGAAGTGGTTTCAGAAGATGGAACAAGTGTTCAAAGATACCAGATCATCGTAGAACGTCCGTTTGCATTTGATGATATCGTAGTGCAGAAATTTGATAATACGTTATTAATTAATAATAATCCGCAGACAAACGGTGGGTACCGTTTTGTAAAATATAAATGGTACAGAAACGATGTGTTAATTGGTACAGAGCAGGTTTATTCGGCAGGGAATTCAAAGCAGGATGTATTAGATGAAAACGCTTTATACAGTGCAATTCTTACAACCGAAAATGGGGATGTTATACATACCTGTGCTTCTGAAATAGCAAGAACAAATAATTTTAAAATTAATGTTTATCCTAATCCGGTACGTGTAAACGAGCAGTTAGAGGTGGTGTTTGATTATCCGGCGTCGGCATTCAAAGGAGCCACTGCTGCACTTTATACCACATCTGGCAAACTTTTACAATCTGTGAAATTAAACGAGAACGTATCATCTGTAAAGCTTCCTGCAGGTATTTCGGAAGGAATCTATATGCTGGTTCTGCAGATTGAAGACAGACAGGAAACGGTTAAGATAGTTGTTAAACAATAAATTTTAAACAGTGAAAAATAATAGCATAAATACATTCTTTAGCTGCTTGGCTGCATTCCTTTTTGTGAATGCAGCGCAAGCGCAGGAATGGCAGATTGAAGGTGCAGGACATTTAATCCAGCATCAGGGTGATGATTCATTTCCCATGGCAAAACATTCTGAAGGATTTTCAGTCGGTCTTGGGTACAGTCATTACCTGAATAATAACTGGAGTATCGGTACGGGAATATCGTACTTAAAAACAGAAATTGTATTTGCTGCTCCAAGTATAAGAGGAACTTCAGCAGAAGTTGATACAGAGGGAGACTCATTTGAATTTAGATATAACACAGGTTATTTTGAAGAGTCGGTACAATGGCAGAGTTTCCGTGTTCCTTTAACGGTTCAGTTTGAAACTTCGGGTGTCGTACGCTGGTATCTTAGAACAGGTGTTCTTTATGGATTACAGGTAGGGAATTCTAAATACCGTCAGGAATGGAACAACCTCAAAACATCCGGTTATTATCCGGAGTGGGATGCAGAACTTAACGGTCCGGAATTCGCAGGATTTGGGAATATTGGTGACCGACGTACCGAGGGTACTGTAAAGCTTCGAAATACCTTTTCATGGGTTTTGGAAACAGGAGTTAAACAAACACTGAATACCAGTAACGATTTGTATTTGGGTGTATTCTTTGAAATGGGATTGAACGATATGCGACCATCAACAGCAGCAGAAGCACAACCCGTAGAATACATCGCGGACATGGATCAACCACTGACGTTAAACAGTGTTTTAAACCAGTCGCAGTATAAAGACAAAACAATTTCACCCTTTATGTTTGGTTTTAAAATAAAATATGCATTTGAATTTTAGTTGATACTTAGAAGCCCCACAGTATGTGGGGCTTTTTTTATTATCTGTTGGCAATAACTTCAATAGTAGTTTTGTTAAAAGCAGGCAGGTCTTTCGGTGTACGGCTGGTAATCAGGTTTCCGTCAACAACAACCTCTTTGTCTTCCCAATGTGCACCCGCATTTTTAAGATCAACTTGAATAGCTTCTACCGATGTTATTTTTTTGTTCCGAACAACTTCGGCATTAATCAGCACTTGCGGTCCGTGGCAAATAGCGGCAACGGGTTTATTTTCGTTAAAAAAAGCCTGAACAAAATTTATAGCTTCTTTGTTAACACGCAATTTGTCCGGATTGATCACTCCTCCGGGAATTACCAAAGCATCAAATGCTGTTGACTTTGCATCACCCAACTGCAGATCAACATCGTACTCCTTCGTCCAATCATCACCCGATTTTGCTTTTACCTTATCGTTTTTAGGCGACACAATCAATACTTCGGCACCAGCTTCTTTCAAGGCATCGCGCGGACTTGTCAATTCAATTTCTTCAAAACCGTCTTCGGTTAAAATGGCAACTTTTTTTCCTTTTAAATCATTCATAGCTTTAATTTTTAAAAATGAAACTACAAGTTAGCAATAATTCGGCAGCTAAAAAATGCATAGTCAGTCACTAAAGAACATCTTATCAAAAACTTAACAGTTCCATGTCGTTTTTAACAGCGCAACGACATTTTTAAAAAGTAGGAAATAAGTACCTTTGATAAGATCATAAGAATGAATGTTTTGGAACGAATTGAAGAGAAATTAATGATTCTTGCCGATGCCGCAAAGTACGATGTAAGTTGCAGTTCGAGCGGAAGCAAGCGAAAAAATACCGGGGGAATTGGCGATGCGTCTTCTTCCGGAATTTGTCATACCTATACCGAAGACGGAAGGTGTGTGTCGTTACTTAAAATTCTGCTGACAAACCATTGCATTTACGATTGTGCTTTTTGTGTAAGCCGCAAAAGTAACGATGTAAAACGGGCTGCTTTTACCGTGGAAGAAGTGGTAGATTTAACCATGAACTTTTACCGCAGAAACTACATTGAAGGCTTGTTTCTAAGCTCGGGTATTTTTAAAAATGCCGATTTTACGATGGAACGTTTGTTGCGAATCGTTAAAAAACTCCGGTTAGAAGAACGTTACAACGGTTACATCCACTTAAAAACTATTCCCGGCGCCAGTGAAGAACTGATACAGGAAGCCGGCTTGTATGTGGATCGTATGAGTATTAATTTGGAAATGCCAACCGAAGCCGGTTTAAAACTGGTGGCTCCCGAAAAAAGTCACGATGCCGTTCGCAAGCCGTTACACTTTGTAAATACCAAAATACAGACTTTTCAAAACGAAAAAAAACTGATCAAACACACTCCGACATTTGTTCCAGCCGGACAAAGTACCCAGATGGTTATTGGCGCCACGCCTGAAAACGATTGGGAAATTATGAGTGTTGCCGATGAATTTTACAAGAAATACCAGCTTAAACGCGTTTATTACAGCGGATACATTCCTATAAACAATACCGATGCCAATTTGCCGCAAATAGGTACGCGACCGCCGTTAATTCGAGAAAATCGATTGTACCAAACCGATTGGCTGTTGCGATTCTATAATTTTTCTTTGAACGAAATTCTAAATCCTGCTTTTACTCAATTGGATCTGGATATCGATCCTAAACTGGGTTGGGCATTGCGAAACCTGCATTTGTTTCCGGTTGATATCAACAAAGCCGATTATCAAACCATTATCCGTGTTCCGGGAATCGGCAGAGGATCTGCCATGAAAATTGTTTCGGCGAGAAAATATGGAAGTCTACGCGAATATCAGCTCAAAAAAATGGGAATTGCCTATAACAGAGCAAAGCATTTTATTACTTGTGCCGATTCGGTTACGCATTTAGGCTTTAAATACGCGCCACAGTTAAAAAATATTATTTTGCAAACGGGAAACAGCAAATACAAGCAAGAAATTGCCGAAAACCAGTTAAAACTGTTTTAGATGAATTATGTTTTCGATGGTAGTTATCAGGGGTTTTTGTGTTGCGTTTTCGAGTGTTTCGAAATGAAGGAATGGCATGCCGTACCTGTTGTCGAAGGTTTGTTTCAGCCGGATATATTCCTGCCTGAACGAACTATTTTTACCGATGTTGATAAAGCGCAGCGGATTCAGAATGGATTGAAAAGTAAATTCGGAAAATTGATCGTCGATGATATCTACAGAGCATTTTTGTCTGAAGATCCGCTAGCATGGCAAGCTGCGTATTACATTATGGTGCGATTATTTCAGGGACAAACCGATGTGTTGGAAAATTTTGGCGATACACAGGTGCTGTATTTCCATCAAACCTTAAAGAAAGTAAGCAGGGAACGCCACCGCATGAAGGCGTTTATCCGTTTCAGCAAAAGTAACGACGGATTGTATTATGCAATCATTGAACCCGATTTTAATGTGCTGCCTTTGATCTTATCGTTTTTTAGAAATAGATATGCCGATATGCCCTGGATTATTTACGATGTTAAACGCAAATACGGATTTTATTATGACACCGTTGCTGTATCGGAAATTGAAATTGATACCACCGAACAGAAAAATTTACAGAGCAGCAGTTTAACAATTGCTTTGGACGAACGCGACGAACTTTTTAAACGTTTGTGGAAACAGTATTTTAAAAGCACCAACATAGAAGCCCGTAGGAACATAAAACTGCACGTACAGCATGTTCCTAAACGATATTGGAAATATCTGGTTGAGAAGCAGAGATAGATAATTTACTTTAAAGATAAATTATCACAGCACCAATAGAATAAAAAATTAAACCACATAGATTAAATTTTAATCGTGTTAAAAAAGGTTACATAGTTCGTTTTAAACGAATGCACACAAAGCTATGTGTTTTGCCATTGGCAGAAACTATATAACCTTAAACATCTTTTACTCTATTGTGCCTATGTGGTAAACGTAATGTAGATGTTTTATTTATCATGTTTTGTCCACACCAAACGCGATAAATCGTACCCTGCATTTTCGGCTTCCTTCAAAAATTTTTCTTTAATATTGTTTGGAATGGTTTTATTACGAGAAAGAATCCAGATGTAATCTTTTGTTTCTCCAAAAATCAAAGCATTTTCATAATCGGGCTGCATTAAAACCACATTGTATCCGCCATAAAAAGGTCCGAAAAAAGAAACTTTCAATGCACCTTCATTTGTTTTGTCGACAAAAGTCGCTTTTCCGTTGGCTTGTTCCCATTTGTCTTTTACATAGTTGTAACCTCTGTTTACAACCTTCACCGTACCATTTTCGTTTAATGAATAGGTCGCAGTAACATTACTTAAATCTTTTTCGTGTTTAAAATCAAATCGGGCAATTTCGTACCACGTGCCCATGTAAGGCTCGATTTTAAAATCTTTAACAACGGTAATTCCTTCCGGAACTTTAACCGATTTGCACGAATACACAAATCCGGTAACACCTGCAATTACTATAACGGCAGCTGTTAGTAATACGTTTCTTCTTTTCATGGCAAATTATTTAGATCGAACATAAAAATCACATTCGAAATAATCAATATGAATTTACGAAATTATTATGGGAATTGGTTCGTTAGATTTTATATTTTTGATGGTTGATTTTAATCATATGAAAATTAGAAAAGCCGATACAAAAGATTATCCACGAATTATGGAAATTTGGGAAAGTTCGGTTAAAGCAACACATGATTTTCTGAAACAAGAAGATTTTGAACTGTTTAAGAAATTGATTCCTACCGAATTCCTACCGCAATTGAATGTTTTTGTGATGGAAGATGTTGGGATTATTCCAGCTTTCTTTTCAGTTTCCTATGATAATCTGGAAATGCTGTTTGTTGATGCCGAAAGTAGGGGCAAGGGCTTTGGAAAAATTGCAGTTGATTATATTATTAACACATTGCAGATTTATAAAGTTGACGTTAACGAACAAAATAAGCAGGCGGTCAACTTTTATTTAAAACAAGGATATCAACAAAAAGGTTACTCCGAAACCGACGGTATGGGAAAGCCCTATCCGTTATTGCATTTAGAATATTCAATAAATAAATAATTACTATGAAAAATTTAGTTTTAGCACTTTTTACCGTTACAACATTGGTTACTACTGGTTGTGTGTGTAAGAAAAACAAGGTAGAAACAAGCGAACAAAATCAGGAAAACGTAACAGTTACAGGCAAGATAACTGCCATAACTAACGGAAAAGACGGTTACACAGCGGTGTTACAGGCTGCCGACAAAAAAATGTACAACGCTACCATAAGCAGAATCAATCTGCAAAAATCGGGTAGCGAGTATAAACGTTATGAAGAAGGCGAAACCATCACTGTTTCAGGATCTACCTGGGTTGATAGCGAAGGTTTAACGTATATCACCGTAACAGAATTACAGTAATTTACTCTTTAGATTGCACCAAAACCCAATAACGAAAAGCCAAAACGGCTTGCTGTAACTTGCTTAATTTCGCAGGATCTTTACCTATATAGCTGGGCAGTATCTTTTTATTGATACTGTTCAGCATTTTAAAAAACGATTTTTTCATGCTTTTTTATATAAAGATATTCAATTAAAATCAAAAACCTGCAATTGGTAATTTAGCATTTATTTATAACAAATCCGTCATCATTTTACGAACTTTACAATAGCTATCAATCCTTAAAAGCTTTATGTATGAAAAGTATTAAAATGCTGAATGTGGTTAATCTCTTCTTTTTGTGTTGTTTTGTTCTGCCGTTTTCTTCGTGCGGACAAAGCACATCTAAATCTAACACTAAAGAAAAATCAACAAATAAAACTATTGCCGAAAAACAGTCCGTTTCATCAAGAAAAACAGAAACCGCTACATTTGCGGCTGGTTGTTTTTGGTGTGTGGAAGAACAGTTTAAACAGTTAGAAGGCGTTGTTTCGGTAACATCGGGTTATACTGGTGGAACAACCGAAAATCCAACGTATGAAGAGGTTTCTAACGGAAATACCAATCACGCAGAAGCCTGTAATATTGTGTTTGATCCTGCTGTAATTTCGTATAAAGAACTGTTGGAAGCTTTTTTTGTAACGCATGATCCTACACAGTTAAACCGACAAGGGAATGATGTAGGAACGCAGTACCGTTCTGCGGTTTTCTATCATAATCCCGAACAAAAACAACTCGCCGAATTTTACATCGATCAGCTGAATAAAGAAAAGGCTTATGATAAACCGGTTGTTACGCAGGTGGCGCCGTTTAAAAAGTTTTATAAGGCAGAAGATTATCATCAGAATTATTACGAAAACAATCCCGATCAGGCGTATTGTCGTTTGGTGGTTAAACCAAAAGTTGATAAATTTAGAAAAGCATTCAGTGAAAAACTGAAAAAGTAATTTTAATTTAAAAAGAAATCCTATGAAAAAGATTCTATATTGTTTTGGTGCGATTGTGCTGTTAAGTGCATGTGCCAAAAAAACAGAAAAGATTGAAAGTAACAATACGGTTACATCTACAGTTACTAATTCAAACCAAACCGATTTTACGGGAATGTATAATTACCAGGAAAATGGTACTACGGTAACGTTGCAGCTTACGGTTGATGGCAATAAGGCAAGCGGAAACCTAATGTATGCCTTAAAAGAAAAAGACCGCAATTCAGGTACGTTTGTTGGCGAAATTAAAGATGGAATTCTGCTGGCAGATTATACGTTTTCTTCGGAAGGAGTTTTGTCTGAAAGACAAGTTGCATTTAAACTAACCGGAACATCTGCGGTTGAAGGTTATGGCGATGTTGAGCAAATAAACGGAAAAATGGTGTTTAAAGATCCTGCAAATTTGGAATATGATAAAGGGCTGGTATTGACAAAGAAATAATCTAAGCCTAAATAATAAAGAGTAGGTTTAAAATAATGTGGCTGTACAAAAAAGGAATTTACCTTAAATACTAAGATGAATTTCTTTTTGTGGGTCTTTTAACCCTCATTGAGCATTCATTTAATACTAAAAGATTAAACTGCTACGGAATGTAATATTTTTTTTAGATTTCTAAGGTCTTAAAAAAAATAATATAACTTTACAGGAGATATCCCTCTTTTATGGAATACATTAATTGTAAGTAATATGACTACATACCCTATGCCGCCCAATGAAAACCAAAGGCTTGAAAGTTTAAAGCTCCACGAATTATTGGATTTAAAAAAAGATCCTGAATTGGATATTTTTGCTGAAGCAGCATGTTTGATCACCGATTGCCCTGTGGCGATCATTGGAGTGATGGAGGCAGATCATCAGCGTATACAAAGCTGTGTTGGAATGGATGTAGATTTTGTTCCGCGTCGTGAAACAGTTTGTCAGTATACTATCATGAGTCGAGATGTTCTTATTATTGAAGATACCTTCCTTGACGAAAGAACATCATCCAAAAGAATGATAATCGATGGAAATATCAGGTTTTATGCTGGTGTTCCTTTAGTTGATGAAAACGGGTTGGTTCTGGCAACAATATGTGTTGTAGATTTTGTCCCTAAATCACTTTCGGATAAACAGATTGTATCTTTAAAAAATCTGGGCAAGGCAGTAACTAAAACACTGCTTCGCAGAAGAGAGAATATTCAGGCGGAATATTTTTCTGAAATCTTTAATGTTACCAATAATCTTATTTGTGTCTTAAAAAATGATCAGGTATTTAAAGATGTAAATCCAGCATTCGAAGCTCTGTTTCATAAGAGTAAAAGTGAACTGGTTTATTTAAAGTTATCAGATCTATTGGGAAACAGTACAGATTTGCAACAAAAATTAGACGCGTTATCTTATAATTCAGGAGGATTTACTACCACAACAATAACAACACTCGATGATCAGGAAGAGTTATTTATAGAATGGTACTTTAAACCTAACAGACAAAATACCGAAATAATATGTTTTGGCCGCAATATTACTCATGATATTGAAGAACACAGAAAACTAGAAAGTTCGGAACGCCGTTTTAGAAATTTCTTTGAAAATGCGATAGGACTTATGAGTATGCACGATCTAGATGGAAAGATTCTTGCCGTGAACGAAAAAGGGCGAGAAATACTTGACTTTTCACCGGAAGATGTCGGCAATTTGTCATTACAGCAATTGGTACCGCCGCAACACCTGCAAAATTTAAATGATTATATGCAGCGTATCATAGAAAAGGGTGAAGATACCGGAACAATGATTCTACGTACAAAGACCGGAAAAGATATTTACTGGATGTACAACAATATGCTGGAAACCGATGAGAACGGTAAACAGTATGTGGTAAGTACAGCACTGAACATGACCGAGCGGATACAATTGGAAAGGGATTTGATTTATACCCAGAAAATTTTAGAACAAACAAATAAAGTAGCGAGTGTAGGAGGGTGGGAAGTGAACCTGAAAACGAATAAGATATTCTGGTCTGATTCTACAAAAAAAATTCACAGGGTTCCGGAGCAGTATACCCCCGATTTAGATAGTGCAATTGCATTCTATGAAGAAAAAAGCAAACCAAGAATAGAGGAGTTGTTTTTGCGTGCGGTAGAAAAAGGACTTCCTTACGATGAAGAGCTAAGGCTAAAAAGGCACGACGGTTCATTGATATGGGTTCGTGTGAAAGGGATTCCTGAATTTGAAGACGGTGTATGTGTGCGGGTGTTTGGAATTATTCAGGATATCGATCAATCGAAGAACACATATCTTGAACTTGAGAAGAAAGAAGCCATGTTACGGTATTTTGTAAATTACGTGCCGGCTGCAGTAGCAATGCTAGACAATAACTTAAATTATATATCGGTAAGTAAAAGATGGTTGCAGGAATTTCATGACAATTGTTCGGATATCATCGGACAGAATTTATATGAAGTAAATCCGAATATTCCCGACGAAAGAAGGGTTATATACACTAAAGCTCTTCAAGGACAGGCGTACAAAAATGAAAATCAGAAGTTTGAGATACCGGGTGAAAGCACGCCACAGCATTTTAACTGGGAGGTGATTCCTTGGCATTTATCTAACGGTACGGTTGGTGGAGTAGTGATATCAACCCAGAATATAACAAATTCCGTAAAAATAAATCAAGAATTAAAAGAAGCAAAAACATTAGCAGATTTAGCAAGTAAGGCAAAGTCTGAATTTCTTGCCAATATGAGTCATGAAATACGTACACCGTTAAATGGTGTAATTGGTTTTTCTGATCTGCTGCTTAAAACGCCTTTAACAGATATGCAGGTGCAGTATCTTAATTACATTAGCGATTCTGGAAACAGCTTATTAAGTATTATAAACGATATCTTAGACTTTTCTAAAATTGAGTCAGGCAAACTAGAGTTGTTTATTGATCGATACAATGTTTACGATTTGGCAAACCATGTAGTTAACATTATACTGTATCAGGCGCAAAGTAAAGGACTGGAATTACTACTTAACATAGAACAAGGGCTTCCAAATACGGTTTGGATTGATGAAGCCCGTATAAAACAAGTGTTGATAAACCTACTGGGTAATGCAGTAAAATTTACCGAAGTGGGAGAAATAGAATTTGCCGTAAGCAGATTAAAGCAAAACGATGAAAAAATAACATTACGTTTTTCTGTAAGGGATACAGGTATTGGGATTCCAAAGGAAAGACAAAAACGCATTTTTGATGCTTTTACGCAAGAAGACAGTTCTGTAAGCAAAAAATATGGCGGAACAGGACTTGGATTGACCATTTCAAATAACCTACTGAAGTATATGGGAACGAACCTTATGCTTGAAAGTGAAGTGGAAAAAGGATCTGTCTTTTATTTTGATATCGAAGTTCTGTATGATAAGGATGATCTGCAGGAAAATGATGATGATATGACAGAAATAGGGAGGGTATTGGTTGTAGACGATAATCAGAATAACAGAACCATTTTACAGCACATGCTGGCGTATAAAAATATAAAATCTGAAGCGGCGGCAAACGGCTTAGAAGCGATTCAGCTTTTAATGAATGGAGAACGATTCGATATGATTCTGATGGATTATCATATGCCGGTGTTATCGGGATTGGAGACAATTGAAAAAATAAAGGAATTGTTTAAAATTCAGGGAGAAATGATTCCACTTATCGTACTGCATACTTCGTCTGAAGAAAATGAATTCATATCAGCATTTAGAAAAGACGACAAATCGTACTGTCTTTTAAAACCTATAAAATCGGATGAACTTTACAGAACGCTAAGATATGCTCTTAAAGACTCTAAACAGAATAACGGTAAAAAGGATAGGGTAGTTTCTACAGAAGAAATGGTGATAGAACAGCCTATGACAGTGCTTTTGGCAGATGATAATCCGGTAAACAGGGCACTTAATAACAAAATGATGCAGCTTAGTGCACCCAATGCTATCTTAATAGAAGTTAGTGATGGAAAACAGGCATTAATGAAATGCAGTGAAACAGTTTTTGATTTAATTTTAATGGATGTTCAAATGCCGGTTATGGACGGTATAGAAGCTACAAGATCAATCCGTACGCTTCCTGATTATAAAGATGTGCCTATAGTAGGAATCAGTGCAGGTAATTCTGTAGGCGAGAAAGAGCGATGTTTGTCTGCAGGTATGTCCGATTTTCTTCCAAAACCTATAAGACAGGCTGAATTGTTTGCTGTAATTAAGAAAAATATTGCTGTTGATAATTACACAACTAGGAATTCGAATTTAGCTACTTCAGATGACTTGGATAAAAAAATGATTGAAGAGCAGCTAGGTGATGATGAGGAGTTTAAAGGATTCTTTATAAACTTAGTCATACAAGAGCTTACCAATACTAAGCAAGAACTGCAAAAAATTATTTCAGATTACGAAAGTACCACAGCAAAAGGTTTTCTTCATAAACTTAAGGGAACTGCGGGCACATCGGGACTGGTGAAGTTGACAGAGAGCGCTGCCTTCTGGGAACAAGAGATAGAATCGAATCCTGACTTGTTTACCATGGAACAGGAAATAACAAGTGAAATTAATAAGGGAATAAAAATTTTCCAACAAATGCTAAAAAAGTAAAGATATGGTGATTTTAATAGCTGAAGACGACGAACTGATATTGAAAACTGTAGAACATAAACTTAAAAAGGAAGGATACGAAGTGCTGATCGCACGCAACGGTAAAGAAGCGATCGATTTGATTAAGGTGACTGATATTGATCTGGTTATATCAGATATTATGATGCCTTTTGCTTCAGGTACCGAAATATTGTCGGCAATTAAATCATTTGGTAAAGATATTCCTGTTATAATGCTGTCAGGGCTTGGTCAGGAAGAAGTTGTCTTAGATGCCTTTAATCTAGGGGCGGCAGATTTTATGGTGAAACCTTTCAGCCCAACCGAACTGATATTGCGTATAAAACGTCTTATTGCTCAAAAATAACGTATGGGAACAGTACATTTAAGTATTTTGATCCCTGACCTGGTACTGATTTTTTTAACGGTGCTTGTACTGATCCTGATGATGATAGGTGTGGTATTGTTTTATGGTTTCTACCAGTACAAATCGCTAAAAAATAGACGGGATTGGGAATCTATGATTGATTTGAGGGTAAGTGATGCTATAGTATTTTCAGAAGAAAAAGAAGTTCCGGAAAGTGAATTCTTTCACAGTCATTCACAAGAAGGTTCATTCAGGAACCTGCTGTTGGAAAAACTGGTATCGTCAAAGAAAAAATTCTCGGGAATGGCTCAAGAAGAAATCCAAAGACTCTTTGTTAATTATGGACTTTATAGAGAGGCTGTTCAAAATTTAAATAGTACCAAACCTTACATAATTGCGGGCGGTATACAGGAAGTTACCGCGATGAAAATGACCGACAGTCTGCCACAAGTAGAAAAATATTTGGCTCATCCGGCTGCACAAGTCTATAATGAAGCGCAATACGCAATGGTTGTGTTCAAAGGTTTTAGCGGTTTGGCTTTTCTAAATACGCTGGATACTCCACTCTCACACTGGCAGCAAGTGCGACTGTTGGGATCTCTGCAAATGATTCCGAACTATACCGATTTATCTGTTGAACTATGGCTTAAAAGCAGTAATTTATCAGTTGTGATTTTTACATTGAAACTGATTCAGAAATTTCAGATGCTGGCATTTTATGACCAGGTTAAGGAGTTGTTGTCTCATACCTCTGAAAAAGTCAGAATTAAGGCAGTTCAAACACTGCAGGTTCTTGAAAACGATCGTACAAAGGATGACTTTATGGAAGCGTATCCATCCCAGCCTGTAAAGGTTCAACTTGCAATACTGCGTGCGATGAAGTATTCTAATGACAAGCGCTATTATGATTTTTTTATGACGCAATTAAACAATCAACCTATTGTTGCTTTAAAGATGGAAGCGGCACAAGCGCTACTAGCATTAGGATTTTCTGAAAGTTTAAAAGAAACCGCTCACAGTAAAACTGTATCGGAACAAATAAGGGAAATTGTAAAACACGTATTACAGCAGAAGATATGATTGACTTTGCCCACACTGTATATATAATTGTTATTTGGCTGTTCTTAATATATTCTGTAGCAGTTTTTCTGGTTTATTCGTGGATAGGAATTTATGCCTTTGGAGCGGTAAGACGCTATAAAAATGAAAATACGTTTACCGATTATGGTATTATAGCATCAAATCCCAACGCGCCTACATTCAGTCTTATAGCTCCTGCTTATAACGAAGGACTGACTATTGTTGACAATGTTCGTTCATTATTGTCACTCTATTATCACAATTTGGAGATCATTATCGTTAACGACGGAAGCAAAGATAATTCTATCGCTAAACTGATTGCCGCATACGATTTGGAACGTGTATCGTTTTTTGTACAGGGAACTATTGAAACAAAGCCGATAAGGGGGATTTATAAAAGTAAAAACCCGGCGTTTAAAAAACTGTTGGTGGTTGATAAGGAAAACGGTGGAAAGGCAGATGCATTAAATGTTGGTATTAATTTGTCTTCCGGAGAATACATGGTTTGTATTGATGTGGACTGTATTTTGGAACAGGATGCCATCTTAAAACTTGCAAAACCTTTCTTGGAGCAAACCGATAAAAGATTAATTGCCTGCGGTGGTGTAATACGCCTGGCTAACAACTGTAAGATAGAAAATGGAAAAGTGGTAGGGGTTAACCTTCCTAAATCACGATTGGGCAGGGCACAGGCGTTAGAATATATCAGGGCGTTTGTTTTGGGCCGTATGGCATGGTCACGCGCGTCGGGGCTTATTCTTATATCGGGAGCCTTTGGGGCTTTTGACAGGGAAATAGTTTTGAAGTGTGGAGGATATGATACAGATACCGTAGGGGAAGACATGGAGCTGGTTGTGCGTATGCGCCGTTTTATGGAGGAAGCTAAGGAACCTTATGAGGTAGTTAATATTCCGGAACCTCTTTGCTGGACCGAAGTTCCTGAAAGCAAAGAAATATTGTCCAGACAAAGGAACCGTTGGATGCGCGGAACTATGGAAACGCTTTGGAAACACCGTAAATTAATGTTCAACCCAAAATACGGTAAGCTGGGTATGGTTAGTTTGCCGTACTGGTTTCTGTTTGAATTTTTGGGTCCTCTGGTAGAGTTTTCAGGATATGCTGTTTTCTTGATATTCTTACTGTTGGGTATTGTTAACTGGCCATTCTTTTTTGTGTTGTTTGGCCTGGTAATTTCTACCGGTATTTTGTATTCTGTTTACGCGGTTTTGGTCGATTTGGTCGGCAGGCAGGTATATACAAAAAGAAAAGATTTTCTTACTCTAATTGCAACTGCTGTGGCAGAACCTTTTTATTTCCATCCTTTAACGGTAAAGGCTGGTGTAAGTGGTTTTATAGATTATTTTAAAAAATCTCACAGTTGGGGAGAAATGACGAGGCAAGGCTTTAGCCAGTCTGCAAAACGTTTGTCTCAAAAAGAGAAATTTATTCAATTTGTTACTTCGAGCTTAAAAAAATGGGGGCTTATTGCAGCTATTCTTTCAGCAATGTACCTTATAGGTGTTTTTTTAGAATGGATATGGTATAAGAAAAGTTTTAATGATATTGATACTGTTTCTGTCTTAAAATATCTTTATATATCCAATACTATATTTTTACTTAAATTACTGTCTGTTTTAGGTATTTTATATTTTATTCTTCGCTTATTAAAAGAAAAAATTGCAAATTTTTTCTTTATTGTAGCAGCTACATTAATAATCGTAAGTCAGTATGGTTTGTTTCTTTATTTTGCAGAGACAAAGAATATTTTAGGTGCAGATTTGTTCTATTATAGTTCAGCAGAAATCCATCAGATTTTAAGATCGAGCGGAATGCTGAATGTAAAGAATGTGGCGTTAATTTTATTACTGGCTGCAGCTACCGCAATTCCGTTATTTATAGTAACAAAATCTTCCTTTAAATCATGGTATGCAGGTGCAGTACTAATTCTTGTTGGTTTTATTTTGATGGTGATTCCAATTAATAAATTTGCAGAAAGCTTTAAAAGTAACGAATTCCAACAAAATGCAGCTAAAAGTAAAGTGTCTTATTTCATTGGTTCTTATACCGAAAATTATATAAGTGAAAATTCCGAGATGTTTAAGTGGCTTTACCCGACTGTTGAAGTTGATATTGATAAGAAGAATTTTGACGATAAATATCCGTTTTTTAAAGAAGAAGATACGGCAGATTTTTTAGGTAGTTATTTTAATCAATCTGATAAAATACCTAACGTAGTTGTTGTTATTGTTGAAGGACTGGGGCATGCATACAGTTCGCCCAATGGTTATATAGGTAATTTTACGCCATTTATAGATTCTTTAAGTAGTAAAAGTTTGTATTGGGATTTTAATTTAAGTTCTTCAGGTCGAACTTTTGCGGCATTGCCAACTATTTCGGGATCACTTCCTTTTGGAAAAAATGGATTTTTGGAAATTGAAAAAGCACCACAGCATTTTAACTTGTTTAACATATTAAAGATTAATGGTTTTGAAACAGGCTTTTTTTATGGTGGGAATGTTTCTTTTGACCGCATGGATAAATTTTTGGAATACAGTGAGGTAGATCATATTATAGATCAGGCGTCTTTTGATGATTCATACCGTAAACTTCCACAAAGTTATGGTGAAAGCTGGGGTTATGAAGATCAGGCGGTGTTTAAAAAAATGCTAAATGTACAAAAAGAAGTAAACAAACCTTACTTTAACATGATCCTTACCTTGTCAACCCATAATCCGTTTTTAATTAACAATACTGCTTATTACGAGAGTATATTCAATGAGCAGGTAAAATCTAACCACATTACTACTAGTCAGAAAACATGGGCATTACAATATAAAAAACAATTGGTTACGGTTATGAATTTAGATCATGCGCTTGAACAGTTCTTTGATACCTATAAAAAGCGATCTGATTTTGCTAATACCATTTTTATAATTACCGGAGATCACAGCATGCCTGAAATTCCACTACAGGAAAAAATAGACAGATATCGTGTACCCTTAATTATCTATTCTCCTTTGTTGAAACAACCTCAGCGTTTTGAAAATATAGTAAGTCATTTTGATATTGCACCTTCTCTGTTGGCTTATTATAGAAAGAATTATAATTTAAAAACCCCTGCAAAAGTAGCATGGATTGGAAATGGACTTAAGGGTACTAGTGAAATGACCAGTAAAAGTTTCCCTTTAATGCAGAGTAAGGATCAGCTTGCCGATTTTATATCCGGTAATTATCATTTAAATCAAAATAATATTTACTCTCTTAAAACCAAAAATGAAGAATTGATTGAAAATGAGGCTGCTAAAAATAAAATAACAAAACAGTTTAATTATTTTAAACAGAAGAACAATGCATTCTATTCATCTCAAAAATTAATTCCTGATTCTTTAATTTTGGAATTCTTTAGTACTGATAAATAGTATTCATATTAAGAATGTTGTCTTCTGACGAAAAAAAATGGATCATAATTTTTATGATCCATTTTGTATATATAAACTATCTTTAAAAGTTTCGGGTGTATCCTATACTAAGATCAAACTGGTTGCCTTTTTGGTTTATGCGGTACTCTTGATTAGAGTAAAGAAATGTTAGAGTAAAGATGTTTAATTTTTTTACAGAGAATGTATATTCACACCCGACTTTAAAGGTTTTAAGTTTAAAATTTTCGTTTGCAAGCAGGTTGTTTGTACTTTCTTCAGGACTTATACCGGAGCCTACCTGTATACCAAAGTAATCGTTTGCACCTTTGGTATAATAACGCACGGTACCGGTATATGAATGCGATATATTCTTATTATCAGGTGTAAGGTAGGTTCTTAGATTAAACCAGTAATTTTTATAATATTTTCCAACCGATGCAGTGTACATCCAAATGTTATCACTGAAATAAAGCTGACGGTATCCTAGCTCTCCTTCGAAACTTTTTGGAAGATTTGCAAATAAAGAAACACCTGTTCTGTATTTTGGAAAGATACCAACATTTTCAGAATAGCCTGCACCAACGTAAAGATAAAAGGTTTTTGAGATACGCGGATAGGCTTCCAACTCAATCTGTTTCCCGTCTTCTCCAAATTTGTTGGCATAATTACCTCTTAAAATTACCGAACCATATTTAGTTACCCTTTTATAACCCAGTCCTACAATATGCCAATCTTCGTCGAATTGTTTGTCAAAATGTGTCAGATTATAAATTACACTTAACGCATTTTTAGAGTTAAATTCTTTAATTCTATTGTACATTGCTCTGGCTTCGGTATTTTTAGGATTAAGCTCTAAAACATAAAGTACTGCTTCTTCGGCTTTTGCAGGATCGTTTGTAGAATGAGTTTTTGCTTTTAGTAACCACAAATCCTCTGATTTTGGATGATACTGAAGTCCTTTTTCAACAATGTCTAATGCCTTTTCTTCATTATTGTTCCAAAATTCTAAAGAACCATAGGCAATAAAAAAATCTTCATCTTGAATCATCTTCTTTTCTAAATCTTCAAAAAGTGCCCTTGCCGAATTTATATCGTCATTCCAAGTGTAAAGTCTTGCTAAAAAAATAGATATTTCTGTATTTTCTGGTGATTTTTCTAATGCTTCTTTTGCTATCGATATAGACTTAGAATAATCTTTCTGTTCAAAAGCAATAGCTCTAGCTTTAGAAAACAGCTCGTCTGTATTTAGAGATTCCTGACTGTAAAGAACCACAGGAATTAAAAATGCGAGAATTATAGTTACATATCTCATTAAAGTTTTATTTTAATTAGCATTCTTGTTACTATAACCGAAGGTATAAAAAATTAAAATGTAATAATTAAAAATGCCATAATAAATGAGGTTTCCAGTTATTTTTTAAGAACTATAATTAGAAATAATTGTTACATAAAAACAATTCACAAGTTGGTATAGAAACTATAATTAATATAAATTTGCCTCATATTTAAATTGTTAATTATGAAAATTAAATCATTGTTGTCCTAAGTTGTTAGCCGCATTTACACTAACTTCTTGTAATAATGATGATAATGCTAGGGCAGGATATGAAAATGAAAAAATTATCATTAATAGTGAAGTGCAGTCATTAAACAAACGAATTAGCTACAATAATTCAGTTGTTTTAGACATTATAACACCTTCGGCTGGAAAAAATATTCCTGCACAGGCTTCAGGTATGCCGATTATACTGGTTGCTGAGATAAATCCGCCTGTTTATTCTGGAAAAACGTTCAAGGCAACTCATGTGGTGATAAATGGCAATTATGATTATGTTTCATACAATACAGAAGGTGAAGCATATGTGATTAATATTTCCAATTCAAATATTCCTCAGTTAGTAGTTCAGGCGATTTTTCCGAATACAGATATAAGTGCCGTTAGTTATGAGAATGGTAAACTTTTTATTGCAGGAGCCGCTAGTAAAGCCGCATTTCCAGCTATAAGTTCACCCGGATTTGTTTCAGCAATGACCCTTAACAACGGTTTGCTTACAACCAACTATGTGCAAACACAGTTGAAAGGTAGTGTAGCAACTTCTATTACCTCTGTGGGGAACAGATATTATGATGTATCTGGCGGTGCGAGCGATTTGGTAGCTTTAGACAAAAACACCAATCAGATTCAGGCAACCATTTCGGTAACAGATTTACGTGCTGTGGGTCAAATTAGTAATAAGATTTTGATACTCAGGGGGACAAGTGGTGTTAAAGTATATGATGCCATTTCTATGGCACCTCAAAATTCCTTTTCAACGTCTGTTGATGTTCCTGGAGCAAAAAGAACAATAGATTTTATTGGAAATAGACAAACCATTAAAGTACCAACCAATTTAGCAGGTGTAGATAATTCTGATATTACAACCAATGCAGTATCCGTTAATAATCAAAATGTGTTTTTAGCAAATGGCGGTGTAGGTCTTTATATTTACAAAAATGAAAATCAAGCTTTAAGGCTTGTAGGATCTATTGCAATGAACGGGTCTTGTAATTATACCATGAGCAAGGGAGATTATATTTTTGCTGCGATGGGTAACGGCGGACTTAAAATTGCAAAAATGGTAACCAACGCTCAAACACTTAATTGTTCACAGTTCCCTACTTATAATGGTTCGGTATGGTTAAATGTTAATTCTAACTAAACAAAAGAATATCAGGTGGGAGCGTCCTTAATGGGGGTAAACGTTAATGCAAACCTTACGTTTTGTGGATCACTTTCGGTGGCTCAAGGCTTAAATATAAACAGTGGTGGTGTATTTTATATGAAGGGATCTCTTGCACAAGGGCAGCAAAGTAATCCGTGGTTGTCTTTAAAGATTAACAACAATGCGGTTCTGCGTTTAGAAGGTGATGTGGTTATTTTTGGCAACCTGGTTTTAAACAGCGGAGCTAAATTAGAATTTATAGGAAATAATTCTACCATTACAATTCATGGAACTGTTACTAAAGGTAATAACGTAGCTATAACCGGTACTTTTAATAAGCTTTAAATAATCAAAGGCATAAAAAGGGAGGATTATCTTCCTTTATTATTTAAAATTAAAATTTTCTTAAGAACCGTAGTTTGGTTGGTACTTCGATGATGCTAAATTTAGTGAAGAAGGAGTTTTGTCTGAAAGACAAGTTGCATTAAAACTAACCGAAACATCTGCGGTTGAAGGTTATGGCGATGTAGAGCATATAAACGGAAAAATGGTGTTTAAAGATCCTGCAAATTTGGAATATGCTAAAGGGCTGATACTGACAAAGAAATAGTTTTTGTGAAAAATATCAAACGAAATTCATTCAAAAAAAAAAGGACTGTTCAATATATTGAACAGTCCTTAAGTCATAGTGTTTCCCGTATTATTTTAACTTCTAAACTTTTCAGCTAAATTATTTAAAGCAGTTAGTTTTATCAATAGGTAAAATACCTATTTTTTAGAAGAATTAAGGTCAACATCTATTAATCGGTTGTTTAAACAGTATAAGATGGCGGTCATCATACTTTCAAACTGGTATTTGTTCTGAATGTTCTGTTTATGATTGTTAACGGTTTTTGGACTTATGTAGAGTACTTCGGCAATTTCCCGCGCCTTAAAGCCTTCAGCCGTAAATTTAATAACCTCTAATTCTCGTTCTGTAAAATTAATCGTTTCTTCCGGAATTGTTTTTGTTTCAGTATCATTCAAAATTTTATTGATAACCGTTGAAAGACTGTCTTCAAAATAAAAACCATTGTTTGATAAATTCCAAATAGCATTTTCAAGTTCGTGTGGCGGAGTATTTTTGGTAAAATATCCGTTAACGCCCATTTTTATTACGCGGTCAATAATATCGGTTTCACTCATTAGGGTAAGTATCAATATTTTCATTTCCGGATAGCGTTCTTTTATGCGTTTTGCTGTTTCAAAACCATCCATTTCGGGCATCTGTAAATCCAATAGTAAAATATCTGCCGGATTATTCTGAAGTTTTTCCAGTAATTCAGAACCGTTGCCTGCTTCCAATACCACCTGCATACCTGCAAAGCTGTTCACCAGCATTCCCAGACTTTTCCTGAACAGTGTATGATCATCGGTTATCGCTACTCTTAACATAATTGTCTGAATTTAAAATAATTTGAAATTTATTACCAATGGAAATCGGTTGCTGCATCAGTTTTGCATCGATATGTTTTATGCGGGAACTGATGTTTTTTAAACCCATTCCTAAACTGCTTTGAAGTTTTTTATTAAAATCGAACGCAGCACCGTCATCGGTTATTTCAAAAAGGAGTGTGTTTTGATCCAAAGTTATTGAAATAGAGATTTGTTGCGAATTACCGTGTTTGATCATATTTGTGGTAAGTTCCTGAACAATGCGGTATATTTCATAAGCTTCTGATGAAGGAATTTCTATAACATCGCTGAAATAATGCTGGTTAACGGTAATGTTGTTCGATTTTTTTATTCGATCGAAATAACTTTTTAACGTAGGCACTAAACCGTAACTTTCCAATAAAGGCGGCATAAGGTTGTAACTAATGTTTTGTACGTTGGTTAGCGCATGGGTTAAAACGGTAGAAACTTCCTGCAGAATTTCTTTTTTAGAAACATCTTCTTCTTTACTGTTTAAAAGGGTAATGAAATTTTTGACAGCACCTAAATCGCCACTTAAACCGTCGTGTAAGTCTGATGCAATGCGTTGGCGTTCTCTTTTTTCGGAATTTAAGGAAGCATTTAAAAGGCTTTCAGATTTTTTTCTGTTTAACCGGTCAACTCTTGCTTTATATATAACGGATATAAATATAACACCAAGTGCCAGAAAAACCATTCCCAGTGTTCCAATCAAAAAAATAATTTTATTTGAATTTTATCTTCCATGTTCCAATTGTTAGCAGAATTCTTAATATTAATGATGTAAGTAAATTTACCCACCAAAGATCAAACATTTCTTTACTAGAGTAAATAAAGTTTCCTAGTGAAAACAAAAGTATTGTGCTAGAATAATACATAAAAAACGCCGATATAAAGTAAAAGCTGGGTAAACTCCAAAGGTTTTCTACTTCTATATTTTTAAAAAGATTTTTAAACCATGTAAAGCAACCAAGCAGTACAAAAAGGGTTATAAAAGATTTGTTAAGTGAGTGTGACTGAAGGTTTATGTAAGAATTCCACAGAAGAAAAGAACTGCTGTAAATTATTAGTAAAATAATAACGAACAATTTAATAACCGACTCGTGCTTTTCTTTAAATACTTTAGAGAAAAAGAAATATAGACCAATTATTTCAAGAAGTGGATAAATTTGAAACCAATAGGATGCGTTAACAAGAAATACTTTTGTATTTAAGATTTCGTAAATACTTGCTATAGCTGTTATCCATATAAAAGGGACAATAGGTTCTTTAAAATTAATGCCTTTTTCTTGAAAATAAGAATGATTAAAGGTATAAATCCTGAATAAAGGATAATGTCTACAAATAATTCCAATATTTACTTCTTTAAGATATCTTGTTACGGATTTTTATATACGAACAAGATGCTTTTTCTAACTGTGATTATAAGAACCAATAGTCTGTAATGTACGATTAAACCTCAAATTTAGAAAAAATATACTACAACCTTTCCCAAAAAAACCTTATTTTTTATGATAATGCTGTTGTACAAAAACAAATGTTTCTTTTATTAAATGATGGATCTCTTTTTTGTCGGTCTTTGTAAAACCATGATTTCCCTTTTTAACTTTTATGAGTTTGTTGGTAACGGCAACTTTGTTGAGTTCTCTATGCAATTTTTTCGATTGTTTAAAAGGAACAATAAAATCTCTGTTTCCATGCAGAATTAAAATAGGTATTTTTGGCGCAGCCTGTAAATGCTCAATAGGCGAATACTGTCTTGCCACGGCAATTGCTTCTTCTTTATTAGTATTGATATCGAAAGACGTCATTGCCAAGATCAATTTCTCTCTAATATCATATAATTTCGGTAAGAGCAATTTATAGGTTTTTCTGGTAAACCAACTGGCGTTGGTTTTTAAAACTTTGTTTAAATCGGTCGGGCCGAAGTTATCCAAAATAAAACGAATTTTAGACAGCTCATTATTTTTATCTGTGCTAAATGCAGTCATTAAAGCCAAATGTGCACCGGCAGATTCTCCCCAAAGTCCGATGTTTTCCGTATCAAAATTATACTCATCAGCATTATCTGCAATCCAACGCACTGCGTCTTTACAATCGTTTAGCTGCTCTTCAATATCAACTGTTTTGCTTACCAAACGGTAATTTATTGCTACAACGGTATATCCATTTTCCTGCAAAGTATCTTTAATTCCCTCGGTGTAATGATATTTAATTTCTTTGTCGCCCTGTGCCCACGCGCCGCCGTGAATAAATACAACAATCGGACTTTTATCGTAAACTTTTTGTTTAGGCAGATGAATATCCAATTTAACAGTATCTTTTTCTGCAATTTTATAAGGAATATCTTTTAAGAATATCTTTTGGTCGGCACTGTTTTGTGCTGTTAATGAAATAGAAAACAAACTGATGATCAAGAATAAATATAACTTCATTTTTATGCTGTTAAAATGAAATCCTAATTTATAGCTTTTTTATGTTATTAGAAATAAAATTTAGGTCATTTTAAAGTAAGGTTATAACAAAAATGTGCTTAACCGTATTTGATTAAGCACATTGTGTATGTAGATTTATTCTTTCTTGTCTGCTCTGCGTTTTAACGGAATATCCGGCAGGTTTTTGTTCAACAATAACGGATAATATTCTATTTTAACTGAGCTGTTATCCAACCCAAAGGCTTTTTCTTCTGATAAACTTCGTCTGCGGATAAAGGCATAACAATCTAAAATGAATTTTTCGTACCAAGGCAGATCATTATCAAACGATACTACTTTTTCAATAATAATGTATTTATGATCGGCAGTAATCTGATTTTTTCGTAAAGAATGATATGTACTTAATCGGTTAAATTCACCGCACATGCTTAAATCTTCTAATACCTTTTTAAACAACGGACTTATTTTTGGCGCGATACGGAATCCTAAATAAAAATCGACACGCATAATTTTATCCGAAAATTTCTTAATCTGATATTCCATTCCGTAAGGTTCATCAATCACGTTTACATGCAGCATCCAATACACATCGGCACGCTTTGGTCGTTTGTAAAGTATCGAATAAATAACCTTCGATTCAATTTCGTTCTTGTTGTGCGCGTTCGTCAGATAAATTAAATTGTTAGAATACTGCGGAATACTTTCGTCGTTACTTAAATCTTCAATAACGCTGGTATAATCGCTTAATTTTACAAATTCGGTATAATTTTTACGGATGCGCTTACCTAAAAACCAAATCGTCATTACAAAAGCAATAGCACCGGCTACAATTAAAGAAACGTATCCACCGTGATGAAATTTATCAATATTCGCTATAAAGAACGATACTTCAATAACGCTGTAGATTAATACAAACGCCACAATGATCAACTTGTTGAATCGTTTTAAAATCATGTAATAAGTAAGCAGAATGCTGGTTGCAATCATACACATGATAATTGCCAAACCGTAAGCCGCTTCCATATTGCTCGATTCTTTAAAGTACAACACCACCAAAATACAGCCGATACACAAAATCCAGTTGGTTGATGGTATGTAAAGCTGCCCTTTTATGTTTGATGGATATTTAACCAAAACACGCGGCCACAAATTCAATCGCATAGCCTCGTTAATCATAGTAAACGATCCGGTAATTAACGCCTGCGCTGCAATAACAGCAGCTAAAGTTGCTACAACAATACCTATTGGAATAAACCATTCGGGCATCATTAAATAAAACGGGTTTTGAATAAACTCTACACCGTTATCAAATGTTTTTAGTTGAATGTTGGTGTGCGATAGTAAAAAAGCGCCCTGTCCCAAATAGTTTAAGGCAAGAGTGGTTTTAACAAACATCCAGCTTAAACGGATGTTCTTAATACCACAATGCCCTAAATCGCTGTACAAGGCTTCGGCACCTGTTGTACATAAAAATACAAAGCCTAAAACGTAAAATCCTTCCGGATGTTCGGTTAACAGCAAATAGGCATAATATGGGTTTACCGCTTTAAGAATTTCAGGTACTTGGGTAATCTGTAAAAGACCTACGCCACCTAACATTAAAAACCAGATCAACATAATAGGACCAAAAAATTTACCAATGGTTTTGGTTCCGTAACTTTGAAAGAAGAACAAAATCAAGATGATTCCTATTACAAAGGGGATTGTCTTTAAATCGGGATAATAGATTTTAACACCTTCCAGCGCTGATGAAATAGAAATAGGCGGCGTAATAAAACCGTCGGCAAGCATGGCGCTACCACCAATAAGCGCCGGAACAATCAGCCACTTTTTCTTGAGTTTTTTTACCAAGGTGTACAACGAAAAAATACCACCTTCGCCTTTATTGTCGGCTTGTAACGTAAGCCAAACGTATTTAATGCTGGTTTGCAGCGTAAGTGTCCAGAGTACGCATGAAACGGCTCCGAGCACTAAATTGGAATTTATGGGCGAATTTCCAAAAATTGCCTTCATTACATATAACGGCGATGTACCAATATCACCGTAAATAATACCTAACGTTATTAATAAAGCACCTGCTGTTACCTTATTAACGCTGTGTTTTGCTTCCACTTGAAATAGGAATTGATTAAAATAATTGTTGTTTTTCGCCGGTTTTCTATTGATATGCTATTCTAAAACAGATTCAATTATCAAACTGACAAAAAGTTGCCAAATGTATAAAATTTGTATATACTAAAGTACTAAAATTAAATTTTTTAAATGTAAGGTAATTGTTGTTTTTTAATAAGGCTGTCTCCGTCATTATTTAAATAAATAAAATAGGTGAAATTATTATGTCACCTCTTAATGGAATAAATTAAGAATTATAATACTTGGCACGGTATTATTTTAAAATATTGAAAACAATTTAAATAAAAAAATTTTTTTGCAAAATATTAAGGATTATCTTCACAACATTAACTTAAAAACATATTATAATGAAAAAATCCATTATTGCCCTAATGGGATTATTCGCGCTTACCGCGTGTAGTGAAGATGTATATGAAGATGCAGAAATGCAAAATGAGGAAGCTGGTTCGCAATACCAAACTAACAGTTTTAACAACCAGAACAGCGGACAGTATGCTGGATACGGCCCAGGAGGAATAGGCTTTTGGGGTATTAATTACATTTCACCTTGGGATGTTTGGTTTAGAGGAGAAACTGTTAACGGACATAGTAATTTGCAGCCTTCTTATTTTTTTGCGAATGGAAATATGGAAGATGTAACTCCATATGATATTGAAGTTTTTGCTTATGCCGGCTTGGCTTATTTTGATGGTGATAATAACGGAGTATACGAAGATCCAAAATTATTACAGAATACAGGTAATGGCTTTGTTGCACAAATAGATAATGGTAATTACCCTAACTTATATGCTAATAACCAAGAAGTAGGTAATTTAGTAAAAACACCTGTTCAAATTGATGTGCCTGCTTATCCAAATCCTAATCACTCATTTAGGTATGAGGATAGATTAGATCATTTTCCTCTTCCTAGTCCACAAGGTCAGCCAAAGTATGTGCCAAATGCTTTTGATTTTGCGGGAACCTTAACTCAAGATGAACTTGATTTATTGCAAGATTATGGTAAGATATTCTTTTATGAAGTAAATGTTTACGATAAAGTTACCGGCGCATTTATAATGAGTACTATGATGCATCCTTATATTGGAACGTTACCTACAGGCAGTAATCCAGATCCGGGATGGGTACCGGTAACAGATCAAATAGGAAATCAGTTGCAAGGTAATGTACCAACATTGGGCGGGTTTGATTTGTATTATTTCTATTCCAATATTGGTGGAACGCAATGGAATATAGCTAATCCTTTCAATAGTAATTTATGCGATTCGCGTGAGGTGGTTTTTGATGTGCCTATGCCATTGCATGAAGTACAAATTGATCCTAACTTTAAGATTACTTTAGGTTTTTCTGCTACAGGACAAACGGGTTGGGTTAATTCGGCATTGTATTTAAATGTAACCGGGAGATAAACATTAAATTATTGTTATGAGAAAATATATATTGTATTTATTTCTATCCTTTTTCATTTTAGATACAGTTTACAGCCAGATTTTGTACAGCGACAATTTTGATAACCACAGCTGGGGTAACTTAGGAACCGATATTACCGGTACTATTCCCGGGCAATGGGGATGGTTAACAAAATCTAAAGGTGGTACACAAACTAGCAGTATTTTTACCATAGTAAACGAAACCAACCGTGGTAAGGTATTAGACATAACTGCTGTTTCATACTACGAAGAATTATATGTATTTAAACCCAACTTAAATCCACTTATTGACAGTCGTACCACTGGGAACGATGTTGTTAAATTTGAAATAGACTATTTTACAGGATCCATACAGCCATCTAGTGGTGGTGGAATTGGTAATGCCGCTTTAATAGGGTTGTTGGCTGTTGGCGAACAAGTTGGAGGGACATTAAGTCCAGATTATCTGGTGCTCTTTTCTTTTGATAAAAAAAGGGGTCTCTTTGGTGGTAGAACAAGTGGAAATACGGAAGGGCTTATAACTAATGTACCAAATGGTGAATATTTTTTGCCATTTAATACATGGGTAAAGCTTATTGCTTATTTAGATTATACAAATAGAAAAGTGTATTTTGAAATACCTTATTTTAATAAAGCTTTTACAGGCGATTTTTACAAAAACCACCCCTCAACCAACTTAATTCAAGATTTTAAGCCGGCTACCGTTTCATTAGCTGTTTTTCTAGAGCAAGAGGGACAAGCATCTAACCCTGCAGTTACTCGCAACCGCTACGATAACATTAAAATAACAGCATTAAATGCGGTGCCGCCAGAGGTTATAAACTTAAGTGTAAACGAACAATTAGCTTCAAAATTTAATTTATACCCTAACCCAGCTACTAATGTGGTTAATATAACCAACAGCGAAAATATGTTGGTTAACAAAGTTGTTATTTACGATACTGCTGGCAAGCAGTTAAGCATTCAAAGTTTTAATAACGAAGCCCAAATACAACTGAGCGTAGAAAATTTAGCAAGCGGTACTTATATGCTGCATTTACAAACAAATAAAGGTTTGGTAGTTAAAAAACTGGTTAAGAAATAAAGCTTTAAAATTAAAAAACTCCCTGTAATTAGGGAGTTTTTTGTAAGGTATCTATAAACTTCTCAAAAAGCTTTTTTGTTTTCTCTTCAATTTCCTGATAAGTCAGTCGTTCTTTGGTTTGGTAAAAGAACATCATTACATAAGGTTCTTTTAAATCGTTCAGTAGCAATTCTTTGTTTAGGCGGTAGCATTCACGCAGAACACGTTTAAAATAATTACGGTCAACCGCTTGTTTAAAGTACCTTTTAGAAACCGAAACACCCATTTGCAGCGGAACTTCCAAATCTTTCACAGGCACGTAAACCAGTCGCAACGGATATTTCGTAACCGTACGTCCTTCCGAAAAAAGTAAATCAATATACTTTTTCTTTTTTAGTTTTTCGGTTTTGGGATACGTATGGTTCATAAATCAGTACTATGTGGCAAAAATACTGTTTTGTATCGGGTTTAAAAAACTAAAAATAGATAGATAAAAAATTATTCCTATTTTTACTAATTCATAAAAAAACAGAATAACAATGAAACTTCATGCCATTGAAGCAGGTAATTTTAAGTTAGACGGCGGTGCTATGTTTGGTGTGGTTCCAAAGGTACTTTGGAATAAAACCAATCCTGCCGATGCCAATAATCAGATTGATCTTGCCGCACGCTGCTTGTTGATTGAAGACGGCAACCGATTGATTTTGATTGATACCGGTATGGGCAACAAACAGAGTGACAAGTTTTTTGGCTTTTACAATATGTGGGGCGATTTTGATTTAGAACAATCCTTAAAAGAAAAAGGTTTCAGCAAAGACGATATTACCGATGTATTTTTAACCCATCTGCATTTTGATCATTGTGGTGGTGCCGTTTCTTGGAACGACTCTCGCACGGGTTACGAACCTACCTTTAAAAATGCAACGTATTGGAGCAACGAAAACCATTGGGATTGGGCTACAAAACCAAATCCGCGTGAAAAAGCATCGTTTTTATCAGAAAATATTTTGCCGTTGCAAGAAAGCGGTCAATTGAAATTTGTACAGCCGAATTCAAATCCAACCGAAATAATATCAGATATTAACTTCGGTGTTATGTTTGTAGACGGTCATACCGAAAAGCAAATGATTCCACATATAAAATATCAGGACAAAACCATTGTTTTTTGTGCCGATTTATTACCAACTGCCGGTCACATTCCATTGCCTTATGTAATGGGGTACGATACTCGACCTTTATTAACCTTGGGCGAAAAAGAACAGTTTTTAAAGAATGCTGCAGCTAATAATTATTTTCTGTATCTGGAACACGATGCACATAACCCAATAATTACCTTGCAAGAAACCGAAAAAGGCGTCCGTTTAAACGAGGTTTTTTCTATTAACGATATTTTATGATATTGATTTGTAACATATCCGTTTTTTCAATACCAATTAATTAGAATAAAATTTAAGATTATATCAAATGAAAATCAACAAATCTATTTACTTATCAGCTTTAGTAGCTTTAGCCCTAACCAGCTGTAAAACGGCACAAACATCTTACTTACAAGATTTAAGTGCGTTAAAACCAATTGAAAGTGCAGACCAGTTACCAACAAGAAAATCAGCTTTAGCAGAAAGTAGTTTACAACGTTGGAGTCATTTGGATGTACTAAAAGATACCGTTCCGGGAATGTCTGTTGATCGGGCATATCAGGAAATCATTAAAGATAAAGCAGGTAAAAAAGTAATCGTAGCGGTGATTGATTCTGGTATAGAGGTTGATCATGCCGATTTAAAAACACAAATGTGGGTAAATCCTAAAGAAAAAGCAGGAAACGGTAAAGACGACGATAAAAACGGATATACTGACGATATTCACGGGTGGAACTTTTTAGGTGAAACCAATGAAGAGCAGTTAGAATTAACTCGTATTGTTTCTCGTGGCGATGACGGATCTGCTGAATACAAGCGTGCTGTTAAAGAATTAGAAGAAAAACGTGCAGAGTTAGAGCCTTTAAAAGCACGTTTGGCATCAATGCAGGAAGTACATGATAAGGTAGCTAAATATGTTAAGAAAGAAACTTTTACAAAAGCCGATTTAGATAAAATTGGTGCTGATGCTCCTGCTGATATCGCAAAAGCTAAAAACATGGCGTATGCATTGGTATCTGGCGGAAAAGAAGCAAACGAATATTTAAAAGATTTTGCAGGATACGTTAACGGTCAGTTAGATTATAACTTAAATCCTGATTTTAAAGGACGTAAAACGGGTGATGATATTTTTGATATCAACGATAAAATCTACGGAAATAGTGATGTAATGGGCGATCGCGATCATGCAAAACACGGAACGCACGTTGCAGGTATCATTGCACAAACACGTCACAACAATATTGGTGGCGACGGTGTAGCATCAAACAATGTAGAAATTATGTCGGTTCGTGCCGTGCCAGATGGTGATGAGTACGATAAAGATATTGCTTTGGCAATTCGTTACGCAGCAGATAACGGTGCAAAAGTAATCAACGGAAGTTTTGGTAAATATTTTGCACAAAACAGCCAATGGGTTATGGACGCGATTAAATATGCAGAAAAGAAAGACGTATTAATCGTTGTAGCTGCCGGTAATGATGCTATGGATTTAAACCCAGCAACGGGTGAAGAAATAAAACGTTACCCTAACGATCGTATCGAAGGAACTAAAACCGAAATCGCTGATAACTTTTTAGTAGTGGGTGCGTTAAATCCTTCATTCGGAGAAAAAATGGTAGCAAACTTCTCTAACTTCGGTAATGTAGATGTAGATGTTTTTGCTCCGGGTGTAAAAATTTACGCAACGGTTCCTCACGGAAAATACGAATATTTACAAGGAACATCAATGGCATCTCCAAATACGGCAGGTGTAGCAGCAATGATTCGCTCGTACTATCCAAACTTAAAGGCTGCACAGGTTAAGAAAATCATGATGGATTCTGGTGTAGCTGTTAACAAACAAGTTATTGTTTCGGGCGATAAAGACGATAAACGTAATTTTGCAGATATTTCTACTTCAGGAAAATTCGTAAACCTTTACAACGCGTTAATTATGGCAGATAAAGTTTCTAAAGAGAAAAAATAAAGTCATAATTAATTTAGTAATTTAGCTGTTCTCTTTTCGGGAACAGCTTTTTTCTTTTAGAATGGAAGTTATTTAAACAATCATCTATAAGTAACATAAAGTTTGTCATTGCTACGCCAGTTCGAGCAAGCTCTCGTGCCCGTAGGAATCTAAAAAGAGAATAATATTTTGAATTAATGAATGATAATATTCAGATACAGTTTTCGTATTCACCATTTAATTTATGGTTTCATTCAATCATAAAGATACTTATGGTTTCTATTTTGGTAATAGTTCTGTGTTTGGTAGATAAACAACCTTTAGGATTTATCTTTGGAATAACAATTGGGATGGTATCTGTAAGAAGTATTCAGCAAATATTCAGAAATTTACACCGAAGTATCAATAATCAGCCTGCGATAACTTTAACCGATCAATATTTTATAAATCACATGAACAATACAAAAATTCATTGGAAAAATATAACGTATATTGGTTTAAGATCAGAAGGCTCAATTACAAATTTAAAGCTCAAGCTATTTAATAGAAAAATCTATTCCGATCAAATTAAAGAACCTATTGATATATTATTTTACTTTTTGGAACCAACAGGAAAATCTGTGAGAATACCAATATGTTATATTAAAGGCAATAGTTATAAGATTTATAATATTGTGGATGACTTATTTTTAAAGAAAAAGAACTATTATTAATTTGCAACAAACACTTAAAATCAAAATATGAAAAAGTTTTTACTTTTACTGATTGCAGTATCAACCTCTGGATACGCACAGCATAAAAACCCAAATCCGGGTTACTGGCAGCAGCACGTTGATTATAAAATGGATGTTACCATGGATGTTGAAAAATTTCAATATTCGGGAACACAGGAATTGGTTTACACCAACAATTCCAACGACACTTTAAAAAAGGTTTTCTACCACTTATATTTTAATGCTTTTCAACCGGGAAGCGAGATGGATGCTCGTTTAACTTCCATTTCCGATCCTGACAAACGTATGGTAAAATCGTTTAAAGGTCCAGACGGAAAAGAAAAAAGACAAAGCAAAATATCAGAATTAAAACCGAACGAAACAGGTTTTTTAAAGGTTGATGAATTAAAACAAAACGACGTACTTTTAAAAACAAAAGTTGTTGGGACCATTTTAGAAGTTGAATTAGCGCAACCGCTGTTACCAAAGTCTAAAACAACTTTCAACATGAAGTTCAACGGACAAGTGCCAGTAATGGTGCGCAGAGCCGGACGAAATTCCGATGAAGGCGTAGCATTGTCTATGACGCAGTGGTATCCAAAAATGGCAGAATTCGATTTTGAAGGATGGCATGCTGATCCGTACATAGGTCGTGAGTTTCATGGCGTTTGGGGAAATTTCGATGTAAAGTTAACTTTAGATAAAAAATACACGGTTGGTGCATCGGGTTATCTACAAAACAAAAACGAAATTGGTCACGGATACGAAGATCAAGGTGTAAAAGTTGAGATTCCTAAAAAACAAAAAACGCTTACCTGGCACTTTGTAGCACCAAATGTGCACGATTTTGCGTGGGGAGCCGATCCTGATTTTATCCACGATAAAGTTATGGGTTCAAATAATGTAGAGTTGCATTTCTTCTATAAAAACGATACCTCTATCACAGAAAACTGGAAAAAATTACAACCTGAAACGGTTAAGTTGTTAGAATTTTTCAATAAAAATATTGGCGAATATCCGTACAAACAATATTCTGTTATTCAGGGTGGCGATGGCGGTATGGAATACGCAATGTGTACTTTGATTACCGGAAAACGCAGTCTGCCAAGTTTAATTGGTGTTACAGCGCATGAGTTGGCACACATGTGGTTTCAGCATTTACTGGCTACAAACGAAAGCAAACACGGTTGGATGGATGAAGGTTTTACATCGTTTATTTCAGATTTTGCCGTGAATAAAATCATGGATAAAAAGAATCAGGAAGATGCAAACCCGTTTCAAAGCATGTACAACAATTACAACTACATGGTAAAAATGGGTGGCGAACAACCGCTTTCTACGCACGCCGATCGTTTTGATGATAATATGAATTACGGAATTTCGGCTTACACAAAAGGTGCTGTTTTTATTACACAACTGGCATATGTAATCGGCTGGGACAATACTTTTAAAACGTTACAACGTTTTTATTCTGATTATAGATTTTCACACCCAACACCTAACGATTTTAAACGAACTGCAGAACGTGTATCGGGTGCTGTTTTAGATTGGTACTTGGTTGATTGGACTCAAACCGTGAACACCATTGATTACGGTATTAAAAATGTTGAGGTTAAAGGGAACGAAGCAAGCATCACTTTAGAAAGAATCGGTAGAATGCCAATGCCTATTGATCTGGTTGTGGTTTACAGCGATGATTCAAGCGAAAGTTTCTACATTCCGAATACGTTGATGCGTTGGTCAAAAGACAATCCGTATCCGCAAATAAAGCGTACCGTTTTAAATGGTTGGGATTGGGCTTACCCAACATTCGATTTTAAATTCGATACAAAAGGAAAAAAAATAAAAGCAGTTGTTATTGATCCATCGCAATTAATGGCAGATGTAGATCAGGCAAACAACTCAAAAGAACTTTAATAAAACGCAGCGAAAAAATCGCTGCGTTTTTGTTTTAGGCTTTTTACATATTACTTAATTATTAAGCGATTTAGGTAGTATTGCAAATAGTGTTACCAAATAATCATATAAGCTTTAACTAATACCCCAACGGTTTTTTGCTGTTGATCATTGCTGTAGTTTAGCAGAAAAATTTAACTACATTACAATGAAAAATCGTCTAGGCACATTGGCTTTGTTTGCATTATTTGCAAGTACGGCTTCATATGCACAAAACAAATTATCGGGTGTTGTTTACAATACAGCAAGTAACACAGCTTTGTCTGGAGTAGAAGTATATGTAAAAGGAACTTCAGATGGTTTTGTAACCAATCAAGATGGATCTTTTACCATAACTACCAACCTAACTCAAGGTCAAATCGAAGTTTCTTCAATGGGCTATGTATCAAAAACCATTATTTTTAGTTTTGATACAGCTACCGAATTAAACCTTGGAACCATCTATTTGAATGAAAACACAGAATCTTTAAACGAAATAGTTGTAATGGCTCGCGGAGTTATTGATGTTGCCGAAGGGCGTAGAACACCAATTGCCGTGTCAACCATAAAAGGACCAGAGATCGAAGAAAAAATCGGTTCACGCGATATTACCGGGGTAATGGTAAACACACCGTCGGTTTACGTTACAAGTGAATCAAGCGGATTTGGAGATACGCAGATGTACACTCGTGGTTTCGATCAGTCTAACACCGCGTTCCTTTTAAATGGTCAGCCAATCAACGGAATGGAAGATGGAAACATGTACTGGTCTAACTGGTCTGGAATGGGTGATATTGCCAATGCCATTCAAATTCAGCGTGGATTGGGATCTTCAAAACTGGCAATTTCATCAGTAGGTGGAACCATTAACTTTATTACCAAAGCAACCGAAATGAAAGAAGGCGGATTTTTAAAAGCCGGCTTGGGTAACGATAATTACTTTAAATCTACGGTTGGATACAGTACCGGTTTACAAGAAAATGGTTTTGGTGTAACCGCTATGTTTTCGCACTGGCAAGGTGACGGTTATAACGATATGACTGCCGGACAAGGACAAAATTATTTTGTTTCGTTAGGATACAAAGCAAACGAAAAACACAATTTCAACTTCTTGATTACGGGTGCACCACAATGGCACGACCAGAATTTTGCAAAAAGTATCAGCAGTTACCAAACTTTCGGTTTAAAATACAATAATAACTGGGGTAATGTAAACGGAGAAGCTATTAATGACCGAAGAAACTATTACCATAAACCGGTTTTAAACTTAAACTGGGACTGGAAAATTAACGAACTGTCTAACTTGTCAACAGTGGTTTATGCGTCATTCGGACGTGGTGGTGGAACAGGACCAATTGGTTCGGCAGGACAAGCATTACCAGATGGAACAAAAAACCTGCAAGCTGCCTATGATGCCAATGTATTAGGGGGCGAATCTACCTACGCAATACGCGCATCGGTAAATAATCATGCTTGGTATGGAATGGTTTCAAACTTCGGACATAAATTCACAGACAACCTAACTTTTAATTTGGGTGTTGACTTACGTTCTTATCACGGAGATCACTTTCGTCAGTTAACCAATTTAATGGGTGGATCTTATTTAATCGATAATACTTCTACTCGTTTACGTGATCCAAATGCACGTTTAACAGAAACATTTTCTACAAACCCTTGGAAGGTATTGTCTGGGTTTGCAAAGAATCCGGAAGATAAATATGGATACGATTATTCTGAAACTATTAATTACGGCGGATTATTTACACAGTTAGAATATGCAACAGATCGTTTTTCGGCATTCTTTCAAGGAGCTGTTTCAAACCAATCACATGTTCGTTGGGATTATTACCAATACACTCCTCAAGAAGAAGAATCTGAGAAAGTTAGCAACGTAGGTTACAACGTAAAAGGAGGTTTAAGTTATAATATAGACAACAAGCACACGTTTTTTGGTAACGCAGGATACTATTCTCGTCAGCCATATCACGATAATATTTACATGAGTTTTGGTAACACGGTGAACTCTTTCTCTGAAAACGAAGAAATTTTAGGATTTGAATTAGGTTATAAGTTTGTATCAGAATTTGTGTCGTTTAATGTAAATGCCTATAAAACAAAATGGGCAAACCGAATAGAAAGTGAAGTGAAAACGGTTGGCGATAACGATCCGGATTACCCGCAATTGGCAGGTCAGCAGTTATTTACCATCAACCGTGGTTTAGAAAATGATCATCAGGGTATCGAGTTGGATATTCAGGCAAAACCATTGTATAATTTAGAAGTAAAAGGTTTTGCATCTATCGGTGATTGGCGTTACAAAGGTAATACGGTAACCGAAGTTAGAACAGAAGATCGAGAAATATTAGAAACAACACTAAATGATATCGATGGTGGTAAAGTAGGTAATGCAGCACAAACCACATTTGGTTTAGGTTCTAAATACAAAATTTTACCAAATTTATCTATCGATGCTGATTATCGTTACTACCAAAATCTGTATGCTAATGTGCAACGAAAAGAAAATCTGGAATTACCTTCTTTCGGGTTGATTGATGCCGGTGTATCTTACGCGCTAAACTTAACTGATAAAAACCGATTAAGTTTCCGCGTCAACGTAAATAACTTGTTCGATAGCGAATATATCACACAATCAAATACTGCAAACAAAATAGAAAATGTTGCGGGTGAAAAAGTTTACAAAGGCATTAATGCTTCCAACCAGGTTTATTTTGGCTTTGGTCGCACATGGAATGCGTCAATCAAGTTTACATTCTAAATCTATCTGCTTTTAAATATTTTATTTTTAGCCACTCCGTTTTCACGGAGTGGTTTTTTAGTATAAATTCAATTTATAGATGTATAAGTTATAATATTGTTATTAATATGATAAAAATCATATTTTGTACCTATCTTTGCAGTTAGTAAAATTTAAAACCCGAAAATCATGATAAAAGTATCAGAATCGGCTGCAAGAAGAGCTAAAATGTTGATGGAAGATGACGGTTTAAACCCAGAAACAGCTTTCATTCGTGTAGGAGTGAAAAGCGGTGGTTGTTCAGGATTAGAATATGAACTAAAGTTTGATCAAAATGCTTTAGAAACAGATAAAATTTTTGAAGACAGTGGTGTGAAAATCGCTGTAGATAAAAAAAGTTTCCTGTATTTGGTAGGCACAACTTTAGAATTTTCAGGCGGTTTAAACGGTAAGGGATTTGTTTTTAACAATCCTAATGCAGCCAGAACATGCGGTTGCGGAGAGAGTTTTTCTCTTTAAAAAGTATAGTTTTTAGTTTCAGGTTTCAAGTCTAACGTTTAACGTTCAAAAACTTTAAGCCTTAAATCTTAAACTACAATTCAAAACTTATTATGAGCAAATACACAGAAGAAGAATTAAAAAAAGAATTAGAAACAAAGGAATACGAATACGGATTTTATACTGATTTAGAATCTGAAACGTTTCCTGTGGGTCTGAATGAAGATATAGTTCGAGCGATTTCCAAGAAAAAGGATGAGCCCGAATGGATGACCGAATGGCGTTTAGATGCCTACCGAATCTGGCAAGGAATGACCGAGCCTACTTGGGCAAACGTAAAGTATCAAAAACCCGATTTTCAGGCAATTTCGTATTATTCTGCACCAAAACAGGTAGATCCTAATAAATCTATCGACGATGTGGATCCGGAATTGCGTGCCATGTACAAAAAACTGGGAATTTCTTTAGAAGAGCAAAAACGTATGAACAACATTGCAATGGACATTGTGGTTGATTCTGTGTCGGTTGCGACTACTTTTAAAGAAACCTTGAACGAAAAAGGAATTATTTTCTGTTCGATTTCCGAAGCTATTAAAGAACATCCGGAATTGGTGCAAAAATACATTGGATCTGTTGTTCCAAAAACCGATAATTATTATGCGGCATTAAATTCGGCTGTTTTTTCAGACGGATCTTTCTGTTACATACCAAAAGGCGTTCGTTGCCCAATGGAATTATCAACTTATTTCCGTATCAATCAGGCAGGTACAGGTCAGTTTGAACGTACGCTGTTAATTGCCGATGAAGGTTCGTATGTTTCTTATTTAGAAGGATGTACAGCTCCAAGTCGCGATGAAAACCAATTGCACGCAGCAGTTGTAGAATTGATCGCAATGAACGATGCCGAAATTAAATATTCAACAGTACAAAACTGGTTTCCGGGCGATAAAGACGGTAAAGGCGGTGTATTCAACTTTGTAACAAAACGTGCCATAGCAGAGAAAAATGCGAAGGTTTCGTGGACGCAGGTTGAAACAGGATCGGCAGTTACCTGGAAATATCCTTCGTGTATATTAAAAGGCGATAATTCGGTGGGCGAGTTTTACTCAATTGCCGTAACCAACAATTATCAGCAGGCAGATACCGGAACAAAAATGATCCATTTAGGAAAAAACACCAAATCAACCATTATTTCAAAAGGAATTTCTGCGGGTAAATCACAGAATTCATATCGTGGATTGGTGCAGATTGGTTCGCGCGCAGAAAATGCCCGTAACTTTTCGCAATGTGATTCTTTGTTAATGGGTAACGAATGTGGTGCGCATACTTTTCCTTATATCGAATCGAAAAATTCAACAGCCAAGTTAGAGCACGAAGCTACAACAAGTAAAATTGGTGAAGACCAGATTTTCTACTGCAACCAACGAGGAATTCCAACCGAAACGGCAATTGCCTTAATCGTAAACGGATTTTCACGCGAGGTTTTAGATAAATTACCAATGGAATTTGCTGTGGAAGCTAAAAAACTATTAGAGATTTCGTTAGAAGGATCGGTAGGATAATTTTTTTGTTTAAGGTTTAATGTTTAAAGTTCAATGTTACAAGATTGTGTAAAACTTTAGACCTTGAACAGAACAAACTTTAAACAAAAAATAATGGCTACAATAAAAAGATTTGAAGATTTAGAAATTTGGCAAGAAGCAAGAAATCTTTCTAAAGAAATCATAAGTATTGCCAAGCATACAGAATTAAAGACTGATTACAGGCTTAAAGAGCAAATAAAATCAGCATCAGGTTCTGTAATGGATAATATCGCTGAAGGTTTTGAGCGAAATGGAAATATGGAATTTAGACAATTTCTTTCTATAGCAAAAGGCTCGGCAGGAGAAACAAGATCTCAAATTTATCGTTTATATGATAATGAATATATAAATAAAGAAAAGTTAGATTTTTTAGTTTCAGAATATGAAAAATTAAGCGGTAAAATAAATAATTTTATTGCGTACTTAAATAAAAACGATTTTAAAGGAACAAAGTTTCAATAATAATATAAATAAGGTAGTAAGGTCTAAAGCTTCAAAACTTTAAACTTTAAACTTTAAACTTTAATCAAATGTTACAAATTAAAAACTTACATGCCTCTGTAGAGGACAAAGAAATATTAAAAGGAATTAATCTGGAAGTAAAAGCTGGTGAAGTTCATGCAATCATGGGACCAAACGGTGCGGGTAAATCAACCTTATCGTCTGTAATTGCTGGTAACGAAAACTTTGAAGTTACGCAAGGGGAAATCATTTTAGAAGGTGAAGATCTTGCAGATTTAGCTCCGGAAGAACGTGCACACAAAGGAATTTTCTTATCGTTTCAATATCCGGTTGAAATTCCTGGTGTTTCTGTAACCAACTTTATGAAAACGGCAATCAACGAAACGCGTAAAGCGAATGGTTTAGAAGATATGCCTGCAAACGAAATGTTGAAGTTGATTAAAGAAAAAGCAGAGTTGTTGGAAATTGACCGTAAATTTTTATCTCGATCTTTAAACGAAGGTTTTTCGGGCGGAGAGAAAAAACGTAACGAGATCTTTCAAATGGCAATGTTAAATCCTAAAATCGCTATTTTGGATGAAACCGATTCTGGTTTGGATATCGATGCTTTAAGAATTGTATCAAACGGTGTAAATAAACTTAAAAGCGAAAACAATGCGGTTATTGTAATTACGCACTACCAGCGTTTGTTAGAGTATATCGTTCCTGATTTTGTTCACGTTTTACACGATGGAAAAATCGTTAAAACAGGTGGTAAAGAATTAGCACTTGAGTTAGAAGAAAAAGGATACGATTGGTTGAAGTAATTAGTTTAAATGGTTTAAAGTTCAATGTTTAAGGTTCAAATTTTAAACAACACAAACTTTAAACTTTAAACAAAGCAAATAATGGATTTAAAAGAAAAATTATTATCATCATTTTTAGCATTTGAACAAAAGGTAGATATAAACTCAACCTTGCACGATGTGCGTACCGATGCTTTAAAGGTGTTCGAAAATAAAGGATTTCCTACAAAAAGAGAAGAAGCTTGGAAATACACGTCGTTAAATGCCGTATTGGCAAACGATTTCAATATTCTTCCTAAAAATGAAACAGCTGTTGACTGGAAAGACGTAAAAAAATATTTTTTAAACGACGTTGATACCTATAAAGTAGTATTTATCAACGGTGTTTTTTCATCGCATTTGTCATCAACCACGCACGATGGTTTAGATGTTTGCTTAATGTCGTCGGCATTAACAAAGCCTAAATACAAAATGGTTATCGATACCTATTTTAACCAGATTGCAAACAAAGAAGACAGTTTAACGAATTTGAATACCGCATATTCTTTAGAAGGTGCGTATATCAATATTCCTAAATCGACTGTAGTACAAAAACCGATCGAGATTTTGTATTTTACAACAGGAGGGTCAAACTTTGTTCAGCCAAGAAATTTGGTAATTGTAGGTGAAAATGCACATGTTCAGATCATCGAACGTCATCAGTCTTTGTCAGAATTGCCAATGCTTACCAACAGTGTAACCGAAATTTATGCTGCAAAACGTGCCATTGTCGATTATTATAAATTACAGAACGATTTTCTGACTGCCGATTTGGTTGATAATACCTATATCGAACAAAAACAGGAAAGTCGCGTATCGGTTCATACTTTTTCGTTTGGTGGAAACATCACCAGAAACAATTTGAATTTCTATCAGCGAGGCGAACGTATTGATTCTACTTTAAAAGGAATTACCATTATTGGCGAAAAACAGCATGTGGATCATTACACGTTGGTGAGCCATGAAGAACCAAACTGTGAATCGCATCAAAACTATAAAGGAATTTATGACGATAGATCAACCGGGGTTTTCAACGGAAAAATTTATGTAGATAAAATTGCTCAAAAAACGGATGCTTTTCAGCAAAACAACAATATTTTACTGACCGATAAAGCTACGTTGAACACCAAACCGCAATTAGAGATTTTTGCCGATGACGTAAAATGTTCGCACGGTTGTACCATAGGTCAGTTAGACGATTCTGCGATGTTCTATATGCAGCAACGCGGTATCCCTAAAAAAGAAGCAAAAGCGTTGTTGATGTATGCGTTTACCGATGAGGTTTTAAAATCGGTTGCCATTCCTGATCTGCAATTAAAACTGCAAAAACTAATCTCAATGAAACTGGGTGTTAACATTGGGTTTGATATATAACAAAAATTAAAAAAGACTTCTGAAAAGAAGTCTTTTTTAATGTGCAGAAACGGCTTTTAATCCAATGATAGACCCAATAAGCGTTGTAATAAAAAACACGCGCCAAAAAGTAGCAGGATCTTTAAAAACAAGAATTCCTACAATTACGGTACCAACCGCGCCAATACCTGTCCACACGGCATAAGCTGTTCCAAGCGGTAATGTTTCGGTAGCTTTCATTAACAATCCCATGCTTATAATTAGTGAAATTACAAAGCCAGCATACCAGCCGTAAGCTTCGGTTCCCGATATTTCTTTTGCTTTTCCCAAACAGGTTGTAAACAGCACTTCGAATAATCCGGCAACAATTAAAATAATCCAACTCATGATTTAAATTTTATTGATACAAAGGTCTGAAACTTCAACGCGTTTTCCTTTTACAAATGATAAAATAACATGTAAATAAATCGATAGTTTTATTTACAACCATTCTAAATTCCAATTTCAATCGTTCTTTCGTCTGATTTAATATTAGTATCTTTGTATAAATTTTTTTAGAAGTTTCTATGAAGTTCGATATAAATAAAATACGCAGTCAATTTCCCATACTTCATCAGCAGGTAAACGGAAAACCGCTGGTGTATTTTGATAATGCCGCTACATCTCAAAAACCACAGGTTGTTATTGATGCCGAAGTAAAATACTACAGTGAAATCAATGCAAATATTCATCGTGGCGTGCATCATTTAAGTCAGGTTGCAACTGATGCTTACGAAGAATCGCGCATAAAAATCCAAAAGCACATCAATGCCAAAAACAGTTTCGAAGTTTTGTTTACATCAGGTACAACTTTCGGAATAAATCTGGTAGCAAACGGTTTTGGTCAGATCTTAAAACCGGGCGATGAGGTAATTGTTTCACATCTGGAACATCATTCCAACATTGTGCCTTGGCAGTTTGCGTGCGAACGTTCGGGTGCCACTTTAAAGGTGATTCCAATGTTGCAAGACGGTTCTTTGGATATGGAAGCGTATCAAAACCTATTGACAGAAAACACCAAAATTGTTGCTGTAAACCACATATCAAATGCGTTGGGTGTAGTAAATCCGGTAAAATTCATTATAGAAAAAGCACATGAAGTTGGAGCTGCCGTTTTAATCGACGGTGCGCAGGCAACACCGCATTTAAAACCCGATGTTAAAGATTTGGATTGTGATTTCTATGTATTTTCGGGTCATAAAATTGGCGGACCAACCGGTACGGGAATTCTGTATGGTAAAGAGGCGTGGTTGAATAAGCTACCTCCGTATCAGGGTGGTGGTGAAATGATCAAGGAAGTTACGTTTGAAAAAACTACTTATGCCTGTTTACCACATAAGTTCGAAGCCGGTACACCAAACATTGCCGGCGGTATTGTGTTAGGCGTTGCCATTGATTATTTAAACGAAATTGGTTTTGATAACATTTCGGCTTACGAGCAGGAGTTGTTAGACTACGGAATGCAGCAGTTAAGTCAAATGGAAGGAATTGAATTTTACGGAACAACGGCAGAAAAAGCATCGGTAATTTCGTTTAATTTCAAAGGAATTCATCCGTACGATGTTGGTGCGATTATCGATAAACTGGGAATTGCGGTTCGCACAGGGCATCACTGTGCACAACCCATCATGAATTATTTCGATATTCCCGGAACCATTCGCGCATCGTTCGCATTTTATAACACAAAAGAAGAAATCGATGCAATGATCGAAGCGTTGAAAAAGGCACAAATGATGTTGCAATAGTAGGGAAAGTCTTAACGTCAAATGTCGAAAGTCTCTAAAACCTTAAACCTTAAACAAAAAAACGTTAAACAAGAACAAATGACAATTAAAGAAATACAGGAAGAAATAGTAGATGAATTTGCAATGTTCGATGATTGGATGCAGCGGTACGAATATATCATTGAACTAGGAAAATCACTTCCTTTAATAGAAAATCAATATAAAGTAGAAGAAAATTTAATCCGCGGATGCCAGTCAAAAGTGTGGTTACACGCCGAAAAAAACGACGATAAAATTGTTTTTACTGCAGATAGCGATGCCATTCTTACCAAAGGAATCATTGCTATTTTAATAAGAACTTTTTCAGACCAAAAAGCGGTCGATGTAATGAATGCCGATACCTCTTTTATCGATGAAATCGGACTGAAAGAACATTTGTCGCCAACGCGTGCCAACGGACTGGTATCAATGCTAAAACAAATAAAATTATATGCAATCGCCCTTCAAGCCAACTGATAATATGGAAGATCAAATAGATGTAAACGAATTAGGAGAAAATATTGTTAGAACCTTAAAAACGATATTCGACCCTGAAATTCCGGTAGATATTTACGAATTAGGATTAATTTACGATGTTTTTGTGAACGAAAATTACGACGTAAAAATATTAATGACCCTTACATCACCAAACTGCCCCGTTGCAGAAACATTGCCAATGGAAGTTAAAGAGAAAGTAAGCTCAATCAATATGGTGAAAGAAGTAGAGATCGAATTAACGTTTGATCCGCCTTGGGAAAAAGACATGATGAGCGAAGAAGCAAAACTGGAACTTGGAATGTTATAAAAATGGAAGATGAAATTGTAAATAAAGTAGCACAAAGCAGTTTGGTAATTTTCGATTTGGAAGATTATTATCCTACCGAAGAACGTATTGTTTTAGATATATCGCAATGGCTTTTTCAAGGTTTTATTCTACAGGAAAAAGAATTTAGAGATGCTTTGAAAAATTTCGATTTTACCGTTTATCAAGACAAATTGGTAGCAATTACTTGTACAACCGATGCTATTTTACCGTCATGGGCATTCATGTTGGTATCGTCGTACGTACAGCCGTTTGCAAAAATGGTGGTTCAAGGAACGGTAGATCAGTTAATGATTACCTATTATCAGCAATTAATTGATAAGTTAGATTTTTCAATGTACGATAATCAGCCGGTAATTATAAAAGGATGTTCTAAAAAGCCAATTCCCGAAGAAGGTTATGTTATGGCAACTCAAAAAATGATGAATCACGCACGATCTATCATGTTTGGTGAAGCGTGTTCAGCAGTGCCTATCTTCAAAAGAAAGAAATAGCAATTAAAAAAAATAGACTATGAAAAAGATTATTTTATTGAGTGCATTTTTAATCAGTCAGATTTTTTACGCACAAACCGAAACTACACAAGTTGTAAAAGATACTACCTATTGGACTAAAAAAGGAACCATTGCTGTTTTGGGCAGTCAGTCAAGTTTTTCACAGTGGCAAGCTGGTGGATCAAACAACTTGGCAATTAATGGTTCGGTAAATTACGATATCAACTACAAAAAAGACGATTGGGTTTGGGATAACAAGTTTATCGCCATGTACGGTATCAATAAATTAAAAGGCGAAGAACAAAGAAAAACCGATGACCGTTTGGAAGTTAATTCCATTTTAGGAAAAAAAGCAAAGGGCGAATGGTACTACTCTGCTTTTACCAATTTTAAAACACAGTTCGATACCGGTTTAAACCCAAAAGATGAAACCGAACGTATTTCGCATTTTATGTCGCCGGCTTACTGGCAAACAGGTTTAGGTATGCTTTGGAAAAAGAACGACAATATAAAAGTGAACATTGCACCCGCAACAGCGCGTTTTATTTTTGTACATAAACATTTCACACGTTTTGGTGAATTGTTCGGTGTAGAGCAAGGTAAAAATATGCGTTTTGAATTAGGTGCCGCAGTAAATGCCTACTATAAAGTACAGGTAATGGAAAACTTTACCATTGAAAATATTTTAAACCTTTACAGCAATTATTTAGAAGATCCGCAAAATGTTGATATAGATTATCAATTAAATGCAGTACTAAAGGTTAATAAGTATATTTCTACAAATTTAACATTTCAGGCATTGTACGATGACAACGCATATAAAGGCTTTCAAACACGTCATACTTTAGGTGTAGGATTAAATTATATGTTTTAATTTTGTTTTTGTAAAGTATTTGTCTAAATTTAGCAAATTATTATATTAATTTAATCATTATGTTTAGAAAAATACTCTTCTTTCTGCTCTTTGCAAACTTGAGCGTGTACGCGCAGAAAATTGGACCTGATTACGATTGTTTCGATATCAACATTAGTGAAATAGATGTGGATACTAGATTTGTAAGAGATGCAGATGATTCTGATTTCTATATTGTGTGTAAAGACAAAAGAATTGGTGTTTCACCCAATTTCCAAACACAGTATTTACGTAAAAGTAATGTATATGAAATAGAGCCATTGGCGCACAATCCATATCCTCTAGATCCTGCTGTTAATGGTGGTACTGAAGTTGATAATCCAGTGAACCCATTTTATGATGTAAGAGGAGAATGTCCAATAGACTTACCTTTTAGATTTAGATATTTTGATCAAATATACGAACGTATATACATATGGAGTAATGGAGCTGTTACATTTACTCCAGAAACAAATTGTAGCACTTCACCTTATGTGTCATATGTTGATCAAGCAAGTGGTGGACCTTTCAGTGGACCTATACCAGGTAGTGTAACAAACGCTAATTTTTTAAACTCTATATTTGGTTCTTACCAACATACACATTGGGATAAAGGTCAATACCCAACAGGGAGTGTAAATTATCAGGTTTATGGTGTAGCACCTTGTAGAAAATTTGTTGTTAGCTGGTTTAATATGCCAGCTGCAGGACTTACACCAGGTAACTGTCCACCACCTGTGCCTAAACAAAGTCACCAAATTGTTTTGCATGAATTAACAAATGTAATAGATGTAAATATTATACAGCACGATGACTGTCCTGCAAATGTCCCTAATGAAGCATTAGCAGTTTTGGGAATAGTAAATGCCACAGGAGCACAAGGATACTCACCGCCAGGTAGAAACTATGGGGCTTGGTCTGCTAAAGACGAATCATGGCGTTTTGCGCCAGCTGGTGATTGTTTGTATAGAACGGAATGGACGGTTACCGATAGTCAAGGAAGTACATCAGAAATAGATAATTGTGAAGGCGAATTAAGTGTTGTTATTGATGAATTAAAAGAAATTACAGCTGTTTTAGTGGTTGATACTACAGGAGATCCTTATTTTGAAACATACAAAATAAAAGTAAGACCAGCTATTGAAATTGATCAGGTAGATTTACAACCAATTGTATGTGATAAAAATCAAAATACCTACGATTTAAATCTATTAACTAGAGCAATTAAAGATGCACAGTCAGCTTCGCAAACCGAAATTAATAAATTACGCTTTTATTATTATGAAACAGCAGACGATGCTACAAATAAAATAAATGAAATAAGAGATATTAGAAATTATCCAATCAAAGAAATTGAGAATCCGCTTCACATTAGAATTGAATACGCTGGGTTAGAAGAGTGTTATGAAATTATAGAAGCTATGATTATTAAAGCTCCTGTAGAAGTAGTGCCAAAAGCCGATGTATACATTTGTACACAATATACATTACCAGTATTAACTAATGATGAGTTTTATTTTAAAATGGAACGTTTAGATGAGGATGCAAAATATGTGGTGCAAACAATACCAAATATTCAAGAAAATCAAGTTATTGATAAAGTTGGCTATTATAGAGTTTATGTTAAGAAAACAAACAAATATGGATGTGAAGATGTTAAGAGTTTCTTATTAATGGTTGAAAATTGCAGCTATCCTAAAGGTATTTCTCCAAACGGAGATGGCGATAACGATTATTTAGACTTAACATATAACAATGTTTATGAATTAAAAGTTTTTAACCGCTACGGGAAAGTTGTTTATGAGCACGGAAAAGGATATAAGAGACAATGGAGTGGACAAGATTCTAATGGAAAAATATTACCTTCAGGTACATATTTCTTATATGTGAAAACAAAAAATAACGAATACCAAGATTGGATTCAGTTGATGTATGAAGTAAAATAATCCTAAATAGAAAGACATGAAAAATTTTATATATGCTATTGTTTTAATAGTTTCATCAAATATATACGCACAAACTACAATAGAAAGCGATGCGCTTTTTCTAAAGTATGAGCAAGAATATTTGAATATGTCATCCTCAAATATTGGTCGTGAATTTGAACAAGCGAATAAAGATTTTTATTCAAAGTTTAATGATCATAAAGACACAAATAAATTTGCTAAGAGTAAAGACAAAGTGAGTTGGTTAACTAAGAATTTTAAAAAAACAGGGTTTAATTCAGCAGACGAAGCTGTTAATTCTTATAATAATACGGTTGCTTTGAAAACGGCTATTAGTAAAGCCAGTAACGATGTTCAAGAAATTAGAAACGAACTTTTAAAGAAGTATGATATGAACCTAGTTTGGGATACATTACAAACTAGAATTAAAGCTAGAAAATAACAAAAAAGAGGAACTTAAGTTCCTCTTTTTTTTATTCTTCCGTAGCATCGTTTTCTGTGTATTCCGGATATAGGAAATTATTGTAAGGAAAACGGGTAATATGAATTTGTCTAACAGCTTCATAAACCTTATGGCGTAATTCTTCAAAATTGTCTTTCTCTGTTGCAGATATAAAAACCGCATTGTTTTCACCAACTTTACTCATCCAAGTATTTTTCCACTCGTTGATAGAATAGTGTTTGGATGTGCGCTCAATCATTAAATCTTCTTCATCAAATTTATCGGCTTTGTAAGCGTCAATCTTATTAAAGATCATAATGGTTTGTTTGTCATCGCTTTTGATATCCTTTAAAATTTGATTCACAGATTCGATATGATCCTCAAATTCCGGATGCGAAATATCTACCACATGCAATAATAAATCTGCTTCTCGCACTTCATCTAAAGTCGATTTAAAAGATTCTACCAGCTGTGTAGGCAGTTTTCTAATAAATCCAACAGTATCAGAAAGTAGAAAAGGCAGATTTTTAATCACCACTTTACGTACGGTAGTATCCAAAGTAGCAAATAATTTGTTTTCAACAAACACCTCGCTTTTACCCAAAGCATTCATTAAAGTAGATTTGCCCACATTGGTGTATCCAACCAAAGCAACACGAACCATGGCACCACGGTTGCTACGTTGCACAGCCATTTGTCTGTCTATGGTACGGATTTTTTCTTTTAACAAAGCAATACGGTCACGCACAATTCGTCGGTCGGTTTCAATTTCGGTTTCACCAGGTCCACGCATACCAATACCACCACGCTGGCGTTCTAAGTGTGTCCACATTCCGCTTAAACGCGGTAATAAATACTGAAACTGTGCCAGTTCAACCTGTGTTCTTGCGTACGACGTTTGTGCACGCTGCGCAAAAATATCTAAAATTAAATTGGTTCGGTCTAGAACCTTACAGTCTAACTGGCGTGATAGATTTTTTTGTTGAGACGGTGATAATTCATCGTCAAAGATCAACGTATCAATCTTGTATTCTTTAATATAAAGCTCAATTTCTTCTAACTTACCTGTTCCTACAAATGTTTTAGGGTTTGGTTTATCCATTTTTTGTGTAAACCTTTTTACCACTTCACCACCTGCGGTTTGTGTTAGAAACTCCAACTCATCTAAATACTCCTGCAGCTTTTCTTCTGATTGGTTTTGGGTGATAATACCAACCAAAACAGCTTTTTCATAGTTAATTTCTTCTTTTTCCAGCATTTTGTTTTTTGTATAAGATTATATTAGGTTTATTGCAAATTTATTAAATTACAGTGTAATAGTTTACTGTAAGATAGTGCGATAGTTGTTTTTTTTTAAATATTGAAAAAAATCTTGATTATATTAAATTAATATTGTTATTTTAGTAATTTCTTAACAGAGGGTGTTTTGAAAGAAATAAGTAAGCATGTATTATGTTGAAAAAAATTAAAAATTATCTTTGTAACATTGAAATATAAATTTGTCCTTTATGAAAATAAATAAAAGTATTGTTGCGGTAGTTTGTATTGTACTTGGAAGTTTAAAGGGACTTGCCCAGCAAGATCCTCATTACACGCAGTATATGTACAATCAAAGTATCTTAAACCCGGCCTATGCAGGTATCAATGATTATATGTCTACGGGTATATTGTACAGATCACAATGGATGGGTGTTAATGGTGCTCCACAAACAGCAACTGCATTTTTACACACTCCTGTAGCTAAAAATTTAGGAGTTGGATTGTCTTTTATGAACGATAATATTGGTCCGGTTACCGAAAATTCTGTTAACGTTGATGTTTCTTATACTATTCGTATGGGTCAAGGTCACAGTTTGGCATTAGGTGTAAAAGGTGGTGCTACTATGCAGCAAATAGGGTTGTTTAGTGATATAAACCACACATTACCAGACAGAGCTGATATTGTTTTTTCAGAAGACAGCAGTGAAACATTGTTTAATGCGGGCGTAGGTGCTTTCTATTTTACTAATAAATATTATGCTGGTTTCAGTGTAACAAATCTGTTAAAAAATACTTATCTGGAAAAGAACAACAGAAAGTTTGGTTCAGATGTAGCGCATATGTTTTTAACAGGGGGATATGTATTTGATATTAACAAAGAATGGAAATTTAAACCATCAACTATGTTAAAAATGGCGACAGAATCACCAGTTTCTGTAGATCTTTCTGCAAATGCCTTGTATGACGAAAAATTAGAGTTTGGTGTAACATACCGTTTGCAAGATTCGTTCGGTGCTATGGTTAACTACAGAATTACACCTAAATTAAGAGTTGGATATGCGTATGATTATATAACATCTGACTTAAATTATAACACAAGCGGATCTCATGAAATAATTCTTTTATTTGATATTTTCTACAAGAAAAAAGTATCAAGTTCACCACGTTTCTTTTAACATTATCTGCTAAATAGTAATTATGAAAAAAATATACTTATCTCTATTATTAATAGGTTCCTTATATACAGCGCAAGCACAAAACACTGCGTTCATTCACAATGCAGAAGAGCGTTTAAAGCATGCCGACAATTTATTTAAAAGATACGAATTTGTTGAAGCTGCAGAGCATTACAAAAAATTGGTGCGCGGTGAAAAAACAGATAGTTATGTTGTTTTGCAATTAGCAGAAACCTATTATAATTTATTTAATACGGTTGAATCTGCAAAATGGTATGCAAAGGCAATTGAGTTGAATCCAAATCAAGATGCGGAAGTTTACTACAAGTACGCACAAATGTTGAAAGCAAGTGGACGTTACGATACTTCTAATAAAATCATGAAGAAGTTTTCCGATTTAAAACCGGAAGATTCTCGTGCGATTGATTATTTGCAAAATCCTGATTATATTCCAGCGTTAAGAAGCCAGGAAGCATTATTTACATTTGAAGACAGTAGAATGAACCATTCTCAGTTTTCTGATTTTGGTGGAATATTAACTGCAGATAACACCCTTTATTTTGCTTCTGCTCGTGATGAATCTAAAAAGAAATACGGTTGGAATGATCAACCTTTCTTAAACGTTTATGCGGCAACGTATGTATCAGACGAAGAAAAATTTAAAGACATTAAGCCTGTCGATGAATTAAATACAAAACATCACGATGGTCCTACAACTGTAACAGCAGATGGTCAAACAATGTTTTTTGCTACAGAAAGTTTCCGTGGTGGAAAATATGAAAAAGACAAGAAAAACCGCTTAAAGAAAGGTAAAGTAAGTGTTTACCGTGCGAAGTACAGTGGAAAAAAATGGAAAGATATTGAGCCTGTTCCATTCAATTCACCTGATTACATGGTAAGTAACCCTGCTGTTTCTCCAGATGGTAAAATGTTATATTTTGCGTCGGATATGCCAGGAACGGTTGGTGATATGGACATTTGGCGTGTCGCTTTAAACGAAGACGGTACGTACGGAACACCTGAAAACATGGGTACAATCGTTAATACCGAAGGTCGTGAATCATTTCCTTTTATTTCAGACGATGATAAGTTGATCTTTGCATCAAACGCACACAAAGGTTTTGGTGGATTGGATTTATATATGTTTGATTTGACAGATCCTAATGCAAAAGTTCGCAATATCGGTGATCCAATCAATACAGCAAAAGACGATTTTCACTTATCATTCTATACAGATAAAGGTATTGGTTTCTTATCTACAAACCGTGTAGGTCGTGACGATATTTACAAAGTTCGCCCAGTTTGTGTTACCGAAATGGTAATTACGGTGAAAGATCAAAAAACAGGTGCTATTTTAAAAGATGCACAAGTGGCGATTTTAGACTACGATAAAAACATTATTGAAACACGTTTTACAGATTCTTACGGAATTGTACGTTATGATACAGACTGTAACAAAGTTTTTGCTTTACAGGTAACTTCAGAAGGTTACGAAAGTAAAGATGTTGAATTACAAAAATGGGGAGATGGTAAATATCCTATTGATGTTGAATTACGCCCAATTGAAATGTTGATTAAAGATGATATTAAAATCATTTTAGGAGATATTTACTTCGAATTCGATAAATCAAACATTACACAGCAAGGTGCTTTTGAGTTGAATAAACTTGTTCAAATCATGCAACGTAACCCTAATATGAGAATTAAAATTGAATCACATACTGATAACAAAGGAAGTGATGAATATAACTTGAAATTATCAGATGAACGTGCACGTGCAACAAGACAGTATGTGATCTCTAAAGGAATCAACGGCTCTCGTTTAGAAGCACGCGGTTATGGAGAAAGTGCACCAAGAGTTGATTGTGGTACTGGTTGTACACCAGAGCAAGATGCAATGAACCGTCGTTCAGAATTCATTATCACACAAAAATAATTTTTACAGATTATATAGTTAAAAGACCTCATTTATTGAGGTCTTTTTCTTTATTTGAAGTTTTGGCACAGTACTTGATATTTTGTATATATAAAACAAAAAATAATAAACAAAATGAAAATATTCAGATTCGCATTAATAGCAGCAGCAATGCTAACCGCAAGTGTTGGTATCGCTCAAAACAACAGGGGTAATGCAACTGTTGTAGCTCAGAATTACGATATTTCTGACAATCTTGATTTGCAGGCAGTAGCATCTATTTTTGGCGAATCTAGAGATTTAGAAGATTTTGAGCGTAGAATAAACGATCCGTCGGCACAAATATCAAACCTAGATTTAAATAACGATAATTATGTTGATTATTTACGTGTGGTTGAAGTTGGTGAAAGCGATGTACGTGTAATTGTAATTCAGGCAGTTTTAGGTCAGGATCAGTTTCAAGATGTTGCAACGATAGAATTAGAGCGTCAGCGTAATAAAACGGTTCAGGTGCAAATTGTAGGTAACTCATACATTTATGGTCCAAACTATATTTACGAGCCTTTCTATTACTCAACACCAATGTTTTTTGATATGTTCTGGATGGCAACATACCGCCCATATTATTCACCATGGTACTGGGGTTATTATCCAACATATTATTCATATTGGCGACCAATGCCGGTGTTTAGATACCACAGCCACATCCATTCACATATAGACGGAAGAAATAGATATTCGTATACAGATAACCGTAGATTGGTTCGTGCAGACCGTATGTACAGCAGCGTAAGAGGAAATTCGTTAGAACGTCAGAATCCTAACCGTTCTTTTACAAGCAGAAATGAAAACGTAAACAACCGTAGAGCTTTAGAAACTACAAGAGATTCAAGATCTAGAAATAGTATAACAGATGGTAACTTAAGAAGTTCTAACAGAAGCGAAGGTGTTGGTAGAGTTCAAAATTCAGACAGCAGAACTATTTCTTCAGGAAGAGCAACTACTGTGAATTCAGGAAGACAAAGAGTTTCTAGTGAAGAATTTTCAAGAAGCAGATCGTCGAATGCAACCTTAAGATCAGACAGAGCAACTATTCAAAACAGTGGTACTTTAAGATCAAGTAATTCATCTACGATAAGAAGAGAATCTGCTCCGGCAAGTTCAAGAATCGAACGTTCATCACGTATCTCATCACAACCAAGTAGAACTTTCAGTCAGCCAAGTTCTTCTTCTAGCAGAAGTTCGGCTCCGTCAATGAGTCGTAGTTCATCACCAAGCATGAGCAGATCTTCAGCTCCGTCAATGAGCAGAAGCAGCGGAACATCAGGTGGTGGCGGTAGAAGTTCATCAGGCGGCGGAATGAACCGAGGTGGTAGATAAATAAAGATTATTCAAAATTAAAAAGAGTGCTGAAAAGCACTCTTTTTTTATTGTATTTAGCTAAATAAAGCTTTTAGTTCTGTTGCTTCGCTAGGTTGCATTTTGCCTGCTAAAACCAAACTTAACTGCTTTCTGCGTAAAGCTGCGTCAAAACGACTGATCTCTTCTTCTGTTTCAGGTGTTATCGTTGGAATTTCAATAGGTGTACCCATTTCATCAACAGCAACAAAGGTATAAATAGCTTCGTTTGCTTTCTGACGGTTACCCGATTCACGATCTTCAATCCAAACATCCAAGAAAATCTCCATAGAAGTTCTAAAAGTTCTTGAAACCTTCGCTTCAATAGTCACCACGCTTCCCAAAGGAATACTTTTGTTGAACGCCACATTGTTTACCGACGCCGTTACACAAATTCTTCGCGAATGTCTGCGGGCAGTTATACTTGCAGCACGATCCATACGGGCAAGCAATTCGCCACCAAAAAGGTTATTTAAAGGATTTGTTTCACCCGGCAATACAATATCGGTTAAAATGGTAATAGAATCTTTAGGTGTTTTAGATTGCATAATTGATATTTTTTACAAAAGTAGCAGATTTATTTGAGAATATAATAAAAAAAAGACCCGTAAAGGTCTTTTGTATAATTAGTTTTCAATAAAAATCCAAGCGTCTTTATTTACTTTTTCGTGTATCTGTCGTAAATCAGCCTGTGCTTCTTCTTGTGTTGCGTAGCTGTTGTAAACCACCTGACGCATATTGTGTTTAGATTTCGACAAATATTTTGCATTCGCGTAACCTTTAGCTTTTAATTCATCGGTTAAGATCTGTGCTTTGGCTTCGGTTTTAAAAGCGCCGGCAACAATATGAAAAGATTTGGTTGATTGTTGTTGTGTAACTTCAGCAATTTTCTCTTTAATAACCTTTGGCGCTTCGATCACAAACGTTGCTTGTTGTAATTTTTGTTCTATTTGATTTTGAACATCCTTTTCAACGGCTAATTTTTGCTCTTGATAAACCTCATATTCCTGATACGTAGAAACCGAACTGTACAAACCAACTGCCGCAACAACTGCTGCTGCATAACGCATCCACTGTAAACGCGGTTTGTTTTTGGTTGCAGTCGATAATTCAATAACTTTAGTTTCGGTTAGTTGCTGCTCACGAGTTAAAGCGGTTGCCATAACTGCAGTCAATCCAAAAGAAGAAGTTAGATAATTAGTAGATCCAACCGGTTCAAACTGAATTTTCTGTTCGCTGTTTAAAGAAAGTTCACCAATGTTCTTTAAATAAACAATCTCTTTACCGTTCAAGTTTGCTTTCCATAACGAAATCTGATCCTGAATCAAAACAACAGCTTCGTTAAAAGAAATTTGTTCTTCTAAAGCAATGTGGTTTGCCAATAAACCATCGTTTTGTTGTAACAAACTGTTAAACAATATGGTTTTCTTTGGCGGCGCAAATGTATTGCTGGTTTCGTTATAGCGTGCAGAAACAGTTTCGGTAATAAAAGCACCAAAACCAGGTACCGTTACACATTGGTAGCGGTATAATAATGCTGAAATATGTTTTTCGATCATCATAAGGCAAAAATAACCAATCAATACATTTTAAAGAAATTTATTCACAAATGTTATTAACAATTTTTGGCTTTTGTTGATAACATTTTGAGTTGGAATACTTTTCGAGTTTTTCAAATTTAAAAAATGATTTATATTTATAAAAGAATGATAATCAAAAAAATAAATGGATCAGTTAACTTTAACATCTTACCTTAAATTGTTGGCTTGCGATGGAGTAGGAGTTTTGTCTGCCAGAAAATTGCTCGATCTTTCTAAAAACGTAAATAGTTTGTTCGATCCTAGCAACAAGCAGTTTTTTGCTGATTTTAATATTCCGAAATCCATTCAGAATGCACTTTTACATTTCGATAAAAACGATGTGATTCAGGAAGAATTAAAGTTTATAGAAAAGAACCTCATTAATTGTGTTGGAATTTTAGATGATGTATACCCAAAGCTTTTAAAGGAATGTGCGGATGCGCCTATACTTTTGTTTTATAAGGGCGATCTTTCTCTTATAAACAATAATTGTTTAGCGATTGTTGGAACTCGGAAAATATCAGCTTACGGAAAAGAGGTTACAGCAAATTTAATGGAACATTTGCAGCCGTACAAACCCACAATTGTAAGCGGAATGGCATACGGAGTTGATATTGCAGCCTATCACGAAGCTCGGAGATTTAATTTGCCTGTAGTTGGAATTATGGGAACAAGCTTTAAAAAACTATACCCTGCAATGCACAAGAATTTTTATAACGATTTGTTTAGTAATGGATTAATTATTACCGAATATGCTGGTTTTAATACGTTAGTGCCCGAATTATTTACACGCCGAAACAGAATTATTGCAGGATTGTGTACTGCAACGGTAGTTATTGAAAGTGCCGAAACAGGCGGATCTTTATCTACCGCGTATTTTGCCAACGATTATGCTCGTGAAGTTTATGCTGTACCAGGAAAGATAAACGACGATTTTAGTAAAGGCTGTTTACGGTTGATACACGAAAACCGCGCACAAGTGCTATATAATTTTGAACATTTAATTACGGATTTAAATTGGAATGCAACAGCTGAGCCTAAGAAGCAAGCGAAAGTTAAAAAAGAAATCAACCTAAATGATTTCACAGAATTACAGCAGACTATTTTAAAAACTTTACAAAACGAACCCTTGCATATTGATGAGCTGGCATTACAAACACAACTATCAATGTCGGTTTTAAACGCAGAATTAATGATGTTAGAGTTAAATGGAATTGTTGTTGGTTTACCCGGAAAGATATTTAAAGTGAAGGGTTAAAGTTTTAGAAAAGCGTAAAAAATTAACAAGTATACTTATATGTATATATATTTTAAATATATTATATATATTTGGTATTGATAGAAAACAAATCGAACGTATGTCGAATATTTGGATAAAAAAGCCTTTAAGTGCCTACGAGGTAGATATTAAGAAAAGTGATTTAAAAAAAATATTAGGTAAGTGGAGCCTAACCGCTATTGGTGTTGGTGCCATTATTGGTGGCGGAATCTTTGTACTTACAGGTACGGGAGCGTATTATAACGCGGGTCCTGCGTTGGCATTGTCATTCGTAATTGCCGGTATTGCCTGTATTTTTGCAGCGTTGTGTTATGCCGAATTTGCTTCGATACTTCCTGTAGAAGGTTCTGCCTATGCCTATGCGTATGGAACCGTAGGTGAAATTTTTGCATGGGGATTGGGCTGGTGCTTGATATTAGAATACGCCATGGCAAGTATGGCGGTCTCCGTAAGTTGGTCTGGTTATTTTACTAAATTTTTAAAGATGTTCGGCATTTATCTGCCCGATTATCTTACTACAGATCCCGTAAGTTACACAGGCGAAGGTTTTGCAATGAACCTACCTGCATTCATCATTGTACTTTTAGTAACAGCTTTACTGGTAAAAGGAACTAAAGAAGCTGCTAAAACAAACAATTTTATCGTTATTTTAAAAACTACCGCTGTTGTATTTGTGGTTATTGTAGGCGCATTTTATGTAGTGCCAGAAAACTGGATGCCTTTTATTCCTGAACAAACAATGATTAAACAAACAAGTGGAGAGATGGCTCCGGCTTACGGTTTTCAAGGAATTATTTCGGGTGCGGCAGCAATTTTCTTTGCCTATATTGGTTTCGATGCCGTTTCTACACAAGCAGGCGAGGCGATTAATCCTAAAAAGGATGTTCCGTTTGCAATCATTACCTCTTTATTGATTTGTACTGCCTTATACATCATGGTTTCGTTGGTATTGACAGGAATGATGCATTATTCTGATTTTGATCCGTTAGGGAAATATCCTGAAGCAATAAAAGCACCGGTGGCTTACGCGTTTGAAATTGCCGGAAAACATTGGGCAAGTAATATTGTGACCATTGCCGCTACGGTTGGATTGATTTCGGTTGTTATGGTAATGATGATGGGGCAATCTCGTATTTTCATAGGAATGTCTAAAGACGGACTGATTCCTAAATTTTTCGGTGAATTGCATCCAACAACAAAAACTCCATATAAAGGAATCATTTTATTAGGATTGATAGTAGCTACCGTTTCTGCTTTAACACCTATATCAACCTTGGCGCACATGACCAGTTTTGGTACTTTGTTTGCCTTTACAATGGTATGTATTGCCGTTTGGATCATGCGAAAAAGACAACCAAATATTGATCGCCCATTTAAAGTACCTGCCTATAAAATAATTGTCATATTAGGCGTTATTATTAATATAGGTTTAATAATTACATTAGACAAACTAGCGTTGATGCTATCTGGTTTCTGGCTTGTTCTGGGAATAATCGTTTATTTTGCATATAGCAAAAGGAATAGTAAATTGAATAACCCATAAAACTAAAAAATCAGCTTTAAAGCTGATTTTTTAGTTTTTGGTACCAGTCCAGGTTCCGTCTAAATCCTGAACCGGACTTTCCCAAGTTCCAGATCCCGTTTTTTCGGTTAAAGTTCCTGTCATTGTTCCTACTTCTTCACCATTGTAAGTGTATGAAACATTTATTGTTCCGTTTTCTGTAACATCGCCTGTTAACACAAAGTTTACTGATGCTACGCTGTTTGAAGATACTGTTCCTGTTGCTTTTCCTGCCGCATCAATTGTTGCTGTCCAATTTCCGGTGTCTCCGCCAGAGAATGTTCCACCCCATGTTCCTTTAAATTTTTCCAATTTATTTTCTTGGTGAACGTGATTGTCATCACTAGAACAAGAAATAGAACCAAAAGCCAATGCGCTAAAAATGCAGATTGTTAGAAAATGTTTTTTCATATAAAATGTTTGTTTAAAGTATAGACGTAAATGTAAACAAAAAGGTTGTAAACGATTGGGATTTTTTTCTCCGGAAGATTCTCCAGAAAATAATTATCTATTGAAACTGATGTTCCTTTATAGTTTTAGGGATCTTAATTTCGCTTTTAATGAATGATTTCGACATGATTACCAACCCAAAAACTACTAAAAGCACACAGCTTATTTTTTTTACCTTTAAGATGTTTTTTGGGGTAAGTTTACTTTGTAATTGTTTGGCTAAAAGCATCTTAAAAATATCGGTCAATAAATAAGCTCCAATAACAAAAGCGAAGAAATTGATCATTCTGCCGTGGTTCATTTCTAACTGCGGACCAATGGTAATAATGATTGTAAGCCAAAATCCTAAAACGCCAACGTTAATAAAATTCAATAAAAATCCTTTGGCAAATAACGAAAAGTAGTTGTTTTTGTAAGAAGTAGCTTCGATATGAATTTCGGCTTTCTTCAATTTTTGAAGCCTAACAAACGAAATGGCTCCGTAAGTAATCATGATCATTCCGCCGAAAAGAAAAAGCGCAGGATCGTCTTTAATTCTGTTTATCAGCTGAAAACTACTAAAATAAGCTATTAAAATAAAACAAATATCGGCAATAATAACACCAGCATCAAAAGTTAATGCGGCTTTAAATCCTTTGGTAATGCTGGTTTCTATCAATATAAAAAAGACAGGCCCAATCATGAAACTGAGAAAAAAACCAAGCAATATTCCTGTTAAAAATAAATCCATACAGTATAAAAAAAATGCCAATTTTAGTTGGCATTTTAATTTAATGTTACCACAAATTTACGATAAAATTATTTAATATATTCTATTGTGCCGCCCAAGGTTATTTTTTCTTTAACATCTTTGGGTTTTCCGTGAATTTTAATGCTTCCGCCAGCCAATACCTGTGCTTCCAGATAATCGGCCGCTGTTGCTTTTACCACACTGCCCGAATTTACCTTAATAATATTACGTAAAGTAGTTAGTTCGTTAGCAGTAATTTGTCCGCCTGACGATGCCGAAAGCTTAACCGATTTTGATGCTGATCCGTTTAAATACAGCTTTGCACCGGTGTTGGCATTGGCTGTCAACGTTTCTGTTTTCAGATTCAGTTTTATGGTAGAACCTAAGTTGGCGTTTAATTCTATTTTGGTTTGATCTATAACGGCATCGCTAAAAATATACGAACCACCTTGTGCATCGATTTCTTTTAAATTGTTGAAATGAACCTGAATAGTTACCGAATATTCACTTTCTGAAACCAGTTCTTTCAACGTATTTTTTAAAACCAACCGACCGTTTTTATTGATGATATTCACCGCATCTGCCTGACTTTCCTTTACAAAAATTTTATTTTCTGTTGATGGAATAAGCTCAATTTTAATGCGGTTGCTTGCTTTTAACGAGGTGAAATCGCCCACGTTTTTATCAACTTGGGCATTTACTATTGTTTGTAATCCTATAAGTAAAGTTGCTGTAAAAAAATACTTTTTCATTATTCATTTACTTTTTTAATAAACGTAAAATCTAACTGTTTTTTAACCAAATCGGCATTTTTAACCTTCACGATAATTTCATCGCCCAACTGCAACAGGTTTTTAGTAACCTCGCCAACTAAAGCATATTGTTTTTCATCGAACGTGTAATAATCATCTTTAATTTCGCGGATACGCACCATTCCTTCACATTTGTTTTCAACAATTTCCACGTAAATTCCCCATTCGGTAACGCCTGAAATTACACCAACAAACTCTTCGTCTTTATGATCCTGCATAAACTTAACCTGCATGTATTTTATGCTGTCGCGTTCTGCATTGGCAGCCAGATTTTCCATTTGCGATGTATGCACACATTTAGCTTCGTACACTTCTTCGTCTGCCGATTTTGCTCCGTCTAAATAACTTTGCAATAACCTGTGAACCATTACATCAGGGTAACGACGAATAGGTGAAGTAAAGTGCGAATAATAATCAAACGCCAAACCGTAATGACCAATGTTTTGGGTAGAATACGCTGCTTTGCTCATGCTTCGAATTGCCAGTGTATCAACCAAATTCTGTTCTTTTTTACCTTGAACATCACTTAACAACTTATTAAGTGATTTAGAAATATCACCTTTCGATTTAAAATTTAAACCGTAACCAAATTTTGAAATAACCGATTGCAGATTGAATAATTTATCCTGATCCGGTTCGTCGTGCACACGGTAAATAAAGGTTTTTTTCTGCTTGCCGATAAATTCTGAAACCTTACGGTTTGCCAGCAACATAAACTCTTCAATTAAATGGTTGGCATCTTTAGAAACCTTGAAATAAACACCCGTTGGTTCGTCATTTTCATCTAAATGGAATTTTACTTCTACTTTATCAAACGAAATTGCACCATTTGCCATACGTTTTGCACGCATTTTTTTAGCCAGATCGTCCATCGTTAAAATTGCATTAACAATTGGTTCTTCTATGGTTTGCTCTTCGTTGGTTAACGATATTTCGGCAGGAATTTTATCTCCTTTGGTTTCAATAATAACCTGAGCTTCTTCGTAAGCAAAACGCTTGTCTGAATATATTACGGTTCTGCCAAACCAAGAATTCACAATTTCTGATTTTTTGTTCAGTTCGAAAACGGCAGAAAACGTATATTTTTCTTCGTTTGGTCGTAACGAACACGCAAAGTTCGATAATACTTCGGGAAGCATTGGCACCACACGATCAACCAAATAGATAGATGTTGCGCGGTTGTATGCTTCTTCGTCTAAAACGGTTCCTTCTTGTAAGTAATGAGAAACATCGGCAATGTGAATACCAATTTCATAGTTTCCGTTTTCTAAAACCTGAAATGACAACGCATCATCGAAATCTTTTGCATCGCGCGGATCAATCGTAAACGTTAATACATCACGCATATCACGGCGTTTTGCAATTTCTTCTTCGGTAATAGATGTATCTAATTTCTGCGCGAAAGCTTCAACTTCAACCGGAAAATCGGTCGGTAAACCGTATTCAGCCAAAATAGCGTGCATTTCGGTATTGTGTTCGCCAGGTTTTCCTAAAACTTTGATGACTTGTCCGTACGGATTGTTTGCCTTTTCGGGCCAATCGGTCATTTTAACCAAAACAACATCGCCGTTTTCGGCATCGCCAAATTTTTCCTTCGGAATAAACAAGTCCACATACATTTTTGGGTTTGCCGTAACAACAAAAGCAAACGTGCCGTTAATCTGAATTACGCCGACAAATTCATCGCGTTTGCGTTCTAAAATCTCGATAACTTCGGCTTCGGGCTTTTTGCCTTTACGCTTGTTATAAACGTAGGCTTTAACCTTATCGCCATGAAGCGCTTTGTTTAAATTGTTGGTTGGAATAAACGGATCTTCGTCGAATTCAGGACTAATAAAATAGGCTGCTTTGCGGGCAGTCATGTCAATTGTTCCTTCAAAATAGCTCGATTGTTCCAAAATACGGAACTTTCCACGATCGACTTCTTCAATTTTTTGGGTAGAAACCAGGTATTTTAATTCTTTAATAATTTCGTTTCTTCCTTTGGTATCGGTAACTTCTAAAACAGCCGCTATTTGTTTGTAGTTAAAATCTTTAGAGCTGTTTTGCGAAAGTAATTTTAAAATTTGTCCGGAATAATCTTTGCCCGGTTTTTTATTGAATTTTCTTATTTTCTTTGTCATATATAAATTTGTTTAAGCAAATAGCTCAAATACGTATTAAAGATAAGAAAATATTAAAGTGTAAATGTAAATTTTGTCTTAATTATTGGTGTTGAAAGAATTTATAAGCGTGCAACCCATTTGTTTTCTTGTGAAGTTGCATCCAAAATAGGGATTTTTAGGTAATCAGAAATTTCATGAACTATTTCTTTAGCTTGTTCAGATTCATCTATATCAATTTCTAATAAAGTATAATATGTATTATTTTGATCGAAGATATTAATTTGATAATTATAAAAATACACGTAATTATAATTTACACCATCAGGATTTTCCTTTGTTTTTTTTATTTTAAATAGGGATATATAATTTGGTTGCGATAAATAATTCCATCTTTTCGAACTAAAATTAAGTCCCAGAAATGATTTATAGGTTCTATATTTATTTTCTTCTTTACAAATAGTTATACCCTTTTCAATTAAAATAAATGGTAAATTGGGTAACATAGCCATTGGAAAAGCAGCTATGTAATGTTTTCCGGAATAGAATCCGATGAATATAAGTAGACTGCATGTTATAAAAAGTGCAAAAAAAATCACTAAAACTTTCTTTGTGTTTTTGTCATAAATTACGTTAAGCATTTCAAATAGTGTTTTGCCAAATATAATATTAAATCCATAAATTTTTAAATCTTTCAATAATTCAAAATAATTACCTTTGTACAAACAATACAGCAAAACAATATGAAAATAGCAATAGGAAACGATCACGCAGGTCCGGAATATAAAAAAGCCATTGTACAAATGCTTCAGGACAAAGGAATTGAAGTAGTTAATTACGGAACCGATACTTTTGATTCTGTTGATTACCCTGATTTTGGACACAAAGTAGCACAAGATGTAGAAGACAATGCGGTTGATTTTGGAATTGTAATCTGCGGTTCGGGTAACGGAATTGCCATGAGTGCAAATAAACATCAAGGTGTTCGTTGTGCTTTGTGTTGGACAAAAGAAATTGCCGTTTTGGCTCGCCAACATAACAATGCAAACGTTATTTCTATTCCAGCTCGCTTTACAGCTATTCCACAAGTTTTAGAAATGGTTGATGCTTTTTTAACTACCGAATTTGAAGGCGGGCGTCACGAAACCCGTGTAAATAAAATTGCTTGTAGTTAATAAATACTTTATTAAATTCAATTTTTGTCATTCCGGACTTGTTCAGGAATCTCATTTTTTAGTATATATATGAGAAGCTGAATCAAGTTCAGCTTGACAACATTATAAACATCTGTTTTTATATAAAAAACCTCTTCTTATAAAAAGCAAAAAAGAATATAATCTGTAAAATTAAAATACCGTAAAACCACAGTTTAAAAGATAGTTTGTTGGTTTTGTGTCGATACTTCTGCATACCAATATAAGCACCTAAAGTTCCACCAAAAGCAGCAATGGTTAACAGGTTTTTTTCAGAAATACGCTGTTTGCCCTTAATTGCCCGCTGTTTATCTAAATGGTACAGGCTAAAGGCAATGTAATTAACAATTATCAGATAAATAAATAGAATCTTTGTCATTTTTATACACCTAAAACAATTGCAGGATCTATATCTAATTTTACACTAATATCGCGCGCCACGTTTAACGGTGGTTCGCTTTTACCGTTAAGATATTCACTAATACGCGAGGTGCTTACGCCTAACAATTCAGATAAGCGTTTCTGGTTTAAACCTTTTTCGTACATTCTTAATTTTATTACATCAACCAACGTAGGTTGCGTTAAAGGCTCGTGTTGTTCTTCATAATCAGATATTAAATCCGAAAGTAAATCTAATTCTAAAAAATTAGGATCATCGGGTAAAGTTTCGTTTCCCACTTTTTTTAATAACTCTTCCACACGCATACAAACAGCCTTGTATTCTTTTTGTGTTTCAATACTTCTCATACTTAAATGTTTAAACAATTTGTTTTATCGTAGGTTGCATGCGTTCCAATAAAACGTATATAAACTTTTTTCGATGCAAAAATTACAATGGCAACCAAGCGGTAATCATTTCCTTTAATATTAAAAACAAATCTGTTATTGCCAATATAATCTGCGGTTGCAAAGGTTTGTTTTAATTCATTCAAATTATTCCAATCGCTTCTTTTGGTTTTAAAATACCAGTCGTTTAAGGCAACATCTGCATCTGCATGCTTTTCAATAAATAGTTTTATTTTAGAGAATGTTACTATGCGCATCTTTGTGTTTTAATATCGATACAAAGTTATAAATTCTGAATAACAATATTTTGTTTTGTAAAACAAAATTTTATTTATTTTAATAGATTGATCTAAAGGAGTATTTTTGCAGTTCAAAATTCATGCAATGAACACTATTCAATATATAAAGGAAAAAGTTGCCGTTTCCGATAAATCCATACAAAGTACCTTAGAATTATTAGCACAAGATTGTACCATTCCGTTTATCGCGAGGTATAGAAAAGATGTTACGGGGAATTTAGATGAAGTTCAAATCGAACAAATTTCAAAACTTTCCAATCAGTTTGAAACATTGGTTAAAAGAAAAGAATCTGTTTTGGCATCGATAGATGAACAAGGATTATTGACCGATTTCTTGAAAGATAAAATCCAGAATTCTTTTGACTTGGTCGAAATTGAAGATTTGTATCTTCCCTTTAAAAAGAAAAGAAAAACCAAAGCCGATACAGCTCGCGAAGCCGGATTAGAACCTTTGGCTAAAATGATCATGTCGCAAAATGTCGACGATTTGGAATACACTGCCGAAAGATATTTAAACAGTAAAGTTTTTTCTTCTGAAGATGCTTTGCAAGGCGCGAGAGATATTATAGCCGAATGGATCAACGAAAATATTTTTGTTCGAAAAGCACTTCGTCGCAAGTTTCAGCGCAATGCAGAAATTTCGACTAAAGTTGTAAAAGCAAAGAAAGACGAAGATGCCGCAAAGAAATTTGAACAGTATTTTGATTGGAACGAACCTTTGTTTAAAGCACCCGCTCACCGATTATTGGCAATGTTGCGCGCCAACAACGAAGGTTTTGTGAAGCTTGAGGTTAGTATTGATAAGACCGAAGCCATTACATTTATAGAAGATACCGTAATTAAAAATAAAAATCACGAAACAGCTGCCGAAATCTCCAAAGCAGTTGCCGATTCGTACAAGCGTTTGTTAGAACCGGCGTTGTCTAACGAAGTGTTGCAGGAATATAAATTAAAAGCCGATTTACAGTCGATCGGAGTTTTTTCAGAGAATTTGTCGCAGTTGTTATTGTCGGCTCCATTGGGCGAAAAACGTGTTATGGGAATTGATCCCGGATTTAAAACTGGCTGTAAGGTTGTGTGTATCGATGAAAATGGAAATCTGTTATACAACGAAACTATTTTTCCGCATGCACCACAAAAAGATGTTGCCATGGCTACCAAAAAAGTCCGTTCTATGGCGAATTCCTATAAAATTAATGCCATTGCTATTGGTAACGGAACGGCAAGTCGCGAAACCGAATTTTTCATAAAAAAAGTCGCTTTTGATAAGCCTTTGCAGGTTTTTGTGGTAAGCGAAGCAGGTGCATCGGTTTATTCGGCGTCGAAAATTGCGCGAGACGAATTTGCAAATTATGATGTTACCGTTCGTGGTGCCGTTTCAATTGGTCGAAGATTACAAGATCCTTTGGCAGAATTGGTTAAGATCGATCCAAAATCAATTGGAGTTGGTCAGTACCAGCACGATGTGGATCAAACCTTGTTGAAAGAAGAATTAGATCAGGTGGTAATTCGCAGTGTAAATAAAATTGGCATTAACTTAAATACTGCAAGTAAATCGCTGTTGAGTTACGTTTCGGGAATCGGCGAAAAACTAGCTGAAAAAATTGTAACATATCGCGCAGAAAACGGAGCTTTTACCAATAGAAAAGAACTAAAAAGCGTACCGCGTTTGGGCGAAAAAGCGTATCAGCAGGCAGCGGCTTTTGTTAGAATTGTTAACGGCGATTTTGTGTTAGATAATTCTGCGGTGCATCCGGAAGCTTATGTTTTGGTCGAAAAAATGGCGAAAGATTTAAAAATCAGTACCAATGAATTGATCGGAAATAAATCAGCAATCGAAAAAATAGATCCTTCAAAATACATTTCAGAACAATTTGGAATTCATTATATAACCGATTTGCTGAAAGAGTTGGAAAAACCTGGATTAGATCCGCGTAAAAAAGCAAAAGTGTTGGAATTTGATGCTTCGCTAAAATCAATAAACGATGTTGAGGTAGGCAAAGTTTACAACGGCATCATTAACAATATTACCAATTTCGGCTGTTTTGTAGATATCGGTATTAAAGAAAGTGGCTTGGTTCATATATCGCAGTTAAAAGCGGGTTTTGTTTCCGATGTGAACGAAGTGGTGAAACTGCACGAACATGTTCAGGTAAAAGTGTTAGAAGTAGATCAGCAGAAAAAGCGATTGCAGTTAACCATGATTTTAGAGAATTAGCAATTACACACTAAATAGTGGAAATAATACTCAATTCGGGTACGTTTTCACGGTGTACATTGAGTAATTGGCAAAGTGATTTTTTTTTGATTAAAATGAATTATCGCTCAAAGTATTGATTTACGTGGGTTTGTGATAGATCTGCTGAAAATAATATGCACTTTCCGTTTTTTGGTCTTTCATTTGCTTTATATAATATGAAAAAGAAAATTACAAAAAAGAAATTGTTATGAAAAAGACCAATCATTTAAATTTTAAGTGAGCGGAATTAAAAAAAAGTAGTGTTTTTATTATGTTTTATAAGGGATGCCCGCTTGATACTTTTCAAGCGGGCATTTAATTTTAGATTGTTTCTAAAGCAGAATTATTGGAAATAAAAAAGATGCTAAATGCATCTTTTAAGTTTTATTCAGATTTAGAATCTGTATTGTTTTTATTCGGATTTGAAGTTGCTCCACTGTTATCTTTCGTAGCATCTTTAAATTCTTTAATACCAGAACCTAATCCTTTCATTAATTCCGGAATTTTTTTTCCTCCAAACAATAATAGTACAACAACTACTATTAAAATTATCTCGGTAGCACCAAATCTTCCCATTTTATTATTTTATTTATTTTTTAGATTGATCTTTGTCGTCTTCTTCTTTCGTAGCATCTTTAAACTCTTTAATGCCAGAACCAAATCCGCGCATTAATTCAGGAATCTTCTTGCCACCAAACATCAACAAAATAATGGCAACAATTAAAACTATCTGCCACGGACCAATCATTCCTAAAAATACTACTATAGAATTCATTATATTTAATTATAAATAATGTAAAGCAAAGATATAACATTTTAAAGCTATCTTATTTTTTTATTTTGTAATTTTTAACAGTAGAAAGTGTTAATATTAAAATAATTAAACTTTTTGGTGCTTTGTTATTTTATTAAAATTAGATGTTCGATTTTTGTATAATTAAATCTCAAGTATGTCTTTAAAGTCGTTTTTTGCAAAAATATTCGCCAATGTTGTTGTAATGCAGCAACAAAAATGGATGATTAAACCCGTAGCAACGCAGCAAAATTTGTTTTATTCGTTAATTCAACAGGCAAAACAAACGCAGTTTGGTAAAGATCATTTGTTTTTGGCAATAAAATCGCATGCTGATTTTGTAAAATACGTTCCCGTGCGCGATTACGAGGCTTTAAAACCGTATGTTGATAAAGTAGTTGCCGGCGAAAAAGATATTCTATGGAAAGGCAAACCGTTGTATTTTGCAAAAACGTCGGGCACTACATCTGGTGCAAAATATATTCCTATTACAAAAGAATCCATGCCTTATCATGTGCAAGGTGCGCGAAATGCCATTTTGTTTTACATTCAGGAAACGGGCAATGCCGATTTTGTCGATGGAAAAATGATCTTTTTACAGGGAAGTCCTGAAATGACGGAGAAAAACGGAGTAAAAGTCGGCAGGTTATCGGGAATCGCTGCACATTATGTTCCTAAATATCTTCAAAAAAACCGTTTGCCAAGTTGGGAAACGAATTGTATCGATGATTGGGAAACAAAAGTTGATGCCATTGTGCAGGAAACTAAAGATCAAAATATGTCGGTTATTTCTGGAATTCCTTCGTGGGTTCAGATGTATTTTGATCGATTAATTCGGGTTTCTGGACAAAAAGTTGGTGATCTGTTTAAAAACTTCAATCTGTTTATTTATGGCGGAGTGAATTACGAACCTTACCGCAAAAAGTTTGAGCAGCTAATTGGCAGAAAGGTTGATAGTATCGAACTGTATCCGGCATCCGAAGGATTTTTCGCCTATCAGGATTCTCAAAAAGCAAAAGGAATGCTACTGCTTTTAAACGCCGGAATTTTTTACGAGTTTATTAAAGCCGATGAATTTTATACCGAAAATCCAAAACGTTACACAATAGGCGAGGTAGCATTAAACGTTAATTATGTAATAATCATTAGCACCAATGCAGGTTTGTGGGCGTATAATATTGGCGATACCGTTATGTTTACGTCGCTAAAACCGTATAGAATTGTTGTAACCGGGCGTATTAAACATTACATTTCGGCTTTTGGCGAACACGTTATTGGTAAAGAAGTTGAGGAAGCAATGCAACAGGCTTTGACTGAGAGTGATGCTATGGTCACTGAATTTACGGTTGCGCCACAAATTAATCCCGAAAACGGATTGCCTTATCACGAATGGTTGCTAGAATTTGAAAAAGAACCGACCAATTTGGAAGATTTCGCACTGAAGATCGATGCTGCGTTAAGAAATCAAAATGTTTATTATGATGATTTAATTGTTGGCAATGTTTTGCGTACTTTAGTAATTACCAAAGTTCCGGTTGGTGGTTTTAACGAATACATGAAATCGCAAGGAAAATTGGGCGGGCAAAATAAATTGCCTCGTTTGGCGAACGACCGTAAAATTGCCGATTTCATTCACAAACTACAATAGCGTATGAAAAAGTTGCTGTTTCTTTTATTAATAACTCCAATAGGTGTTTTTGCACAGATTAGCGGAAAGGTGGTAAATATCGAAAACAAACCTTTACCGCTCACAAATATTTGGGTTTTAGATGGAAGCGACGGCACCACAACCGATTCGTTAGGCATGTTCTACATACCGTCGGCATTGGCTACCGATACTTTGGTTTTCAACGCATCGGGACATAAAATTTTTAGAGAAGAAGCTTCAAAAACTACAAATGTTACATTAGAATCTTACGAAATTCCGCAGCCCGCGTTGTTGGTTCTGCCCGAAAAATCGTTTCATCATACCATTGGCAATGCGCATTTCGAAAACATGTATTTTGCTCCAGGAAATGTTCCGTATATGTATGGAAAGTTTTTTGAGAACGATGCCGAAATAAAATCGGTTCAATACATTGATAAAGTAATTGTGTACACCAAAAGCGCCGTTGCCGCAGCTACCATTAAAATTCGGTTTTTACGAATGAACGAATACGGTTGCCCAAGCGATGATTTACTGATTGATCCTATAATTACGACAGTAAAACGCGGAACCAAGAAAAATTTAATCAACGTTTTAAAGTACAATATTAAAATTCCTAAAAACGGAATTTTCGTTGCGGTAGAATGGTTAATGACCGAAAACAATCAGTTTCGTCCGGCGAATTTTGTAAAAGGAGATCAGTTGTTCGAAGATTTTCGTTATCAGCCCGATGTTATGAACAATAAGGTAGAAAAAACATCATCGTTTAGATATATGTATGGCGAATGGTTTCCAAACGACCAGTTCCAACCAAGAAATCCAAACGCACCAAGAGAAATAGTAGATCCGGCAATCGGATTGATTTTATCAAATTAGAATATGATTGTAATGAATATTGTAAAAGTAATGTCAAAGCAAGTTTATATTTAAAAAAATGAAAATAAAACACGGTTTTAGAATTTCCATTTTATTAATTTTTTTTAGTTGTAATCAAAATAATGATTTAAGAAATAACATTTTAACAAATAAAGATGAGTTTTGGGTAGTTGATGATTTTTCTGAAATTGGACATTACTATGGATATAAATTCAATAACAATAAGTATGCATATTATATCATTTTAGAAAAAGATAGTGTTTTTAGACGATTTGAATCAAATGCCGAAGGTCTTTATGAAATAAAGAATGATAGTATTATAAATTATTATTTTGAAGGGAAGGTAATTTTTTTAGATAAAGAGATATTAAAAATTAAATTAAAAAATGGCAAAATAAAAACTTATAAAAAAATGGAATTTGTGGAATATACTCAAGAGTTTTAATAAAATAGGAATGAATTAATTCAATCAAATTATAATTTACAACATAGTTACATAGAAAAAATCAATTTAAAGCTTAAAAACTATGTGTCAAATGTGGTAATACTTGAAAATTTAAGTAAAAAATGACAGAAATAAAATATATAACAAGAACACGGGCACAAGAATCATCGGCAGCAGTAGAGCGCTTATACATTACCATGCGCCATTTGTTTAACCGTGGTTTTTATAAACCAATGGGTGTTTCGGGCGAAACCTTGCGAGAGGCTTTATTACTTTTGCGACCAGAAATTTACGGATCGATCGCCGATGAAAAAGTAGAATTAAGCGGTTTGCTTTATGTAATTGAACGCTTACCAATAGGTATTGAAGAATGCCGATACATCAACCTAACATCAGACGAAGGTTATTCGCAATCGCACTTTAAACCGATTGTTCCGCCAAAACGCCGACGTAATTGTTACCGTATCGATTACGAACAAATGAATATCGAAATCACGCGCGGAAGATCAGATATTTATGATGTTTTAACGCATTTGACCTTTATGTTTGTGGAATCGCACAAAATAAAAGACCGCATTTTAATTGACGATGACGACAATGTTTCGCGCGATTGGTTAAAGCTGGAACATGCCGTTTTAACACAAGAACCTTTATCGCTGACAGAACGTGAAATTGCAATATCGCACACCACCATTATTTTAGGTAGAAGCTTCGCCGAAATTAACGATATTTACAGCGCATTTGCCACCGAAGAAAACCCAGATCGTTTTTTACACGTAATTTATTGGCTTGGAAAAATTGCTTTGGAAGAAGTTTTGGAAAACAACAAAAGAACCATTACTTTTAGTCCGATTTTGCGCGAGCGTTTAGGGCATCATATTTATGGCGAAATTTGGGCAACCAAAATAAAAACCGAATTGCAGCGTTTACAGTTATTAAACCGTCCGTTGAACATTATCAGTGCGAACATGCACAGTGTAATGAATTCCATTTTTGCTGTGGATGTTTTAAAATCGAAATTAAGAGGGAAAGATAAAACCGAGATTTTTGAAGAATTAAGTAAAACCGGAAACAGCGATTTGCGTGCTTTGGTTGCCGAACGTGCTACGAATGAAGGAATGCTTTTTTTGCCGGATACATCGGGAACAAACATAGACGTGCAGATTTTTGATACTGCTAAAATAAAGTTCGAAAACACCGCGTTTAGTAAATACGCAGTTCCAGAAAACACAGCAGATAAACCGGTACTTATTGTAATGGATTATGCTTTTGGCGAACAAGCTTATGAAACGATCGATGAATTGTTGAAACCTTTTAATAGAGATTTTCATTTGAATGTAGAATCAGTTTCTATCATGGGTAAAGCTGGAATTTTGGTCGGCGAAAAAGGCGATATCATGATTCCAACGGCGCATATTAATGAAGGAACAGGCGATAATTATCCGTTTGAAAACGAATTAAACGTAGAAATGTTCGAAGGAAACGATATTCCTGTTTTTGGCGGATCTATGATTACCGTTTTGGGAACATCGTTACAAAACAAAGATTTATTAAAGTTCTTTCACGATTCAACCTGGCGCGTAATTGGGTTAGAAATGGAAGGCGCACATTATCAAAAAGCCATACAGTCGGCTTCAAAAATACGCAAAAGCATCAACCCAGACATAAAAGTAAGGTATGCCTATTACGCATCAGATAATCCACTGGAAACAGGAAGTACACTGGCTTCGGGCGGTTTAGGAGCATCGGGCGTAAAACCAACATACCTAATAACCATAAAAATACTAGAACAAATTTTTAACTGTTAATATGCAAGAAAAACTATCAAATCATAATTCAGATCTGCCTAACGAAGTAGATGTTAAGTTTATGGCTCAACGTGCAAACGGTTTTTACAATAATTTTATTTTAAGCATTTATCGTTTATTGCGCTTTATTGTTCGCAGATGGTATGTTTTTTTAGGGCTTTTAATTGTTGGAATTGCTTTGGGAATGTATGTTGATTCAACAAAATCGAGCCGATTAAGACATGAGCTGATTGTGGTGCCGAATTTTGGAAGTATCGATTATTTAAATCAGAAAATTAAAGATTATGACCGTTTAGATCTTAACAAAAAACTGATTTCGCTTAATGCAGGTAACGAAGTTTACAAGCTTAAAATAGAACCAATTTACGATGCGTATAATTATATTTTAACCGATCCTGTTCATTTTGAAGCTTTTAAGGTTTTAAGTGATCGCGGTATTGATATTGAAAAATATTCTAAAAGTAAGCTGGCTTCTAAAAATTATAAATTTCACCTTTTAACGGTTTATACCGAAGGTTTAGGTAAGACCGATTTAAGTATTGAGAAAATTCTTGAAGAGCTAAACAGTGATCCTTACTTTAACAAGCGTAAAGAAATAGAAAAGGCAAATACGCTTGCAAAGCGTGCAGAAATAGTAAAATCTATCGAACACATCAACGGTTTGTTTCAGCGTTTAGGTAGCGAAAATAAAGTAAATGATATTACAATGAACGCTTATCCGGAATTGGCAGATCTTTTAACAGCGAAAGAAGGTTTAATGAAACAGTTAAACGCTGTTGATGTTCAGTTAATAGAGCAGGAAAAAGTGGTGTACGTTGCAACCAAATTTATGAACATTGCGGTAAGTCCGTTTTTACCTTACTATATTACATTACCATTATTTTTCATGTTTTTGTATATCGTAATTGCTTACTTAAATTCTAAAATAAAGAGTTTAAAAAATTAGACTTTTTGGACAATCAAACCTCAATAAAAAACATTATAATACATGGTGCCGGACAAGTTGTTAATTTGCTGGCGCCTTTTTTAGTTGCGCTTTATGTAATTCCGGTTTGTGGTGTTGATAAATGGGGAATTGTCGGTGTAGTAACAACGGTTTATATTTTGTTTGGTCTTGTTATTGAATTTGGTGCGAATCTAATCGGGGTAAAAGAAATTAGTGCTTACAGATCTAAACTAGCTTACCTAAAAAACTACATAGGTTTAAATTACAAATACCGATTGATTTGCTGTGTTGCGTTAACAATTTTGCTTGTAATTAGCTTTAGTGTTTTAAATGTAGATGAAACGTATTATTGGGGATTAACATGGATTGTTGCTTGGTATTACAATCCAATCTGGATTTATCAGGCACAAGAATCATTTAAAAAGATCAACCACATCATATTTTGGTCGAAACTAATTTATGTGATTGGTATTTATCTTTTGGTACAAAAACCCGAAGATTACGTGTATGTTGTAGGCATTTTAGGAGTATCAAACAGTATCATTTACGGTTGGTTTTACTACAAAATATCAAAAAACACTAAATTATCGGAAAAAAGAGTATGGGTGTTTATCCAACAGAATAAATCAATAGTTTTGTCTAATTTTTCCATTAGCCTTTACACGCAAGCACCAGTATTTATTATCAACACAGTGTTAGGAAATACGTATGCCGGAATTTTTAAGATAATCGATTTGTTTTTAGTTGCTTTTAGAAGTTATCTAGGTGTTTTTTTCAATGTTACCTATCCAAGCTACTGCAATTTAATTGTAACAAATTTTAAAGCAGCAAAAGCGTATGTTTTTAAAATGACGTTTTTTAACGTGATATTTTTATCAATAATAGCGGTAGTAATTGTATTTATAATACCTTATTTGGCTACCTTTTTTGATTTGAATAATGAAGTTAATGAAGGATTGAAATTAAGCAGTTTCTTACTATTTTTACCTGTAATAGTTGCATTGAACATTCCGTTTTATCAAACATTATTATTTAAAAATCATCATAGAAAAATTTTACTAATTTTAAGTGCTGCATTATTAATTACGTTAGCTTTAGGTTTTGTTTTAACTTACAATTACGGTTTATACGGTATTATTGCTACTTTGTATATTACAGAAATTTTTGTAACCGGAAGTATGTGGATAACGGGTAAAAAAGAATTATCGGCATGAAGAATATTACCTACATAATTCTTTTAAACCACAATGGAAGTAGCGATACCTGTGATTGTATTCTTTCGTTACAGAAAATGACTGCGACTGATTTTAAGATTATCGTTGTAGATAATTCTTCGGATATTAAAGAATTTGATGCTATTTGCAAGTTTGTTAAGAATCAGCAAATACCATTTGTAAGCTTTCTTCAAAATGAAGATAAAGAAATCAATAACGAACAAATTATCTTAATAAAAGCCAAGGAAAACAAAGGGTTTGCGCACGGAAATAATATTGCGTTGCAATTTGGTATGATGCAAAATAATGCAGCCTATTTCTGGATTTTAAACAATGATACCGCTGTTGATCCTGAAGCGTTAAACGAATTAAAAGCATATCACAGCCAACATCCTAAAACCATTTTAGGTAGCAAATTATTGTATTTTTATAATAAAGAAATAATTCAGGCTGTAGGCGGATCTTTTAACCAAACATTCTACATTTCTGAACATGTTGGTGAAGGGAAAAATAAAAATGTTTTAAAGAAAGATTTACCAAGTATAGATTATCCGCACGGTGCTTCTATGTTTGTATCAAGATTATTTGTAGAAGAAATAGGTTTGTTGAATGAAGATTTTTTTCTTTATTATGAAGAGTTAGATTGGGTTTATCGGGCAAAAAGCAAAGGATATAAACCAGATTGGTGCGAAAAAAGTATCGTTTATCATAAAGAAGGAGCTACCATAGGATCATCTTACAAAAAAAAGAAAAGCATTTTTTCTGAAACCCAGCTTTTTATCAGCAGAAAAAAATTCATTAAAAAAAACTATTCGTTAAGTTTTAAATTTTATTTTTCAAGCTTATTATTAATACTAAACAGATTGCGCAAAGGAAAGTTTGCATTGGCTAACCAACTGATTAAAATTACATTTAATGACGTTAAATAAACAGGTAATTATATATTTAATAGTAATTTTTGCTGCTATTTATCAAGATTTTCCGTTGCATAATGTGGTGGGTGAAATTGGTAGGTCGCCTGTTGTGTTATTGGCGCCTTTTATGCTTGTTTATATTTTATCTAACCAAACAATAAAATTCAGTAATTACGCGGTACACTATTTAAAATACCTGCTTTACACTTTTTTAATATCGGCTGTTTTTCTCGCAATATCCTACATTCATAATGAAACACTCGTAGTTTTAGATGAAAATATCATTATTAAAACACTCAAAATGAGTGTTTATCCAATAGTTATTTTTATTCTGTATCAGTTTTTTTATTCGTATTTAAGCAATAATTTCAATAAAATTAAAAATCTTTTTTCGGCAGTTTATTTAACCCAGTTGTTTATAACCTTGTTTATAACGGTAGAGATATATTTTTTAAAAACGAATGAAATTTTCTTGCCTTTTTTACACACATTAGCAAAAAAATATTGGCGTGTTCGACTGTTAACACCCGAAGAAAGCTGGACAGGAACCATATTGATTATTTTTATTTTCCTACCTGTTTTCCTGATACATTACTTAAAAATTAAAGGCTTTTGGAAATGGATGGTTTACCTGCAAAGCATCTATCTGTTTTTAGCTTACTCATTGGTAAGTGAATCAAAAGGGTTTTTGTTGTTGGTATTGTTATCAATTTTACCTTTAACACTAGCGTATTTAAAGAAAAACAAGTATTTACGAAACGCATTTGTTGTAGCTATTGCATTGCTTTTAGTAGTTGGTGGTTATTTAGGTTTTGTTTTGCGTGAAATAATTGCAGAACAAATAACAACCAGCGGAACTTTCGGAACACGATTTTCATCAGTAATAACTTCTGTTTCGGTTTTTGTTTTATGTCCGTTAGGCGTGGGTTGGAGCGGTTTTGTAACGTATTATCCGCAGGTTTTAGAATATATTTTAGAATCAAGTATCGTAGATCAGTTCAATTTGCAGGAAATTCGCGGATATCTGTCAACAACCCAAGCGTTATCAACCAAAAGTGCGTTTTTTGATGAATTGATGTTCGGCGGAATTTTCTTCATTATTTTCTTTTATCAATTCTATATCAAAAGATATTTAACGTTGAGCAAAATACAGGATTTAGATTTTTATTTTTTACGAATTCCGTTAGCGTTTGCAGTTATGGCAGGAATTGTTTATATTACCTATCACGTAAAATATGATGTGTGGATTTTCCTGGCAATTGCCGATGTTTTTGAAAAGAAATATAATTTAAAGAAGAATGAAGATAGCAGTTGTTAGCGGATTTATTCCTTCGCCTCCCATTTTTGGCGGAGCTATCGATGTTTGGGAACGAATAAAAGGGCTCACTTCTTTGGGTCACGAAGTTGATTTAGTGGTAACTGAAAAAGTGAATCCAACACAAAAACAGATTGAAGAGATTGCATTACACACACGTCATTTTTTCTTTACACGCCGTAAAAATCAGTTGCAACAACTTTTTAGTAATTTACCTTTACAGTTTTTAAGTCGGAAAGGTTTGGCATCGATCGATATCAATCAAACCTATGATTTGGTTATTTTAGAAAGCGAATTTTGCTGGGGAATCACTCTTAACAAATCCATCAGCTATAAAAATATTGTGGTTCGCGTGCATAATATAGAAAGTCATTATTTTAAAATGTTAGGCAAAAGTTCCAACAGTTTAAGACAGAAGATTTATTATAAACTGGAAACATCAAAAATTAAACACTTGTCTGCCTTGGTTTTTGATAAAGCCGATAAATTATGGTTTATTTCAAAAGACGATTTATCTGCTGTAAACCTTTTAAATAAAAGTGTTTTTATGCCTTTTCCTATCAACGATGAAATTGTTGTTCCGACGGAAAAAGAAGGAAATAATGTTGTTTTTATGGGATCGCTTTTTATGCAGAACAACACTTTCGGTTTAGACTGGTATTTAAAAAATATTCATCCTTTATTGATAACCGAAATTCCTGATTATCATTTCTACATTGTCGGATCTTTAAAAGGAGAAGATAACGAAATTCAGGAAAAATACAATCATTTGTCACACGTAACTTTTGTTGTAAATGCACCGTGTTTAAAGCAGTATTATCAAAAAGCAAAGGTGTTTGTAAACCCTATGTTTCATGGTAGCGGTGTTAAGGTAAAATCGGTAAACGCTTTGATTAACGGAGTTCCACTGGTAAGTACAACCGTTGGTGCCGAAGGTATCGGTTTAACGCAGGATATGTATTTTCATGCCGATGCTATTTTTGAATTTAAAAATCAAATTTTATCGGTCATCAATAATCAGCAAAATGCCATTGAAAAAACCTTAAAAGCACAAGAGTATCTTAAAAGAAATAATTACCTTGATGTTTTAAAAACCGAATTGAATGCGTTTAGCTAAAGTTTTTTATTTTAGTACCTGTGCGTTAGGTCTTTTTCCGATTTTAAAACTGAACCATTTCTCTATTTTAATGATGATTTGGTTTGTTTTAGCATTGATAAATGCGTTTAAAAATAAAACATTTCCGCTTTTAAAAACACATAAGTTAACCTTTTTATTATTGGCATTTTTGTGCCTAATGTATGTGTTTTACCTTCCGTTTGTAGAGAATTTTAAAGAATTAGGTAAATCAATCACCAAAAGTCTGCCTTTTTTAATTTTTCCTTTAGGATTTATTCTGAACAAAGACATTGTTACCAAAAAACTGTTGCAAACTTTTGGATCAGTTTATATAATATCGGTTTTTGTATTGAATTGTTTAGGTTGGATTAAAGTGTTTAATTTTGGTTGGAACAACGCTTGGAAACAAAACGATTTTTATCATCCTATTTTCCGGAATTTATTTGCAGAAGCAACTTCGTTACACTTACCTTATTTGGGATTACTGACAATTTTCGCCAGTTTATGGTTAACGTTTAAAATGTTTTTCAACAGAAAAATAAACCTGTTAAGTGTTTCTACAATCATATTTTTATTGTTTTCGGCTTACATTTATTCAGCACGAATGGCATTGGCTTGTTATTTAATCGGGTTGTTGTTTATCGTTTTTAAATCGATCAAAAAACAAACTGTAAAATGGAGCCTTTTAATTGCTTTACCATTGTTTGCCTTGGCTTTTTTCTGGTTTTCGCCGATGAAGGAACGATATATAAAAGTGGTTGAAAAAGATCTGGTTTTGCCCAATAAAGATCAAGAACCGCACGAAGTTAATTACCGTTACGGAATTTGGCATTGCGCTACAGATCTGATATCAGATCATTTCGTGTTGGGAGTTGGTGCAGATAAAGTTCAAGAAAAATTAAATAATTGCTACAACGGATTTACCTATAAATCCTACGAAGATTTCAATAAAGTTACATACAATACTCATAATCAGTATTTTGATCAGATATTGAAATTCGGAATTTTCGGATTGATTTTATTTGTACTAGCATTATTTTATTTCTATCCTAATTCGTCGGTTTTATATCAAACGTTTATAATTGTTGTTTCCATCAGTTTTTTAACAGAAAATCTTTTAGACCGCCAAATAGGTGTGGTGTTCATATCGTTGTTAAATACTATTTTTGTAATTCTTAAATTAAACAAGGTTGAAAAAAGCTTTAGTAGTTGATTGGTTGGATAAATACGGCGGTGCAGAACGTGTGTTGACTTCTTTGCAGAACGTTTTTCAGTTTAATGAAACGCACGCTTTGGTAAACATCATGAAGGAAAACGATTTTAAAAAGATTTTCCCTGAAAACTACCACGTTAAAACTACTTTTTTACAGAAAGTGGACAACTATTTCAGACTATTTTTCTTTACATTTCACTATTTTACATCAAAAATTAAAATCGATAAAGACGTTGATTTGATTATTTCTTCGTCACATGCAATAGCAAAAGGAGTAAAAAAATCATCGTCTAATCAGTTGCATATCAGTTATTTTCAGGCTCGAAATTTTAAATATATTTGGGATGAGGTTGATTTGTATTTTGGTAAAGCCGTTTTTTTACTAAAACCACTTATTAATTTGCTTCGAAAGATTGATGTACGTCAGGCACAACGTCCAGATTATATCATAAGCAATTCAAAATTTGTTCAAAATTGGGTAAAGAAAACGTATAACCGAGATTCGGTTGTAATTTATCCGCCGGTAAGCTTGGAACATTTCACTTTTTGCGATACTAAAGAAGATTATTACGTAGCCATTGGTAGAATTGTGCCTTACAAACGTTTTGATCTGGTGGTTGAAACCTTTAATCAATTGAACAAAAAACTAATTGTTATTGGTGATGGCGATCAATTGTCAAAATTAAAAAGCATTGCAAAACCCAATATTCAGTTTACAGGCTATTTAGATTCTGCCGAAGTAAACAAAATACTTTCAAAAGCAAAAGCCTTTATTCATATAGGTTTAGAAGATTTCGGTATTGCACCTATTGAAGCACAAGCTTGCGGAACACCCGTAATTGCTTACAAAGCTGGAGGCGTTTTAGAGACCGTTATCAACGGCAAAACTGGAATTTTGTTTAACGAGCAAACAACAGCATCTTTAATAGCGGCTATTCATGAATTTGAGCATAAAACATTTGATTTATCTGAAATTCGAAACCATGCTTTTACTTTTTCTAAAGAACGTTTTGAAACGGAAATGAAAACCTATGTTTCAAGTTTTTTGCCTATTTAGATTTATTATGAAAAACTAATTTTAGATGTTTTTTATAATTATTTTAAACCGTACTTTTGCTTAACAAAATTTTCACAAATGAAAAGGGTATTAATTACAGGCGCTGCAGGTTTTTTGGGTTCGCATTTATGCGATCGCTTTATAAACGAAGGTTTTTATGTTATTGGAATAGATAATTTAATTACCGGCGATTTAAAAAATATTGCACATTTGTTTAAAAACGAAAATTTTGAGTTTTATCACCACGATGTAACCAAGTTTGTTCACGTACCCGGAAATTTAGATTACATTCTGCATTTTGCATCGCCGGCAAGTCCGATCGATTATTTAAAAATTCCCATACAGACCTTAAAAGTAGGATCGTTAGGCACGCACAATCTTTTAGGATTGGCAAAAGCCAAAAATGCCCGAATTTTAATTGCTTCAACTTCCGAAGTTTATGGCGATCCGTTAATTCATCCGCAAACCGAAGATTATTACGGAAACGTAAACACAATTGGACCTCGCGGAGTTTACGATGAAGCCAAGCGTTTTCAGGAATCGTTAACCATGGCGTATCATAATTTTCATGGTTTGGAAACGCGTATCGTTCGTATTTTCAACACTTACGGACCAAGAATGCGCTTGAACGATGGTCGCGTAATTCCAGCATTTATGGGTCAGGCGTTACGAGGCGAAGATTTAACAATTTTTGGAGATGGAAACCAAACACGTTCGTTTTGTTATGTTGATGATCAGATCGAAGGAATTTTTAGGTTGTTGATTAGCGATTATCATTTGCCTGTGAATATTGGAAATCCGGATGAAATCACGATTAACGATTTTGCAAAAGAAATTATTCAGCTAACCGGAACCGATCAAAAAATAGTTTACAAACCCTTACCAGAAAATGATCCGTTACAACGTCAACCCGATACTTCGTTAGCAAAAAAAATCTTAAATTGGGAAGCAAAAACCGATCGTAAAACCGGTTTGCAGAAAACGTTCGATTATTTTAAAACCTTATCGGCAGAAGAATTACAAAAAGAAGAACACAAAGATTTTTCTAAATACATTTATTAGTGCAGCGCAAAATAGGTAGATATTCCAAGTATTTAAGACCCATTACCATAACTTTTGACTTAATAGTTCTGGTAATTTTTGGTATTTGGTTGTTGCCGGACAGTTTTCAGGCAACTTATTTTTATCTGTATCTTGCCTTTTCGTGGATTGTAATATCAATAACCACCAAGTTTTATCAGGTTTATCGTTTTACAAAACTCATTCAGATTGCCCAAAAAACAATCAAACAGTATTTTTTATTCGCCTTAAATATTTTTGCTTTAAACGGCTTATTTTCGCTAACAAAAGAGTACAATGTGGTTGGGTTTTATCTGTTAGCTACTGCAATTGTTATAGTTTTAGCAAAATACCTTATTTTTTGGTTGCTTAAATTGTTCAGAAAATATTACAAAGGAAATATACGTAGAATAGTTATCGTTGGTCACGATGATTTAACTGCTAATTTTATAAATTTTGTAACCGGCAACGATGATTACGGATACAAATTATTCGGCAGTTTTTCTTTGATGGATACTTCTCCTGAAGAAGTCATTACGTTTTGTATTGAAAATGATATCGATGAAATTTATTTAAGTTTAGAAAAAACCACAACAAATCAAGTTTCGTTTTTTATTGATTATGTAGACAATAATCTGAAACTTTTAAAGTTTCTGCCTTCACGAAAAGACTTGCTTTCTGCCAATTTAAAAGTCGATTATTATGGCGTGATTCCTGTAATGGCATCGAGAACAACGCCTTTAAATGATCCGTTGAATTACTTTATAAAAAGACTTTTCGATATCGTTTTTTCTACATTGGTCATCATTTTAATCATGTCGTGGTTAACACCGTTAATCGCTATTTTAATCAGATTAGAATCTAAAGGTCCTATTTTCTTCAAACAAAAAAGAAACGGATTAGATTACGAAGAGTTTAACTGTTACAAATTCCGGTCAATGTTTGTTAACGAAAAAGCAGATATAGATGAAGCCGTAAAGAACGATCCCCGAATAACAAAGGTGGGAGCTTTTATCCGTAGAACAAGTATCGACGAAATGCCGCAGTTTTTTAATGTTTTTGTTGGAAGCATGTCCGTTGTAGGACCACGTCCGCACATGTTAAATTTTACTGAAAAATATGCCGTAAAAGTCAATAAATTCAAGGCGCGACACTTTATTAAACCTGGAATCACCGGAATGGCGCAAACACACGGTTATCGTGGGGAAATTGAAAACGACACTGATATCATCAACCGAATTAAATACGATATTTTTTACATGGAAAGCTGGTCATTACTGCTCGATATGAAGATTATTTACCTTACCGTAAAAAATGCAATCAAGGGCGAGAAAAAGGCGTATTAATCCGTTTTAAATATTAATTTTGCAATAAATTACAACACACACAATATGAATATTTTACTATTAGGATCGGGCGGAAGAGAGCATGCATTAGCGTGGAAAATTACTCAAAGTACCAAATGCAGTCAGTTATTTGTAGCACCCGGTAACGCAGGTATTGCGCAAATTGCAACCAATGTTGCTGTAAACCCAATGGATTTTAATGCTGTTAAACAGTTTGTTTTAGATAACGCTGTAGAAATGGTAGTTGTTGGTCCGGAAGACCCATTAGTAAAAGGTATTTACGATTTTTTTAAGAACGATACCGCTTTAAACGGCATTCCTGTGATCGGTCCATCGCAACACGGCGCACAGTTAGAAGGAAGCAAAGAATTTGCCAAACAATTTTTGGTAAAAAACAACATTCCTACGGCTCGTTACGAAGCTTTTACGAAGGATACAGTTGAGGCTGGACATGAATTTTTAAAGACGTTAAACCCACCTTACGTTTTAAAAGCCGATGGTTTAGCAGCAGGTAAAGGAGTTTTAATATTGAATGATTTAGCCGAAGCACAGCAGGAGTTAAGCAATATGTTGGTGGATGCAAAATTTGGGGACGCATCATCTAAAGTGGTTATTGAAGAGTTTTTAGACGGAATTGAACTTTCTTGCTTTGTTTTGACTGACGGAAAGTCGTACAAAATTTTACCAACAGCTAAAGATTACAAACGAATTGGCGAAGGCGATACAGGTTTGAATACTGGTGGAATGGGCGCTGTTTCTCCGGTTCCGTTTGCTGATGCAGAATTTATGCAGAAAGTTGAAGAACGCGTTGTAATACCAACAATCAACGGCCTAAAAAACGATGCTATTGAATACAAAGGCTTTGTTTTTATTGGTTTGATAAAAGTTGGAAACGATCCGTTTGTGATTGAATACAACGTTCGTATGGGCGATCCGGAAACCGAAGTGGTTATCCCAAGAATAAAATCAGATTTGGTTGAATTGTTCCAAGCAGTTGCAAACCAATCATTGGCAGATGCTGTTTTAGAAACCGACGAACGAACGGCAACAACAGTAATGATTGTTTCGGGTGGATATCCTGAAGATTACGAAAAAGGCAAGCCAATTACTGGTTTGGATCAGGTTGAAGACTCAATTGTTTTTCATGCAGGAACTGCCGAAAAAGATGGAAATATCGTTACCAACGGTGGACGTGTAATTGCAGTAACATCATACGGAGAAAACTTTAAAGACGCTTTAAGACAGTCATACAAAAACGTTGAAAAAATAAACTTCGACAAAAAATATTACAGAACCGATTTAGGTTTTGATTTGTAAAACAGAAACAGACCTCACAGGTTTTTAAAACCTGTGAGGTCTTAAAAAATAAGGTAGTTTATCTTAAAAAATTATAAAACCCCGACAGAGTTTGAAACTGTGTCGGGGTTATTATTTAAAGAAATATCTTTAAAAATCATTTAACACCTAAAAAATCATCAATTGCAGATAAATAATCCATAGAGTGTATCATTCGTATAACTTTAATTTCTTTTCCGGGAGAAGTTAATATTGTTGTGTATAAAAGGGTATCTGTATCAATCTTTATCGGACAGTTTTTGCAATATTTAATTTCGATAAATCTTTCAGTAACAACTTCAAACTTCAGATCTTTGTATTTAGATTGCAAACGTAAACTATCGATAGTTTGTTGAATACCAAACCCAAAATCAGAATCAACTTCATAAATACCCACTTCATCTTTTAATGATTCAAATTTTTCTGCACTTGGTCTTATAAATAGTATTTGGTTTCCTTCAATAACAGATAAATCGGTTTTGACAGAATTACTAAAAATTTTTTGAAAATCGATTTTCCATTTTTTATCAATGGAATTCCATATCAAGTAAGGAGCGTTAAACCCTTTTAAAAAAGCAATTTCATAATTGCCTTTAGAATCTATAGCGTAGTTGGGTTTTGTACCAACTTCATTAATCTGAAAACCTAATTTTTTAAGGGTTTCCCAATCATTTTCAACAGGTAATTTATTATAATCTAATTTATATTTTTCGATATTCTTAATTAAAGTATTACCAAATGCTATATCGGCTTTTCTGGTAATTTCAAGAGGAAGATTTCTATAAATGAAGAATCCAATTAGAACTAAAATTATAATTGCTAAAAAATAAAGTGTCTGTTTTTTAGGCATTTTCTAATAAAGATAGCAAAATATAAAAATGTGAATCAATAAAAAAAGCAGGATTTCAAAATCCTGCTTCTTGTTTTTATAATTTATTGACGATTAAACATCATCAAAATCAATATAAATTTCATCTGATGTTACGTAAGCCTGACAAGCCAAAAGCAAACCTTCTTCAATCTCATCGTCCATTAAAATATGGTTGGTTTTCATTTCTGCCGATCCTTTTATTGTACGGCACATACATGAGCTGCAAATACCGCCTTGGCATGAATACGGCGCATCGATACCATGTTTTAATGCAGCATTTAAAATATTTTCGGTACGCGGCATGCTGAAAGATGTTTCAACATCGTCAACCATAACAGTCACTTTTACCATACCTTCGCCCGTAACCGGAATTTCGCCGTTGGTTGAACTTGTGGTAAATAATTCGTAATGAATTTGATCTTCGTTAGCTCCGTTTTCAATTAAAACATCGGTAACCTTTTTAATCATATCTTCCGGACCACACAAGAAATACTCATCACCACGTTTTTCGCTGTGTTTGTTTTTAAGTACAAAATTTATGGTAGATCGTTCAATTCTTCCAAATAAAGCACCTTCAGGATGTGTTTTTGTAAAGGTATAATGTGCAAAAAATCGACCTAAATATTTGTTTTTCAATGCATCGATCTCATTAAAGTAAATGGTGTCTTCTACCGTTTTATTTCCGTAAATCAATATAAAAGTCGTATCGTCGGCACTTTCTAATGCGTCAATTGCTAATGAAATAATTGGTGTAATACCGCTTCCGGCAGCAACACCAACAATAACTTTTGCTTCTTTGTTCTCTAAAATAAATTTACCTTCGGGTGGCGCTACTTCTAAAACATCGCCCACTTGTAAGTTTTGTGTAACGTAATTAGAGAATAATCCGCTTTCTACCGCTTTCACAACAACACGTAATTCTTCGCTTTTTGGCGATGAGCTTATAGAGTATGATCTTCTTACTTCTTCGCCGTTTATTATTGCTTTGATGTTTATATATTGACCTGCTTTAAACTGGTAATCTGCTTTTAATTCGGCAGGAACATCAAAAACAATCGAAACAGCCAAAGGCGTTTCTCTTCTTATTTCTTTAACCTTTAAAGGATTGAATTTTGACATTTTAATTAAATTTCAGCAAAAATACAAAATTACAATCGCTTAATACTGATATTTATCATTTCTGAAACAATTTTATACCTAAAATTTTGATGCATAAAAAAATTATGTATATTTACCATACCTAAAACTCATAAGTATATGAAAAAGCAACAACAATTATATAAAGGAAGTTTAAATACCATTATTATGAAGCTTCTGGAACAGCAAGGCAAAATGTATGGCTACGAAATTACCCAAAAAGTAAAAGAAATTACGCAGGGTGAAATGAATATTACCGAAGGCGCTTTGTACCCGGCATTGCACAAAATGGAAGCTGACGGTTTTTTAGATGTGGAAATGGATCGTGTAGACGGACGTATTCGTAAATATTATAAACTAACCGAAAGTGGTGTGAAAGAAACGGTTTCGCGTATGGAAGAATTAGATAATTTTATTCGCAATATGCAGACAATTGTAAATCCGAACTTAAAACTTGATTTTTAATGAAGTTAACTACTGATCAAATCAACTATATTGATTACGTATTAAAGAAGCAATATACCTTTGAAAATTTTGAGGATTTACGTGTCGAACTATTAGATCACATCGCATCAGATGTTGAACTTAAGATGCAAAGTGACAACATGAGCTTTGATGATGCATTACCTAATGTTTTACATAAATGGAACGATGAAATAGCTTGTGATAGAAATTCATATTACAATAGTGTTCCAATAATAGTTGCAAAATTATGGAAAAAGCTCGATTGGAAATACAACTATTTTGTTCTGTTACTAACTGGTATACTTTGTTTTGGATCGATGCCCTTTGGAAGAGAAGTTTGGATTACATATGCAATGTATAGTATTGCATGTATTGGGCTTGTTTTAGGTATTTACTTATTGAATTTATTAAGAAGAAATCAATTTAATACTGTGTTGAGTATGTACGCTAAAAATAAGATCAAGCTATACGTTGGTCTATTCGCTTTCGCTTTAATCCTTAATATTGGAGCAAACTACAGCGATGGTGATTTATTATCTCGTCCTGCATTATTTGTGGTTACTCATACAACACTTGTGTTTGCAGTACGAACTATTATTATGCGGAAAAATATAAAAATTGAAAACCAACTTTTAAAAGTGATCTAATGAAGTTATCAGCAGAACAAATACACCAAATAGAAGAGAAACTTTATGTTGATTATGATTTTTATTATGATGATGCAAAGCATGAAGTATTAGATCATATCGCTTCAGAAATTGAAGAAGAAATGGAAACCAATTCATTTGAAGCATCTTTTGATAAAGCTTTTCAAAATTGGCATGATCGTTTGGGAGAAGTTGAATGGACCGGAATGCATTTGTACGGAAAAATAAAAATGCCTTTGTTTTATAAAGATCAGCTATTTTCAACTTTTAGAAATGATCTAATTATTTGGGTTGTAATTTCGTTGCTAGCTCCAGTGTTGATCTATCTTTTTAAAGATTCAATGGAAATAGAAACAATTAATTCTACCGTTTTTATTTATAAGATAGTGGTTTTTGCAGTAGCTGTTTTCCTGAATAAATATACATTAGATAAGTACAAAAGTGGAAATTACACTACTGTTTACGGACAAATTGCAGCATTTTCAAATAAAAAAACGCTAGCAGCCATGTGCTTAATGGCTTTTTCATTGATTTTTATGCAACAAGAAATCAAATATTTAGACAATATTGGATTTTGGTTAGGTGTATTGGTATTCTTCAATGCATTTTATTTCATGTTTATTATAAAGTACTGCAACTATTTTCGTCATTTAAAAATGATCAAAAACATTAAGAAATGGAAAAAAGCTTAACAAATCAGCAAATAGAACAACTATTCGATTTCACCAAAAAACATTATGTAGAACATTATGATGTTCAGGTAGAATTGGTAGATCACTTGGCAAATGCTATTGAAGATCAATGGAAAGAAAACCCAAATATTTTGTTTGAAGACGCTTTACAAACCGAGTTTAAAAAGTTTGGAATCTTTGGTTTTACAGGTTTGGTAGAACAAAAACAAGTTGCATTGCAAAATCATTATTGGCGATTAATAAAAAAGGAACTAATTGATTTTTTCTCTATTCCTAAAATTATCTTTTCTGCAGCATTGTTTTATATTCTCTTTCAAATTTTTGCAAATCCAAATGAATGGATGGTAGCAAACGATTATGTTATTTTAATAAGTATTGTAGCAATAACAGTTGCGGTTTTCGTTTATCAGAAAGTAAGTTTTAAAACACCCAAAAAATGGCTTATTCAAAATACAGCAAATTATTTGTACACTTTACCAATATCGTTATTAATTTACTTTAGGTTTGGTTTTACAACATCAACACTAAATCCTTCATTATTTAAAGTTTTATTTAGTGCCACAAGTTCCACATTGTATATTTTATTCTTAATAGTGATTTATTCTAAAATTATTCCTTTAGTGAAAAACGAAATAATACAAACCGAAAAAAGATTTCAATTTGTGTAAATTTGTAAAAATGTAATTTATGAGTCTTTTTAAATATTACAGAATATCGTTTGTATTAAGTTTTATCATCTTAATTGTAGGATCGGTATTTAAAGTTACCCACATGGAATTAGGTTTTTTAAACGGAAATAATTTAATTACCGTCGGACTAATTTCATCGGTTATTTATATTGCATTGGCTTATTTTATGATTTTTAAATCGACAAAAATGCCTGCAGGCGAAAAATTAATCTGGGTAATTTGTTTTGCTTTGGGTTTTATAGTAAACGTTGGTTTTATATCGTTTGCTACTGCTTTGGTATTTTTTATCATTGGTCCTAAACGATTGTTTTATAAGGAAACAACAGATCAAGTTTAAAAAATATTGACTTTAAAGTCCGTTTTTATTCGATCTCTTTTCCGATTGTATCTACATCTAAAGATAAATTCGATTCATAATCAAAATGCTTTTTAACCACAACAGCAGTTTTAGAAATACTGTCGTGCCAACCGTTTTCGCCAAAGAAACTAAATGCTTCAAAAGGAATAATTCGGCAAAAACTTCTCTTTAAAAATACATTTGCTGTTGGTGTTTCACCTTCTAAAGTAACTACTTGTGTACCTGTGATGAGTTTTCCTATTGATCTTCCTTTAGTGAGTGTTTCAAATCCAAAGAAATAGAAAACCATTATAACGGCTGTTATAATTCTATCAAGAAAGGGGTTTATATTTTGTAATTCAACAAAGAAAGATGGATCAAAACCAAATATAACAGCAGTAAAGCCTACAACAAAACCCAATATCAAAAAACTACAGTAAAATATTATGGTGTCTATTAAAAAATTTGCAAAACGTAAGCCTTTGTCTGCTTTGTTTTTCTGAACGATGTCTGTTAAATTCATAAAAATGTTTTTTATCAAAAATAAAAAAAGCCCTTGAATAAACAAGAGCTTTATATAATTATGTAAAATTTTAGAAATTAGATTTAAACTGTTCTAAAAAGCGTACATCGTTTTCAAAATACATTCTAATATCGCCAATTTGATATAAAAGCATTGCCATACGCTCTAATCCCATCCCAAAAGCAAAACCAGAATACTCGTCAGGATTAATGTTCGATGCCTTTAAAACATTAGGATCTACCATTCCGCAGCCCATAATTTCTAACCAACCTGTTCCTTTTGTGATACGGTAATCGGTTTCGGTTTTTAAACCCCAATAAACATCAACTTCGGCACTTGGTTCGGTAAACGGGAAATAAGACGGACGCAGACGAATTTTCGACTTTCCGAACATTTCCTTTGTAAAATATAATAAGGTTTGCTTTAAATCGGCAAACGATACATCTTTATCAATATACAAACCTTCTACCTGATGAAAAATACAGTGCGAACGCGACGAAATAGCTTCGTTACGAAAAACACGTCCTGGTGAAATGGTTCTAATCGGCGGCTGGTTGTTTTCCATGTAACGCACCTGAACCGATGATGTATGTGTACGCAACAGATAATCTGGGTTCATTTGCACGAAAAACGTATCCTGCATATCGCGTGCCGGATGGTGTGCCGGGAAATTCAATGCTTCAAAATTATGCCAGTCGTCTTCAATCTCCGGACCTTCGGAAACATTGAATCCAATGTTCGAAAATACATCGATTACCTGATTTTTTACTAAAGAGATCGGATGGCGCGAACCAATGTTTACAGGCGTTCCCGGACGCGTTAAATCGCCAAAAATACCTGCCGTTTCTTCTTTAGATTCCAATGCATCCTGAATAAATTTTATTTTACCCTCAACAGCATTTTTCAACGAATTGATAGCCTGCCCGAATTCTTTCTTTTGATCGTTCGGAACATTTTTAAATTCGGAAAAAATTTCATTAATCAGTCCTTTTTTAGAAATAAATTTAATTCTAAAAGTGTCTAAAGTGTCTTTATTATCGGTAGTAAAAGCTTCTGCTTCGCCAATTAATTCTTTAATTTTATCTATCATTGTTTTATAAAACAGGTATTATGCAAATTTACGCTTTTTGGTTGATGCTGAAAATTAGAATGGTTAAAAATTACTTTATATAACCGTTATCTATAAAATATTGTACAATGGCATCTTTCATTAAAACAGCCTGTTCGCCTGCTTTTAAGTGCGGCAGTTGGTCTTTAATGGTGTAATGCGGCCAGCCGTCGGCATCGAAATGCGAAAATTCATAATATCCAAATGGTTCCAGCAAACGACAAATGGCAATGTGCATAATGTTTACTTTTTCGTCTTTTTTAAACTTTTTGTTGAATTTACCCAATTCCTGTATGCCAATTAAATACGTTATTCCATCAACATCCAGTGTATCTCCGTCGGCAAATTGATCAGACAGTTTTTCAACCAGCAAATTCCATCGTTCTTTTAATTCTTCGTCTCTTGCCATAAAATTGTTTTCTTGAACTGCAAAGATATTTCATAATGCCGAAACTGCTTTATATTTGTACTTTATTTTAACGATATGATTGTTGTAGATTTAATAATTGCCGTTTTATTGGGATATGCCTTGTTTAAAGGGATAAAAAACGGTTTGGTGGTTTCGGTAATTTCATTGATTGCGTTGATTGTGGGAATTTATATTTCGTTGCGATTTTCGTTTTTTACGCGCAATTTTTTAACTGAAAACACACAGTGGAATCCAAACACACTGACCATTGCCGCGTTTTTTATAACATTTGTGGCAGTGTTGATTTTACTCTATTTTTTAGGAAAGGCAGTTACAAAACTTGCCGAGAGTTTGGCGCTTGGCTTTGTAAATAAAATTCTAGGTGCTGTTTTTGAAGGAATAAAAATGTTATTGATCATTTCGGTTTTTCTGAACTTGTTTCAAAAGATAAATTTCAACAATTTAATTGTATCAAAAGAAAAGTTAGATGAATCTGTTTTTTATGAACCAATAGAAAAAGTTTCTAAAGAACTATTTCCGTTAATGGAAGAATGGTACAAAATAGCTTTAAGCGAGGCTTCCGAAAATATTGAAGCAATGAAAGAAAATAAAAAATCCACTTCGTTTTAGAAGTGGATTTTCTTTGATGTTATCTTTTTATAAATTTCACGGTAGAAACATTGTTGTTTTCAGTTTCAATTCTTAACAGATATATTCCAGATTTTAAATCGGATACATCTATTGAATTATTACTGTTGTTTGTAGTAAGCGATTTTACAGATCTTCCTGATAAATCATAAACAGTTAAATTAGATATGTTTTCTTTGTAATCAATATTTAATCTATCTGAAACAGGATTTGGGTAAACACTTAAATTTGCTAAATCTAAAGTTGGTGTAGAAGCAGAAGTAAATGTTAGATCAATCTTAAAATCATCTATAATAGCTTGCCAATTGCCTGTATTATGTGAAAATTTAAACTTAACTCTAAAGTTATCTAAACTTGTAATATATCCTGTAGTAACTGTATGTGAAAGAATTTGGCAATTGTTTGATGGTGTAAAGTTTGAACTATTAGTGGCTAAAGCATTTTGCCAGTTAGTTCCATTATCTAAAGAATATAACATTTCAATAGTCCCGAAATCACCTACGAAAGGCGTTTCTAAATTATAGTCCATTATTTTTAAATTGTAACTAATTGTGGGGATTCCTGGTTCTATAGTGTTATTCCTTGATGTTGTAATTTCGGTTGTTTCACTCTTATTAATGTTAGCATAAAGATATTGTGTGCCACTACAAGCGGTATAGTAATCGTCTATTCCAATATAATTATCAGTAAATGTAGCATTCCAGCCGGTAGGTAATGCATAATTTTGAAGTGAATCAAAGCTTTCATTGACAAGTTGAGCTTGTACATTAAAAGCTAATCCAAGTAAAGTGGTTAAAGTTAACGTAATTTTTTTCATAAGATTTAGTGTTAGTTATCTGATAACTAATATAATAAAAAAATAAGATTATTTTAGAGTCAAATAAAAAAAGGTCATCAAAATATTTTGATGACCTTTTTTATATATAAATTATTTTTTACTTATTTGCGATCCAAGTTCCTTTAATTCCTCCATTTAAATCATTTGTCCAAGTCCCGGATGCATTTGATTCGAACATTTTTCCAATAAAAGCACCTATTTCTTCATCTCCGGCTTCAGTTGTACTAACTAAAATCATAGAAACCTCTCCGTGAACATTTACTTTTCCAGTTAAAGTTAATTCTAAAGTTTTAAAACCTTGAGATAAAACATCACCTTTAATTGTTCCGTCACCACTCACAGTAAAATCGATTTCACCTAAATCGCTTCCTAAATATGTTCCAGACCAAGAACCTTTGTATTTAGCATAAGGTGATGTCGCAGTAATAGGATCTTCCTCTTCGTGGCAAGAAACAGTTAAAAGCATTAGTGGTAATATTATTAATAAAAGTGAAAATACTTTTTTCATAGTTATATGTTTATAGTTTATGTATTTTTTATGCTAATGTAATAAATTTTTATAATTTACAATGATAAAAAATAATTTTTAAAAGATCATCATTTATTCAGATAAATTTTCCAACATAACTTTTGTCATGCTTTCTAAATTGTAATCATGTTTCCAACTCCAATCTTTGCGGGCTTCCGAATCATCAATACTAGAAGGCCAAGAATCTGCAATTGCCTGACGGAAATCCGGTTCGTATGAAATCTCGAAACCTGGTTTTTCCTTTGCAATAACTGCTGCGATTTCTTTTGGAGTGAAACTCATTGCTGATAAGTTGTACGATGATCGAATCTTGATTTTTTCTTTATCTGCCTGCATAATTCCAACAGTTGCACGAATGGCATCATCCATATACATCATTGGTAATTCAGTATTTTCAGATAAAAAACAAGTGTATTTATTTTCTGCAACTGCTTTGTAATAAATATCAACAGCATAATCGGTTGTTCCGCCTCCTGGAGGCGTTTTCCAAGAAATTAATCCCGGATAACGAATCGATCTTACATCAACACCATATTTATTAAAATAATATTCGCACCAGCGTTCGCCAGCTTGTTTAGAAATCCCATAAACGGTAGATGGTTCCATTACCGTATATTGCGGTGTATCATGTTTTGGAGTTGTTGGTCCGAAAACCGCAATGCTCGATGGCCAAAATATCTTTTTAATTTTACCTTCTTTCGCTAAATTTAATACGTGGAAAAGCGAATTCATATTCAAATCCCATGCAAAAGACGGATTTTTCTCTGCAGTGGCAGAAAGTAATGCCGCCATTAAATAAACTTCGTCAACTTTATATTTGTCAATTAAAGCTTCAACCTGCTCGTAATTCATAGCGTCTACAATTTCAAAAGGACCAGTTTTAAAAACCTCTTGTTCGCCTTTTCTAATGTCTGATGCTATCACGTTATCCGTTCCGTATAATTCGCGTAATTTTAAGGTAAGTTCAGAGCCTATCTGTCCGCAAGCTCCAATAATTAATATTTTGGTATCGTTCATGTTGTTTAATTTCTTTTACAAAGATAGCTTTTGTAACTATTTTTTTTAAATCTTTTGCAAAAATTCCTCAAAAGCATCTTAATATTTGTTGTTTAAACTATTTCATACCGTCAATATTAGTAATTTTGTGGTTTGTTTTAGATACCGTTTTTATGAAATATATATTTGTTTTAATACTGCTTGCAACAGCTACAATCAGTTGTAAAAAAGAGGTTGCAGCAACACAGAATGCAACCACCAAAATTTCGCAAGATTCTATGGTTAAGAACATTCACGAAAAATGGAAGTTTACCGTTAACGTTTCAAATCCGGCAATTAGTTCGAAATTAAACAATTGGGAAAACTGGCGAAATTATGTAAACGAATTAACAATCACACCAAATGCAGGACTTCGTAATCTTGTGCATAAATCGAATGCTTTGGTTGAAAAAGCCGCAGTTTTAAAAACCGATATTCCCGAAATGTACAACAGACCCGAAACCAAAGCGCGTTTTTCTTTGTTGGAAACCCATATTCAAAATCTGAATATGCAGCTGGAATTAGAGCCGTTGAATGTTAAAGAAATAAACACGTTGCTTACAAATATTCAAAAAAGCACCAATTCGATCATCAATCAGTTTAACGAGTTCGAAATAAAATCAAAAATACCGAAAGAATCTGGCGAAGACCAACTAATTCAACCGATAGACACTATTAAACGTGCCACTTTAAATGCATTACCACAAGAATAATGAGTATTAAAAAAGTATTTGAACAAGCAACCAAAACGCAGCAACTGCAACAGCAGCTTAACAAATTAGGCAATAAAATTCATGCGAAAGGATTTATCGGCTCGGCATTGTCGTTTCAAATTCAGGCATTGTTTAAAGAGTCTGATCAGCATTTTTTGTTGATTTTTAACGATAAAGAAGAAGCGGCTTATTATTTGAATGATCTCGAAAACTTGATTTCAAAAGATTATGTACTGTTTTATCCGGGATCGTATCGCAGACCGTATCAGATCGAAGAAACCGATAATGCCAATGTTTTGTTGCGTGCCGAAGTTTTAAACCGATTAAATGCTCGAAAAAAACCGGTTGTAATTGTTTCGTACGCCGATGCGTTGTTCGAAAAAGTGGTTACGCGTAAGCAATTGGATAAAAACACGCTGAAAATCGCCGTTAATGATAAAATGACGATCGATTTTGTGAACGAAGTTTTGTTTGAATACAATTTTAAACGTGTAGATTTTGTTTCGGAACCCGGTGAATTTTCAGTTCGTGGAGGAATTATCGATGTGTTTTCTTTTTCGAACGAAAACCCGTACCGTATTGAATTTTTCGGTAATGAAATTGATAGTATTCGTGCTTTTGATGTGGAAACACAGCTTTCGATCGAAACCAATAAAAAAATCACGATTATCCCAAATGTAGAAAATAAATTTTTGCAGGAAAACCGCGAAAGTTTCCTAAACTACATTAGTCCAAATACCGTTTTGTTCATTCAAAACACCGTTTTAATAAAGGAACAACTTACCAAAATGTTTCAGAAAGCAACCGAAGCTTTTGATAAATTAAATAAAGATGTTCAGCATTTGGCGCCGGATCAAATGTTTTTGCCTTCTGCAGAATTCCTTCAAAAAGCCGATGATTTTACGGTGGTTGAATTGGCACAACAGAATTTTTTTACACCCAATTTTTCGGTCGAATTTCATTTCAACCCGCAACCTTCGTTCAATAAACAGTTCGATTTGCTTATTGAAAACCTGAATCAGAATACCGAAAACGGATACACGAATTATCTGTATTGTTCAAGCGAATCGCAAAGTAAACGTTTCGAAGAAATTTTCTCCAGTTTAAAAGATCAAAACAAAAGTATTCAACAGTATAAAACCGTAGTAATGCCGTTGTTTCAGGGTTTTATCGACAAAGAAAATCAAATTGCTTGTTATACCGATCATCAAATTTTTGAACGATACCACAAATTCAGTATAAAAAACGGTTATACCAAAAAGCAAACCATCACTTTAAAGGAACTTACTACGCTTTCTGTGGGCGATTATGTAACCCATATTGACCACGGAATTGGAAAGTTTGGCGGTTTGCAGAAAATTGATGTGGAGGGTAAAAAGCAGGAAGCTATAAAGCTAGTGTATGCTGATAACGATATTGTGTATGTTTCGATTCACTCGCTACATAAAATATCAAAATACAATGGCAAAGAAGGTACGCCACCAAAAATCTATAAAATTGGTTCGGGTGCTTGGAAAGCCTTAAAGCAAAAAACAAAAGCGCGTGTAAAACACATTGCATTTAACCTTATAAAACTGTACGCAAAACGCCGATTAGAGAAAGGATTTGCTTGTGCCCCCGACAGTTATTTACAGGCAGAATTAGAAAGTTCGTTTATTTATGAAGACACGCCAGATCAGTTAAAATCTACCATAGAAGTTAAGGCTGATATGGAAAACGACCGCCCAATGGATCGTTTGGTTTGTGGCGATGTTGGTTTCGGAAAAACCGAAGTTGCCATTCGTGCTGCATTTAAAATGGTTGATAACGGCAAACAAGTCGCTATTTTAGTACCGACGACAATTTTGGCATTTCAGCATCATAAAACATTTACCGAGCGTTTAAAAGATATGCCTGTGAATGTTGCGTATCTAAATCGATTTAAAACTGCAAAACAAAAAGCTGAAACGTTGAAAGATTTGGCTGAAGGGAAAGTCGATATTTTAATAGGAACGCATCAGTTAGTCAATAAAAATGTGGTTTTTAAAGATTTGGGATTATTGGTGATCGATGAAGAACAAAAATTCGGTGTTGCCGTAAAGGACAAACTGAAAACCATAGGTGAAAACATCGATACTCTAACGCTTACCGCAACTCCAATCCCAAGAACTTTACAATTTTCGTTGATGGCAGCCCGCGATTTATCGGTAATTACAACGCCACCGCCAAACCGTTATCCAATCGAAACAAATGTGGTTGGTTTTAATGAAGAAGTTATTCGAGATGCTATTGCGTACGAGATTGAACGTGGCGGACAGGTGTATTTCATTAACAACCGAATTGAAAATATTAAGGAAGTTGCCGGAATGATCCAACGCTTGGTTCCGCATGCAAAAGTGGGAATCGGTCATGGACAAATGGAAGGTAAGAAATTGGAAGATCTACTTTTATCGTTCATGCAGGGCGAATTTGATGTTTTGGTTGCTACCACGATTATTGAAAGTGGATTGGATGTTCCAAACGCAAATACGATCTTTATTAACAATGCCAATAACTTCGGATTGAGTGATTTACATCAAATGCGCGGTCGTGTTGGGCGAAGCAATAAAAAAGCTTTTTGTTATTTTATTACTCCGCCTTACAGCGTAATGACCGAAGAAGCGCGTAAACGTATTTCGGCATTAGAACAGTTTAGCGATTTAGGTAGCGGATTCAACATTGCAATGAAAGATTTGGAAATTCGTGGTGCAGGCGATATTTTAGGTGGCGAACAAAGCGGTTTTATTAATGAAATTGGATTTGAAACCTATCAAAAAATCATGAATGAAGCCATTGATGAGCTGAAAGAAAACGAGTTTAAAGATTTATACGAAGAAGAGCAGAACATCGATACCAAAGAATATGTAAAAGATATTGTGATTGAGTCTGATTTCGAGATTTTGTTTCCTGATGAATACATCAACAATGTTTCCGAACGATTAACGCTGTATAATGAACTGGCAATTTTGAAAACCGAAGACGAATTAATCGCTTTTCAAAATAAATTGATCGACCGTTTTGGTGCATTGCCAAGACAAGTGGTAAATCTGTTAGATTCGGTTCGTATCAAATGGATCGCATCAAAAGCCGGCATTGAAAAGCTTGTATTAAAACAAGGCAAAATGATTGGTTATTTTGTAAGCGACCAGCAATCCATGTATTATCAATCGGCACAATTCCGCAAAGTATTACAGTTTATTCAGATGTATCCAAAACTGGCAACGTTAAAAGAAAAACAGACCAAAAACGGCTTGCGTTTGCTGTTAACATTCGATCATATAAAATCAATCAGTAAAGCGTTGGAGAATCTTCAAAAACTACAACAGTTATGAGAAATTTAAGCATTTTATTATTTTTAGTTTTTAGTAATTTATCTGCATTTGCTCAAGATACATTGGTTTTGCCTTACAAACCAATTATTAAAGATGCTAATTATGCCTGTGGAAATACCGAAGATTTGTACTATTACGTGAATAATAATTTTAACTACAACAACGTAAAAAAAGAAGACATACCCAAAACGGCAAAAAAGAAGCCTTATTTTGTGTTTTATGTGGTGTTTGCAGTTAGTGAAGACGGTAAAGCATTTGAGTTTTCGCCTAAAGAAATTTCGGCAGAAAACAGTTTTTATAAAGAAGCCGTGCGTGTAATTGCATCAACCCGATGGAATGTTGCTACAAAAGACAACCAGTATAAAAAGCAGTTTATGGTGATTCCGATAAAAGCAAATATTGGAGATTTTTAAAATTTGAAGGAATCATTATGAAAAATATTAAAATTTACAGTTTAATCTTTGTAATATTTCTATCTTCTTGTAGCAAAACCAGAATTGTTAAAGAAGTTTCTAATGATCCAGATATTTATTATAAAAAGCATTACAAAGAAGATAAGCTTTCTTTAGTTGAAACCTATTACAAAGAAAAGTTACAGAGTGTTTATTATCTTCATAGTTTAAATGGCATACGAGAAGATACATTAGTTTATTATGAATTAAATAATTCTATTGAAAGTCAAGCAGATTTTTTTCCAGATAATAAGATGTTTTATTATATCAAAAAGAAACCTAATGGAACTAAAATTTCTGAAGGAAATATGTATAAGTTCAGATATAATGGCTGGTGGAAAATGTACGATGAAAACGGAAAGTTTACACACGAAAAATATATTATTACGAAAGATTCTGCTGACTATAATTACTCCCAAATTAAAGTATATGACAGTTCTGGGAAAATTGTTCCAAATAAAAGTGATTATATAACATTTTTTCTACCGGATACGTTATACACAGGAAAAAGTATGGGAACTCTCATTCATCATCCAAGATTAAAAGACCAGTTAGCCTATTATGTTGGTGTAGGATATAAAGTTTTACCGGATTTTAGTAATATTAGTAATGTTCGGGTAGATACTTTTACAATTAAAAAAGATAAAACAATAGGTGTTGAGTTTAAAACACTAGGAAAAACACAAATAAGAGGTTTTGTTTATGAATCGGCTATAGAAATGGTCAGTGATTTAGAATTTAATGTACTGAGTGTTCATACTTATTTTGAAAAAGATTTTTATGTTATTCCACGACCAGATTCTATTCCAATAAATAAAGTAATGCATTATGATAAATAAGGTTAAATCAAATTTTAACTGCTAATTTTCTTATAATTAGATAAGTATAAATTTTGTATCTTTGATATTAAACAGTTTTAGTGATGGATTTACAAACTCGAAAATTAAATTTAATCGCCTATCTTGCTCAATTGCAAGATGAAATTTTCTTTGAGAAGATTGAAAAATATATTTTACAAAAAGCAGAAAGTGATGTTCCATTAAAGCCTTTTACACAAGAAGAATTAATAAGCAGAATTAAAGTATCGGAATGTGATTATGAAACCGGAAGATTTAAATCACAAGAAGATTTAGAAAAAATCTCTTCAAATTGGTAATAGTAAAGAATTTAGATAAATTGTTATTCTTCAAAAAAATCTCCCATCATCTTTTCTGATGCGTAGTAATTAAATGAGCTAAAAATCATCCCGCTTGAAACAGCGTCTAATTTAATTTCATAAATAAATTCGATCATATGATAATCTAAAGAATGAAATGTTTCTGAACCATCGGTGTACTTTAAAATATTTAATCCTTTTGTTTTTGTATAATCATTGGTTAAGAAATTAAAATATTCTTCATCGAATTCATTACCATCTTTGTTGGATAAATCTCTCTTATTATCAATTTTAGAAATGAAATGATTATGGGTTTTATTTGTATCTAGGTCTTTTATACGGATAATAATTCCTACATGAGTTTTTCCATGAGAAGGAATGCTGCCAAAATATATATAGTAAACAAGGTTTTTAGAATGAATAAGTTTGTCGGAGAACAAACCAAAAACCTCTTTATCAATTAATTGTTTTATCAATTTCTTTAATTTTATCAACGAATTGTGTTTGTGCAATACCAAAATTAAAATTAAATAAAGCAAGAAATAAAAATAATAGTTTTTTCATAAAACCAACTGATCTAAAATCTTAATATACAATTCTACACCTTCTTCGATTTCGTTAACATACACAAATTCATCAGCGGTGTGTGATCGAGCCGAATTTCCCGGTCCTAATTTTAAAGATGGAATTTTTAATACCGCTTGGTCACTTGTGGTAGGTGAACCGTATGTTGTTCTTCCTAAATTCATTCCGGCTTTTACAATCGGGTGATCTAACGAAATAAACGATGGACGCAAACGGGTTGATCTCGGTTTAATTTCGCATTTGGTATGTGCTTTTATAATATCTAAAACCTCTTCGTTGGTGTAAGCATCGGTAATACGAACATCAACAACAAAATCGCAACTCGATGGAACTACGTTGTGCTGTGTTCCGGCATTTATCATGGTAACCGACATTTTTATCGGTCCGAACATTTCAGATTGTTTAGGAAATTCAAACGTTTTAAACCACAAAATATCTTCAATAGCGTTGTAAATGGCATTTTCGCCTTCGTTACGTGCTGCATGTCCCGATTTCCCTGATGCGGTACATTCCAAAACCATCAAGCCTTTTTCGGCAACAGCCAAATGCATCTGCGTTGGTTCGCCAACTATCGCAAAATCTAATGCTCCTAATTTTGGTACTACGAATTCCAAACCGTGCAAACCTAAAATTTCTTCTTCGGCAGTAGCGGCAATCACTAAATTGTATTTTAAATTCGGCTGATTGTAATAATACAGAAAGGTAGAAATCAGCGAAACCAAACATCCACCGGCATCGTTAGATCCTAAACCATACAATTTTCCATCGATTATCTCCGCTAAAAAAGGATTGCGCGTATAATCGATATTCGGACGAACCGTATCGTGGTGCGAGTTTAATAAAATAGTAGGTTTTAGCGGATCGTAATACTTGTTAAACGCCCAAACATTGTTTAATTCGCGGTATGTTTCTACGCCGAAACTTTTTATGTAGGTATCAATTATTTCGGCTGTAATATCTTCTTCTTTACTAAACGACGGTGTTTTAATTAAATCTTTTAGCAGCCCAATGCTTTTTTCTATTAAATCTTTCATTCGTATAAATTCGTACTAATTTTTGCAACAACTTCTTCGGGCGTTATACTTTGCATAACATCTTGGTAACCTGCTACTATCTTATTTCCGTAAACCGATGTCGGCAAAAACGGATAGTTCTCTAAATTGGGAATCAAACTGTTTTCTAACGGTTGATTAAACGGTACAAAACCTGCAAACGGATGCGTGTTTCCCCACAACGTAACAACTTTTATGCCGTACATTGCAGCAATATGTGCGTTGCCAGAATCCATTGAAAGCATTACATCTAAATGCGGAATAAACTGTAATTCTTGTTTAAAATTAAGTTTATCGGCAACTAATATAACGTTTTCAATATTTTGCTGAAGGTCTTTTAACGAATTTAACTCATTTTTTCCACCAAACAAGAAAATTTTATGATTTTGATTTGCAGAAAGATCTAAAATAACCTTTTGCATTAATGCGGTTGGATACACTTTTGTTTGATATTGAGCAAAAGGTGCAATTCCAATCCATTTATTGTTTGATTTTTTGGCAGTAACAGCCAAAATTTCATCAGACAAAATCGGTTTTTCGGGGAAAGATATTTTTGATAAATCAACCTTAAAACCTAAATGTGCTAAGGTGTCAACATGCCGATCAACCATTGGCTTTACAGGTTTTAATACTTTTTTTTCTAAACGGGTTAATTCCTTTTTTTCTTTTCTGCCTTTATCTGTAAATGCTGTTTTTGTTCCGTTTGATTTAAAAAAGGTACGAAGTATTTTAGATCGTAATACATTATGGAAATCGGCAACAAAATCAATTTTTAGTTTTTTTAGATCTTTAAACAATCTGTAAATTCCAAAAAATCCTTTGTGACGTTTTTCCAGATCAACGCCGAAAAAATCAACGCGATCCATATCATCAAAAAAAGGTTTGAAAAAAGGTCGCGAAACCATCGTGACTTTTACATCTGTATGCTGCTGAATAAGCGATCGTATAACAGGAACCGTCATAGCAACATCGCCCATTGCCGATAATCGTATTACTAAAATATGCTTCATTTTAATTGCCTAAAGTCTGCAGAATGTTGTACGAAAATTCTAAAATGGGTTTGTAAGCCATTGAAAAAGCGAGTAACGGAATAATCATAAAAACAATCCCTACGTAAAACCACACTTTCGATTGGTTTTGTTGCAACAGTTTTGCGAACAGATATATCAACAGGTAATAAATGCTTAAAAAGCCCAGCGGAATAAATAGTAGTTTGGCGTACGCATCGAAAAACTGCCAGATGAATACGGCAATTAAAAGTATTAAAATGGTAAAAACGAATACCTGCGCTATTTTTAAAAGTTTGTTCATAGTAAAAAAGACTTTCTGTTTAAGAAAGTCTTTCAAAAGTACTTATTTTTTATTTTGATACAATACCGGATTCAATTCTTCGTCGTTATACATTTTCATTTGCTTGTAAGCTTTCATGAATTTATCGCCATTTTCTATATCTTCGATCAATTGACTGATCGATGTAAACATATCTTGTTTCTGCTCTAAAAGAACATCTAATTTTGCCTGACATTTTGCACGGTGATCTGCCGATGCATCTGGGCGTGTAGCTTCTTCTTGCATGTGGTAGATTTTTAATGCCAAAATAGACAAACGATCCATTGCCCAAGCCGGACTTTCTGTGTTTATTCTAGCATTTGGCTTAACCTGAATGTTTTTGTATTTATCTAAAAAATAGCTGTCGATATATTCCACCATGTCCGTTCTAACTTGGTTCGATGCATCAATTTTACGTTTTAAAACCAGAGCAGCAACAGGATCAATCTGCGGATCGCGAATAATATCTTCATAATGCCATTGTACGGTATCAACCCAGTTTTTTGCATACAGCAAATGTTCAATAGAACCTTTTTCGTAAGGGTTTGCTATTGGTTGGTTAACATCGTCAAATTGGTGGTAATCTTCGATACTTTTTTCAAAAACAGGAAAAGCTAATTCTGCAAACATTGTTATAATTTTTATTTACAAATATACTTTTAATACTTTTACAACAATAAAATTCATTGGTAAACTTATGCATATTCACTACATATCAGAGCAGAACAGTATTTTAAATCATTTTTTGGCGCAGTTGCGAGATGTTAAAGTACAAAACGATTCGATGCGTTTTCGTAAAAATATGGAACGAATAGGCGAAATTATGGCTTATGAATTAAGCAAAAAACTTTCTTACACAGAAGCTTCGATTACTACACCTTTAGGAACGAAGGATACCATGATGATTAAAGATGATGTGGTTTTGTGTTCGATACTTCGTGCTGGATTAGCTTTGCATACCGGCTTTATGAGTTTTTTTGATGATGCTGAAAACGGATTTGTATCTGCAGCCAGAACACACGGAGCCGAAGAGATTTTGGTTGAATATCAGGCAGCACCATCGTTTGAAGGAAAATGTCTGCTTTTGTTAGATCCAATGTTGGCAACAGGTCATTCTATGGTTGCTGTTTTTGATCAGTTAATGAAGAAGGAACATCCAAAGGAAATTCATATTTGTGTTGTTATTGCCGCACCCGAAGGAATTGAATATTTAAAGGAATATCTGCCGGAAAATATTCATTTGTGGGTTGCCAGTTTAGATGATTCTTTGAACGAAAACAAATACATTATTCCCGGAATTGGTGATGCGGGCGATTTGGCTTATGGCGAAAAATTATAGTTTTAATAAAAACAGTAATAAACTTACTCCAAGAATTGTTGCCAAAACGGCTTCTTTAACCCATTTAATAGGTGTGTTTGCAATAAAATTTCCACCAATAATCGATAACGGAAAGAAAGTGAAAACCAACAATCCGTTTGATTTTTCTGGAGTAATGATGTAAATAGCTGCTCCAATTACAAAGCAAAGCACGATGTTTTTGTAAAGCGTTACTTGGTTGGTTGCGATGCTTTTCAAATTAGTCAGCTGATAAACGGTAAATAAAACCGCAATTGTAGCCAGAAAAGAAAGCGCTATGTTTTGATAAATGTTTTCGAAATAACTAAAGTTGAAACCAACATCGTATTTATCGGTCCAAAATTCAACTAAATCAATATTGTAAAACAGACTGTAAGTGTAAAATAAAATGGTAACGGTTAACAAGGCAATCAACGGAATAATCCAGTTGCGGTAATCCTGATTTACGTACCAGATTATTGCAAGGTAGATCATTACAAAATAAAGAATGGTCCATGATTCAAACAGTGTTGCAACAAAAATCCACAGGCTGGCATCGAAAATTTTAATTTTTGGTTCGTTTAAGGTTTGTAGTGATATAACTCTTCGCAATGCTAAAAGTACCAGCAGATTTGCAACAATCAGTTGCGCATCATCATAAAAAGTAGGAAACAAAATTAAAAAGCAGGCATACAAAAACAGTGAGTATAGATTATTTACCGCCAAATAATTTTTTACGGTAATAAACTGTATCAGCAAAACCGAAAGTACCACAACAACAAACAAAAAACTTTTTTCTATAATTACTGCAGGCGACTGCAACCATTTTAAATCGTTCACCAAATGTATAAGATATGTTATTAAAAGCATTAGCCCTATAACCACATATCCTATTGGTCTGCTTTTAGAAAAAAGATTTGTAAGCATTAATGATATTATTTTGTTTTTGTAAATAAGTTGTTAATAATTTTTTTTACTTTTGTTGCAAAGTTAGAATTAAACTAAAACTAAACATAAATAATTTAATAACAATATTATGTGGACATCTTTCTTTCACGGGATACAATTTTTATTCGTTGATGTTTTGTTTGTACCAATGGACTGGTTTGCGAAATTAGAATTAACAAACTGGTGGGTTGCAAACTTACTTAACTGGATTTTCATTATTATTTGTACTGTTGCCTTTGTTTACTGGTTAAAACAACTAAGTATTTTTGCAGCTAACAATGAAGACGATCAAGACACTACAGCACATTCGTTCTTAAAATAAAAAGATTAAAAAAGCAGGTTTTAAACCTGCTTTTTTATTGATTATATATTTTACTTCTTTCTAATACTGTCGTGTGCGTGGGTTTCAATACCGTTGTTCCACAAAGTTAAAATATCGGTTGCTACGGCAGCGCCACTTCCTGCAGCAATTGCCAACTGACTGCGATGTCCTGCTAATGTTCCTGCAACATAAATATTTTCAAAAACCAAATGATCGTTATTTGCCAGTTGAATACGGTTTTTCTGTGGTAGCGATTTTCCGTGCGGAATTACATATGGTTCCAAACAACCGTTAATGGTAAAAGGATTGCTTGAGTTTACGGTAACAACTACACACTTACTTTCGTAGATATTTTCGGTAGTAGTTACTAAAAAATAATCTTTATGATTAATTATAGAAAGTACCCGTTCGTTTAAAATTTGATTAATGTGCGGGTATAAATTGTTTAAATCGGTAAGGGTTTGTTGTAATAGGTGGCTTCCTAAAGTACCGGGTGGTATTCCGTAGGCGTTGTTAAACAGTGCATCTTGTAGCATTGATGATTTCTGGTGGGCAATGATCCCGATTTTTTTATCGTTCACAAACGGTTTTTCATTTGCCGATCCTAAAACCAAGGCACAAGAAACCCCCGAAACGCCTCCGCCAATTATTAAACAGTCAAACATTTTATTTGTTTTTATTGTCTATTGCTTTTGAAGTATTAAAGATAAGCAATAAGATTACTGCACACAAAATGGCAATAATACAAATTAAAGCTACAACACTTTCACCTTGAAATAAGTTGTTAAAATCTAATTTTGTAATGTTTAATACAATCAAAGCAATAGCAATAGCTATAACTATGTATGTAACGTATTTCATTATTGATTTATTTTGTTGAATAGGAAACGAAAGTACAAAATATTTAATTAGTTAAACAAGCCTTTAACATTAGTAGCAAATAATTTAACAGCAATTGCCAGTAAAACCACTCCGAATACTTTGCGAATTACCCCTAAACCGTTGGTTCCTATAAGGCGTTCTATCTGTCCTGATAATTTTAAAACTACATAAACAACAATAATATTCAGAATAATGGCGAATACAATATTTATGGTTTGATACTCTGCACGTAACGCCAAAATGGTGGTCATAATTCCGGGTCCGGCAATTAATGGGAAAGCCAATGGAACAATCGATGCTGTTTTAGGTTCTTCATCGCGATACAACCGAATGCCTAAAATCATTTCTAAAGCTAAAAAGAACAATACAAAAGCACCTGCAACTGCAAACGAATTTACATCTATTCCAATTAAAGTCAGAATACTTTCACCAACAAACAAAAAGGCAATCATGATACAGGCTGCAACAATTGATGCTTTTTCCGACTGAATTTTCCCGACACGCGCACGCAGATCAACAATAATAGGGATCGATCCTAAAATATCAATCACGGCGAATAAAATCATACCAGCGGTAAAAATCTCTTTAAAATTAATTTCCATAGTCTTAAAGTTTTTGCAAAGGTATTTATAATGTGTTAAAAGATAAGAATAAATTCAACGTTAATTTTAGATTTTTGGTA
>Ga0213828_1000111_pt1 | contig 104522 bp, 95 predicted proteins | sample MC6MC0897MG_FD_180664 | JGI IMG/M metagenome (GOLD analysis project Ga0213828, IMG submission 180664) | Enriched soil aggregate microbial communities from Iowa State University, Ames, United States - MC6-MC0897-MG | ecosystem: Environmental > Terrestrial > Soil > Unclassified | place: USA: Iowa...
ACACTTAACCTAAATAAAGTACGGAGAATCACCATGAAACCCTCGATGGCAATCAAGCCTCTGGTTTTCGCAATTGCTGCGGTCATGGCTGTTGCTGTACAAGCTGATCAGAACGACCGGCGTGGCGGGCACCACAATGGTCACCATAACAACGGGCAACACACTCCCCCTCCTACGAGGATCCCTGTGTACGCCACCGCCAATGCCCTCGATAGCCAGAGCAGCACCGACAACAGGGTCACTAACCAAGGCACCATCAACGAAGCCGAAATGAGCAGCTCGGCCACCGGCGCCAGCGGCAACGTCGGGGTCAACGTGGCAGCCGGTAACGGCAACCAGCAAGACAACGCCGCTGCCATCGCCAACGCAGCGTCCGACTCGAGCCTGGACAACAGCTTCGTGTTCGGCACCGCTGAAGCCACTGCCGACGTCCGTCAGCACAGCGACAACAACCGTGTCGACAACTGGTCTACCCAAAACTCCGCAGTGATGAGCGGATCGGGTGATGGCGCCTCCGGCAACGTCGGCGTCAACATTGCGGGCGGCGACCTCAACCAACAGAAAAACACCATGGCGATCGCCAACACCAATGCGCCATTGGGTAATGCCACCGCCACCGCTTCTGCCGACCAGAACGGCCCTGGCCTGACCGTGAACAACAGCGCCGACCGCACCTACCGTGTGGATACGCTGAGCTTCACCACGTCAGCCAGCGGTTCGAGCTCGCGCGACGGTACGTTCACTTCGAGCGATGACCGAAGCTCGTCCTCAAGCTTCAGTGTGGCGGGCGCCCAAAGCGCAAGCTCCAGCGGCTCCAGTGGCTGGAACTCCAGTGGCTCGAGCAGCTCGAACGCCAGCGGCTCCAATAGCTCCAGTGCAAGCGGGTCCAACAACTCGAATGCCAGCGGCTCCGTTGGCTGGAATGCGAGCGGGTCCAACAGCGGCAGTGCTAGCTCGTCCAGCAGTGCCAGCCTGAACGCTACGCTTGCTGCCGCCGCCGATGCCACTCGCACCGTGGCCACCGACGATGGCCGTCGTGAACGTACGCGTACCGACAGCTTCGATGGTTCGCTCAATGCATCGGTCGATGCCTCGATCGACAAGTCGCATGAAAGCGCCTACGACTCCTCGTTCGAGAAAGCGTTCGACTCTTCCTACGACAAAACCAGCAGCTCTTCTTACGACAAGTCTCGCGACTCTTCGTACGAGAAGTCGCGCGACCGTTCGTATGAGAAGGCCCACGATTCTTCCTACGCAAACGCTTCGGAGTCTGCGTACGAAAAATCCGGCGAAAAAACCAAGCAAACCTCGAACGACGTGGCCAAGGCCTACAGCGAAAGCAGCTCGTACGACCTGAGCAATACCGTCTCGTTCCAGGTGCTGACCCCAACTGGCTGGGCTAACCCTGTGACCAACACTGCAACCCTGAGCGGTTCGGTGAATGGTGGCAGCGGCAACCTCGGCGTCAACGTGGCCGCAGGTGTGGGCAACCAGCAAAGCAACTCGCTGGCCATCTCCAACACCTCGTTCTGACGGCTGTGCACGCAAGGCCCCCCCTCGGGGGGCCTTTCTTCAACAGAACAAGAAGGCATCCGATCATGCGCATTATTGCCCTGGCGTTGCTGCTGTGCCTGGCCAGCGTGAGCGAAGCTGCACAAATGCCACTGTCCGTGCTGCCGGGCGGCGCGGTGGTATTCAAGCCGATCCAGAGCATTCGCGAGCGCAAGTTCGCCGACCTGGTGCAACAGAAAACCGACTTCAGTTGTGGCGCAGCCGCGCTGGCGACCATCTTGCGCCAGGCCTACTGGCTGGACGTGGACGAACAACACATCATCGAAGGCATGCTGGCGCACGCGGACCAGGACCTGGTGCGTACCCAGGGCTTCTCGATGCTGGACATGAAACGCTACGTGGAAAGCCTGGGCATGCGCGCCCGCGGTTACCGGGTGGCACCCGAAACCCTGACCAGCATACGTATCCCGGTCGTGGTCCTGATGGACATCCGCGGCTACAAGCACTTCGTGGTCATGCAAAAGGTCGACAAGGGCTGGGTGTACATCGGCGACCCGGTACTGGGCCACAAGCGCTTCAAGGTCGACGATTTCGTCAAAGGCTGGAACGGCATCATCTTCGCCGTGATCGGCCAGGGCTATGACAAGAACAATGTCTTGCTCGACCCGCCTCTGCCACTGACCGCCAAGGGCCGCGTCAACAATTTCGCCCCGGTGCAGGACGCAGAGCTGATGGACTTCGGCTTCATCAAAAGCGACTTCTTCTAACGACTCTTCTAACGATAAGGGAGCATGACGCTCCGGGAGCAATCAATGAAGACTCCACTCTGGCTAGTCGTGGCATGCCTGGCCGCCAGCCTGCCGACCCATGCCGAGACGTTCAAACCCATCGAGCTGAAGGACCATGAACTGGCCAACCTGCGCGGTCGTTATGTGATGCCGGGGCGGATCGTCAGCTTTGGTATTGTCATGACCAGCACCTGGCAAAATGCCAAGGGCGACGTGATCGGCGCATCGTCCACCCTGCAAGTGCAGCAAAACACCATCAAGCCGCAGTTCTACGTGTCGATGATTGACGAAAAAGGCACCGGCGCGGCGCACTCGCAAAGCGCCAGCAGCGCCGCTGGCACCGGCACGGTCACCGGCGGTGGCGGGCTCAACACTACCGAAGGCGTGACCCAGGTCGTGCGCGCAGCGGGCGACAACAACACCGCCTACAACAACGTCGACATCAACGTCACCAAGGCCAACCAGGCGCCCGTGGCGCAGCCACAGGGCCAGGCCCTGGCCGCCGGCTCGACCTTGGTCGGCGAAAACGGCGCAGGGGCATTGAGCGTTTCCTCGACCGGCGTGGGTGTGCAACTCAACATCAATGCCGCCAACAACCAGGGCACTAGCGTGCAGCGCCTGGCCCAAGGTGGCCTGATGCAGAACTCGACGTTGCTCGGCAACGGCAACCAGGTCAGCAACCTCACATCGCTCAATGTCGTCATGCGCGAGAACGTACCCACCGCCGCTTCACTGAACGGTAGCCTCGACCAGCTCAAAGGTCTTCGCACTCTCGGATACTGATCTACGCTCAGTCTCATCAAAAGTAGTCGGAAGGGACGGCAAATCCATGCACCGATCGTTAACGTTCAGAGCTTTTGTCTGTTTGGCTACCTTGGCCCCGGCCACCTCCCTTTATGCAGCAGCAGACCCACAGGTCGAAGCGCTGAAACAAGAACTGATGGCGTTGAAACAGCGCTACGAAGCACAGCAGCAAGCGTTGATGGTGCTTGAACAGCGCGTTCGCCAGGTCGAGGAAGCGCCTGCGGCGCCGCCCCCCAAACGCCTGACCCGCTCCCCGGCCGAAACGGTCAAAGGTGGCCAGACCGTCGCTGCAGGGGCGCCGGGCACCACCGGTAGCTCCTACGGCCAATCACTCAAGGAAGACGCCGAGCCCGCACAGAGTGTGTCCAACCTGTACGACGAGGCCAGCGGCTTCTTCGGTGGCGGCAAGTTCAGCTTCGAAACCGGCGTTACCTACACCCATTACGATACCCGCGCACTGGTGCTCAATGGCTTTCTGGCACTGGATTCGATTTTCCTCGGCAACATCAACCTCGACCGTATCAAGGCCGACAACTGGACCCTGGACATGACCGCCCGCTATAACCTGGCGCAGCGTTGGCAGTTCGACATCAACGTCCCGGTGGTCTACCGCGAATCGACCTACTCATCAGGCGGTGCAGGCGGTGCGGCCCCGGTTACCAGCGACGAAACCGTCACCCGTGACCCGGAAATCGGCGATATCAACGTGGGCGTTGCCTACAAATTCATGGACGAATCAGAAAACTGGCCCGATGCGGTGGCGACACTGCGGATCAAGGCGCCAACCGGCAAGGACCCCTACGGCATCAAGCTGCGCGAGGTGCCAGGCAACGACAACTTGTCGGTACCGGAAAGCCTGCCCACAGGCAACGGCGTCTGGGCGATCACGCCGGGCATCTCGCTGGTCAAGACCTTCGACCCCGCCGTACTTTTCGGCAGCCTGTCCTACACCTACAACATGGAGGACTCGTTCAGCGACATCAGCCCCCAGGTCAACAGCAAGGTGCCGGGTGACGTGAAGCTCGGTGACTCCTGGCAGATCGGCGCCGGTATCGCCTTTGCCTTGAACGAGAAGATGAGCATGTCGTTCTCCTTCTCCGACCAGTTTGCCCGCAAGAGCAAGATCAAGCCAGATGGCGGCGACTGGCAGTCGATCAGCAACAGTGACTACAACGCGGCCAACTTCAACATCGGCATGACCTTTGCTGCCAGTGACAACCTGACCATCGTCCCCAACCTATCCATTGGCCTGACCGACGATGCCCCAGACTTCTCCTTCAGCCTCAAATTCCCCTACTACTTCTGACCTGAACCCACCAGCCGGGCCTGCGCAAGCGCGCCCGCTTTTGGTTACCAGCCTTGTAGTGGCCCGCCTTCCCTGGCCCAGCCTGTTATCATTCAGCACAGATGTATGACGATTTAATGGCTAAAGGGAAGTTTTCTGTGAAGAACCTGTTCGACCACCCACGCACCCGGCTTGTCGCTTTGACGGGCCTGGTGCTGGTGATCCCACTGGGTACGCGCGCCATGCTGGGTTGGTCCAACCCGCTCGGCTATCTGTCCGACCTCGCCCTCGGCAGCCTGCTGGTCTTGCTGCTGCACCGCCGGCCGTGGTGGCTGGCCTTACCGGTGTTGCTGGCCTGGGCCGCACTCTGGGTGGCTTCGGCCGAGCTGGTAAGCGCGGTGGGCAGGTTGCCCACCAGCGCCGACCTCGGTTACCTCGCCGACCCACAATTCATGGAGAATTCCACCGGCGGCGGCCTCGCCCACGGCTGGTTGCCGGGCGTGTTGGCGGTCGGCCTGCTGGCCTGGCTGCTCAGTGTCTGGGGCAGCCGCAGCCAACCTGCCCCTGCCCTGCCGCGCAAGGCCTGGGCAGTCCCGCTGCTGCTGTTTGGTGCGCACTGGGGCAGCCAGCACCTGCTGCCCTCCGACGCCGACCAATGGCGGCAGTACAACCTCTCCCATCAGTTGCTGTCTGCCGGCGTCGGTAACCTGCAGCGCCAGGTACAGGGCTGGATGGGCCACGAACAGGTGATCACGCCGTTGGCCAGCAGCGGCCTGACCCAGTCCGACCTGCACGGCCAGAAGCTGCTCAAGGTGCCGGGCAGCGCCCGCAACCTGCTGGTGATCACCGTCGAAGGCATCCCCGGGGCCTACATTCGCCCAAACCGCCAGGCACTGCACAGCCGTTTCAACGAAGACCTTATGCCAAAGCTCAGCCGCTGGGCCGAGCGTGGCATGAACACCCCGGACTACGTGTTGCATACCCACCAGACCATCCGTGGCCTCTACGCGATGCTCTGCGGTGACTACGACAAACTGGCCAACGGTACACCCAAGGGTGTCGAACTGCTGACCCAGAACGAACGTAACCAGGCCTGCCTGCCGGCGCAATTGCGCCAGGCCGGGTTCACCACCCACTACCTGCAGGGTGCCGGCCTGCGCTTCATGGCCAAGGACCGCATCATGCCGCACATCGGCTTCGACTCGGTGCATGGCCTGGAATGGTTCCGTAACAAGAACTACCTGGACTTCCCGTGGGGCAAAGACGACCGTGCCTTCTTCGAAGGCGCCCTGGACTACGTCGGCCAGCTTCGAAAACAGGACAAACCCTGGATGCTGACCTTGCTCACCGTCGGCACCCACCAGCCCTATTCGGCACCGGCCGACTACCTTGAGCGCTACGACACGCCCAAGCAGGCTGCGGTCGCCTACCTGGACGACGCGATCGGCGCGTTTCTCGACAACCTCGAACGCCAGGGTGTGCTCAAGGACACCTTGGTGGTGGTGACCTCCGACGAGTCCCACGGCATCGACGGTGTGCGCCTGGCGTCGTCCTGGGGCTTCAACCTCACCCTGGCACCGGAGCAGGCGCAACTGCCGCACATCAAGCGTGGCACCTATGGCCATATCGACCTGACCACCTCCCTGCTCGACTACTTCGCCTTGCCGATCCCGGTCGCGCTGGGCGGGCGCTCGCTGTACCGCGACTACGACTCGGGCCGCGAAATGATCTCCTACACCAACGGCATGCTGCGCTACCACAACGGCCAGGGGGTGTTCACCGAGTGCGACTTCCAGCAGCGTTGCCGGCGCTATGCCAGTGAAGGCTTCATCGCCGACCAGGCGCGCTACCTCGGCCCTGGTGACAACATGCTCGGCCAGCAAATCGTAAGCCTGGCCGGGGTACTCGACCAGTCGCTGCTGCAAACGCCGCTCAACCTGCGCTACCAGTTTGGCGGCCCTTCGCCGATCCAGCTGCGCAAGCGCATTCACGATGACTGGGCCGACAACCTGATCGGTGCCCAGTACCTGGAGATGCCCGAGGGCTCGCATACCCGTGTACGGGTCAAGGTACGTTCACTGGACCCGCGACGTGCGGCCTACATCAAGCTCAAGGCCAAGCAACTGGAACAGGACGTGCCATTGGGGCTGCCCGAAGAGATTCGGGTGACGGCGGACCAGCCGCTGGAAATGGAGTTCGGCTTCGACAATCCGACCGAGCGCAAGGCGTTTTCCTTCCATTTGCTGGGCTACGGCGGCGGTGCGGTCGAGGTCAGTGACTTCAGCGTGATTACCGCATTGCCCGGGGAAGACAACGTGCAGGACGAACTGGCCGAAGGGCATATCGCGCATTCGGGCTGACGGCAAGCCCACCGTTCATCGCTCGGCCATCGCTGCCTGTCGATCCGGCCGAGCGCTGCTCGACTAGTGCTGAAACCCTTTCGCGGAGTCAGCGCCATGAGCACGCATGAAAACAGGCATGAGGTGGTATCCCGCAGCCAGTGGCTGGCCGCACGCCGGCAACTGTGGCTGCACGAAAAAGCCTTCACCCATCATCGCGACGCGTTGGCCGCAGCCCGTCGCGCCCTGCCCTGGGTCAAGGTCGAACAACCCTATCGCTTCCAAGGCCCCGCGGGCGAGCTGAGCCTGACTCAGCTGTTCGCTGGCCGCAGCCAACTGCTGCTCTATCACTTCATGTTTGTCGAGGGTTGGGATGAAGGTTGCCCAGGCTGCTCGTTCCTGGCCGACCATTTTGACGGCGCCAACCTGCACCTGGCGCATCACGACGTGTCACTGGTGGCCGTGTCGCGGGCACCCTACGCTGAATTCCAATCCTTCCGCCAACGCATGGGCTGGCAGTTTCCCTGGTATTCGTCAGCGGGCAGCGGCTTCAACGAGGACTTTGGGGTCAGCGTTGGCAGCGAAGGCCCTCGGCAGTACAACTATGAGCCCTACGCCGGCAGTGAAAGCGAGCTGCCAGGGCTGAGCGCGTTTTATCGGGACGATGACGGCAGCGTATACCACACCTACTCGACCTATGCCCGTGGGTTGGACATTCTGGTCAATACCTACAACTTTCTCGACATCGCGCCATTGGGGCGCAATGAAGCCGGGACCATGGACTGGGTACGGCACCATGATCGCTATGAAGGGCAGCCTGGCACGGCGCATTGCTGTCACGATTGAGTGTTGGGGCCGCAAAGCGGCCCCCTGTATTTTCAGCCCCGCACGCCAAGCATGCCGCGTTCGATGATGAAATCGATCACCGCCTGCAAGCCCTCACCCTTCTTGAGGTTGCTGAAGGTCCAGGGCCGCTGCGGGCGCATGCGCTGGGTATCGCGCTCCATCACTTCCAGCGAAGCGCCGACATACGGCGCGAGGTCGGTCTTGTTGATCACCAGAAAGTCGGACTTGGTAATGCCAGGCCCGCCCTTGCGCGGGATCTTTTCACCCTCGGCAACATCGATCACGTAGATGGTCAGGTCGGCCAGCTCCGGGCTGAACGTGGCACTTAGGTTGTCGCCACCGCTCTCCACGAAGATCACTTCAAGGTTACCGAACTTGCGTGCCAGGGCTTCCACCGCCGCCAGGTTCATCGAGGCATCTTCGCGTATCGCCGTGTGCGGGCAACCGCCGGTTTCCACGCCAACAATGCGCTCGGGCTCAAGGGCGCCGGCTTCGGTGAGGATGCGCTGGTCTTCCTTGGTGTAGATATCGTTGGTCACTACGGCGATCTGGTAATGATCGCGCATGGCCTTGCACAGGGCTTCGAGCAGCGCGGTCTTGCCAGAGCCGACCGGGCCGCCGACACCGACGCGCAGGGGTTGTTGATAGCTTTGCATGAAGGCAGTCCTCAGGAGCGGAACAAACGGGTGTATTGGGTTTCATGACGCGATGAAGCGATTGCCAACAATGGCAGGCCGCCACCGAGCTGGTCATCGCTCAGGGCCAGGGCATGGTCGAGCACAGCAGGCAGCGCTTGGCCAAGGTCGCGGAGCAAGGTTTGCGCCGCCTGCTGGCCGAACGGCACCAGCTTGACCCCGGCCATGACCGCGCCCTCCAGCCAGGCAAAACCAAGGCCCAACGCCAACTGGCGCAGCGGGATCGACCAGTGCGCGCCAAGCCAGGCCATGCCGCCCAGTTGTGTGAGTTCAAGGCTGGCCCGCCAGGCCGGCGCCTGCCCCAGTTGCCAGCCATCGAGCAGGCGCGCCAGCGCCGAACCGCGTTGCTGTTCTTCCAGGCGCAGCTCGGCGGTTTCGCGGTTGGCCAGCAGAAAGCGGCTCCAGTGGCTGAACGCATCGGCATCTGCGCCCTGGCAGGCCTGATACAGGCGCGCCAGCACGGGCCAGTCGATGCAGCCCAGGGTGTCGTGCAGTTGCTCGCGTTGCCAGGCGCTGAAGCTGCCGATATCCCGTACCCAGCCCGCTTCGACCGCCCACTCAAGGCCTTGCGAGTAGGTGAACCCACCCACTGGCAAACCTGGGCTGGCCAGTTGCAGCAGGCGCAGCAGCGCCAGCTCGCCGTCCATCAACCGGCCAGTACCAGTGCGGCGCCGGCCAGCAGGCCACCACCAAAGGCTTTTTGCAGGCCGCTGTGGCGGCGCAACAGGCAACCGACCGCGAACCCGGCCGCCAGCAGCAGGCCACTGACCGCCACAAAGCCCGCACTGAACTGCCAGAACGCGCTGGGCGTGGCCTCTACGCCATGCGCCCAACCGTGGAACAAGGCGAACACCGGCATGGCCAGCGCCAGCAACAGCTGGCGGCTGGGCAGCAACAGGGCGCCTGCAGCCACCAGCAACGACACGCTGATCATTGCCTCCATGCCCAGCACATCGCCAAACAGATGGCCGCACACCGCACCCGCGAACATCGCCGCCAGGGTTGCCAAAGGCAACGCCAGGTTGCGTCGGGTCAGCGCGGCGAGCACGCCGGTGCCCAGCAGCATCAGCAGGTGATCGAGGCCGGTCAGCGGGTGCAACAGGCCATCCTGCAAGGGGTTGTTGTCGTGGCCCGGGTGGGCGAAGGCCGGCAGGGCCAGCATCAGCAGAAACAGGGCGAAAGTCTTTTTCATCGGTTGCTCCAGGGCAGTTCAGGAATGGGCAGGCAGGCGCACGAACGGGTGATCGTGGCCATGGCTGTGGCTATGCGGTGCGCTCTGGTAGGCGCCGGCCTCGGGCTCGAACGGCGCCTGCTCGGTGACCACCGTCAGGCCCAGGCCACGCAGCATGTCGTCGAGCACATAGTCGTGCTGGTAGCGCAACAGGCCGGGCTCGATCTGCAGCGGTACATGGCGATTGCCCAGGTGGTAGGCCGCGCGCGCAAGCAAGTGCGGGTCGGCGCAACGCACCGTCGAGACCGTCTCGGGCGCGGCCAGCACCCGGATAACCTGGCCACCGTCGGCATCGGCCAACAGTTCACCGCCGCGCAGCAAGTGACCGCGCGCGAGCATCAGCCCGGCGTCGCGGCCATCGTCCAGGGTCACCCGCAAACGGCTCTTGATGCGGCTGTCCACATCCAGGGTGACGGTGCCGGTAACGGTTTCGGGAAGCGCGCCAAGCGCGGTGATCCGGCGATTAAGGACTATCATCTGTGCTCCTTCAGAACAGGAAGTAACGCTGGGCCAGCGGCAGTTCGCGGGCCGGTTCGCAGACCAGCAGTTCGCCATCGGCACGCACCTGGTAGGTTTGCGCATCGACTTCGATGACCGGCTGCAAGGTGTTGTGGACCATGTCGGCCTTGCGCACGCGCCTGCAGCCATGGGCCACGCCAATCAGGCTGCGCAGGTTCAGCGCCTGGGCCAGGCCGCGGTCCATGGCGGTCTGGGGCAAAAACGTCATGCGCGTGGCATGGCGCGCCGCCCCCAGCGCGCCGAACATCGGCCGGTAATGCACCGGCTGCGGCGTAGGGATCGAGCCATTGATATCGCCCATGGGCGCGGTGACGATCATCCCGCCCTTGATCACCAACGCGGGCTTGACCGCGAAAAAGGCCGGCGCCCACAGCACCAGGTCGGCCAGCTTGCCCACCTCCACCGAGCCCACCTCATGGGCAATGCCGTGGGTCAGCGCCGGGTTGAGGGTGTATTTGGCGATGTAGCGCTTGACCCGGAAGTTGTCGCTGTAGCTGCTGTCGGGGGCCAGTGGCCCACGGCGCAGTTTCATCTGGTGGGCTACCTGCCAGGTACGCAGCACCACCTCGCCGACCCGGCCCATGGCCTGCGAGTCGGACGAGGTCATGGCGAAGGCGCCCATGTCGTGGAGGATGTCTTCGGCAGCGATGGTTTCGCGGCGGATGCGCGACTCGGCGAACGCCACGTCCTCGGCGATGCTCGGGTCCAGGTGGTGGCAGACCATGAGCATGTCCAGGTGTTCGTCGACCGTGTTGATGGTGTACGGCAAGGTCGGGTTGGTAGAGGACGGCAGCACGTTGGCCTGCCCTGCAGCGCGGATGATGTCCGGCGCATGGCCGCCGCCAGCGCCCTCGGTGTGGAAGGTATGGATGGTGCGGTCACCGATGGCTGCCAGGGTGTCTTCGATGCAACCGGACTCGTTGAGGGTGTCGGTGTGGATCGCCACCTGGATGTCCATCTCCTCGGCCACGCCCAGGCAACAGTCGATGGCCGCCGGGGTCGAGCCCCAGTCCTCGTGCAGCTTCAGGCCCACGGCACCGGCGGCGATCTGCTCGCGCAACGCCTCGGGGCGCGACGCATTGCCTTTGCCCAACAAGCCGATGTTGATCGGCAGGCTGTCGGCCGCCTGGAGCATGCGCGCCAGGTACCACGGCCCGGGCGTGCAGGTGGTGGCATTGGTGCCGGTGGCCGGCCCCGTGCCGCCGCCAATGAAGGTGGTTACGCCGCTGGTGAGTGCCTCCTCCACCTGCTGCGGGCAGATGAAATGGATGTGCGAATCGATACCGCCGGCCGTGACGATCTTGCCTTCAGCAGCAATCACTTCGGTACCCGGGCCAACCGGTACAGTGACACCCGGTTGCACATCGGGGTTGCCGGCCTTGCCAATCGCGGCAATGCGCCCGTGCTTGACGCCGATGTCGGCCTTGACGATCCCCCAGTGGTCGATGATCAACGCGTTGGTCAGCACCAGGTCCATGGCCTCAGCCGCCAGCATCTGGCCCTGCCCCATGCCGTCACGGATGACCTTGCCACCGCCAAACTTGACCTCTTCGCCATACACCGTGAAGTCTTTCTCGACCTCGACCCACAGCGCGGTATCGGCCAGGCGCACGCGGTCGCCGACGGTAGGGCCGAACATGTCGGCATAGGCGCGACGGGAAATACGGCTCATACCCTGCCCTCCAGTGCGCCCATCACCTTGCCCTGGAAGCCATACACCTCACGTTTGCCGGCATAGGCCACCAGTTGCACGGTGCGGGCCTGGCCCGGTTCGAAGCGCACGGCGGTGCCGGCCGGGATGTCCAGGCGAAAGCCCAGGGTGGGCGCACGTTCGAACACCAGTGCGTCGTTGACTTCGTAGAAGTGATAGTGCGAGCCGACCTGCACCGGTCGGTCGCCATGGTTGGCCACACGGACGCTCACCGTCGCGCGGCCGTTGTTGAGTTCGATGTCGCCGGCGGCGACCTGGATTTCACCTGGGATCATGCGGGGCTCCTGGCCGGGTTCAGACGATGGGGTCATGCACGGTCACCAGCTTGGTGCCATCCGGGAAGGTCGCCTCGACCTGCACGTCGTGGATCATTTCGGCGATGCCTGGCATGACCTGCTCACGGTTCAGCACTTCGCGGCCCAGGCTCATCAGCTCGGCCACCGTGCGGCCATCACGGGCGCCTTCGAGCACGGCGGCACTGATCAGCGCCACCGCTTCCGGGTAGTTGAGTTTCAGGCCGCGGGCCAGGCGCCGCTCCGCCAGCAGCGCGGCGGTGAACAGCAGCAGTTTGTCTTTCTCTCTCGGGGTCAGCTCCATGGCGCTTCTCTCAGGTAGCCCAGATACGCGGCGGGCAAGCAGGCAGGCCGATAACGGCCGGGCGCAGTACATGCCACAGGCGTTGCAAGGTGTGTTGCAGGTGTTGGTTGTCGTGGTCGAGCAGGCGGATCACCAGCAGCGACCCAAGCAAGGTCGCCCCAGCGGGGTTGTCCAGTTCGTCGAGCAAGGCCCGGACGTGCTCCAGCAGTGCGGGGTCGGCCGGGGTGGCGCAGAAGGTGGCCAGCAGCGGATGGCCGGCGAGCTTGTCCAGTTGCCCGCCTTCGATGCGCAGCCGTTCGTACAGGCCGGGGTCGTCGGGCATTTCGATGTGCAAGCGGCTGTCGAGGGCGCCGTGATCGAAGCGTTCGTTCATGACCGGGCGGCCCAGGCACAAGGTTTCCCAGGCCAGCAACCGGGCGCCCGGCGCCAGGGTGAAACGGCTGTCGAGGCTGGCGCGGGCACCGGCGAAGAAGATGCTGTCCTGGGGCAACCATTCCAGAGTGCTGTCGGCGCCCAGGTGAAAGCGCTGGGCCAAGCGCGCGGTCGGGCCGATGCTGCGGTAGAACTTGCTGGCGCCAGGCATGGTCAGCAACGCATGGCTGCCAGGCTCAAGGTGGATATCCAACTCCAGCCGGTCGCCGGCGACGATGCCACCAGGCGGGTGCAGCACATACACATGGCACGGCGCCCCCTCAGGATAGAAAGGCCGCTGCACCAAAAGAGGTCCGAAATGCCGCCGCGCACCAAGGCGGGTCACATCGTCGCGTCGGCTAAAACGCAACTGCAGGTAGGCGCTCCAGCCCGCATCGTCTTGCTGTTGTTCGATCTGCTCCGCGAGCGACATCCTGCGGCCCCTGAAATCCGTGACCTGACGGCCGTTTAGAGGGTCAGGCAGGCGGCACTGAAGCGCTGCCAGCCTGACCACTCGATCAAATTCTCAGGCTGGATATAGCAGGTTGCGGGCCAACTACGCAGGTGAACCAAGATGAAACCGTCAGCGCAGCCGCTCTGGCATCGGGCACACGGGGCTACGGCGCACAAAGCGGGGGCGCGCGCAGGCCCTGTTTCGGTGCCGGGCCAGCGGTTTCAGTAGTCGAAGCGGTCTACGGCCCGCCGGCGTTCGTTGTCATCGCGGCGGTCGTAACTGGCAGTGGTCTGGATATTGGCATGGTGCGCGAGCTTCTGGGCAATCGACAGGTCGTGCTCTTCGATCACCCGGGTGATGAACGCACGGCGAAAATCATGAGGCATGATCTTCACGCCAACCTGCGCACCCCGCTGGCGGGCAATGTAATAGATCGCATGCTTGGTGATGCGTGCGCGGGTAATGTGATTGCCGCGGCGAATGCGGTTGAACAGAAATGGGTCGTCGGATGCGCCCTCCGGCAAGTCATCGCGGCGCAGGTCCAGCCACGCCTGCAGCTTTTCGAACGCCCAAGGTGGCGCGTACTTGATCAGCTGCCGGTTGCCCTTGCCCAGCACCTGCAGGCTGCGGGCTTCGAAGTCTACCTGGCTCAGGTCGATGTCCACCGACTCCGACTTGCGCATACCGGTGCCATACAGCAAGGCGATGATCGCCGCGTCGCGCACGCCTTGCGGCCGGGGATCGGCGGCGCACACCTCCATCAACTCGCGGATCAAGCTGCGGCGCAGGTTGCGCCCCGGTGGCAGGCGGCTGCCGGTGGCGGGCTTGACCTCGCGAATCCTCAGCAACTGTTCGTGGTCGATCAGGCCCTGGCGCCACGCCTCGTTCATCACCCCGCGTATTGCATTCACATACAGCGACGAACTGTTGGGGGCATAGCCATCTTCACGCAGCGCAGCCACCAGGGCGATCACATGGCCAGGGTCGAGCCGGTGCCACGGCACATCGACGATATTGAAGTCGGCAAAGCCCAGCCGGTCAGCGGCGTCCTGAAGGATGTAGCGCATGGTTTGCTGGCTGGAGGGGGCCAGGCGGGCCATGTACTGCAGCAGGGGGTTTTTCGAGAAATCGGTCACAACGTGAATCCTGTAGCGACGCTTGGACCGGTACGGGGACAGGCACAGCGCTAAGCGAGTCGGTGCATGGCCATCAACTTGATATTCAAGGAGATGTGCGAAGGTTGGGGGCGTGATCTTACCCCAATTGACAGCCGCTGAATGAAAGAAGGACTGCCGGCTAGTGTGGTGTTTCATTGGCACTTCTGAAACACCACACTAGTTAATAGCCGTCTGCCACCATCCGGGAAACATCTGCTGCACCCGCGCCTCGGCGAAGCGTTCGTCGATCAGCACCAGCACGCCTTGGTCCTGATCCCCGCGTATGACCCTGCCCGCCGCCTGAATGACCTTGCGCACGCCTGGGTACAGATAGGCATAGTCAAAACCGGCGCCAAACTGGCGCCCCAGGCGCTGCTTGAACTGTTCGTTGACGGGGTTGACCTGGGGCAGGCCGAGCGTGGCGACAAACGCCCCGATCAACCGCGTGCCGGGTAAATCCACCCCTTCCCCAAACGCTCCGCCCAGCACCGCAAAGCCAACGCCGCAGCCGTCCAGCACAAAACGATCGAGAAATGCCTGACGCGCCGCTTCGTCCATGCCCGCCGCTTGGGCCCAGTGGGGAATGTGGCCGTAACGCTCAGCCAACAAAGCGGCCACTTGCTGCAAGTATTCGAAGCTGCTGAAAAACGCCAGGTAGTTGCCGGGCTTGCGCTGATACTGCTCGGCGATCAGTTCGACAATCGGTGCCAGCGAGGCGTGGCGCTCACGATAACGGGTCGACACCTGGCTGGCGATGCGCACTTCGAGCTGCTCGGCGCGGAACGGCGCCGCCACTTCCAGCCAGGCCGTGTTGGCCGGCATGCCGAGCAGGTCACTGTAGAAATGCCGTGGGCTCAGCGTGGCGGAAAACAGCGTTACGCTGCGCGCCGCCTGTATGCGAGGCGCCAACAGCCGCGCCGGGGTGATATTGCGCAGGCACAGGGTCGCCAGCCGCCGCTTGCGCAGGCTGTCGCGCACGGTAATGTCGAAGATGAAATGCTCGTCGAACAGTTCAGCGACCCGACTGAATTGCAACGCCAGGTAGAAAAACTGCAGCACCTGCGCATCCACCTCGGCAGGTGCCTGATTCAAGCGCTCCTGAATCAGCCCGATGCATTGCTGCAAGGCACGCAAGAAGGCATCCGGCAACTGCTCGCTGGCCTGATACGGCGCCCGCTGCTCTTTGTACAACGCGTTCCACTGCCGGTTGAGGCGGTCCAGCGCACTGCTCAACCCTTGTGGCTTGCTCTGGCGCAAGGCAAGTAACTGGCCTTGATCCAGGCTGGCGCTGTACATGCCGCGACCGCGCTCGACCAGGTTGTGCGCTTCGTCCACCAGCACCGCCACCCGCCATTGGTTGGCCTGGGCCAGGCTGAACAGCAAGGCATGGGCATCGAAGTAATAGTTGTAATCGGCCACCACCAGGTCCACCCAGCGGGCCATTTCCTGGCCTAAGTAGTACGGACATACCTGATGCGCCAAGGCCACTTCGCGCAGCTGGGCACGGTCCAGCAAGGGCAACCCTGCCGCCGCCTCGCGGGCAGCGGGCAGGCGGTCGTAGAAACCCTGCGCCAAGGGGCAGGACTCGCCATGGCAGGCCTTGTCGGGGTGCTCGCAGGCCTTGTCACGGGCAATCAGCTCCAGGGTGCGCAAGGCCGGTTGCGGTGTGGCATCGGTAATCTGGCGCATGGCATCGAGGGCCAGCGCCCGGCCCGGTGTCTTGGCGGTGAGGAAGAACACTTTGTCGAGTTGCTGCGGCACCATCGCCTTGAGCAACGGAAACAAGGTACCCAGCGTCTTGCCGATGCCGGTACTGGCCTGCGCCATCAGGCAGCGGCCTGTGCTCACCGCCTTGTACAGGGTCTCGGCCAACTGGCGCTGGCCCTGGCGGAACTGTGCATAGGGGAAGCCCAGGGCCTGCAGACCGCGGTCGCGCTCGGCCAGGCGCTGTTGCTGATGCTCGGCCCAGCGCAGAAAGCGCCGGCACTGGGTCTCGAAGAAGGCTTGCAGCTCGGCAGCACTGTGGTGCTCGCTGATCAGCGTCTGGCCGTCACTGTCCACGTCCAGGTACACCAAAGCCACATCGATTTCCGGCAATTGCCGCGCCTGGCACATCAGCCAGGCATAGACCTTGGCCTGCGCCCAGTGCAGCTGACGATGGTTGGCCGGCTGGCGCGCGAGGTCACCGCGGTAGGTCTTGATCTCTTCCAGGCGATTGCAGTTGGGGTCGTAACCGTCGGCGCGGCCTCGCACCCTGAGGCTTTCGAACTGGCCTTCGAGGGCAACTTCCGACTCATAGTCGGCGGCGCGCCGCGCCACCACCCGCCGATGCCCTTCCATGCCCTCCTGGGCGGTGGGCGATGGGGTAAAGCGCAGGTCCAGGTCGCCGACCTTGGCACTGAACTCGCACAAGGCGCGCACGGCTACGCTGTAGCTCACGCCGCCTCGCTCCAGCGCACATGGCACACCGCAACGGGCAGGCCCTGCGCACGGCAGAACTCCAGCCAGCGCAACTGGTTGTCTTGCAGGCGGTCGCCCGGCCCCTTGACCTCGACCATGCGATAACCACCCTGGTCGGGCCAGAACTGGATCAGGTCGGGCATGCCGGCGCGGTTGTTGCGGATGTCCTGCAACAGCCGCAGGAAGCATTGCTTCAGATGGGCGGGCGGCAGGCAGGCCAGCGCCTGTTCAAGCAAGGTTTCGCTGAGCATGGGCCAGAACACGAACGGCGACTGCAGGCCTTGCTTGGCGGCATAGCAGTCGAGAATAGCCTGGCGATGGCTGCCATCGTCCAACCGCCCCAGGCAGCGCTCGAACTGGGCACTGCGCCGTTGCTGGAAGTCGCTGTCGTGCAAGTCCTGGGGGGCGGCCTGAAACGGGTTGAAGAACGCGCCCGGTACCGGCGCGAAAATCGCTTCCCAGCACAACAGGCCGAACAGGCTGTTGAACAACGTGTTTTCCACGTAATGAACCTGCCCTCCGGCCTCGGCCAAGTGTTGGCGCACGGCCTCCTCGACGCCCAAGGCGGCGTGCTCACGGGGCAGCTCCAATTCGATCAGTTGCAGTTGCGCTGCGCGCTGGCGCCGTTGCGGCGGCCCGCCGAGCTTGCGCGCCAGGCGCGGCAGCATGCGTTCGAGCGCCTGCACCTCCAGCGCGTTGGCCGGGGCCGCAGCCAGTTGCAGGGCAAGCGCATGTGCCTGTGGCCACTGTTCGCTGCGCTCCAGCACGCGTACCTGGCGGATACGCGCCTGGGCATGGCTGCACTGGCCATATACGGCCATGGCTTGGTCCCAGTCACCCTGGCGTTCGCATTGCTGGCCCAGGGCGAACAGCAGGCGGGCATGGCGCCGGGCCAACCAGGGGTTGTCACTGTGCAGCCCTGTCATCGCGCCGAGGATCGACAGCGGCTCGTCACCTTGCTCCAGCCGCTCGGCGCACTGGTGCAAGGCCATGGCCAGGTCGACCTCGGCGCGATGGCGCAGGGCCCGCGAATCGCTGCTGAAAGGCACGCGCTCGTAGCGCAACAAGCCAAGGTCGGCGAGTACGAAGTCCGACCAGTCCTGGTACAGGTTGCCGAAGAACAACAGGCGCATGCGGTCACACAACGGTTGCAGGCACCACTGGAAGATGCGCACGTCGCTGTCGGCAAACCACTGCGTCAACGGCCGGGGCGCGAGCCCCAGGGGTTGCAGCTGTGCGAGCAGGTCGTGCTTGGCGGCCCGTGGGCGGCTCAACTGCCCGGCGAAGCACTGCGCCAGCTCGTCCTTGCGCAGCATGGTGAACAGCTGTTCCAGCGCCAATTGTGCAGGCTCCCGCACCCATCCCAAGGCCTGCAGCGGCTGCAAGGCCTGCTCGGTATCGCCGACTTCGGCGTACACAAGCTTGTCACTGCGAAACAGCTCGCCCTTGCGCATGACCATACGCACCATCAGGGCCTGGGCGCGGCTGTCCAATTGGGCAAAGGCCTGGATGAACGCCAGCTCCTGCTCGTCGAGCAGGTCGTCATAGCGCTGTTCGACCCATGACAGCACCTGGCGAAAGTTGTGCAGGTAATAGAACGGGTCGTCGACGGAATGGGCAATCACGGGGCAAGGTCGGGCAGTGGAGAATGGATACTGGTTATACATACAGATCGACGGACCTGGCAATAGCCGTAGGTCCGTTCTGTTGTATGGGGGGCGGGCTTGCGTCGCGAAAGGCCGCCCCACAGGGATCTGCGCCCGATCGATTACTCGGTCACACCTGCCAGTGTCCCCGACTCGACCTTGGCACTGCCGATCGGCGCCTTCAGCAGCAGGAAGTAGGCCACCGCCGAGCACAGCGCCACGATCGCGCTGATCATGAACGCCGTGTTGAACGAGCCCGAGTACTGAATGCTGAAGCCGGTGACGATCGGTGCTACGGAGCCTGCAATGTAGCCGCCGAAGTTCTGGATCGAGCCGAATGACGCCACCCGCGGGCTGTCGACGATGGTGTTGACGATCATCCAGGCGGTGGCACTGGCCATGTTGATGCTGAACAGCGCCAGGCACAGCAGGATCACGCAGCCGGTCAGGCCGCTGACGTAGGACAACGGCAGAGTGAACAGCGCGGCCAGCACCAGGCCGGTGATGACGCTGAACTTGCGGCTGCCAAGGATGCTCATGCCCCGCTTGACCAGCAGGTCGCAGAAGCGCCCGGCTACGATCGTGCCCGCCGCGCCGAAGCCATAGGCCAGCGACACCACCCAGGCAGTCTTGTACAGGTCCAGCCCGTGCTCACGTTCGAAGTAACCGGGCAACCAGGTCAGGTGCAGCCAGAGCATGTAGATCACGCCCATGAAGCCCAGTACCGCTCCCCAGGTGCTGCGGTGCTTGAACAGGTCGAGCCAGCCCGCGAAGTACGAAGGCTTCGCCGCCTGCGGGATGGCCGTGGCTGGCGATTGCTTGTGCGCGTTCGGCAGCGGTTTGCCTTCGGCGGCGAGCTCGGCCAGGTACTGCGCCTTGCTCTTGTAGAAGGTCAGCCAGCACAGCGCCAGCACCACGCCGATCAGGCCGGTAATGATGAACATGCCACGCCAGCCGAAATTGACCATGAACAGGGTCAGCAAGGGCGGCGCCAGGCATGGGCCCAGGCAGGTCGAGGACCAGACGATGCCAGTCGGGGTACCGCGTTCATTGGCATCGAACCATTCGGACAAGGCCTTGGCCGCCGACGGGAACATCGGCGCCTCGCCAATCCCCAGTAACACACGCAGGCCCATGAAGCCGGCAAAGCTGTTGACCATGCCGAAAGTGGCCTGGGCCACCGACCAGGCCAGCAACGAGGCGCCCAGGGCGATCTTGCTGCCCAGGCGGTCGATGATCATGCCCATCGGCAACTGGGCAAAGGCGTAGGCGATGGAAAACGCCGACAACAGAATGCCCATCTGCGAGGGGCTGATCATCATGTCTTTCTGGATCGAGGTGTTGGCGATCGACAGCGCGCTGCGGTCCAGGTAGTTGACGATGCCGATCAACAGCAGGAACACGACGGTGAGGCGCTGATACTTCTTCATAGGGTTCATTGGGTGGCCTTTATTATTATTGTTGCAGCGCCTTCAGCGCCTTGGCGGTCCATCTATCCTGTTGCGTTCATCCCTGGGGCACGGCAGCCGTCAAGGCTGGCGTGCCTTCACCGCTGCTTCGAGCAGGCCGCGCCGGCTCAGGCTGTCGATCAGCGCGCGCAGGCCGAAGCCCCATTGCGGCGCCTGGTCGCTGGTGGTCACACGGTTGCACAAGGTACCCAGTTGCGCGTTGCTGATGGCGACCAGGTCGCCTGGCTTGTGGGTGAAGCCGTTGCCGGGCTGGTCGCGGTCCTGCTTGGGGGCGAACAGAGTACCGAGAAACAGCACCAGCCCGTCGGGGTACTGGTGGTTTTCGTTGAGGGTCTGCTGCACCAGGTCTTGCGGGTCACGGCTGATCTGGCGCATGGAGCTGCGGCCAGAAAGGATGAAGCCGTCCTGGCCTTCGACACGCAAGTCCACTTCGGCGTTACGCACATCGTCCAGGCCAAAGCTTTCATCGAACAGGCGCAGCAATGGCCCCAGCGCGGTGGAGGCGTTGTTGTCCTTGGCCTTGGACAGCAGCAAGGCACTGCGCCCCTCGAAGTCGCGCAGGTTGACATCGTTACCCAGCATGGCGCCCTTGATGCTGCCGTCGCTCGATACCGCCAGCACCACTTCCGGTTCCGGGTTGTTCCAGCTGGAATTGGGGTGGATGCCGATGTCGGCGCCATGCCCGACCGCCGACAGCGGCTGCGCCTTGGTGAACACTTCGGCGTCTGGGCCAATGCCCACTTCCAGGTATTGCGACCAAAGGCCCTGCTCCACCAGCACCTTGCGCAGCGCTTCGGCCTGGGCAGAACCCGGGATGATCTGCGAGAGGTCCGCACCGATGCGGCTGGCCAGGGTGTCGCGGATGGCATCGGCCTTGGCCGGGTCGCCCTTGGCCTGCTCTTCCACAACCCGCTCCAGCAGGCTGGCGGCAAAGGTCACACCGGCGGCCTTGACCGCTTGCAGGTCGATCGGCGCCAGCAGCCAGGGCAAACGTGCGTCACGCTGGCTGGGGTCGCTGTTGCGCAGCAACGCCGGCAGAGCGATCAACGCCTCGGGCAACGGCAGCGCGCGCAGATAAGCAACCGGGTCGGCCACTTCGAGCAAGGCCGAAACGGTCGCTACATGGGCGCTGATATCGTGCACGGCGCCCGCCTTGACCAGCACCACGGCGGGGCCCTGATCGGGCAGCCAGACCCGGCCGACCCAGGTGCCGCTGTCGAACACGGCGATGTCGTGGCTTAGTTGCAGCGGGGGCGTGGCATTCGATTGGTCGGTCATGTGGGTACCCTTGTTGTCATTGTCATTCATTGAGCCAGCGCCTGTGAAAGTGGCGCCAGTTGCAACTGCCCAGCCAACTGGTCGAGGTCATCGAGCACGTGCGCCGACAGGTTCATCCCCTCCTCCAGCGCGTGTCGGCGCAAGGCCAGGCCGGCCTGGCCTGGCAGGCGTACCGGGCGTTCGGGGTCTACCGGGCGGCTGGCGAGGACCAATTGGCCGAGGAAGCTGGTTTCGTCGGTGAATGCTTGCAGGCCGCCGAAAAAGCGCGGGTCGATGACCACGGCGGTGGCCGACGCGCCCCACTGGTCCGGGGCGTCCTTGCGGCCATGGCCGGCCAGCCCCGAGGTCAGCGCCTCGACCAGAATCGCCAAGGCAAAGCCCTTGTGACCAAAGGCCTGGCCGCCCAGCGGCAGGATGCTGCCCTGCGGCTGGCTGAAGAAGTCGCGCGGGTCATCGCTCAGTTGGCCGTCGTTGCTCATCAGCACCGGGTGCGGCAGCTTGCTGCCGGCATCACGGCACTGGCCGACCAGGCCCAGGGTCACGGTGGACATGCTCACATCCAGCAGGATCGGCTCGCCCTGGGTCGGTATGCCGGCGGCAATCGGGTTGGGCGTGAACACCGGGTCGACCCCGCCATGGGCACAGACCAGCCCCACCGACGGGTCCGACGAATACACCAGGGCCACCAGGCCACGGTCGGTGTAGGGTTTCAGGTACGCTGCCAGGCAGCCGATGTGCGCGGCCCGGCGCACCACAGCAATGCCGATGCCCTGTGCACTGGCCCCTGTGGCCGCGCAGTCGAGGGCGCGGCTGACGCAGTACGGGCCGAGCAGGTAATGGCCGTCGAACAGGCTGGAGACCCCGCTGTCCGACACCTGCTCCAGCACCTGGGCTTGCGCCTTGACCTGCCCGCTGAGCATACCGCCGATATAGCGGCTGACCAGGTTCAGGCCATGGGTGCGATGGCCCAGCAATTCGCCTTCGAGCAGCACCTGGGTCACCACTTGGGCGACCTCGGCATCGGCACCTGCCTTTTCGAACAGTTGCTCGACGAAAGCAGTGATTACCTGCACGTCGTAGCGTCTGGTTTGAGTCATGCCTGGCACTCCACGATCAGTTCAGGGCCGCGCGGCTTGGCTTGCCATCGACCAGGCGCTGGATGCCCAGCGGGTTGGCGTTCTGCAAGGCGGCGGGCAGCAAGGCATCCGGCACGTTCTGGTAGCACACCGGGCGCAGGAAGCGGTCGATGGCCAGGGTGCCGACCGAGGTGCCACGGGCGTCCGAAGTGGCCGGATACGGGCCACCGTGCACCATCGCATCGCACACCTCGACCCCGGTGGGGTAGCCGTTGAGCAGAACGCGACCGACTTTCTCTTCCAACGCACCGAGCAGATGGCCGTAGCCCGCGAGGTCCGCATCGTCCGCCAGCAGCGTGGCGGTCAATTGCCCGCGCAAGGCTGCGACCGCACGCAGCAGCTCGGCGTCGTCGGCTACCTGAACCACTACCGTGCAAGGGCCGAACACTTCTTCCTGAAGCAGCTCGTCCTGCTCCAGCAGCAGGCTGACATCGGCCTCGAACAGGTGCGGCTGGGCCTGATTACCCTGTTGCGCCAGGCCACTCAACCGCTTCACCCCCGGGTGGGCAGCCAAGGCCTGCAGGCCTTTGCCGTAGCTGTTCAAGGTGCCGGCGTTGAGCATGGTCTGTGGCGCTTGGTCAGCCATGTGCCCGGCCAATTGCTCGATGAAAGCATTGAACGCCGGTGAGCGAATGCCCAGGACCAAGCCCGGGTTGGTGCAGAACTGGCCACAGCCCTGCACCACCGAAGCGGTGAGTTCCTTGGCCAGTTGCGCGCCGCGGTTGGCCAAGGCCTGAGGCAGTACCAGCACCGGGTTGATACTCGACATTTCGGCGAATACCGGGATCGGCTGTGGCCTTGCCGCCGCCATGTCGCACAGCGCACGCCCGCCCTTGAGCGAACCGGTGAAGCCCACTGCCTGGATGCCAGGGTGCTTGACCAATGCCTCGCCAACGCCGCCACCGAAGATCATGTTGAACACACCGGCCGGCATGCCGGTGCGTTCAGCGGCCCGGATCACGGCCTCGGCGACCCGCTCGGCGGTGGCCATATGGCCGCTGTGGGCCTTGAAAACGACCGGGCAACCGGCCGCCAGGGCCGCTGCGGTGTCACCCCCCGCCGTGGAGAACGCCAGGGGGAAGTTGCTAGCCCCAAATACCGCCACCGGGCCTACGCCAATGCGGTACTGGCGCAAATCAGGCCGTGGCAGAGGCGTACGGGCAGGCAGTGCCTGGTCGATGCGGGCGCCATAGAAGTCACCCCGGCGCAGCACCTGGGCGAACAGGCGCATCTGCCCGCTGGTACGGCCGCGCTCGCCGAGGATACGGGCCGTTGGCAGGGCCGTTTCCTGGCAGGTCAAGGCGATGAAGTCTTCACCGAGGGCGTCGAGCTCGTCGGCAATGGCCTCCAGGAACTCGGCGCGGCGCACGGATGCCAGGTTGCGAAACAGCGGGAAGGCCGCAGAGGCAGCATTTACGGCGTTGTCGACCTCGGCCAGGGTAGCCTGGTGGAAAGCGACCGGCAGGCGTTCACCGGTGTGGGCATCGACGCTGTAGACCAGGGTCTGGCCCTGAGCGCTGCGCTGGCCGGCAATGAAGTTGTATCCGCTAACGTGCATAGGGGTTGCCTCAAAAATCAGGAATGGGCTGTCGATCAGGTCACGGCGCCGATCTGCCAGGGCACGAACTCGTTCTGCCCGTAGCCGTGCTGTTCGCTTTTGCTGCGCGCGCCGGACGCGATGCGCAGCATCTGTTCGAAGATGTACGCGCCGCGCTCTTCGATGCTGGTGGAGCCATCGGCGATGCCACCGCAGTTGACGTCCATGTCTTCTTCCTGGTGCTCGAACACCCGGTTGTTGGTCGCCAGCTTGATGGACGGTGCCGGCGCGCAGCCGTAGGCCGAGCCGCGGCCGGTGGTGAAGGCGATCAGGTTGGCGCCGCCGGCGACTTGGCCAGTGGCCGAGACCGGGTCGTAGCCCGGCGTGTCCATGAACACCAGGCCCTGGGCCCGCACCGCTTCTGCGTACTGGTAGACATCGACCAGGTTACTGGAACCGGCCTTGGCCACCGCGCCCAGCGACTTCTCGAGGATGGTGGTGAGGCCACCGGCCTTGTTGCCGGCCGAAGGGTTGTTGTTCAGTTCGGCATTCATGCGCTGGCAGTAGTCTTCCCACCAGTGGATGCGGGCGACCAGCTTCTCGCCCACCTCACGGCTGACCGCGCGACGGGTCAGCAGGTGCTCCGCGCCATAGATTTCAGGTGTTTCGGAAAGGATCGCCGTACCACCGGCGGCCACCAGTCGGTCAACGGCATTGCCCAACGCCGGGTTGGCGGTGATCCCCGAGTAGCCATCGGACCCACCACATTGCAGGCCAACGATCAGGTGGCGCGCACTGACCGGCTCGCGCTGCACCTGGTTGGCCTCGGCCAGCAGCCCCTTGACCTGCTCGATGCCGGCGGCGATGGTCTTCGAGGTGCCACCGGTGCCTTGGATGGTAAAGGCGCGCAACTGGGTGCTGGTGGTCAGCCCCTGGGTTTCGAGCAGGCTTTCGATCTGGTTGGTTTCACAGCCAAGGCCGATGATCAGCACGGCAGCGAAATTGGCGTGTACGGCGTAACCCGCCAGGGTGCGACGCAACAAGCCCAGCGCCTCGCCAGAGGGGTCGACCGCGCAACCGGCGCCGTGGGTCAATGCCACCACGCCATCGATATTGGGGTAGTCGGCCAAGGCTGCGGGGTGAATGTCGCGGCGAAAGTGGTCGGCCACGGCCCGGGCCACGGTCGCCGAGCAGTTCACCGAGGTGAGAATGCCAATGTAGTTGCGGGTGGCCACCCGCCCATCGGCACGCACGATGCCCTCGAACACCGCCTCGCGGCTCGGCGTGCTGCGGGCATCGACGCCAAAGGCGTAGTCACGGGCGAAATCGCCCATCTGCACGTTGTGGACGTGTACATGGTCGCCAGCGTCGATGGGCTGGGACGCAAAACCGATGATCTGGCCATAGCGGCGCAGGGGCTGGCCCTGTTCCACACGCTGCGTGGCCACTTTGTGCCCCGAGGGGATCGCCTGGCGCACGGTGATCGCCTCGGCGTCCAGGTGCAGGCCTTCAGGCAAGGCCTGGCGGGCGATAAGGACGTTGTCCAGCGGGTTGAGGCGGATGACGGCAAGGTCACCGGATCGGGCAATCAGTTGCATGGGACCTCTCAGGGCAGTGCGGCTGACTTCTTGTTATGGCGACGCCCGTTCGATGCCGGGCGAATCTGCGACCACTGTAAGAAGCCTTGCGCAACATTCCCAATGAGATGATCCGATCACGCGATAACCCTGGGTTATCGATACCGCCTGTCAGTGGTCATTTATCAATCGCTTGGCACCCCTGGCGCGTCACGCCGTTGCTGCGCGAAGTCGAGCAGAATGTCGACGAACTCCCGGGCCGACGGGGTCAGCGGCTCGTCCTTGCGGGTGACGATGCCGTATTCCAGTGCCGGTAAGTGCAAGGGGCTTTGCAACTCCTTGAACTGGCCGCTGTTCAGTTGCGCGGCGACCATTGACCTGGGCAGCATGGCGATCATCGGGCCGGACTGCAGCAACTGCAGGAACATCGGCATCGAAATGGTCTCGACGCTGTCCGCCGGCGTGGCAATGCCGGCAACCCTGAACGCCTGCTCCAGGCGGTTGCGGATCGGCGTACCCACGGGGTACAGCACCCATGGCCAGTCACCCAGGGCCTCCAACGGGGTGCTGGCAAGGGCATTGAGCGGGTGGCGGCTGTTGACCACCAGGCTGAAGGGCTCGGGCTCCAGGGGCTGATAATCGAACAACTGGCTGAAGCGCTCTTCGGTGAAGCGGCCGATCATGATATCGAGCTTGTTCTGCTCCAGCATGGCCAGCAGATGGTCACTGGAGTGCTCCACCACCTCGATCGACAGCAACGGGCTGCGCGCCTTGATGGCGGCAATCGCCTGGGGCAGCACCACGGGGGTAGCCGCGAAGATACCGCCAACCCGGATAAACCCATGCCCGCCTTTGCGCAGCCGGTTGACCTGGTCGACGAACTGCTGCGAGTCGGCCAGCACCCCCTGGGCGTAGCGCACCACGTACTCGCCAAGCTCGGTAGGCGGCATGCTGCGTGGCAGGCGCTCGAACAAAGCAAAGCCGAACTGCTCTTCCAGGTCCCGCAGCATCTTGCTCAGGGCAGGTTGGCTGAGGTTCATGCGGGTGGCGGTGGCGTGCATGTTGCGAGTACGTGCCAGGGTGTCGATCAGCACCAGGTGCTTGAAGCGGACCCAGTTGCAGAAGCTGGAATGGGTAATGTCCGACGGCATCAGAGGGCAACCTCGAAAAGGTGTGAAGGCATGGCTATTGCGCCCGCAGGTACTGCAGCAAGCGGTCCAGAGCCACGGAATTGGGCCGCGAGCGCAGGGTCAGCAAGCCCAGGTTGGCCATGGTGATCGGCAGCTCCACCGGCAGAATGGCGACCATGCCGTAGCGCGCATAGTGCTGGGCCACATCGTTGGGCACCACGGCAATCATTTCGGAGGCTTCGAGCATGGCGGTGGTGGCCAGGATCGAGGCGGTTTCGACGATGTCCAGCGACTGCACCATGCCGCCCGCCTGCAAGGCGCTCTCGACCCGCCGGCGCATGGGGCTGCCGATGGGGTGCAGGATCCAGGTCAGGGCCACCAGGTCTGCCAGCTGCAATGCCTTGGCGTTGGCCAACGGGTGCCCGGCGCGGGCGATCACGCGCATCTGCTCACCCCCTTCGAACAGTTCGATGTTCAGGTCCTGGCTGTCGCTCTGGTCTGGCAGGCGCCCGACCACCATGTCGAAATCACCGCGCAACAGCGCCGGCAGCAAGGTGTCGCTGGTCCCGACTTCAAGGGAGATCCGCACCTTGGGGTGGTCGCGCTTGTAGGCCAGCACCGCCTTGGTCAGCAGGCCGGGCACCGGCCCCATGACACTGCCCACCCGGACCAGGCCCGAGGCACCGCGGGCCAGCTCGGCGATCTGTGCCTGGGCATGCTCGAACTCGTGCAGCGCGTTCTGCGCATAGCGAATCATCACCTCGCCATACAGCGTCGGCTGCATGCCGCGCGGCAGGCGCTCGAACAAGCGCACGCCCAGGCGTTCTTCCAGTTGCTGCAACAGCAGGCTGGCCGCCGGTTGCGTGGTGTGCATGGCCGCAGCGGCGCGGCGCAGGTTGCCAAATTCGCCCAGCGCGTTGAGCAAGGTGATCTGGCGGCTGGAAATCTTCAATGTGCCGAGAGATGGCGTCAGCGGCGGCGTGTCCGGGGGCATCTGAGACATATCAATTTCGATATCCCTACTTAGGAATTGGCGATTATGCCTGTATCGCTCGACAACCTACAGTCAGGTCTCCCACTGCCCGACCAGAACAAGAGTCCGCCATGAGCATACGCATTACCCACCTGAGCGTTCGTGACATCCGCTTCCCGACGTCGCTGTCGCTGGACGGCTCCGACGCCATGAACAGCGCCCCTGACTACTCGGCCGCCTACGTCGTGCTGCACACCGATGCCGCTGCCCTGGAAGGCCACGGCCTGACCTTCACCATCGGCCGCGGCAACGAGATCTGCGCGGCAGCGGTGCAGTCGCTGGCACCGATGATCGTTGGCCAGACCCTGGAAGACATCACTGCCGACATGGGCGCGTTCTGGCACCGCTTCACCGTCGGCGACAGCCAGCTGCGCTGGCTGGGCCCGGAAAAAGGCGTGATCCACCTGGCCACGGCGGCCATCGTCAACGCCGTTTGGGACCTGTGGGCCAAGCACGAAGGCAAACCGGTGTGGAAACTGCTGGCCGACATGACCCCTGAGCAACTGGTACGTTGCCTGGATTTCAGCTACGTGACCGACGTGCTGACCCCCGAAGAGGCCATCGCCCTGCTCCGCCGCCAGGCGCCAGGCAAGGCCCAGCGCGAAGCGCAGATGCTGCGCGAAGGCTACCCCGGCTACACCACCGCACCCGGCTGGCTCGGCTACAGCGAAGAGAAGATGCGCCAACTGGCACGTGAGGCGGTGGCGGACGGCTGGACCCACATCAAGCAAAAAATCGGCGCTGACCTTGAAGAAGACATCCGCCGCGCCAGCATCCTGCGCGACGAAATTGGCTGGGAACGCACCCTGATGATGGACGCCAACCAGGTCTGGAGCGTCGATGAGTCGGTGGCCAACATGCGCCGTCTGGCGGCGTTCGAGCCACTGTGGATCGAAGAACCCACCAGCCCGGATGACATCCTCGGCCACGCCGCCATCCGCCAGCGCATCGCACCCATTGGCGTGGCCACCGGTGAGCACTGCCACAACCGGGTGATGTTCAAGCAGATGTTCCAGGCCGGCGCGCTGGACTTCTGCCAGCTGGACGCAGCCCGCCTGGGTGGCCTCAACGAGGTGCTGATCGTGCTGCTGATGGCCGCCAAGTACGATGTGCCGGTCTGCCCGCATGGCGGCGGGGTCGGGCTGTGCGAATATGTGCAGAACATTGCCTTGTTCGACTACATCGCCGTGTCGGCCTCGCTGCACAATCGGGTGCTGGAATACGTCGATCACCTGCACGAACACTTCCTCGACCCGGTGGTGATCCGTCGCGGTCGCTACATGCCACCGCAGCGCCCGGGCTACAGCATCGAAATGCACGCTGACACCCTGGAGCGCTACCAGTACCCCAATGGCGCGGTGTGGCTCGACATCAACCGTTCCTGACCTACCCACCTCGGTGTGCCGCCATTGGCGCGGCACACCACCAGCACTTTTCACGGGGAAAAAACAATGACAATCCTCACTGGCACGACAGCGGCCGCCGCGCCTGCCGTCGCTACCGAACAGCGCCTTAACGGCCTGTTGCTGCGCAAATTGATGCCGCTGCTTATCGTCGTCTACGTGATGAGCTTTCTCGACCGCACCAACATCGCCCTGGCCAAGGCAAGCATGGGCATCGACCTGGGCCTGTCGGCGGCGGCCTATGGGCTGGGCGCGGGCTTGTTCTTCCTGACCTATGCCTTGGCCGAAGTGCCGAGCAACCTGATCATGCACCGGGTCGGCGCGCGCTTCTGGATCACCCGCATCATGATCACCTGGGGCCTGCTCTCGGCGGGCATGGCGTTCGTCCAGGGCGAAACCTCGTTCTACATCATGCGCCTGCTGCTGGGGGTGGCCGAAGCCGGCCTGTTCCCTGGCGTCATGCTGTACCTGACGTACTGGTTTGACCGCGAACAGCGTGCCCGTGCCACCGGCTACTTCCTGCTGGGGGTATGCGTGGCCAACATCCTCAGCGGGCCGCTGGGCGGCGCCCTGCTGGAAATGGACGGCGTGCTGGGCTGGCACGGCTGGCAATGGCTGTTCGTGCTCGAAGGCCTGCCTGCGGTGGCCCTGGCCTACGTGGTGTGGAAAAAACTGCCCGATGGCCCGGCATCGGCGCCCTGGCTGTCAGCCGCCGATGCCCAGGACATCGAGCGCCGCCTGAGCGCCGAACGGGCTGCGGCGCCGCAACAAAGCAAGCTGGGGCAGATGTTTCGCGACAAGCAGATCTGGTTGGCGATCGCGGTGTACTTCGTGCACCAGATCACCATCTACACGGTGATCTTCTTCTTGCCTGGCATCATCGGCACCTATGCCGCGCTGTCGCCCTTCCAGGTCGGGTTGCTGACCTCGGTGCCGTGGATTGCCGCCGCCATTGGCGCTGCGACATTGCCCCGCCTGGCGACCTCGCCCAATCGTTGCCGCACCCTGCTGTTCTTCGGGTTGCTGACCATGTCGGCCGGGCTGCTGCTCGCCTCGCTGTCCAGTTCGTTCATCGGGCTGATCGGGTTTTCGCTGACCGCGCTGATGCTGTTCGTGGTGCAGTCGATCATCTTCGTCTTCCCCTCCAGCCGCTTGAGCGGCAACGCGCTGGCGGCGGGCCTGGCCTTCGTCACCACGTGCGGCCTGTTTGGCGGCTTCGTCGGGCCGTCGGTGATGGGCCTGATCGAGCAGGCAACCGGCAGCACCCGCAACGGCTTGTGGATCATCGCCTCGATACTGGTACTGGCGGCATTGATCAGCACCCGCTTGCGCCAGGGGCAGGAACAGTAGGCAGACGGGCACCCGCAACAGGGGCCGCAAAGTGGCCCCTGTTACCATTCACCCTCGACTGCTACCCCACTGGCCGGCCGCAACGCAGCTCCAGCGCCTGCGCCAGCTTCTCCAGAGCCTGTTGCAGCGCATCGAGCCCTTCCCCCACCCACCGCAGCGCCAGGTATTGCTGATGACGCACCTGCAGGCTGTGTTGCCCGCCCGGGACCACACGCAAGGCGGTGCCTGACAGCGCCGCCACGATGCCATCCAACGGCACTGGCCGGCGTAACCGCAGCCACAGGGTCCAGCCACCCTCGGGCATCTGGAAGGAGACTTGCTCACCCAGTTGCAACCTGAGTTGTTGGCCTAGGCACTCCATGCGCCATTGCAGTTCTGCGCGCAGCTTTTCTGACTGGCGTTCGATTTCGCCTTTGCCAAGCATCAGCGCCAGCGCCTGCAGCCGCAAGGGCGCGAGCTGAAACGCACGCCGGGCGAAGGCCTCGGCCAGCGTTGCATGCCGCCCCAGCACATAGGCGTAGGGCGCTTCGCCGCCCACCGCAGCTTCGAACGAGCCCATCATCAACAGCCAGCGCGGGTCGACCCAATCGCGCAAGCGCGCAGCCGGCGGCCCGCTGAAGCACAACTCGCTGTCCAGGTCGTTTTCCAGCAACCACACCGGGTACTCGCCCAGCAGTTGGCCTATCTGCTGCTGGTCGTGCTGCGACATCAGCCGGCCCTGGGGCATGCTCAGGCAGGACGGCATGATCAGCATGCCCACCGGCTCCGCGCTGAGCAAACCCGCCAACGCCTGCAGGTCTGCAGCGCCGTATGCGTTCAGTGGTACCTCAAGCACGCGCATGCCGCAACGCTGCAACGCGCGCAGCACTTGCCAGCAGCACGGCGAGCACACCAGCACGGTGCCCCCGCGCAGGGCCAGCGCCGCCAGCACAACCTCAAGCAACGCCTGTACATCGGGGGCAAGATGCACCTCTTCGGCACGCCAGTAATGGCTGGATGAGCGGGTATAGCGTTCGGCCAGCGCATTACGCAGCCGCGCGCTGCCGACCTCCTCCAGCGGGGCAGCCGCCCAAGCCCGCTGGCGTGCCAGGCGCCGCTCGTGGGTAAACAATGAACGTTCCAGCATGGGCTGCGTCGGTACGTTGCTTAGCCCGCTCGGTGCTGGCAACGGCGGGCCACCCGCCTGCACATCCACGCGTACGAAGTAGCCCGACCTCGGCACGCAATGCACCCGGCCCTCCTCTTCAAGCAGGCTGTAGGCGCTCTGCACAGTGGCCAGCGATACGCGCAAGCGCCGGGACAGCGTGCGCAACGAGGGCAGGCGCCATGGCTCAAGCCCCTGGGCCTCGTCGATCAGCGATTCGAGGTAGTGATACACCTTGCGATAGGCGTAGTCGCCCGGCAGCGATCGCCCCATCAGGGCAAGCCCTCTAGGCCAGGTCGTCCCGCTACGAACGGCGCCGGCAACAATTTCAGGTGCACATCACGCCGGGCCAGGTTCGCCATCAAGCGCCTGGACGCGGGTTGCAGACGCCCCTCATAAATCGCGCGCAGTTGCACAAGTGCCAAGCCACTGGTATTCACCAACCAGTCCTTCACCGCATCGGGGCACGGTTTACCTTGCAAGGCCCGATGCAGGTAGGGCAACGCCACCTGCATGTCGGGATGACGGCATTGCAGAAAACGTTCAAGGCCCTTGCCCTGCCTGGCAAAGGGGCTGAACAACAGGCATATCAGCTGGGTCTGGCTGATGCCGTAGGCTTTGCCCGGATGCCCCGAAGCTGGCTCGCGCTGCCCATCGAAAGCGCAAGGGCCGGCCAGCCGCAACGCCTGTCGATGGCCCATTGGCTCGCTGCAACGAGCGCGCAGTTCGTGCAGCTGTGCCAGGGCCTTAGGGTCGATGAATGCCGCCAGCGGCCAGGCGTCCTGGTCAGGGTCAAGGCGGCAGCCGAGCATGAGGTCGAGCTGCTCTTGTTCAAGCAGATGCGGCAGCAAGTCATCGATAGCGATCACCCGCAACGTGGCATCCTCCGCGACCACGCGGCTGGGGTCGCCCACAGGCTCCAGGGGTGACCCGGCAACCCCCTGCAACCTGCCCAGCCCGCTGGCCAATGTCGCCAGGCACTGATGCAGCAGATGGGGCCCGCGCTCCCCTGCCTGGCACAGGCTACGCCGGGCCCAGGCCAGGTAACGGCGTCGCTGCCGGGCAGGTACGGCGGTAATCAGCACATCCGCACGCGACTGCGCCTGCAGCGCAACACCCACTGCACCCGCCAGCTCCAGATGCAGCCGGCTGCCCAGCAGGGCTTCGGGCCGGGCATCGACCCCGTGCCCGAACATCAGCATGGCATTGCGTGCCAGGGCCCAGCGCTCGGTCGACGCCGAGGGCCGACGATTGAACGGCACCACCTCGCAGCCTTCGGTCATCTGCAGTTGTACCCGCGGGTCGTCCTGCATGAACAAGGCGTTGAAGCTGCGCTCATGGTTGTCCAGCGCGGCATTGCCGGCAGTCGGCAGGTTGACCACCAGTACCCGCAACTGGAAGGTCACCGGGGCGCGCAAGGCAATACTCAACTGGGCGGCGCGCAGAATGGCCAACAGGTGGGCACTTCGGCGGTCATTGCCCTGCAGTACCAGCAAACGGAATGTGCCGATGTATTCGGGGCCACCGGCAGCCACCAGCAGCCGCTGTATCAGCAACTGCACGGACGCGCGCTGCGCCTGGGACATATGGCTCAACAAGCGTTCCAGCACTTGCTGGTAGATATAGTGCATAGCCTGTTCGTGAATAGCGCTCACGTAATCACCTCATCAACTTCATGCATTCATTACACGGTCAACTGCACACCGTGTAGTGCATCGATCCTGAAGAATTTTCCTACAAGTCTTGGGAAGTAACGATGTGACATGCTCTGTCGCCAAGCCATCGAAAAAAATGCCCCACACTGATGACAGGCTGCCGCCATACACTGCCCTGGCTCGGGCATAGCCATGCTCATTCCACGCTCCTTGCGCAAACTATCACTAGGCCATTATCGAGAGTTGTACATCGAATAGAAGATACAGATAAGGGTAAAAAAACCATTCAGCCAGTGCGTCAATACACAATGAATGGAACACTGCAAGCGTTCAACTTCAAATCTCTTCCAGGATATTACTGCAATAATCGGTAACCCCTTGAAGTATGTAGTCCACGTATTATTAATTTGTAGGATGCATCTGATTATCTACAAGTATCACGCTGAAAATGTGCAGCCGCAAAACACAAAAAACCCGGGACTGTGCCCGGGTTCCTGTTGTCGTCATCAATGTCAGATCACGCAGGCTGCGCCATATCCAGCACCACCCGCCCCCCGCAAGGGCATTCATCCATATACCGATGCGCCTCGACCACCTGATCGAACGGATACACCTTGATGATCTGCGGCGTCAGCAGTTGGTCGGCGGTGAACTGGTTGATATCGCGCAAGGCACGCTGCAGCGCGACCTGGTCCTGGCTGATGCCCAATTCCGGTTTGCCGGTAAAGTTACCGATGCAGTGCACATAGAACTGGATGTTCTTCTGGAACGCCGCACAAGCCGGGAATGGCGTCTGGTTGCCACCTTGCAGGCCATACAGCACCAGGCTGCCTCGGGGTGCCAGGACATCGCCGAGCAGCGACATCTGCGGCCCACCCATGCCATCGAGGACCATGTCCACGCCGCGACCGTCGGTGTACTTGCCGATCTGCAGCAGCAGGTCCTGCTCCTCGGTGACGATCACTTTGTCCGCCCCCAGCCCCAGCAAGTACTCGCGTTGCTCGGGCGCCTTGGTGGCGGCAAACACTTTCAGCCCCAGGGCCTTGCCCAGTTGCACGAACGCAGGCCCTGCGCAGTGGCTGGCATCGGTGACCAGCGCCGTTTGCCCGGCCTTGGCGCGGGCCAGGTCGACATAGGCAAAGTAGGCGATCAGCAGCGGCGTGTAGTGCACGCTGGCTTCGATAGGCGTGAGGATATCCGGATACCGGGTGATTGCCGTGCGTGGCAGCACGATCACGTCGCCGTATACCGGGTGATCATTGGCGCTGGTGGCCGGGAAGCTGGCGACCCGGTCGCCCACCGCAATGTCCTCGACCCCTTCGCCGACAGCCGTCACCACCCCGGCCATTTCATGACCGATCCCCGCCGGCAGGCGGGCCTGGGAGGGGGCCAGGTTCTGACGCCAGAGCACGTCATACCAGCTGACGCCGATTGCCTGGACGCGGATCTGCACCTCGTCGGCGGCGGGCGACGGTTCGGCCTGCTCCTCGCAACGGAGCACATCGGCAGCGCCGAACTTGTGGAATCGGATCATGCGGGACATCGCATACCTCGCCTTGTGAACCTCTAATACCACGGACTTTATCCGGGCTTTGGCCGTTAGACCATCAGTGGTCATTAATAGTCGACATGCTTGTCATCGATTGGGCACCTGACATTCCTATGAATTGGCACCCGGAAATCGGTGCAGGGTAACAGCCTTTGGCCTTAAGATTCACCCCTGCCCCACTTTAGGCGAAGCGCACCGATGAATCGAAACGACCTGCGTCGTGTAGACCTCAACCTGCTGATCGTGTTCGAAACGCTGATGCACGAGCGCAGCGTGACCCGTGCTGCCGAGAAGCTATTCCTCGGCCAGCCGGCCATCAGCGCGGCCCTGTCGCGCTTGCGCAACCTCTTCGACGACCCGTTGTTCGTGCGCACCGGCCGCAGCATGGAACCTTCGGCACGGGCACATGAGATCTTCGCCCTGCTCTCCCCGGCGCTGGACTCCATCTCCACCGCCGTCAGCCGCGCCGCCGAGTTCAACCCGGCCACCAGCAATGCGGTGTTCCGCATCGGCCTGTCGGACGACGCCGAATTCGCCCTGCTGCCGCAACTGCTCAAGCGTATCCGCGCCGAAGCGCCGGGTATCGTGTTGGTGGTGCGCCGGGTCAATTACCTGCTGATGCCTACCTTGCTGGCCTCGGGCGAAATCTCGGTGGGGGTCAGCTACACCAGTGAACTGCCCGCCAACGCCAAGCGCAAGGTGCTGCGCCGCAGCAAGCCGAAACTGCTGCGTGCCGACAGCGTGCCGGGCAGCATCACCCTGGATGACTTCTGCGCCCGGCCGCATGCGTTGGTGTCGTTCGCCGGCGACCTGTCCGGGTTCATCGATGAAGCGCTCGAAGAAATTGACCGCAAGCGCCACGTGGTGCTTGCGGTGCCGCAGTTCAACGGGCTGGGGAGTTTGCTGGCGGGGACCGATATCGTTGCCACGGTACCGGACTACACGGCGGATGCACTGACGGCTGCGGGGGGCTTGCGGGCGGAAGATCTGCCGATTGAAGTGCGCAGTTTCGAGCTGCACATGGCTTGGCGCGGGGCGCAGGATAACGACCCGGCTGAGCGATGGTTGCGGTCGCGGATACAGATGTTCTTTGGCGACCCTGAGAGTCTTTGAATCGCACATCGAGGCCTGAAACTCTCTCCCCTCAAATTAGGCGGCCACCATCACTTCAAGTGGTGATCGTGGTGTCCTTGACGGCTACAGTTATTGCGGGAATCACCTTCAGAGGCCGCCAAAACACCATCGCCCGCACTGTAATGTCAGCGATACGTCTACAGTCGACAATACATGGGTTGTCCGGCACTACCGGGAAGCGCGAGACCAGTATGACTGGGGGTACAAAAAACTATTTCCCACCGAAAGCGAGCAGGCAGCCGTGAAGGGCTGGGTTCCGGTACGCGACTTCATGGTGCGCCAGACCCACGAGTCCGACCTGCGCCTGATCCACGAACTGGCCAAGGCACCGCTGCCGGCCTCGGTGGATGAACTCACGCCAGTGCACTTAGTGCCGGCGTTTATGCTTAGTGAACTGAAGATCGCCTTCCAGATCGGCTTCATGATCTTCCTGCCGTTCCTGATCATCGACCTGATCGTCTCCTCGATCCTGATGTCGCTCGGCATGATCATGGTGCCGCCGATCACGCTTTCGCTGCCGCTGAAGATCATGCTGTTTCTGCTGAACGATGGCCGGGGCCTGATAACCCAGACGCTCGTGCGCAGCGTGGTGTGAGCTGTCCATGGACAACCCGCAAGTGCTCAGTGACGAAGAACGCCTGCTCTGGCAGCAGTGGCTGTGTCTGCGCGAGGCAGACACCCGCACACGCCTGTTCTTCTTCCATAGCCCCTGGTCGCGCACCGTCGCCGGGTACTACTACAACCGCTATCCGCACCCGTTGGCTCAGTGGCACGACTACCTCAGCCTCACCTCTCAAGGGCTGCTGCAGGCCATCGACGGCTTCGACCCACTGCGCCAGGTACGCTTTCGCACCTACGCCGAGCCCTTCCTAAAGGGCGCAGTACTCAAGGGGCTGTCTGCCTATATCAAGGATCAGCGCCCAATCGCCCGCGAACGCCTGGAAGGCATTGGCAGCGAGCAGCGGTTCGGCGCCACCGACAGCGATTTCGAGCTGGTGGTCAACAACGCCGTCGACCTTGCTTTCGGCTACTTCCTTGAACTGGGGGTGATCGATGAAGAACCGCCAGACAACAACCCTCTCAGCGCGTATGTCCAGCAAGACAAGGATGAAAGCCTCGGCCTGCTGGTAGAGCGCCTGCCGGAGCGAGAACGGCAGATCATCGTTGGGCATTACTACCAGCAGATGAGCTTCGTGGAACTGGCGGGATTGCTCGGGGTGGGCAAGGCACGGGTGTCGCAGTTGCATGGGCAGGCGTTACGGCGGATCAGGGAGATGTACGAAGAGACAAATGCAATGGAATGGGAGTGGTGAGGATTCTGGCAAGGGGGTGACGCAAAGAGCGCCCCCCTGTTGCTGCCCTATGCCCTGAAGTCGAAGCCTGCCGGGGATTGCGTCGTCACGTAGTGCGCCAGGTAGTTATCCAGCACGTTCTCTGCATCTTCGAGCAGTCGGTAATCGGCAAATTCATTGTTCTTGACGTGATAGACCTTGCCGTCGCACTTGTCCTCGTCAAGAAACAGGGCATCACCCGCGTCCGTCAACAACCAGCAATACAGGGAGTGCACGGAGTTTGCCTGGGTACTGTTGACGAAGTCTTTGATCAACGCTTTTTTAACGCCGCGCAGCACGCGATAGCGCTCGATCGTCAGACGCCCGCTGTAAGAGAACGGCGAGTTGGTCCAATCGGGGGACAGATATGAACGCTCGGTCAGCATGAAAGACCAGAAGTAGCGATACAGTTCCTTCCAGCGACGCGGTAGCATTGCGCAGTTTCTATCAAATGCTGGCCCCTCCGTTTCAAGGAAAACGGGCACGAGGTCGAAGAACAAGTTCAGTTCCCGCCCTTCAGCCGCCAGCGATCCCATCCATGTATCCTCAAGTTGCCTGAACAGCACTATCGGCATCGCATACTCGCGCTCGATAGCCGCCACGCTACGCGGGAAGGCTTCGCTGAAGCCTGGAAACATTTTACTAACGGAGGCACCTAAACCATCAATTACAGTGCTATGCAAGCGCATCCGCTGGGCATCACCAAGATCTACTGGGCTCGTGCAAACCAGATCATATCTATTCTTATCAAGCATCATTGCCCTCCGGCATTGAGTTTTTGGAAAGCCTGTATCTGCCTGTTAATGCGCTCCCGCAACAGGATCTGCTTCTCAGCCAGGTTTGAGATGTAGGTGTCGTTCAACCTCTGCTTACCGATCATCTCCCATTTTATGCTGGCACCTTTCGACGCATTGAGCGACTGCGGCAGCCCCTGCAAATTTCCAAGCCCGACACGGTCCTGAATGATGTCGGTCATCTGCGAACGGGTGAGTCTATCAAAATCCGGCAGCTCAATAATCTTGCTGACCGGGAAAATATGATCAACCGCAATGACTTGGCCAACCCCAGGTGCAGTCATTTTATTGGTCCGCGGATCTAGGTAGTCAACGTGCTGAAACCTGTCGCTCATCGCTTTGGTGACCGTGGTGATCCGCTTGCCAAGGCTTGGGATAAAGATCCCGCCGCCGAGGGTGCCGTATGACAGTGCCGGTGGCACGTACACCGAATTGCGGTAGTAGAATGCCCCCGCCCGCACCGCCGAGCCCGCGGCATCGGTGGTCGCACGCAACGCCACCCCACCAGCAAGCGTACTGGTGAGCAGGCGCAGGCCATCTTCGGCGATCTGCGCCCCCTCTGTTTGCGTCAGGTAGCGATCCGCCGCGCTGACCGTTCTGTCGAAGACGCCCTGTGGGTCATTCCTTACCTCGCTGCTCAGTCGGGACAAGCCTTCCAGCGCCTGGTCGCGAAGTTGTGCATCGGTCACCAGCCCGGCCATGATCGCCGTACTGTCGAGCATGTCCAGCGCCGCATTGGAAACCCCGCGTACGGCACGCCAAGACAGCGCTTCTGCCTGGCTGTCCGGCATCGAAGTCGAACAGAGGTTCCTGCTGGTCCGGTGTGACCAGGCTCGCCGGCAGCTCCACCACCAGCCCGTCCGCCAGTGACGCAGCCATTGTGCCGTATCGAGCGGCCTGGGTCCGGAAGCTGTCAGCGGCACCGAAGGCGAAGTTGGCCAGGACGTTGCCAAAGGCATCCGCCGCAACCCTGGAGTAATCCGGTTTGTCGCTACCAAACCACTTGTCGTTCATGAACGCATTGGCGTGAGCGGCGACCTGGCCTCTGACGACCATGCCCCCTACACCCGGCTGCACGATCTGCCCACTGACATTGGCCGCCAGCGCCGAGGCCGCCATGCCCCCCAGCTGAAGGCACTGTCCAGGCCGACGATGCGGTTGGCGACGAGGAAGTCGTTGCGCCGACCAAACGCCGTGGCAAGCGCAAGCCGCTGCCGGCGGATTTGCCGCGTATCGAAGTTGTCCACGAACTGCCCGAGCATGAACTGAACTGCGCTTGTGGCTGCCGTTGAAGAGCCGGGTCGTGAGCCCAGCAGCCAAACCTGGATGTGGGTAAAAACCGGCGGCCCACCTGATCGCCCGGTGATCCTTTTCGACTACGCAACCAGCCGAGCGCAGGAGGTGCCCGTGCACCTGCTGGATGGCTATCCCAGTTATGGCTATGAGCGCGTTGTCTGTTGCTAACCTTCTGATCGCGAAGCATGTCGGCTTTCCAGAAAGGAAAAAGCGTACATGCCGGCCACTACAGCTAAAAAGAATATGAGGACTTGCCAGTGCCAGGTGAGTAGAAGAGCAACCGCTGGCCCAGGGCAGATTCCCGCAATTCCCCATCCCACACCAAACACTAGACTGCCCCCCATCAAACGGACGTCTAAACTGCTTTTGACTGGTAACTGCATACGGGCATTCAGCAAAGATCGACTATGCCTACGTGCCCAGTTTAACGGGATAGCCGCCACCGAGATGGCGCCGAGCATCACAAGAGCAAGTGACGGATCCCAGGCTTTGCTAACATCAAGAAAAGCCAGCACCTTTCCAGGGTTTGCCATGCCTGCTAGAAGTAAACCCAAGCCAAACATGAGTCCTGCAATAAATGCGGTCAACTTGAGCATCTTCAGGCTCCTAATATATGACGAGTGACGTACACCGTTGCAAAACCGGAGGTCATAAAACACGCCGTTGCCAAGAGGGAGCGAGGAGAGCGTCGGGAGATCCCACACACGCCATGACCACTCGTACAGCCCGACCCGTAACGGGTTCCAACTCCGACGAGTAAGCCCGCTAGAATCAAGGCGGGCCATTCTGTATCGATTTCAATTTCTGGCAAGACGGTGAAAGCCCCCCAAAGCAGTGGCGAAATCACCAAACCGAACAGAAACAGAGCCTTCTCGCTCCAACCCTCACTGCCAAATTGCAGCACACCTCCAAGCAAGCCACTGATGCCTGCAATTCTACCATTTGCGAGAACGAACAAGCTGACCGCCAGCCCTATCAAGGCACCTCCACATAATGATGACCATGGTGTGAAATTGATCCAATCAATGCTCATCTTGCATCTCCTGAGAAAAAGGTCTGGCAAAGGATGACTGTCAGCAAAGCATCATCACCTACATAGCAACCATCTGAGCGCAAGTGGCCCCTGCAGGCTTCAGAGCTTTGCGGTTTACTGCATCTCATTTCAGCACTCACGGCACAGACTTCTCCTTTACGACTTTTTTACTCGACATCTTCTTGGTGAAATTGATACTGCCCGGTACCGCCACATGATGAGTTTGCTCGATGCCTCTCCCTGCATTGCACTTCATTGCATTCATCCTCGGGGTCTTCCTGATTACCCTGGCCGTCAGCATGGTTATTCCGATGGCGACACTGCTATTGTATGACCGTAGCGATGACCTCGAGTCCTTCGTATGGTCGAGCCTCATTGCCCTCTGTGCGGGCACTGCGCTGATCGCTCGCGGGATGCCCGAGGCGCCGCAACTGAGGGCCCGAGATATGTATTTCCTGACCACGGTCAGTTGGGTCATCGTCTGCGCCTTTGCGGCCTTGCCTATGGTGTTCATCAGACATATCAGCTACACGGATGCTTTCTTCGAAACGATGTCGGGAATCACCACTACTGGTTCGACCGTGCTGACCGGACTGGACAGCGCGTCGCCGGGGTTGCTGATCTGGCGATCCTTGTTGCATTGGCTTGGTGGTATAGGCTTCATCGGCATGGCCGTTGCTATTCTACCGCTGCTGCGTGTCGGCGGGATGCGCCTGTTTCAGACGGAGTCTTCGGACTGGTCTGATAAGGTGACGCCTCGTTCCCATGTCGCGGCCAAGATGATCTTGGTGATTTATCTAGGGCTGACAGCTTTGGCCACAGTGGCACTGTGGGCTGCTGGTATGACACCCTTCGAAGCCATCAATCACTCGATGTCACTCATCTCAACCGGTGGCTTTTCAACGTCCGATGCCTCACTCGGCCACTGGCGGCAGCCCGCTGTGCACTGGGTGGCAGTGGTGGTTATGATCTTGGGCAGCCTGCCCTTTACCTTGTACGTGGCGACACTGCGTGGTCACCGGCGAGCACTGCTGAAAGACCACCAGGTACGCGGCTTCCTTGGATTTCTTGTATTGGTGTGGGTAGCCGTGGGCACTTGGCTATACTTGCATAGCGACCTGTCATGGACAGATGCATTTAGGATCGTCGCAGTCAATGTGACGTCGGTGGTAACCACCACAGGCATTGCTGTAGGGGACTACACTCTTTGGGGCAGCTTCGCAGTACTGCTCTTCTTCTACCTTACGTTTATAGGAGGGTGTTCAGGGTCTACAGCCGGCGGGTTGAAAATATTTCGCTTTCAGGTGGCCGCGTCGCTTCTGGTTAGCAGTTTGAAGCAGTTGATCCATCCACGGGCGATGATCTCGAAAAAGTACAATGGTCACCCCATTGATGAAGAGATCGTGCGCTCATTGCTGACTTTTTCGTTCTTCTTCTCTTTCACCATTGCCATGATCGCACTGGGGTTATCCTTGGTAGGGCTTGACTGGACCACAGCGCTCAGTGGTGCAGCAACGGCTGTATGTAACGTCGGGCCAGGGCTAGGTACGGTGATTGGGCCTGCCGGGAACTTCGCCTCTATACCCGACGCTGCGAAATGGCTGCTGACCATCGGAATGCTCCTTGGCCGACTTGAAATTCTTACCGTGTTAGTCCTCGTTTCTCCTGCTTTTTGGAGGTTCTGAATTGCGCCTAGATCACATCGACTTTTACTTGCTTGGCCGTTGTTTCTTTGGCGGGATCAAGTGTGAAGGTCTACTGTACGGTGACAGGACTATCGCAGCGTTGCATTGGACAAGCGCACCCTCCTAGGGAGGGTCTGAAGTAGACCGCTATTTTCGGCTATTGAGCCATCGGCGCTTTCAAAAACGGTTGCCGTTCAAAAGCTTTGGCGCCGAAGGAATACTGGTTTCCCTTCTTCGTTTGGTGCATTTCTGGGCCGCGTTTACCGTCCTTGTTCTAGGTCGAACTGGGTGCATGAATCATGCGTGGCATCGACGATGGTGCCTTGTCGCAGTGACAAGCCACGGTCGCCCAGATAGCCATTGATCACACCGAAAATACCAGCGGCCAACGCGTGTTATTCCAGTCAGCTGCGCCCTCAACCACGCCGCCTAACCCTCAAAACTCAGCCATGTTTGTGCAGCGCTTCAACCAATTGCGCCTTGGTCATGCTCGAGCGCCCTTTGATGTTTTTGCTACGGGCCTCTTTCATCAGGCTTTCCTTGGTCTGGGTTTGCAGCGAAGAGCCCGATGTGCGTGCGTGGCCCTCGCGGGTTTTTGCCGCCCGCTTGGCAGCATCGGAACGCGCGGTCTTTTTCTCGCTAGAGGGCGTGTGCTTGCCCGACCCGCCCTTTTTTTCGCCGCCACCGGATTGCTTGTTGACCGTCGCCCAGGCACGAGACTCGGCTTCGTCCTTGGAAACGCCTTTGTGCGCGTAGCTTTCTTCGATGTGTGCTGCCTTGCGCTTTTGCTCGTCGGTGTATTTGTCTTTGTCTCCACGTGGCATGGCCGTTACTCCTGAAGGGCTCTAGGTGAACAGTTGAGCGCCTGCCCCTCGGCGGAGTGCCGACTAATGGGCCCGGACTTGTCGCCAACGGCAAAACCTGGGAGAAGTGGTTTTTCAGCGTCTGATCATACAAGCCAACGGCTGGACCACAACCCACGACTGGCAACCCCGACACCTGAGGTTGGAGCACTTTTCCGGTAGACGATCCCTAAGGCAACCCGGCTTTTCCCGTCCGGTCTGTGACTGAAGTACACTCCTGCCCTTTCCTGACATTACCGTACTAGAGCCCAGTCAAATGTTCTTCGGCGACCCGGACAGCCTCTGAATCGGCATAACGTACAAACGCCCAACCGCTCCAACGAGGCCCCGGATGTCCCTTCAGCCTCTCTGCCCTGCCTCTCTGCCCGATAACTGCAGGAGCCTGCTCTATGACCTGGCGACGGCGCTCCCTGGCAAAGGGCGAACTTCGCTGCTCAAACAGCTCAATAGCTACTGTACGCATGCAGGCGACAAGCAGATTGAGGGCTCACCACAGCCCGGGCAATCACGACTCACACATCGCACAACAGTTCGATAATCGCACAAAATCCGCTTAGCTCCCTCTACTTGTGCACGATCTTGCGGCACGCTAGTACGCAGTCACCCAACAATTCCTAGGTGCTGATTGGCCCACCGCTTCGCCACGCGAAGACAAGGTCGATAACCCACACTCCAGGAAAAACCAGGAGCTCGCTTTGATCAATAAAACGTTTGAGTCCATCGCCAGCGCGGTGGAAGGCATCACCGACGGTTCGACCATCATGGTCGGTGGTTTTGGCACTGCCGGCATGCCGTCTGAACTGATTGATGCCCTGATCGCCACCGGTACCCGCGACCTCACCATCATCAGCAACAATGCCGGCAACGGTGAGGTCGGGCTTGCCGCGCTGCTCAAGGCGGGCAGCGTACGCAAGGTGGTCTGCTCGTTCCCGCGCCAGTCCGACTCCTACGTGTTCGACGAACTGTACCGGGCCGGCAAGATCGAGCTGGAAGTGGTACCGCAAGGCAACCTGGCCGAGCGTATCCGTGCTGCGGGCTCGGGCATCGGTGCGTTCTTCTCGCCGACCGGCTACGGCACCCTGCTGGCCGAAGGCAAGGAAACCCGTGAAATCGACGGCCGCCAGTACGTTCTGGAGATGCCGCTGCACGCCGACTTCGCGCTGATCAAGGCGCACAAGGGCGACCGTTGGGGCAACCTGATCTACCGCAAGGCCGCCCGCAACTTCGGCCCGATCATGGCCATGGCCGCCAAGACCGCCATCGCCCAAGTTGACCAGATCGTCGAACTCGGTGAACTGGACCCGGAACACATCATCACCCCGGGTATCTTCGTCCAGCGCGTGGTCGCCGTCTCCGGCACTGCCGCTTCTTCGATCGCCAACGCTGTCTGAGGCCTGCCATGACCATCACCCGAAAACTCTCCCGTACCGAGATGGCCCAGCGCGTGGCCGCAGACATTCAGGAAGGCGCCTATGTAAACCTGGGCATCGGCGCACCGACCCTGGTGGCCAATTACCTGGGCGACAAGGAAGTATTCCTGCACAGCGAAAACGGCCTGCTGGGCATGGGCCCAAGCCCTGCGCCGGGAGAAGAAGACGATGACCTGATCAACGCCGGCAAGCAGCACGTCACCCTGCTCACCGGCGGCGCCTTCTTCCACCACGCCGACTCCTTCTCGATGATGCGTGGCGGCCACCTGGACATCGCCGTACTGGGCGCCTTCCAGGTGTCGGTCAAGGGCGACCTGGCCAACTGGCACACCGGCGCCGAAGGTTCGATCCCGGCTGTAGGCGGTGCGATGGACCTCGCCACGGGCGCCCGCCAAGTGTTCGTGATGATGGACCACCTGACCAAGTCCGGCGAAAGCAAGCTCGTGCCCGAGTGCACCTACCCGCTGACCGGTATCGGTTGCGTAAGCCGCATCTACACCGACCTGGCCGTGCTGGAGGTGACGTCCGATGGGCTGCAGGTGATAGAGATCTGCGCCGACATCGACTTCGACGAGTTGCAGAAGCTCAGCGGCGTGCCGCTGTTCAGGTAATCCCCCTGCCCGTATGACGCCTGGAATCCCCGGGCGCCTCTACTTGGCCAAGCTGGGCCACGTGCGCGTTAGTGAGAGGCGTTGATGACATTTCGTGATACCTCGGCGTCACTCAGGTAAGCTCTGCCCCCTGTAAGGCAGCGCATGGCGGGTCTTGATTGAATCAACGGCCGCCATGGGTTGACCCGCCGACATCACCACCAACCGATAAGGAAATCTCATGCGTAAACTCAAATTCGTGCTCATGGCGTTGCCGTTCTGCGTACTGGCCGGCTGCGGCGGCGACGCGCTGGAAGGCACTTACGAACAAACCACCACCGTGATGGGCTTCCAGGGTCCCAAGCAGACGGTAGAGTTCTCGAGCGACTACATCATCGCCAACGGCAACAAGGTCAAGGTTGACGAGTGGGAGCGCAAAGATGATGTGGTCACTGCTCGCAACAAGGACGGGGTAGCCCTGATCAACGTTCGCGTACTGGATGGCGGCAAGCGCCTGGAAGCCGTTGGTGGCAGTGACATGGCCAAGAACGTGTTCGTGCGGGTAGATTGATCTGGCGGGGCGGGCGTTCGCCTGCCCCCAAACACCGACCTTGGTCTGATCAGGGTAAAGCCGAGTGAGCCAATCTGATGCTCGCAATGGCGCAGGATGCCTATCGGCTGCACTGAGGCCAGGATTTGTTGGCACGCTCTACTTCTGAGCCGGATGCACCGCCTGCAGGTGGTTGGAAAACCCTGCCTCCGTTTCACAGCGCCAGGTCGCCCACAGCTTGCTACCGGCCTCACCGCCCATGTCCAACTCGAACGCCAACCAGTTCCGGGATGGCATCACATAGCGATTGAACCCCGGGAACAGCATCATCTCGACACAGTGCTGCACATCGATGGACTGGACCTTGCTCGCGGTATGGTTCAGCAACTGCAGAAACAGCCGTTCGGCCACGCCGATCAACGAAGGATGCACCACACCCGACGAGGTGAATTGCTGAATCTGCGCCCAGTTCGAGGTCGGCGGGATGTCTCGGCGATAACAGCTGCCCCACGCCGCGACGTGCACGTCCCCAGAAGCAATGGATACCCGCAGCAGCCTCTGCTCGGCAATCCGGGTCAGCGATTCCAGCAGGCGCTTGCGCTCGCCCTCGTGATCGCCGTGCGACCAATGGTCCTTGAGGTCGTCAGCATTACTGTCGAGCACATGGTCCTGGCCGAAGGTATCGAGTAACCCTTCAGCCAGGGACAGTTTGGGGTGCGCGACTGGCACCGAGGACATGAAGATCAGGTGCTGGCATTTGCTCCCCGGATGAGCAGGCTCACCGTCACGCAGTGTGCCGAGCCAAGCCTGCATGGCAGCCCACGTCGCGGCCCCCATCACCTGGGTGCGTGAACGCTCGGTGCGCAAATCAGCCACGAACAGTGATACCGGCCCTATGTGAAAGCCGAAACTGAAGCCCGGTTGGCCATCCAGAAGTGGCAAGGCCAAACGGTCCCCTTTCAGCCATGTGCCCCATGCTATCGGCTCGTACTGAGGGTCCTGCTGGGAAACATTTGCACGCTTCAGCCCTTGCAGCGGCGGCAAGTCATCCAGGGTATGCTGCAACTGAAACACCCAGAACGCCTTGCGCGCGTGGCGCATCATCACCTGGAACAACTCACAGTGTTGCATGGCGGGGCTGTAAGACCCCCAGCCGTCGAAGATGTCGTGGTCGTCCCACATCATCACCGTGGGGATTCTCGCCATCGCATCAGCGGCATCCAGGTTCGGCTTGGCCTGGCCCCAGTCACGCCGAGTATCCGGCAGCCAACGCTTGGCATAGAGCCCGAAATAGTAAGATTCGATCTCCCTCTCCAGCGTCACGCCTACCTTGAATGCCAACTGCTCCTTGCGCGACAGCCCGACCCATTTCTTGAGCGCAGTTATATCTTCCCAGATCGAATCGAAGTAAATCTGATCGCCCCCCATCAACAGCAATTGAAAGCGCTTCAAGCCCTTGTCATGGATACGGGCTTCGTGCCAAAGCTGCTCCTTGTCCAGCACGTAACCTGCATCGCGCAGCGTACTGTCATGGTTACTGATCAGGTCAGCCCAGACGGCGTTTTCAGGGCGCACCAACTTGCGCATGCCACTAGGGTCGGAGAAGCCATTGCAAGAGACGTAGGCCATTCTCGGGGCATAGTCTCGGCCGGGCACGGAGAACTGCCATTGCGGCCCGCCCTGCGCTGCACCAAATTGCACCGTTCGCTCCTGGGCCTGTTGCTCGCAGCTCAGGTCATAGCGAAGGATGGTTTCCTTGCCATGCTCCAGCAACACCTTCGGCGCAGCGCATGCCCGCCCTTCAATAACCAGCGCGGGGAATGCAGAACCCTGTGCAACCCCGACCAACGCAGTCACTTGCCACTGCCCGGTTTCACTGACGCCGCGAAAAGACAACACCGGCCCTACGGTAAAGCGTGCTTTGGACATCCCTGTTATCTCCCCTCAAGCTCGGCAGCAATAACGCTGACAATTCTGGCGCGCGAAACGGCTCTCTTGGCCAGCATCTGCGCTTCACCGGTCTGGTCCAGCCATTCTCTGAAGCGCTGCAGCGCATGGCGCGTTTGCGACGCATCGCGGCAGTTGGCCAGGAAGGCAAACTGTACCTTCTGTACATCATCGGCGACAAACACACCGAAGGGTCCGCTGACCACGGTTGCATCAGCAAAGCCCAGCAACGCCGTGGCCTGATGCTCTGTAGCCCCCCGATGGCAGGCAATCAGGTGCAACGGCCCATGCGCGCCTTGCAATAAATGAGCATGCTCATGGTCACGTAGAAAGGGTTTACCCACCAACTCACGCGCAGCGGCAACGGTGAACGCAGCCGGGATTGCATGGACAAACACAGCGATATTCACGTCGGCCATTGGAACAATGGCATACGCATCGCCCACAGGGGCTTCGCCACCCGTAAGCGCCTGCAGCAACACCGTTTCCATCGCGCGTTTGCGCTGACGAAAGTCCATCCGTGTCCAATCGAGCGCCTGGCCCATGTCGAAGCGGCTCGAAGCGGCAGCGGTTACCCCACGCTGGGTCAGAACCACCACCGCGTCGAGCAGCGCTTCCTGAACGCGGTCGCGCAACTGCTCGACGGTAGAGACCATTCCCCCCCTGAACGGGGTCTGTTGCGCGATAAACGCCTGGAAGCGCTGATTACGTGCTGCCTCAGCTTCCCGGCTATCACCGATCGGAATATTCGGCATGGCGATGAAGCGCACCTTCCCGCGCGTGGTGGCAAGCCCTTCCATGTACTCCGCATGGCAGATGCCGATGTCACCGTCACCACTGGCCCAGCCGGCATTGCCATTGGACAGCACCAACAGCACATCGCAATCGCGCACGGCTTGTAAACAAGCGTCCCAACTGTCCTGCATGCCATCGGCTGGGGGGGCATCTTCGTTGATCCAGACTTCGAACAGTTGCTTGCCGAACAGCGTCGTGCCTTCTATCTCACGCTTGAGCTGCGCGCGGATACTGCTGAGGGTTTGATCGCTGCCAGCGGGAAAACGGTCGTTGCAGCGACTGGACAGCATGACGCTGATTTTCTTTGACTGGGCCATCCTTGCTCCTGCCCCACGTGCGAGGCCTCAACAGTCTTTGATCGATAACAGGTTTTCGCCCCAAGCATAGATCAGGCGAAGGCCGTGTCTAAAAGCATCGAAGGGTATTCCTATCGGCAATCAGTGAAGCCTCATGCAGTTTGGCCGCTAAACACTGAACAGCAGTTCCTTGTCAAAGTACTTCACCGCGACATGATGGCCAGTGCCAACCAGGTCGAACGGTTCGCACATGGCGCCTGTCGAGACGATATCGCCCGCACGCAGAACCTGCCCGCGCTCAGCCGCATGGGCATACAACGCTGCCAGCGAATGCATCGGGTCTGTCGCGGCATCGCCGAACAAACCACGCGCCCGTGGCACGCCATCCAGATGCACGACCGCGGTCGCGGCAAGTTCAGTCAGCAATCTATCGTCGATGCCACTGCAAATGTGCTCGCCGATGACCAGCGCTTCAAAACCGACGTTGTCGGCCACAAAGCTCGGCCAGCCGACACTTTTGCGATCAACAAAGCGTGAGCGGACGACCTCGAAGGTTACGCAGGTGGCACGGATATCGTCAGCTGTCGGTGCACGCCCCGGTTCAGGATGTACATCGCGGTCAAGCACGAACGCGACTTCACATTCGACAGTGACCGGCGTCAGCGCCGGCAACGGTACCCTGACCCCGCTTGGGTGGCAGCGCGCAGCATCGAGTTGCCCAACCAGCGGCCGTGTCAGCTTGCCGGCGTGCATGGCCGCTGGGCTGCCTACCCCAAGTTTCCAACCGACACGTTGGCCACCCACCGTACTGAACAGCCGATCCTGAGCGTCGTACCCCTGGTCGAGGGTCTCGGGTTTCAGGTGCGCGGGCAAACACTGCAGAAGGTCGCCGCTGCGCCATGCGCGCAACAGGGCATCGGCGGTTGGCTGGGGCGTGAACGTCGAAGGAGTCATCAAGGCCTCTGGCTGAGTGGGCGGGTCAATGGGTTGCAGGTGGGGTACGGAATTGCACATCGAGCAGCGCCTCGAATACTTTGATCATGGCGCCTTTGTCCTGGCTGCCATGGCCTTGCAGCAGTGCCGTCTGGTAGGTCGCGGTGGCAGCCGCCAACACCGGTAGTGGCAGGCCCATCTCGGCGCTCAGCTGTGCACCGTGACGCATGTCCTTGTAGGCATCCTGCAGCGGGTAGCTGCTGGTGAAGCTGCCGGCCAGAATATGCGGCAGAAAGTATTCCGAAGCGTGGCTGCGCCCGGTTCCAGTGTTCACCACGCGGCTGACCTGCTGGGCATCCAGGCCCAGCTTGCAGGCCATGGGCAGGATTTCGGCAAGTGCTGCGATGTTGATGTTGTAGAGCAACTGGTTGATCAGCTTGGCCAATTGGCCGCTGCCCACCGGGCCCATATGAAGGATGGTCGATGCCATGGTCTGCAGGTAAGGACGCATCTGTTCAACGACCTCGGCCTGGCCGCCACACATGGCGGTAAGCGTGCCGTCGCCAGCGCGCTGGGCCATACCCGAGACAGGGGCGTCCATGAAACGCACGCCCAGCGAGGCGAGGCGGCGCGCGATGTCGAGGGTCTGGGCATACCCGAGGGTACTGGTATCGACCACCGTACTGCCAGGGCGCATCCATTGCGCCAGGCCCTGGGCAGAAAACAGCACCTGCTCGACAACCTGGTCATCGGGCAAACAGAGAAACACCGTGTCGCAAGCGGCCAAGGCCTTACGCTCATCGGTCGGCTGCGCGCCCAGACGCTCCAGCGCCGCATACACCTGACCGCTGGCAGAACTCACCAACAAGCCCGGGTAAGCGCTGAGCAGGTGGGTTGCCATGGGCAGCCCCATTGTTCCCAAACCGATAAAAGCGATGGTCATCATGCGGCCCCTGGTGGTTGAGCAGCACATCCTAGACAGGCTTTTTCATAATGAAAAATATATTGTTATGATACTCGCGATCACATTTTGTTATGGAGCAGTGGCATGAACCTGAAAGCGCTACGCTGCTGCGTCGAGGTCAATCGCCAGGGCAGTTTTACCAAGGCTGCGAAAAGCCTGCACATCGCTCAACCGGCATTGAGCATGGCGATTACCCGCCTGGAGGAAGAACTGGGCATGATGCTGTTCAACCGCGCCGGCCGCCGTGTAGTGCCGACCGCAGAAGGCGAACGCTTCCTCGCCCGCATCGATTCGGTGCTGCGAGAACTGGACACGGCTCGCCAAGAACTGCGCGACATGGGGGACCTGCAAAGCGGCGAGGTGCGCCTGGGTATCCCGCCGATGTTCGGCCTCTATTATCTGCCTAGGCTGCTGAGTAGTTTTCGCAAGGCTTACCCAGGCGTTGTCATGACCGTACTGGAAGGCAGCGCCGACGACATCAGCCAGCGCCTGGAGCGGCGTGAAATCGATGTGGCGCTGCTCGAGTCGCGGCGCGTCATCCCGTCCTGGGAGTCAGTACTGCTGGGCAAGGATGAAATGGTGCTGTGCATGCACGCGGACCATCCCCTGGCCACCCTGCCCCATCTTGAACCTGGCGACCTGCAGGACGTCGAGATGGCCGTATTCGACAGCACATTCCTGCAACGGCACATGCTCGACGCATTCGTCGCCACGCAGGGCGTGCGGTACCGGACTGCACTGCAAAGCAACTTCGTTTCGCTGGTGATCCAGGCAGCACAAGACAACGTCGGTATTGCCACCCTGCTGCGTTCGGTGCAGCAATGCACACCAGGGCTAGTCGGCATTCCCTTCGAACCCGCGCAGCACATGGACTTTCGATTGTGCTGGCGACGCGGTGAATACTTGGCCCTGGCAAGCCAGCGCTTCATTGCATTCGTCCGCGAAGACCGCACACTGGAACGCACGGCTGAGTAGCGCATCCCTGGTGTACGGTCGCCCTAGTGTGGTGTTTCCGAAACACCACACTAGGGGCAGCGTGCCTCAACGCCACTCGCTGTACGGCTCAAGCGGCGTCACCGGCAGCGCCAGGTTGCCCTGCCACGGCTCGAACAGGTAGCGCAGGTACAGCATGCCATGGCTCGGAGCATAGTCATCGCTGTGCTGCCAATCGAACCCGCCCCCCAGCACCCAGTGATCGCTCAGGCGGCGTTCGAACAGGCCGCGCAGGCGGTAGCCCAGGCCGCTGCTGTCGCTGGCGTCGTTCATGGCATCGATGTTCGAGCGCACGTCATACTGCGCCAGTACCTTGTGGTTGATGTGCGCGTCCGGGTACAGGCGGCTGCGGCCGCTGTGGGCCTGGGACCAACCGACCGAACCTTCCAGTAGCAACGACCAGTCGTAGTTGCGCCAGGCGTAACTGACCGGCACGCCCACCGACGTGTAGCGTTGCGGGCTGTAATAGCCGCCCTGCCCCAGGCTGTAGCCACCCAGGTCCTTGTCGTGACGCCAGTGCATCAGCGTCAGGCCAACACGTACGCGCTCGTCGGCTTTCTCCACCAGGCGGTGGTAGTAGCCGGCCATGGCGCGGGTGCGCTGGTTGTCGGTGACGTTTTCGCCATACAGCCAGTGGTGCCCCAGGCTGGCCCAGACGCCGTTATCGCCCCCTTGGTCCCAGCTCAGGCCAAGCGTGCCGCCATTGGCCGTGACACCGCCCCAGCGCACGCCTGTTGCCGGGTCACGTGCCCCGGCGAACGACAGCAGCGAGTTGCTCATTGGCCGCCGCGAAGCGGTCAGTGACCAGCCGACCTGGCCCAGGTCGCCGTTGACCGTTGCCCCACCCAGCCAGTTGTTGACTGCGTAGCCTTGGGTGGTGCCCAGGTCGAAGGCCCAGCGGCTGCCCTGCCAACCCAGCGCCAGCACACTGCCGTTGGCTGTCTGCGAGCCGCCCGTACACGCGGGCAGCGATTTTCCGTCAGCCGTCTGGCCAACAAACTGGCAGCTGCCGAAGTCGGGGGTGTAACGCCCCTGATCGTTCTGCTCGAACGAGCCCGCATCCATGCCGATACGTTCTACCCGCGCAAAGGCGGTGCCGTCCTGCCAGGGGGTATCGACATGCAACAAGGTCGACTGGGTGCTCAGCTCGGACGTGCCCGGCGTACCGTCATCCTCGCGCCAGCCATAGTCATGCATCAGGGTCACGTGGGTATTGCGCTGGCGATACAGGGTATCGACGTCGCTGCGCAAGCTGCGCGCCAGCCAGTCATCGGCGCCCCGCTCGCGGCTGGCCAGTGTCAGCGCGCGGTCGTCGCGTGGCGACACGGCGGCGCGGTCGAGCAACTGCGCATCGGCCATGGCCGCCGCATAGAGGTCCAGCGCCCGTTGCGGGTCATCCTGCGCCACCAAGCGGGCGGCGTCGCGCCGCAGCAATGGATCGGGGCGCGTCTGCTGCGCGGCAATCCGGTCGAGCAGCCTGGCCGCTTGCTCGTGTTCGCCCAAGGCGACCCAGACCGCCGCCAAACGCCGTTGGGCGTTGCTGTCATCAGCGGCAAATTGTGGCACCTGCACGCCCAGCATGTGCCGGGCCTGCGCCAGGTTGCCTTCGACCACGGCGCTTTCCATCACCCCAAGCCGCGCATCAGCACGCCCAGGCTGCACGGCAAGTACACGCTGGTAATAGCCACGCGCTTTGCCAGGTTCACCGCGCGCTGCTGCCCAGTCGCCCAACAGCATCACGTCATCCGGGCTACCTTCACCACGCGCCAGACTGGCTTCCAGCAAAGCTGTTGCCTCGGCACCACGGCCTTGTGCCTGCAGCTGTTGCGCCGAGGCCAGGGTCATGCGCCGTTGAATACGCTGCTGCAGCGCGTGCATGTCCGGGTTCCAGGTTGCCTGCGGTACTGCGCCCAGGCTGTCCAGAGCCAAGGCATCACGGTCGCTGGACTCCAGGAACAGACCGTGGGCATAGCGGGTTGCCGGGTCGAGTGGCTGGTGCTGCACCAGCCTGGCGAATGCTGCGTCGGCCTCGGCGGTGCGCCCCTGGTGACGCAGGCTGTTGGCCAACTGATAGACCAGCCAAGGCTCATCGGGGGCCAAGGCAGTTGCCTGGCCCAGCGCCTGGCTGGCCGCCTGCCAGTCTTCGCGCTGCAGGGCTCCATCACCCTGTTGGCGCAGGCGCGCCAGTTCCAGGCTGCGGCGCAGGCTGGCGAACTGCGCTTGCTGGCGTGGCGGCAGGCTGTCCAGGTATGCCTGCGCCTTGTCTGGCGACTGCGCCTGGTACACACGCATCAGGCCACGCACAGCGCTTTCGTTATCCGGCGCCATGCGCCGCACCTGCAGGAATTGGCGCTCGGCAGCTGCCGCATCGCCCTCTGCCAGCGCGACATCCGCCAGGCCCAGCAAGGCGTATTCATCCTTGGGACGCTGCTGGCGTGCCTGCAGGTAAAGGGCGCGCGCGCCTCGCAGGTCGTTTGCCTGCAATGCCCGCTCAGCTTTGTTGAGCAGCGCCCAGTACTGGCTGGACGACTCCAGGTCTTTCCATTGGCTGATCCAGTAGGTGTCCTGCTCCTTGACGCTGGCCGCCCGGAACGCAGCGTTGGCGTCTTGGTAGCGGCTCTGGCGCATCAGCGCATAACCCAGGGCACCGTACAGGCTGGCATCGTCCGGATATTGGCGCAGCGCCCGGCGCAGTTGTGCTTCAGCTTCGGCGTTACGGCCCTTGTCGAGCAACGCCTTGCCCCGCTGGCCAGCCTGCCAGGACGGGTCGGCCAGCAGTTTGCGCTGCTGTTGCAGGTTATCGCTGGCCTGGGCCAGCAGCGGCGAGGCTGGGTAGCGTTGCAGGAAAGCTTGCCAGGCCGCCGCACTGGCGGTGCTCACCGCCTGCCCGGACAGGTAGTCGAACTCGCGCTGGGCAGCGGCATCGCGTGCGCCAGGGTCTCGCGACAGTTGATCGAGCAGCGCCAGCGCTTCGCGGTCGCGGTTTTCAGCGAACAGCCAACCGGCCAGGGTCTGGCGCAGCCCGGCGCTGCCGGGGTACTGCCGGTCCAGTTGCTGCAACTGGCGGATGGCTTCAGGGCGTTGGCCTGGCAGGTTGCCGCGCACGCGCCAGTAGTCAAGGGCCAGCTCAAGGCTGGGCGGTTCACCCGCAAACAAGCGCTCATACGCCGCCAGCGCTTCTTCATTGCGCCCGGTAACGGCCAACAGGCGTGCCTGCTGCAAGCGCCGCACGGCCTCTGGCTGCTGCAGCGCAAGCAGGCGCGTGGCCTGGCGTGCCTGCAGGCTGCCAGGCGCCAGGGCAGTGATCCGGGCCTGCAACTGCTGGGCCTCGGTGGTGTTCTTGTCACGCAACGCCAGGCTCAGGGCTGCCAGCAGCACGTCCGGGTTGCGCGGCTCCAGCAATTGCAGGCGGCCCAGTGCATCGCGCACCAGATCGTCACGGTGCAATGCCTCGCCCCGACGCACCTGGTCCAGCAGCCATTGGCGCTGTTCAGCGGCATCCTTGGGTTGCGCTACGGCCTGGCACGCCAGCGTCGCCAGCATCACCACACCAATCATTCGCTGCATGGCGCGCTCCAGGCCGGCAACAAGCGGCCGTGCGGGTCAAAACGGTAACGGGCTTCATCCCAGCCCTGGCCGAACAGCGCCAGCACCTGGCCGTAATAGGCCTTGGCCTCGACTGGCTGCTCGTGCAGGCGCTGACGCTGGGCGGCAAGGCTGGCAACGTGCGCTGGCGACGCGGCCAGCAAGGGCAGCAATGCTGCAGAGAACCCCGCCGGGCCATGGCCGCTGGTGTTACCGCTGTGCGCATCCGCGCGTTCTGGCGGTAGCCCTTGGTGTGCGGTCACTGCCGCCATCGGGGCATAATGAGCCAGCAGTTCGGCACGTTGCGCCGCGCCCTCGGCCAGCATGCCGACCCACAGGTACACGCGAATGGCGTCGTAGTCGCCGGCGTTGCCATGCTGCGGGTCCGCAGCCAGCTCACCGGCCGGCGTCCACAGCAGCCAGTCCGGGGCGAAGCCCTTTGGCGACGAAGCCAGCCACAGACGCCGCGTATTGGCGGCCAGTTCGCCCCACAGCGGGTCCACCAGGCTGAAGCGGTCCAACACCTGCAGCGGCAGGTAGCTTGGGTTCAAGCGGGTGCCGTTGGCATCCTCGAAGCCGTAGTCACCAGGCAGCAGCATCACCCCCAGGCCCGGCAGCTTGCGCACGGTCTGGGCGGCGATGCGCCATAGCATGTGCTGCCCCAGTTGCGTATAGGCAGGCATCTCCCAAAGCCGCCCCGCCTCCAGCAGGCTGTAGGCAATCCACAGGTCGGCGTCGCTGGCGTTGTTGGCGTCCAGCACCTGCCACTGGTTCTGGCCCTTGCGGCCCCACAACCAGGCTGGCAGGTGCCGCGCCAGGTCGCCCTCGGCGAGGTTATTGCCGGTCCAGCCCAGCACCTGCGCGAACGCCTTCCGGTCATTGCCCACCAGGGCGAAGAACAGCGCATAGCTCTGCCCTTCCGAGGTGGTGATCAGGCGCTCATCGCTCGGGTCGATGACCCGCCCGTCCACGCTCACCAGCTCGGCCTTGAAGCGCTCCCAGGCCGGCCACGGGCAGGCGGGTGCGGCATTGGCGAAAACGGGCAAGCCCAAGGCGACCAGCCCTACCAGCAACGGACGCACCATCACCCGCGCTCGCCCAGGCGACGACGGCCAGCCCAGCGCAATGCCCGCCACAGCAAGAAGGCAAACAGCACCACGCAAAGGGCCGCGATCGCCGCCAGCAACACCGGGTGCTCGGACAAGTGGAACCACAGCAACATCCACCAGGGCAGCGCACCGACAAAGTAGGGCTCGCCGACGAACTGGCTGGTGACGCCACTGCTGCGCACCAGCGTCACCGAACCGGCCACGGCATCGAGTTTGCCCACATCACCCAGCACGTCGCGCAGCAACCTGTAATCGCTGTCGCTGTTGGCCAGCAGGGCGACGACGCTGCGCTGCTCGTGGAACGGCGATTTCAACCCGGTGATGGCCGCGATCGGCGCCTGCGCGCTGACCGCCACACGGCTGCTCGCGGCCACCGGCGCGGTGTCGAAGCGCTGGCTGCCTGGCAACCCTGCGCTACGGCCTTGCAGCAGCCAGTCACGCTGGGCGCTGAGCAGCAGGCCGAGGTTAGGCGCATCGCTCAAGGCCTCGGGCAAGCTGCCAATCAGCAACAAGTCGGCATCGGCGGCCGTTGCCTGCTTCCAGTCATCGACCAGCTTCAGGCCAAGCGCGGGGTAACCGATTTGCCCGGCCAGCCCACCAACCGCATCGAGCAAGGTGCCAACCTGCATCGCCGTGGGCTTTGCCGGCATGATGACCAGGGTTTCGGAAAGGTCGGCCATGCGGCTGAACGGGAAGCCGCTGCGGGCGAAGGCGCGCAGGTCGGGCATGGCGATGTAATGGTGGTAGCCGGACAAGTCGATGGTCGAGTTTTCGTCGATCGCCGCGCGCACATCCACCGGCAGCGACGTCTGGCAATGATCGCGCTGGGCGCTGCCCAGGGTGCTGGCAAAGCTGAAATCGAAACGTAGGCGGTTGCGGTCGCCGATCTTCAAGGCCGGCACCAGCGAGTTTTCGGTCAGTGCGCTGCTGTCACCGGACAACACCGCCAGGCGCACCTGCTCGAGCGTGCCGCCGCGCCGGTCGTTGCCCACCAGCGGCATGCTGGTGATGTACTGGTCATTGACACTGATGCTCAGGCGCGATTCGTCACTCACTGCCGGTGCCGTATAACGGTACAGCGTGCGCAACGGGATGCCCTGGTTGCGCCAGACGAACAAGTCTGGCGGCAAATTCAGTGACAGCGTCACCGGCCGCGGTTGCAGGCCACTGACTTGCAGTTGCTCGGGGTAGTCGAGCAGTTCGGCGAAGCGCACCGGCCGATCGGTGCGCGTCCAGTTTGGCGCGTCGTAGGGCTTGCGCGGCTGCAGCGCGGTCATCTGCTCGACCTGCACTCGGGCACCACGGAACAGGTTGTTGCCAACCGCCAGCGCCGAAGCTGCCTTGATCAGGTCGTCATCGTTGCGCCCCAATACCAACAGCACCTTGCTGAAGCGGTCGTGCGGATGGTCGATCATCTGCAACACCGGGCCGTCGACCAGCGGAAACTGCTGCAGGTCGGCGAGAAATGCCGGGCGGCGTTCATTGCTGGCAAACACGATGCTCGGCTTGGGGGTGTCGGCACTGGCCGGCAGGCGGTTGTACAGCACCGGGAAGGTTGCCTTGCGCCAGCCGGCCTGGCTGCCGAAGTAAGACGCCAGGATAGCGGCCGCACGCTGCTCACCCAAGCTCGGCACGCCACTGAACACCACCGGCAGCTCGACCTTGCCGGTGTCGCGCGCGTCAAAGAACGGCAGCGGGAAGTACGCCAGGTCGTTGTCCAGCGCCAGTGCCTGCTCGTGCAACTGCACCTGGCTCTTGCGGTTCAGGTTCAGCCACAGGCCGCTGTGCGCCGGGTCTTCGCAGATGTCGGTGTAATGCCCGACAAACTCCAGGCGGACCCGGTTGAAGTCGCTGAGCAGCTTCGGGTCCAGGGGCAGTTGGCGGCGCACGCGCTGGCCAAGTTGCTCCTTCTCAACCGGCACTACCCCCATCAACTCGTCATTGAGGTAGACGCGCAGGTGTGACAGGTTCGGCAACAGCGCGGGCGAAGGCGTGTAGTCCAGCTGCAAGGTGGCGTCGGTGGCGAGGCGGTCGCGACGCAGGCCGAACTCGATGTGTTCGCTATTGCGCACCCCCAGCAGCAGGCTGTCGGACGCATGCCCGAGCTGCTCGAAGGTTTTCGTAACCGGCCAGCTCGGCACCTTGGGTACGACGGGCTCGGCAAGCGGGGCTTCGGAGGCGGCAGCGGCGCTCTGCGACAAGGCGGCAAACAGCGCCATCGCCAGGCCCCAGGTACGCGCGGGATAACCAGTCATCATGCGTCTCGATCAACAGGGTTCATGAAAGGGATAGGCCGCGGCGTGCGGGGCCTGTAGCTGGCCAGCCAATGCACCAGCGCGCGCAGCGGGCGCAACCATGTCCGCAGCCACGGCGGCATGTGCTCGACCAGGCGCAGGTAACCGACAGCGCCCAGCTTCAGCACCTCGACCAGGCTGCGCAGCGGGCGATCGGCCTCGTGTTGCTGGTGCCAGCCAAGCCAGGCATCGGCACGGGCAAAGGTGCAGTGAACCAGGTCGATGCGCTGTTGCTGGCTCAGGTCGTGGAACACCAGGCCCACGTGTTGCCCGACGGTACGGGTGACGCTGGCCTGGAAGGCAAACTCGCGCTGGCCACGGTTGAGCAGCAGGCGTACCTGCGCCCCGGGTTTGAGCGCAAGGCCTTGGTGCAACTGCAGGCCGACGCCGCCATCGGAGTAATCGACCAGGGTGCAGGGGTAGGCGTGACCGCTGGCCAGCACCAGCCCCGCCGGCAAGTGCATCTGCACCCGGTGGGCGCGGCGTACCTGGCGCACCTCGGCGGCCACGGCAACGGCGGCGCCGATGATCAGCAGGTTGTAGACCACCCACAGCGAGCTGACGATCACCGTGCCGACTTCCGCCGTGGGGCCGGTGAACAGCCGCCACACGGCAAAGCCCAGGCCGGCCACGTTGAGTGCCGCAAGCCACAGGTAAGGCTGGGCGATGCGCCAGTCGAACTGCCCCTGCTCCATCAAGCCGCCCTTGGCGGTGACGTTGAAGGTGCCCTTCTTCGGCGCGAACAGCGCGACCGTGGTGGGGCGGGCGATGTACCAGGCGAGCACGGTCTCGTAGACCTCGCCCCAGAACGTTTGCCGGTACTTGCCCTGCATGCGCGAGTTGGTCAGGCTGGCGTGGATCATGTGCGGCAACACGTACAGCAGGATCATCAAGGCAGGGGCATAGATGATGTAGGCATGCAGCAACAGGAACGCCAGCGGCGCAGTCAGAAACACCAGCCGCGGCAGGCCGGCCAAGAAGTGCAGCATGGCGTTGGCGTAACACACCCGCTGGAACAGGCTCAGCCCGCGGCCGAAAATCGGGTTGTCGGTACGAAAGATTTGCACCATGCCACGCGCCCAGCGAATACGCTGGCCGATGTGCGCCGACAGGCTCTCGGTGGCCAGGCCTGCCGCCTGGGGGATGCTCAGGTAGGCCGAAGACCAGCCCTGGCGGTGCATGCGCAAGGCGGTGTGGGCATCTTCGGTCACGGTCTCCACGGCAAAGCCGCCAATGCTTTGCAGCGCCGTACGCCGCAGTACCGCGCATGAACCGCAGAAGAATGCCGCATTCCACATGTCGTTACCGTCCTGGATCAGGCCGTAGAACAGCTCTCCTTCATTGGGCCGGCGGCGGAACGAGCCCAGGTTGCGTTCGAACGGGTCTGGCGAGAAGAAGTGGTGCGGCGTCTGCACCAGCGCAAGCTTCGGGTCCTTGAGGAACCAGCCCACCGTCATCTGCAGGAATGAGCGCACCGGCACGTGGTCGCAGTCGAAGATGGCGATCAGCTCGCTGTCGGTCACACCCAGCGCGTGGTTGAGGTTGCCGGCCTTGGCGTGCTTGTTGTCCGGGCGCACGATGTAGCCCACGCCGACCTCGTCGGCGAAGGCGCGGAACGCATCGCGTCGGCCATCGTCGAGAATGTAGATGCGCAAGCACTCGCGTGGCCAGTCAAGGCCCAGGGCGGCCAGCACTGTGGTGCGCACCACCGCCAAGTCTTCGTTGTAGGTGGGGATCATCAGGTCGACCGTCGGCCAGTGCCCGGGGTTGGCCGGCAGGTTCGCTGGCTTGCGCTGCAGCGGCCAGCAGGTCTGGATGTAGCCCAGAATCAGTACGCACCACGAGTAGGTCTCGGCAGCCAGCAGGATCACCCCGCACACCAGGTCCGTGGTGTCGTTCCAGTTCAGTGTCGAGGTATAACGCCACCACAGGTAGCGGCAAGAGATGATGGTCGACAGCACGATCAACATCAGGGTCGGAAAGCGGCCCGGCATGTGCCGCACCAGCATGGCGATACCCAGAAGCAGGCAGATGAACGTCAACTGTGCCAGGTAGCCGAACGGCTCGGTCACGCACAGCAAGGCCAGGCCAAAGGCGCAGAGCGTCAGCACACCATAGAAGGCCCAGCGGGCGAATACGCTCAAGCCACGCAGGCGTGCCGAAGCTGCCTGCTTGAAGGCACTGGCCCGATAGCGCGCGGGCAACTGTTGCAGCCGGTCGATCAACCGGCCACGGGAGTGCTGCACCCTCTGACGCGTGGTGTGCCAGGTGCCGCGCACGGCACGCCAGGCCTTGCTGGCCGGCCCTGGTTGGCGTGGCAGCGGTTGGCGCCGTAGCAGCAGCCACAGGCTCTGGATCAACACCCGCACGGGGTCGCCCAGGCTCGGGCGCTTGCCCGCCAACTGCGGGTACAGGCGCTGACGCTCGGCCAACAGGGCCTGCCAGGCGGGCGACTCCAGGCGCAAGAACAGCACAGCCAGCGCCACACCCAAGGTAAACAGCCAGGCGACCGGCCGCTGCGCGCCGCGTGTGGTGAACCAGGCGTAAGCCGACAGAGGGTTCAGGGTCACGACTGCCGCCTCGTCAGGCAGCGCACTGCCAGGCTCTGCACATCCCGACAGGCCAGACTCTGCGGCGCGTAATGGCCCAGCGGGGCCTTGCACGCCAAGGCCTCGAGAAAGGCCTCGTCGCGGTGCACCACCTGCAGGGGCAAGCGATCACGGAACAGGTCGCGCCACACCATCAGAAGGTCGCTCTGCAAGCGGCTGGCCGGGTCGTAACGGTTGATCAGCAGCAGGTCGTAGCGCTCGATGGGGCGGCGCCCGAGCAGCAGATGGCTGGCCATTTCGGCCTCGGCCACCAGCACCTGCACATCGGTCTCGACGCAGTGGCCCGCAGTCGCGGCCGGTAACTGCGGCACGTCGAACAGCAACCAGTCGAAGTGTTCGGCCAGTTCAACTTGGCGAGCGGCCCAGGTTGCAGCGTCGGCCGCCGGGTGCAGCGCATCGCCAGGTGCATTGCCGAACGGCATCAGGCACAGCCCATCGAGCACCTCGTATACAGCGTCGGTGTACGGCCGCCCCTCCCGCTCGGCAAGCGCCCAGCCCTCGCGCGCCTCCAGCGGCAGGTTGAAATGCAACCCCAGCAGGTTGTCCGGGCACAGGTCGATCAACAGCACCCGCTCACCCACGCCCTGCAGCGCATAGCCCAGCGCGGCCAGCAAGGCACTGCGCCCCAGGCCACCGCGCACGCCGTGCAACGCCAGGCTGGTCATGGCAACACCGCCTCGCCCTTCGGTGCAGGCATGAGCAGCCCATCCTGGGCACTGGACCGGCAGCTTTCACCCAGCAACGGCCAGCGCTGCAAGGCCTGCTGAACCCCCACCAGCATGGAAATATCCTGATAGTTCAGGTCCGGCATATCCAGGTGCTGGCGCAGTTGGGCAATGTCGTCACTACGGTCGGCAGGGTCAGCGTTGCCAGGCTTCATCGGCTCTCCTCGGGGATAGGCTGCCAGTCAGGCTGGCCTTGCAGGCGCATGTAGGCGCGCCCCTGGTAGTTCAAGACCTGCGCACCGGAGGTTTCCGCGACCTGTTCGGTGGTCGGCAGGTCGTTCAGCAGGCTGGGCACGTCCAATGCCTGCTGCTGGCCAAGGCCGGCGTACACCCGCGATATCAGCTCGGACAACGCCAGGTAACTGGTGGGCGCCGAGACCCGCAGCGGCTCGCTGCGCGCAGGCTGCCCCATGCCGATGAACTTGAGGCCAACCGGCACATGGGTAATCGACGGCGTGGGGATTTCGCGCATGCCCGACAGCTGCATGCGGTCGCCATGCAGCGCGGCGCCATGTTCCGGGACGATGGCCACGACCACGCGGCGGCCACTGCGCTCCAGTTCGTCGAGGAAGGTGCCCAGTTCGCCGAACAGGCGGTTGGCGCGAGTGGCGTAGTCGGCCACACGGGTGCCGCCGTCGGCGGTGACGATGCGGTTGCCGTCATGCAGGCTGATGCTGTTGTAGAACAGCGACACATGCTCGGCCGGCGTGCCTTTACGCTGGCCCCACCAGCGCCGTAACACGTCCAGGTCGCTGGCAATCGGCGAGCCGTCGAAGCCGACCAGTGCCCGCGGGAAATCGGTGTTGCGCAGGCCAGGTTGCGGCATGTGCTGCTGGGTGATATCGCCGATGAAGTTGTCGAAGCGCCCGCTGTGGTTGAGCAAGGTATTGCTCTGGAAGCCAAGCCTGGCCAGGTTCTGGAACAACAGGCACTGCTCCGGGGCGCTCTGGTACAGGCCCGCGTGGGACGACTGCCCACAGCTGGCACGCAGTACGCGGATGGCGGCCGGCCCGCTGTAGGACGTGGCCGAGTTGAACTGATCGAAGACCACGTCCAGGCGCGAGAGCAGCGGGTTGTCACGCAGCCCCACGGCCGACAGGTCATCCCAGGCCAGCGAGCAGATGTTGATCACCAGCAGGTCGAACGGCTGCTCCTCGGCATTCATGGCAGGGAACGCCGTTACTCGTTCACGCTCACTGGCGAAGAACTGCTCAAGCCAGCCGTCGAGCGTGGCGTTGTCGGCCACCGCCGTGGCCTGCGCCTGCGCAGCGGGGCTGGTAGTCACCGTGCCGGGCGCCTGGCCCGCAGTGAACCCCAGTGACGGCAGCCCGCCGACGGCCAGCCAGCCCAGCCCTAACAGGCTCAGGGTACTCAGGCGCAGCCAATGGCGCAGGTACAGATACCCCACCAACAGCAGTGCCAGCGCGCCCATCAGGTTCCAGTTGATGAAACGGCCCAGCAGTTCGAGCAGGTAGTTCCACGAAAAATCGAGTACCCCCGGCTGCGCCAGCAGGCGACTGAACGGCGGCAACCAGGTGTCCTGGTAGAACAACGCGATGCCAATCGGCAGCGCCGCTAGCTGGCGCGCAATGCGCAACCACTTGCCCGGCAACGGGATCAGCAGAAACGCTGCGAACAAGAGGTTCGGCAGCGCCTGGAAGTCGAGCATGCCCAGAGCGACCAGCAGGAACTTGGCCAGAAAATAGAGGTTCCACGCTCCCAGACCAGGCCATCGGGCCAGAACCGGGAGCGTGACGGTGGTATTAGTCATTACGGGGTTCCTGGCGTGCAGCGCGGTGGCGTACGCCCAGCGGTTTCAGGTAACGGGGGGAAAGGCGGCGGTGCAACCAGCCGCGCAACACTGCGCGCAGGCGCACCACCAGCAAGGCCAGGCCCAAGGTGACCAACGCAGTGAGGGCGATCACTTGCAGCAATTGCGTGAAGTTCATACTGCGCCCCGCTTGCCCAAGGCGACCCGGCGCGGCGCCAGTGCCGGCCGCGCTTGCGTGGGTAACTGCGCCGCTGCATCGACCCGCGGCGGCTGCGGCGAGCGGTTATCGAGGAAGGCCGGGGCGGCCAGGCTGTCGACGCCGGCAAGCACTTCCTGGCTGATGAACAGCTCTTTCCATGACAACTGGAAGATGTGATCAAGTGCCTGTTCGACGCCTTCGGAACGGCAGGCAAACAGGAACAGAAACAACACCTCCCCGACCACACAAGCGATGTCGCCGTCGCGGCGGAACACCGTACGCGAGCATGCCTGCAGGGGAGTCAGGCCTGGGGCCGGGCGCAGCACCAACAACTGGTGGACGATTTCGCCGTTACGCACACCGTGCCACATGTTCTGCACTGCTTCGGCGAACGCATCAGGCGCTACCAAGCCGCAGATCGCGAGTGGCCGCAAACGCGTGAGCAAGGCATCGAAGTCGGTTGGCAGGTGTCGGCGCCAGACATAACCCTGGATGCTTTCCACCATGGTCAGGAAGCGTGACAGGCTGGCGCCAAACGGCACGATCTGGGTGGCGCCGCAGGCCAGCAGCAGTTGTTCATCCTGGTAGCGCAAGGTGGGCGCCATTTCGCGCACTACCAGCTTCAAGGCATTGCCACGCAACTGGCGCAAGCGGTGCAGCTGGCGCGCCAGGCTGTCCAGGCGCTGCCCGCCATCCATGGCGAAAATGACCGTGGCGGACACCGCTCGGCTGGCGCGGTCAGCCAGTTCGTCGAGGCTTTCGCAGACCTGCCAGTGCTCGGAGAAAGCAGGCGCCCCTTCAAGGACCGGCCGCTGGGCCAGGCACAACAGCTCATCGCCACCGGTATCGGTGGGCGCCTGCGGCGTACCGGCAACGGCAAACCCCGCGTCAAGGCGCACCAGCTCCATGTCCCGGGTGCCCGCCTTGCCAAGCGGGTTGCTCCAGAAGTGCTGCAGGTAACGGACCCCGCCTTTGCCGCGATACACCTGGGCCAGGCCGTCGACGCCCTGGTTGAACACGCGCAGGCGCTCCACCAAGCCGGCACTCTGGCCACCGCTGATGACCAGCAGCAGCGCCGCCTCGGCCAACAACAGCGGGCGCAGCGCCTCGCACCAGCGCTCGACCTTGCCGTCTGCCCAGGCACCGGCAGGCGCCAGCACGACAAGCACACGGCCAGGAACATCGAGACGGGGCAGATCATCGACCAGGTGCAGGGTGGCGTGAGGGTTGGCTTCATACAGCGCCAGCTCGCCCGGGCCCTTTGCGGCATCCAGTGCACTCAGCACATCACCCATGCCTTGCGCATCGGCGATCAGGGCTGCCCGCGTTGGTTCGGGCAACCCCTCCACCACCTGGCGGCAGAGCAAGGTGGCGTCTTCTGCGGTGTCACAGGCCAACCAATACAGTCCTTGTAGATGAAGCTGGCTGCTTTCGGCGCCTAAGCCGGAGATTGCCAACAACGGCATTCCATTCGTCAAAACACTGGCTCTGAATTAAGAATTGAAACGGATTTCGGGAGGAATATCGCATGCGCGCTAGGGTGGCATTTTGATCTTCGTCAAAAAAATAGCAAATTAGCATGCGATTTAGCTTAACCGTCAATCTTACAGCACGGAGGCAAAATGCTGGCGCACTCAAATGTAATTAATTGCAAGGAGATGTTCGGATAGGCCTGTGAGGCGCATGGGGAAGGGGTGCCTGGCTTGGTTTCGGTGCACAACCCGATTCCTGTCTAAGCTTCTGCCAGCATTTCCAGCAGTTGAGGCTTACGACGTACTCATGGGCAACATTCTGTCATCACATATCGGCCTGCGTGGCCTGATTTTGAGCTTTGTTCTACTTGCCGTGCTGGGCACCCTGTGCAATGGCCTGATCACGGCCTACGGCGTGCAACGCGATGCTTTGGTCCACTCGGCGCTAGAAGCCAACCGTGCCTATGCCTTCAAGGTGGCCTCCAGCATCGATGGGTTCCTGTACTCGGTCAATGAACGCCTGAAATACAGCAGCCAGCGCCTGGGCCGCGACATTGCCAACCCAGCCTTGCTAGAGGAGGAAGCACTTCGCTTGCAGGCCCAGGACTCGGAACTGAACAGCGTGCTGATCACCGACCCTGCAGGCAAGATCCTGCAGGCATACCCGCCCGGGGTGCAGATCGGTTCGACGGTGGCGTCTACTGAGTTGCACGCAGCACTCAAACAACGGCAGCCCTTGGTCAGCCAGGCATTCACCGCGGCCAACGGCAAGCTCATCGTCTTCGTGTCGCAGCCGATCTTCAACCCGGCCGGCCAGTTTCTCGGGCTGGTGGGCGGTTCGGTGTACCTGCAGCAGCGTGGCGTGATGCATTCGCTGATTGGCGAACATCACCTCGATGGCACCTTCGCCTTCGTCGCCGACGGCAACCGCCGCTTGCTTTACCACCCCGACCAACAGCGCATCGGTGAAGTGCTCGGCTGGAGCGAGACGGTGGACATCGCCCTGCACGGTGAAAACGGCACCCTGGAGACCGTCAACTACCGAGGGGTACCGATGCTCGCCGGGTTTGCCCATGTACAAGGCTCCAACTGGGCTGTGGTGGTGCAACAACCGCGGGCACAGGCACTGGCGCCATTGGCCAAGCTGATGCGCGACATGCTGATCAAGATCATCCCGGCCGGGGTGGTCGGTTTTGCTCTGATACTGCTCGGCGTAATGCTGATCACCCGCCCGTTACGTGCGCTGGCCGGCCATGCCATCGACCTTTCGGCGCCCAATGCAACGGCAGAACTGTCCGCGATCAAGGCCTGGTACGCAGAGGCTGCGGCGATCCGCCAGGCACTGGTGATGCAGGCGCAACACCTGCAACAGAAGATCGGCACCTTGAACGCCGCCGCCGAAACCGACCTCTTGACCGGCCTGGGCAACCGGCGCGCGATGAAGGCAGCACTTGAGGCCCTGGATGCATCGCAGCAGGCTTATGCGGTACTGGCGTTGGATATCGACCACTTCAAGCGGGTAAACGACACCTTCGGCCATGATGTCGGCGACCTGGCCCTGCAGCAGGTGGCGCAGGTGATCCGTGACTGTACCCGTGCAGGGGACCTGCCCTGCAGGGCCGGCGGCGAAGAGTTCTGCCTGCTGCTGCCGAACACCGGGCCGAGTACTGCGAAAGAGGTCGCCGAGCGTATTCGCTCGACGCTGAGCGCCACGCCCATGAAGCAGGTCGGCACACTGACGCTATCTATCGGTGTGGCTTACCGCAGTATAGAGACCCCCACCGCCGCAGCCATCCTCAAGCGTGCCGACGAGCGCCTGTATCTGGCCAAGGAAAATGGGCGTAACCGTGTGGTAGCTGAAGATCGCGTGCCTTCCTAGGTTTTGTACGAAAGTATGGTCATCCATCGTTGTAGGAGCGGGCTTGCCCCGCGAAGCAGGCACCGCGAACGATGGCACGGGCTTCGCCCGTGTTCGCGGGACAAGCCCGCTCCCACGGGGGTCATGCCTGTTTTAGAGTTTTGAGCAAGGCAGTTGCTCTCACAAAACTTTTTGTACAGAGCCCCTGCCGCTACAGGGTCAGAAATCCAGGGCGCCGCTGAGCAAGGCGTTGAGTTTGCCCGCGACGTCAGCGCCTTGCTCGTCCAGCAGGCACAACGCAATGCCTTGCAACGCCGCCTGAGAGCCCGCTAGGCCTGCGCCTATCAGCGCCAGCGGGCAGGCAATCTCCATCTGCAACGCGCGCAGGCGCCTGGCCAACACGGGGCCAACCGGTGCCTGCAGCGCAATCACCAGTGCCGCCGGCTGCATCGCCGCACACAACAGGGGCAGCTCTTCCAGCGGTTGCCCGCAGCCGAGCACCTCGATGCGTTGTTGCTCGCCGCTCAACAGCAGCCCGGCACACAACACTTGCAGTTCGGCTTGCCCTTCGGTGCCCGCCAGCAGTACGCGCGGCGCATCGGGCTGGTTCATCTGCAGGCGCAGCAGCAAGCGGGCGCGCAGGAACGTATCGAGAAACAGCCATTGGCTACGCTGGCCGAACGCACTGCCTGAAGCCAGCTCATGCCACACCGGCATCAGCACTTCACGCAGTACAGTGGCCTTGGGCATGAGTGTGAACAACTGGCCATGGATCCCTTCCAGCGCCTGCGCATCGAATGCCTGGGTTGCGCGCACTACGGCGGCGCGCCAATCGTCAAAGGCCGAATGCGGCTGCACAGACGCCTCAGGCTGGCCTACGAGCATGTCACCGACCTTGCTGATGGGCAGGCCTTTGGAGGTCCAGCGCAAGATGTCACGTATACGCTGCACATCCCGGGCCGTGTACAGGCGATGGCCGCCCTCGGTGCGCTGCGGGCGGATCAGCCCGTGGCGCCGCTCCCAGGCACGCAAGGTCACCGGATTGATGCCAGTCAGGCTGACCACGTCGCGCATGGGTAGCAAATCGGGTGGGGTGGCGTCTGTCATGGCGAGTGGGCTTCCGGGGGGTGCCCTATTCTAAACCCATCTGCACCTTCTGCGGCGAGCAACCTTGGTTCATCATACAGCACACGGCGCCGAAGCCTTCTGCACAGAGGCTACGCTGCGCATATCGCATACGAGATTTCTGTGGGTGGGCCCTATGATCAACGCAAAACTCCTGCAACTGATGGTCGAGCATTCCAACGATGGCATCGTCGTCGCCGAGCAGGAGGGCAATGACAGCATCCTTATCTACGTCAACCCGGCCTTCGAGCGCCTGACCGGCTACAGCGCCGACGACATCCTCTACCAGGACTGCCGCTTTCTTCAGGGCGAGGATCATGACCAGGTGGCCATCGCCACCATCCGCGAGGCAATCCGCGAAGGCCGCCCCTGCTGCCAGGTACTGCGCAACTACCGCAAGGACGGCAGCCTGTTCTGGAACGAGTTGTCCATCACGCCCGTGCACAACGAAGCGGACAAACTGACGTACTACATCGGCATCCAGCGCGATGTCACAGCGCAGGTATTCGCCGAGGAGAAGGTTCGCGAGCTGGAGGCGGAAGTGGCTGAATTGAGCCGGCAACTGGGCCAGGCCAAGGGCTGACCAAAAAAACCTATACACGATCGTTAATTTGTATAGATTAAGACTTAGGCTTCAGCTATACCTGTACAACAAAGCATCGTTGTACAGGATTGACTGGAGCCCAGCATGTCAGCGTACCTAAAGCAATTCGCCGAGCGCTTCGCCAGCCTCGATGGGGGCAACCTCGACACGCTGGCAAAACTGTACAGCGAAGAGGTCACCTTTCGCGATCCCCTGCATCAGATACAGGGGCTGCCGGCCCTGCGGGCCTACTTCGAGCAGCTGTACGCCAACGCCCACGATATCCGCTACGCCTTCACCAGCGCCGACGAGGTGAGGCCCGGGCAGGGTTACCTGCGCTGGACCCTGCAGTTTTGCCACCCACGCCTGGCCCGCGGCCAGCAGATCACCTTGCAAGGCTGCAGCTGCTTGCATTGGCGCGACCGCGTGCATTTTCACCAGGACTATTTCGACGCCGGCGCCCTGCTGTATGAACACCTTCCGGTCATGGGCAGTGCTATCCGCTGGCTCAAAGGCAGGCTGGCATGAGCCGCTGCTGGCTGACCGGCGCAAGCAGCGGTATCGGTGCCGCACTCGCGCAGATACTGCTGGAGCAAGGCCACCAGGTTGCCCTGGGGGGGCGCCACGCGGAGCGCCTTGCCCCCTTGGCTGAACGGTTCCCCGGGCAGGTATTGCTGGCCATTGGCGATATTGACGACCCGCAGCAGGTGGCCGTTATCGCTGCCCGCATCGAGCAGGCCTGGGGCGGGCTGGACATGGCCATTCTCAATGCAGGCACCTGCGAATACCTGGAGCCGGGCCATTTTGATCCGGCCGTGGTCGAACGTGTGCTGCGCACCAACGTGCTGGGTGCCAGCTACTGCCTGGCGGCGGCACTGCCCTTGCTTCGCGCCGGCCAACGTCCCCACCTGGTGGTGATGGGCAGTTCGGTGAGCTGGCTGGCCTTGCCTCGCGCTGGCGCCTACGGCGCGTCCAAGGCTGCGGTGCGTTACCTGGTGGAGTCACTGCGCATCGACCTGGCACACGAGGGCATCGCGGTCACCCTGGTCAGCCCCGGCTTCGTCGACACGCCATTGACCCGGCGCAACGATTTCCCCATGCCGCAGCTGTGGCCCGCGCACCGCGCAGCCCAGCATATCGCCAGGCGTCTGCAGCGCCGCCCGCTGGAAATCAATTTCCCCGGCTTTTTTACCTGGGCGTTGCGCCTGCTCGGGGCACTGCCCGCGCGCCTGCGCCTGGCACTGGGCCAACGCCTTGCCCGTCATGAACAGGAATGATGATCCATGCGTATAGCAATCATCGGCAGTGGCATCGCGGGGCTGACCTGCGCCCATCTGCTGTCACGCAAGCACGAAGTGACGGTTTTCGAGGCCGAGCAATGGGTCGGGGGGCACACGCATACCTTCGATGTGATCTGGCAAGGTGAGCGCCATGCAATAGACACCGGTTTCATCGTCTTCAACGACTGGACCTACCCGCACTTCATCCGGTTGCTCGACCAGCTCAAGGTCGCCTCGCAGCCGACCGAGATGAGTTTCTCGGTGCATGACCCGATCACCGGCCTGGAATACAACGGTCATGACCTGAACACACTGTTCGCCCAACGACGCAACCTGGTGTCCCCTGGGTTCTGGGGGATGCTACGGGATATTCTGCGTTTCAACCGCCAGGCAGTCGCCGACCTCGACGCCCAGCGCATCGACGCCAACACCACCCTGGGCGCCTACCTTCAGGCGCACCGCTATGGGCGGCGGTTCATCGACCACTACATCGTGCCAATGGGGTCGGCCATCTGGTCGATGTCCCGCGCAGACATGCTCGGCTTCCCCCTTGAGTTCTTCGTGCGCTTTTGTCGCAACCACGGCTTGCTGTCGGTCACCCAACGGCCGCAGTGGCGGGTGATCAAAGGGGGTTCGCGCGGCTATGTTGCGCCGCTGTGCCGACCGTTTGCCGAACGCATCCGCCTCAACTGCAAGGTTTACCGGGTCAGCCGCGACGAAGGTGGCGTCACCCTGGTCAGCGCTGCCGGCAGCGAACGCTTCGACAATGTGGTGTTCGCCTGCCACAGCGACCAGGCCCTGGCGCTGCTGGACACCCCAAGCCCGCAGGAGCGCGCCGTGCTCGGCGCCATCGGCTACGCCAGCAACGACGTGGTGCTGCACACCGATACCCGTCTGCTGCCACGCCGCAGGCGCGCCTGGGCCAGCTGGAACTACCGCCTGGGCGGCCCAGAGCAGGCCCCCGCGGCGCTGACCTACAACATGAACCTGCTGCAAGGCATCAAGGCGCCGACCACCTTCTGCGTGAGCCTCAACCAGACCGCGCAGGTAGACCCGGCACAGATCATCGCCCGCTTCCAGTACGCCCACCCGCAGTACAGCCTTGCGGCCTCCGCCGCGCAGGCGTGCCAGGCGCAGTTGCAGGGCCAGCAACACAGTTACTTCTGTGGCGCCTACTGGGGTAATGGTTTTCACGAAGACGGGGTAGTCAGCGCGCTGAAAGTGGCCGCGCACTTTGGAGAGCAGCTGTGAACAGCAGCCTTTGCCTGGGCTGGGTCAGCCACCGGCGCCTGACGCCGCGGCGCCACGCGTTCCGTTACCGGATCGGCATGTTCTACCTGGACCTGGACGAGCAAACCTGGCTGCTGAAACTGTCTCTCTGGCTGGGGCGCTGGCGCCTGGCACCGCTGTGTTGGCGCGAGACCGACTACCTGCCCGCGCTGACCCGCCAGGGCGAACCGCTGGCCCAGGCCGCACGCTTGCTGGTCCACCAGGCGACAGGGCATATGCCCGAAGGCCCGGTGCGCCTGCTCACGCAACTGCGTTGCTGGGGGCTGTCGTTCAACCCGGTGAGCTTCTACTTCTGCCATGACCGCGACGGGCGCCTGGCGGCGATTCTGCTGGAGGTGCGCAACACGCCGTGGCGTGAACGCTTTCACTACGTGCTGCCAGTGCAGGGCAACCTTGCCAAGCGCTTCACCGTAGCCAAGGCCTTCCATGTGTCGCCGTTCATGCCCCTGGACATGGACTATCACCTGCGCTTCAGCCTGGACGCGGCGCATGTACGCATTCACATGCAGAACTGGCAAGGCGGCCGCAAGGTGTTCGAGGCTGACCTCACCTTGCAGCGCCAGCCACTGGATGCACCCGCGCTGCGCCGCTACGTGCTGACCTTTCCCTGGATGAGCCTGCACACCGTTCTGGCCATCTACTGGCAAGCGCTGCGCCTGTTGTTCAAACGCACCCCCGTCCATGACCACACCACCCGCCAGGGTGACCTGGCGCTCGGCCAACCTTGCGAGGACCCTGAACATGTCGAATCCCACCCTGAGCGTTAGCAAGTTCGCCGGCCTTGCGCCCTTACTCGGCGGGCTTGCACGAAGCGCCGTGCTGGCCCAGATGGGCAAACTGCGCCACGGCCACCTGCGTCTGCTCAGCCACGGGCAGCAGTGGAGCTTCGGTGATGCCGAAAGCCTGCTCCAGGCCGAGGTGGAGATCCTCGATGACGCCACTTGGAGCCTGATCGCCGGTAATGGCTCGATCGGCGCGGGCGAAGCCTACATCCATGGCTACTGGCGAAGCCCCGACCTGGCACTGGTGACGCGACTGTTCGTCGCCAACCTGGAAGTGCTCGATGCGCTCGAAGGTGGCCTGGCCCGCTTCGGCCGCCCTGCCCTGCGCCTGCTGCACCGGCTCAACCGCAACAGCAGGCGCGGCGCCCGGCGCAACATTCTGGCGCACTACGACCTGGGCAATGCCCTGTTCGAGCGGCTACTGGACCCGACCATGATGTATTCTGCCGCCCAGTTCGAGTACCCCGGGCAAACCCTGGAGCACGCCCAGTTGCACAAGCTGGAGCGCATCTGCCAGAAGCTCGAACTGCGCGCTGACGATCACCTGCTGGAGATTGGTTGCGGCTGGGGCAGCCTGGCAATCCACGCCGCCACCCGGTACGGCTGCCGGGTCACCACCACGACACTCTCCGAAGCCCAGTACGCCCATACCTTGCAGCGCGTTCAGGCCCTGGGGCTGGCGCAGCGCGTGACGGTGCTGCGCGAAGACTACCGCGACCTTCAAGGCAGCTTCGACAAATTGGTATCGATCGAGATGATCGAGGCTGTCGGGCACCGTTACCTGCCGGTGTACTTCCGTCAGTGCGCCTCGCTGCTCAAGCCCGAAGGCCTGATGCTGTTGCAAGCGATCACCATCCGCGACCAGCGCTATGCCCAGGCACGGCGCTCGGTAGACTTCATCCAGCGCTACATCTTCCCCGGTGGCGCCCTGCCCTCGCTGAGCGTGATGCTGGACACCGCCAGCCGGCAGACTGCACTCAACCTCGTGCACCTGGAGGATTTTGGCCTGGACTATGCCCGCACCTTGCAGCATTGGCGCGAAAACCTGCGCCAGGCGCGCACAGCGCTGATGGACCTGGGCTACGACGACATGTTCCAGCGCCTGTGGGAGTTCTACCTGTGTTATTGCCAAGGCGGCTTCGAGGAGCGCGCCATCGGTGTCGCGCACCTGCTGTGGGCGGCCCCCCAGGCACGGCGCGCCCCCTGGCCTGGCAGTGCGTGATGCGCAGCTGCTGGCTGGTCGCCAATGCGCTCTGGTTACAGGCCGGCTGGTGGGCCTGCGTGCTGGGCGCGCAACGCCCTTGGTTGCTGCTGCTGGTGCCTCTGGGCCTGGCCGTGCACCTGCGCCTGTGCCCGAACTTCAACGCCGAGGGCAAGGCACTGTGGCGCGTTGCGTTGGCCGGCTGCCTGCTCGATAGCGTGTTGGGGGTACTGGGCGTGTTCGGTTTCGACGCCTGGCCGCTGCCGCTGTGGCTGGCACTGCTGTGGTGGGTGCTGGCCAGCGGCATGCGCCACAGCCTGGCATGGGCCGGCAAGCGCTACTGGCTCGGCGCGTTGCTGGGCGCATTCGGCGGCCCACTGGCGTATGTCGGCGGCGCCAGGCTGGCGGATGTCGCCTTGCCTTTGGGCACGATGGAAACCGGCCTGTTATTGATGCCGGTGTGGGCGTTGGCCCTGCCACTGCTTTCGCGTCTCGCGGCGTCGCCCTCACGTTGAGCGGGGCAAGCGCGATCAGCTTCAGGGCGTGCCCGCTGGCAAGCGGCGGAAGAACAGGGTGATCTGGCCAACTTCCACGCCCAGTTTGCTCATGCTCGTGCGGTTGATCAGCGTGTCTTCATCCATGAGGTACATCCAGTCGTCCATGTCCACCTGCCAGTGCCGCCCGTCGACAGGCAGGTCAAGCTGGTAACGCCAACGCAGCGCATTCCCCGCCACTTCGCCGCGCGCCTCACCGATCACGTCCCCCGCTGTCCCCCGCCAGCGGCCAGGGCCGTCCGGCACCAGTGTCCAGGTACGCTGCTGGCGCGTGCCATCGCTGTAGAGAAAATGCTCGTCGAGGATCAGCCGCTCACCTTCGCGGCGGCTGTCGATGCGCACGTGGAAGCGCTTCACCACTTCGCCGGAACGCTTCTGGAACATCCCCCAGGCCTGCACCGGGCGCGAGAAGAACGCCGCCAGGTCCAGCTTCGGTTGCGCCTGGGCATAGTGCTCGACACCGACATTGCCACAGCTTCCCAGAAGCAGACAGGCAACCAGCAACAGCGCTTTGTACATGTTCAGCTACCTCGGTCGTTGCCCGCTGCCAGCCCGAGGAGGCGCTGAGGCAGTTGCGGGTCCCTGGACTGCGGATCGAGCCAGAGGGCGAAGAACGCCCTGCAGGCCTCGACACCTCGAAAAATACTATACAATACTAACTTATTGCATAGATATTAGATGAATTTGTACAGATTTCTACGCACTCCACACACGCCCTGCAAATCCCGCAAAATACGCCGTCTACTGCCCCCTGAAGGAATTGCTCATGCTGTACGTAGTCATGCTCGGTGGCCGCCACCCACGGGCCAGTATCGAGGTACACGACGTGCTGTTCGCACAGGCCGATTCACTGGAGCAGGCGTACCCGCAACTGCGCCAGGACTGGTTCGGCAGCCGTGCGGGCCTGCACATCGACTCGTGGCTGGAAGTCGACGGTATCGATCGCTACCGTGTCGCGTTCAGCCCGCTGGCGCCAGGCGCGGATGACCCACGGCTGTTCTTCATCAACCTGGGCGGCTACGAGCCCAACGTGTTTGGCGAGGCGCACCGCTACCTGCTGGTGGTGGCCAGGGACAAGGCCCAAGCCAAGCAACTGGGCAAGCAACGCTTGCAGTCGGCCTGGCTCAAACCGCATACCGATGCAGTACTGGAAGTAGACGACTGCCTGCCCGTCGACCTGGTGGGCGGGCGCTATGTGCACTTGATCGAAGGTGCCCATGGCGGGCTGCGTCAATACAGCGACTACATCCTGCTCTGAGATTCAAACACCCTCTCACCGGCGGGGAACAGCCGGCACTGACACCCGCGTGCCTGGCTTTCGGATTGTCATGAAACAGGCTATGTTCGGCGAAGCTCGGCCGCGCGTCGCCAGCACCGACTTCGATCAAGGGAAACCTCATGCAGCAACGTGAACTGCTGACAACCGTTGCAGGTGCCTGCGAAGTGCCGCAACGCGCTACCGTTCAAGCGTGGCGGCGGCAGCCATGACAGGCCTTGATCCTCGCGATGAGATAGCGCACTCGGTAAGGACGGACCGCCTGAAACAGCTGTTCGTCCAGTCAGCGCCCGCTGTGCTGGGCAGCTACTTGGCAGCCATCATGTTGTGCTGGCTGGGCTGGGAGCGTTTCGACCAGCAAAAGGTGGTCGCCTGGATGGCCGTACTCAGCCTTTCGACGGCCCTGCGTACCGCCATGTTCATCACCTACCTGCGCGCTCCCGCCAGCCAGCGCACGGCTGAACGCTGGGAGTGGCGCTACTGGGCCACGCTGGTATTGTCGGCGGCAACCTGGGGCTTGGGTGCATTGGCTGTGATGCCGGCCGACGACCTGCTGGGGCAGACATTGATCATGCTGTTTGCCGTGGGCATGTCGGTCAGCGCCGTGTCGTGTTACTCGTCATACCGCAACATGACCGTGGTATCGATCGCCCTGGTGCTGCTGCCCTGCACCGGTTGGCTGGTGGTGCAGCCTTCCGCGCTGCAGCAGGGGATCGCACTGGCGGTACTGGTGTTCGCATCGTTCGTCGTCAACGCGACGCAAAGCCTGTCCTCAGCCCTGTTGACCGCGTGGCGCCTGAAACACGAAATGGAACACGCTCACCGGCTTGCCATGGTGGCTTCGTGCACGGACGAACTGACCGGGCTGAACAACCGACGTGCCTTTTTCGACTCTGCATCGGTGCAGCACGCCCGCTGCAGGGAGGGTTGTACCTTCGTGGCCGTGCTGATGCTGGACGTCGATCATTTCAAGCAGATCAACGATACGGCCGGCCACGCGGCGGGCGACCAGGTGCTACAGCGGATCGGTGCCGTGATCAGCGCCAGCCTGCGGGATGACGACATAGCCGGCAGGCTGGGCGGCGAGGAGTTCGCCATCCTGCTGCCCGATACGCCTCTGCACACCGCCACCGAGATCGCCGAGCGCCTGCGGGCCCTGATAGCCAAACTGAACGTCAACGTTGAACACCCGGTGACCGCAAGCATAGGCCTGGCGTTCGCAACAGCCCCCACGAGTGAACTCGGTGCGTTGCTCAGTAGCGCAGACAAAGCCATGTACCACGCCAAGGCATCCGGCCGTAACCGAGTGATGGTCGTCGACCAGATGCACGCCGCCGTCTGACAAGAGGCAAGCCTGCCCAGATTTGGTTCAACCCTGCCATCACGCCAAACCTTGCACTCAATTGATGCAGGGCAGCCGCGCGCTCGGCATTCGCCCCTACATCCAGGTGCCATAAATCCCCGCCAATTCGTCTGATACCGTCGCGTTTCTGCTACTAAACCGCGCACATCTGCTTTTTTAGCGCCATTTTCCCTCCCGATTCATCCGCCCTGCCCGTTCCGGCATTGTCATTGCAAAGCGAGTTCACCCCTTAACCCGAGGCGATCCATAAAAACCGCATCCACAAGTAAATGCAGTACCGCACCGCGTTGTGAATGGATGAATGTGCAACAACACTGCCGACGAGTCGTGGCAAGGAGTGGGTATGTCCCGGGCTTTTTTCAATGAAATGTATGAGGCAAACGGAAGTTGCCGCCCGCACTATCAGGAGTTCGCCCGCTGGCTAGCGAACACGCCGCTGGCATTGTTGGAGCAGCGGCGGCACGAAGCCGACCTGCTGTTTCATCGGGCCGGCATCACCTTCACCCTGTACGGTGACCAGCAAGACACCGAGCGGTTGATCCCCTTCGATATCATCCCGCGCAGCATCCGCGCCAGCGAATGGCGCATCGTCGAACGCGGGTGTATCCAGCGCGTCCAGGCGCTGAACCTGTTCCTGCAGGACATCTACCACGAACAGCGCATTCTCAAGGCCGGCATCATTCCGCCCGAGCAGGTGCTGGCCAACGAGGGCTACCAGGTCGCCATGCAGGGCCTGAATCTGCACCGTGGGCTGTACGCCCATATCGCCGGCGTCGACCTGGTGCGTGACAGTGACGGTACGTATTACGTACTGGAAGACAACCTGCGCACGCCCAGCGGCGTCAGCTACATGCTCGAAGACCGCAAGATGATGATGCGCCTGTTCCCCGAGCTGTTCGCCGCCCAGCGCATCGCCCCCATCGACCACTACCCCAACCTGCTGCTGGACACACTCAAGAGTGCCAGCCCGCTGGACAACCCGACCGCCGTGGTGCTCACTCCGGGGCGCTTCAACAGCGCCTACTTCGAGCATGCATTCCTGGCCCGGGAGATGGGCATCGAGCTGGTCGAAGGCGCCGACTTGTTCGTGCGCAACGACCATCTCTATATGCGTACCACCGCCGGCCCACAGCAGGTGGATGTGATTTACCGCCGCCTGGACGACGAATACCTCGACCCACTGTCGTTCAACCCTGACTCGATGCTGGGCGTACCGGGGCTGATCTCGGTGTACCGGGCTGGCAACGTGGTGCTGGCCAACGCGGTGGGCACCGGCGTTGCCGACGACAAGTCGATCTACCCCTATGTCGACGACATGATCCGCTTTTACCTGAGCGAGGAGCCGATCCTGAAGAACGTGCCCACGTGGCAATGCCGCAAGCCACAGGACCTTTCCCACGTCCTGGCCCACCTCCCCGAGCTGGTGGTCAAGGAAACCCAAGGCTCCGGCGGCTATGGCATGTTGGTCGGCCCTGCCGCCACAGCGGCGCAGATCGAAGACTTTCGCGCCCGCATCAAGGCGCGCCCGCACGCCTACATCGCGCAGCCCACGCTGTGCCTGTCCACCTGCCCGACCTTCGTCGAAAGCGGCATTGCGCCGCGCCACATCGACCTGCGTCCGTTTGTGCTGTCAGGCAGTGAAACCCGCCTGGTGCCCGGTGGCCTGACCCGCGTTGCGCTGCAAGAAGGCTCGCTGGTGGTCAACTCGTCGCAAGGCGGCGGTACCAAGGACACCTGGGTGGTGGAGGACTGACCCATGCTTTCGAGAACAGCTTCCGATCTGTACTGGATGTCCCGCTACCTGGAACGCGCCGAAAACCTCGCACGCATGCTCGAGGTCAGCTACTCGCTGTCGCTGATGCCGCAAGCCGGGCGTTCGGATGGCCACGCCGAGCTGGCCATGTCGCTGCTGGCGTCCGGTACGCTGGACGATTACATCCGCAAGCACACCGAGCTGGACCCCGAGCGCATGCTGCACTTCTTTGCGCTGGACGCGAGCAACCCCAGCAGCATCTATTGCTGCCTGCAAGCTGCCCGTACCAACGCCCATGCTGTACGTGGGCGGATCACCGCCGACATGTGGGAAAACATCAACGCCACCTGGATCGAAATGCGCAACATCGCCAGCAACGGCCTTGGGCGCTACGGCATCAGCCAGTTCTGCGACTGGGTCAAGGAACGCTCGCACCTGTTCCGTGGCGCGACCTCCGGCACCATCATGCGCAACGATGCCTACAGTTTCATTCGCCTGGGCACCTTCCTCGAGCGGGCAGACAACACCCTGCGCCTGCTCGATGCCCGTTATGAAATGTTCGGGGAAACCTCCGAGGAGGTCAGCGACGACTCTGCACGCGGTTATTACCAGTGGAGCGCCTTGTTGCGCGCCCTGACCGCCTACGAAGCCTTCAATGAAATCTACCGCAACGCGCCCAGCGCGCGACCGGTGTCGGAGCTTTTGCTGCTGCGCGTTGACGTGCCGCGTTCGCTGCATGCCTGCATTGATGAGCTCGACCAGATTCTTGCCGGCCTGCCTGGCAATACCGGCCGCGCCGCACAAAGGCTGGCCGCCGAACTCAACGCACGACTGCGCTACACCGCCATCGACGAGATTCTCGAAGCCGGGCTGCACCTGTGGCTGACCGACTTCATCGGCCGCATCCACCAACTGGGCCAGACCGTCCATAACGCCTATCTGGAGGTCATATGAAACTGTCCATCCGCCACGACACCACCTACAGCTACGCCAGTGACGTCTGCAACAGCATCCAGTTCCTGCGCCTGACACCGCGCAGCAGCGAGCGCCAACGTATCCTCGACTGGCAATTGGACTTGCCCTGCAAGGTGAACAGCCAGATCGACCCCTATGGCAACATCCTGCACGTGCTGACCTTGGAAAAGCCCCATGGCCACCTGGCCCTGACGGCCAGCGGCCAGGTGGAAATCGACCCGGATTGCGAGCACGAGGCCGGCAGCCAGTCGCCCCTGCCGTTCCTGCGCAGCAGCCACCTCACCCAGGCCAGTGACGCGCTCAAGGCCTTCGCCACTCAGCAGTGTGGCGAGCGCCGCGACCGGGCAGCGTTGACTGCGCTGATGCAAGGCCTGGCCGACCATATGCCCTACAGCCCAGGCGCGACCTCGGTGGGCACCACCGCCATCGAGTCGTTTGCCGGCGGTGCCGGGGTGTGCCAGGACCATACCCACGCGTTCCTGGCCTGCGCCCGCAGCCTGGGTATCCCCGCACGCTACGTGTCCGGCTACTTGTGCACCGAAGACGAAACCCACCTGGCCAGCCACGCCTGGGCTGAAGCCTGGATCGATGAAGCCTGGTACAGCTTCGACGTCACCAACCGCCTCACCCGGCCCGAGCGTCACCTTAAACTGGCCGTCGGGCTGGATTACCTCGATGCCTGCCCAGTCCGCGGAGTGCGCCGGGGTGGCGGCGTCGAATCCATGCAGGCAAGCGTTCAGGTGCATCGCCAGTAGCCCCCTGGCGCAACACCAGCAGGCCCCGGCATGCCGTGTGCGGCGGGGGCCTCCATTCAAAGCACAAGGTAAACAGCATGACCTACTGTGTCGCTATGCACGTGGCGGACGGGCTGGTATTCATCTGCGACTCACGCACCAATGCCGGCATCGACCAGATATCCACGTTTCGCAAGTTGTTCGTTTTCAGCGTGCCCGGCGAGCGGCTGATCGTCCTGCAGACCGCCGGCAACCTCGCCACCTCGCAATCGGTGGTCAACCTGCTCGAACAACGCAGCCGGGGCTCCGGCACCCACCTGCTGAACGTCGCCACGCTCTACGATGCAACGGTACTGGTGGCCGAAACCCTGCGCGAAGTGGTCGCCCGTGACCGCAGCAAGCTGACAGCCCAGATCGATCTGAGCGCCTCGTTCATGGTGGGCGGGCAGATCGCTGGCAGCCCCATGGGCATCTACAACGTCTATGCCCAGGGCAACTTCTTCCAGGCCACCCAAGACACCCCCTTCCTGCAATTGGGCGAGAGCAAGTACGGCAGGCCGATCCTGGACCGTAACCTCACCTACCACACGCCGTTGGACGAGGCGGTGCGCTGCGGCCTGATCTCATTCGACTCCACCATCCGCAGCAACCTGTCCGTGGGCATGCCCCTGGATCTGCTGGTGTATGGCAAAGACAGCTGCACAGCCAGGGAGCCGGTTCGCATTCATCATGACGACCCTTACTACAGCCAGATCCGCAAGCAATGGGGTGATGGCTTGAAAAACCTGCTGGCCGAACTCACGCCACCCCCACGGGATTTCATGGCCCAATGAGCGAGGTCGAAACATGCCGTCGGCTGGCGACCGAGCAGCCTCCATGCTCAAATAACCTTCACCGCACGGCCTATGAATTTCACCGGCCCGGTCGGCCGCCCGGTGGGCGAGCCACCGGCTTTTTCAAGCGTCAGCTCGAACAGTTGGTCGGGTTCTAAAGGCGGCATGCTGCTGGCGGGGACGCGGTATTGCTCGCCTGGCTTGATCAGCCCCAGCGAAACGGGTGCGGGCCATTGCGAGCCCTTGGTCCAGAACTGCAGTGCCATGCCGTCAGGTACAGCGTCCTGGCCCAGGGGGATGAGCTCCAAGGCCCGCCCATCGCTTGCCTGCACCACCCATCCCGGCGCCTGGTCCGTCGGTGCAACCAGCACCACCAGGTAGCGCGGCGACGGTGCCGGGCTGACCAGCAACAGAAACGTCAGCACCAGGCTCGCTGCGATGCCCACGGCACTCACCCCCTGCCACAGGCGAAGACGCTGCCACCACGCCACGGACGGTTTGGCAAACCACCCCGCGCGCTCGTCCAGGCTGCGCTCTATACGCCCCCATAAGCGGGGGCTGGGTGTTGAGGGTTGGGCAACACGGGTCAGGGCCAGCAGGCGTTCTTCCCACGCATCCACAGCCCGCTGCAGGCGCGGGTCATGCGCCATGCGTGCGGCCAGCGCCGCGCGCTGGTCGGCAGGCAGTGTGCCGAGTACGTACTCCCCTGCCAGCGCCTCCAGCGCGTCCTGGTCTTGATCGGCAGCATCCGCTTTCATCCCATGCACTCTCTGAGAGCCTTGAGGCTTCGCTTGATCCAGGCTTTGACGGTGCCTAGTGGCGCGTCGAGCAGGCTAGCGATCTCGATGTGGCTGCACCCGTCCACATAAGCATGCAGGATGCACCGTTGAGGTGAAGGCTGCAGTTGCTCCAGGCAGCGGTAGATCCTGCTCGAACCCGACCATGCCTCATCATCGGCACCCGGGAACACGGCGCCGATGGCGTCGATATCGCTTTCGTCAAAAGCGACTTCACAGCGCACGTCACGTATGTGATTCAACGCCAGGTGCCGGGTGATGCTGTAGATCCAACCCCGTGCCGAACCGCGCGCCGGGTCGAAACTCGCGGCGCGGGTCCAGATGCGGATGAAGGCATCGTGGACGATATCCTCGGCGGTTGCGTCATCCCTGGCGATGCGCCGCGTGACGCCCAGCAAGCGTGCGCCTTCATGGGTGTAGAGCGCCTGCAAGGCGCGCCGATCGCCTTGAGCGCACGCCGCCAGGCATGCCTGAAAATCGAAGGGGGTAACAGGCAGGTTCAACGTTCGATCACTCCTAGCATTACCGAGTGCAGCCCCAGCCTTGAGGCCAGGTCTGGCGGTAAGGGTAGATGATCAATCACCCGCCGGCTGCCACAACATCGATCATTTGGCGGCCCAGAACACGTAGTCAGCCTGGTACTTGACGATTTGTCGCTCGCCTTTGTTCTGCGCCGTGCAGCCACTTTGCGGCGCAACGCCACCATGGGTCGCAACGCGCTGGATGTAGCTGACGCCGTGCATGGCACCTGGGCCTTCGGCGGGGTTGGCCTTCACCAGTTGATACGGCAGCGCGGTCTTGTCCACGGGCGCCACAGCGAGCTGGGTCCCGGTGATTTTCGAACCGTCCTTGGCTTGCCAGGTGGCAGGCGGGCCGAAGTAGTCGCCCACTGCCTTGCCCGAACGGTCATTGAGCACCGCTTTCGGGCCTACGAAAACCCACTCGGTCTGCCCCGGCATGCTGGCCTTGTCGCGGCATTCGTAGGTGATTTCGCCCACGCCCACGGTTTCCAGGACCACCTTGTGGCCTTCGGGCACCTTCACGGCATCAGGCAGGCCTTGTTGAGCGTGGGCTGTGTGTGAGGCCAGAACCAGGGCCAGGCCAGCGACGAGCGAGCAGGGAACGGATGTGAAGGTCATCGTGCAAACTCCTGATAGGGGGTGGTCGGGGCTGCAGCAAGGCTGCCCTGTCCTGATTACCCGCCACCGTCCTGTTTGGATGCACCCCTGCACAAAAAAATGTGAGGACGCTGACGCACAGCGTCGGAACTTTGCTGGCTTGTCGCAGGCCTTCTTTCTCAGGTGTATTGATAAAAGGAGATACCCGATGAGTGCGCAACTCAGTGGCAAGCGCGTGGCCTTTCTAGTCACCGATGGTTTCGAACAGGTGGAACTGACCGGTCCTCGTGATGCCTTGAAAGATAACGGCGCAGTGGTCGATATCCTGAGTGACACGCCAGGCACCGTTCGCGGCTGGAATCATGACAAGCCTGCCGACGAATTTACCGTGGATGCAACCTTCGACGATGCCCAGCTCGACCTCTACGATGCCCTTGTACTGCCTGGCGGCGTACAGAACTCCGACACCATTCGCCTGATAGCCGGCGCGCAGGAACTGGTAAAAGCCCACGATTCGGCCGGTAAACCACTAGCGGTGATCTGCCATGGTGCATGGCTACTGGTGTCCAGTGGCCTGGTCAAAGGCAAGCGGATGACCAGTTACAAGACACTGCAGGATGATATCCGCAACGCCGGCGGCACCTGGGTGGATGAACAGGTGGTGGTTGATGGCAACCTGATCAGCAGCCGCCAGCCAGATGATATTCCCGCGTTCAACCAGCAGTTGATCAGCGCCCTGGCAGGCTGAACCTTCCCCTTGCAGCCCCTTGCATCGCTCAAGGGGCCTGCGCCTCAGCTCAGACGAAACGGGCAATAACGCGCTGAACCATTTGCCTGTGTGCCACGTCCACCGCAAAAGCATTCATGAGTCGAAACCAAAATGGCGTGCGATCCCGTGCTGGCAGTGCTCGGCTACCTCAAAGACCACCAGTTGGTACTCACCACCGCAGAATCCTGCACGGCAGGCTGCATGATTGCATTGCTGGCCGCCTACCCGGGTGCAGGGGAAGTGCTTGAAAGCGGCTACGTGGTGTACTCACCCACGGCCAAGAAGCGTCTGTTGGGCGTGAACCCGCAAACCATCGAGCGCTATGGCCTGACCAGCGAGGCCGTGGCCTGGGAAATGGCATTAGGTGCGTTGAAGGACAGCGATGCCAATGTCGTCATCGCAACCACCGGCGTAGCCGGGCCTGGCCAGGCATCGGGGGTTTTACCCGGCACACTGTGCTTTGCCTGGGCTTTTGCCGGCGAACCCATCGCAGTGTTTACCCGTACCCAGCGATTCTTTGGGGAACGTGCGCAGGTCATGCACGAGGGCGCCCTGTATGGGCTGACCCGACTGAGTCACTACTACGAGCGCTGGCTGCGCGGGGACCGCGCCTGAATAACGGACACTTCATGAGGGCCACAGTCTCGTCCTAGGTTTACTGAACCAGGATGGCGTGATGAACCTCGATAGACGGGACGGGCACCACACTGCGCCGCGTCGTCAGCCACTCACGCATCCGTGCAGTATCGAAGATCTGCCCCTCTTCCATCATCACCAGAATCAGCGCTTGGGACATTCGGTAGCACCCGCATTGCGAACAGTGACGCTCTTCCCACCCCGTCGAACACTCGACGGATTCGGCACTTCCCGCGCAAATCAGACAACTCATGAAGCCCCCTTCTGCTTATTTTTGGTAGGAGGTTGAAACAGGGTTATTGAGATGAACTATTTCTCATAGTTACCATGAGATTTCCATGCCAATTCGAAATTCCCTGTTTTTTTGGGGGGGATTGCATTTGGGCTACAAGGTGCCCGCCAGTGCATTTTTAGCGCCAGTCAGATCGAGCGCCGCGCGGGCGGCGCTTGATCTTCGCGACACCTCCAAGCCCAAGACAAGCACGCCAACCATCATCCTTGTTGAACCCTGCTGCACAAGGTCGACTCAATGCCTAGTAAGCCTGTACTAACCCGCCCGCACTGAGGTGACGACATGAATGCTATCGATCTGCTGGTTCAAGACCACAACGTGGTGAAAAAGCTGCTGGAAGAACTGTCTTCGACCACTGAACGTGCCGTAAAGAAACGCGCTGAACTGCTGCATCGGATTGAACAGGAACTGCAAGTCCACACCGCCCTGGAGGAAGACATCCTCTACCCTGCGATCAAGCAGGCCGGTGGCAAGGAAGAAGCCAAGATGTATTACGAAGCGAAGGAAGAGCACCGCACCGTCGATTCATTGGTGTTGCCTGATCTGCTTCATACCGAAACCGGCACCCTCGAATTCGCCGGGCGGGTCAAGGTGATGAAAGAGCTGCTGGAGCATCACATCGAGGAAGAGGAAGGCGAGCTGTTCCCGACGGCCAAGAAGCTGCTGGGCAAGGGCCAGCTTGAAGAGCTGGGGCTGGCCATGGAAGCGCAGAAGAAACTGCTCAAGAGCGAGCAGCGCGCCGCTTGAATCGAGTGCGCCGTGCCGGGGCCCTCTCGGCTCGCCCTGGCAGGCGCCCAGTAAGAAAATGCGTTGGGATTGGCGTTGATGGCGAACTGGATCGAATTGCTGGAATGGCCTGCCATGGCGGTCACGGTACTGGCCGCCTGGTGCATAGGCTCGCGCCGCGCCGGGCGTCGCAAGATTGGCTTCTGCTGTTTCATTGCCAGCAACCTACTATGGTCAGTCTGGGGCTGGCACGCTCAGGCCTGGGCGTTGATTGTGCTGCAGGTAGTGCTATGCCTCATGAACCTCAGGGGCTGGAAGAAGAACACGGCTGCCGAGCTCCAGTCGTGACGTTCACCTTGGCTGCAGGGGCCTGTTAACCCAGCAACTGGCTCAATACCGCGCGCAATTTCCCCGGTTTGACGGGCTTGTTCAATAGCGGCGCACCGAGCTTTTGCAAAGCACGCCGGCACTGATCGCTGCGGTCTGCGGTGATGATCACCGCAGGGATGGGGGCGTTGAAATGCTCACGCAAGTGCCGGACCACCTCGCAACCCACAACCCCGTGATCCAGGTGAAAATCCGCCAGGATCAGCTCCGGTGCCTGCCCCTGCAAGGCCAACAAGGCCCCTGCCTGGTCGGTCGCGGTCACCACCTCGCAGCCCCACTGAGCCAGCAGCGCGCGCATGCTTTCGAGAATGCTCACTTCGTTGTCCAGCACCAGCAGCCGGCGGCCGGGCAACGGGTTACCGGCGCCGGGCTGCGGCGCGCTCTGGTGGATTGGCAACGGTACTTTCTCGCCGATCGGCACCTCGATGCTGAACATCGAGCCACGGCCCGGCCATGACCGCACCTGGATCCGGTAACCGAGAATCTTGGCGATCCGCTCAACGATGGCCAAACCCAGGCCTACGCCTTTGCGATCAGCGGCGCGGCCAACGTCCAATTGGTTGAACTCAAGGAAAATGGCCTCCAGCCGATCCTGCGCGATGCCACGCCCGGTGTCCCACACCTCCAGGCGCAAACAGGCGCCGCGACGCCTGGCCCCCAGCAAGATCCGGCCCTGGTCGGTATAACGGCAGGCGTTGCTGAGAAAGTTGCGCAGGATCCGCGTCATCAGCCGCAGGTCGGTGCTGATAGCGTAGTCACCGATGCGTGCCCGCAGTTTAAGGCCCGCCGCGTCGGCCACCGAGCGGAATTCCGAGACCAGCGGCCCGAGCAGTTCATCGAGACGGTACAACGCCACGTCAGGCTTGACCGCCGCCTGGTCGAGCCGGGAAATGTCCAACAGGTCGGTGAGCAGGTCTTCGGCGCCCTCCAGAGCCTGATGGGTACGCTCCACCAGCACCTGCTCGGCCTCCGGCAATGGCCGTTCGCGCAAGGTCGAGATCAGCAGGCGTGCGGCATTGAGCGGTTGCAGCAGGTCATGGCTGGCGGCAGCCAGGTACTTGTCCTTGCTGCGGTTGGCGGTTTCCGCGGCGTCGCGAGCGTCGCGCAGGGCTCGGGCGATCTGTTTACGCTCGGTAATCTGCTGTTGCAGGTTGCGGTTGGCCTCCAGCAGTTCATCGGTACGGGCAGCCACCCGCTGCTCCAGTTCGTCATTGAGCTGTTGCAGGCGCTGCTGGGCCTGCTTGCGTTCGGTGATGTCGGCGACAAAACCTTCCACCAGCCCTTGCTGGCCGGGTTTGAGCAGCAGGTTCATCAGCACATCGAGGTGGCTGCCGTCCTTGCGCCGCAAGCGGGTCTCGTAGCCGTGCAGGCTGTGTTCGCGTGCTAAGGCTGCGGTAATCGCTTGCAGTTCCTGGGCGCCGCCGACAAACAGGTTGGCGGCCAGGTCGGTCAGGGAAAACAACACCGCCTGCGGGCTCTCGTAACCGAGCATGCGCGCCAGCGCCGGGTTGGCGGCACGCATGCCCTCTTGCAGGCTGGCTTGGAAAATCCCGTGGACGGCGTTCTCGAACAGCCATTTGTAACGGTTGCGCTCGGCTTCCAGTTCGTCCAGGCGCGCCGCCAGTTCCGGGTAATGGCTCTTGCGCGCCGAGTGGTCGCCCAGCCCCAAAAGCCCGGCCAGTGCCCGCTGCTGCTCGTCAGAGGGCCTCGCCATAGACGACCTCGACATCACGTTGGCTCGACTCGCGAGGGTTGGTGAGGATGCACGGGTCACCCATCGCGTGCTGCGACAAAAACGGAATGTCGGACGTGCGCACCCCATGCAGACCAAGGGTTTCATGGAAGCCGATAGCGCGCTTCAACGCGATCAGGTGGTCCACCAGGCGCGCGCAGATCTGCCGATGGTTGAGACCGCGGCAGTCGATGCCAAATACCTCGGCAATCACCTTGAAGCGCTCCGGGGCCGAGCTGTAGTTGAACGCCACCACGTGCTCCACCAGCACGGCGTTGCACAAGCCATGGGGTAAGTCGAGGAACCCGCCCAGGCTGTGGGACATGGCGTGCACCGCGCCAAGAATCGCATTGGAGAACGCCAGGCCGGCCTGCATGCTGCCCAGCATGATTTTCTCGCGCAGGGCGATATCGCCCGGGTTGGCGATCATCTGCGCCAGGTTGCCATTGATCAGGCGCATGGCCTCCAGCGCATGGGGGTCAGTCAGCGGGCCGTGGCCGGTGGAGACGAAGGCTTCGATGGCATGCACCAGCGCGTCGATGCCGGTGCAGGCAGACAGGAAGGGGTCCATGCTCAGGGTGGTTTGCGGGTCGATCAGCGAAACGTCCGGCACCACGGCCTTGCTGACGATGGAGAACTTCATGCGCTCCTGCTGGTTGGAAATGATCACGAACTGCGAGACGTCGGCCGAGGTACCGGCCGTGGTGGGGATCAGAATCAGTGGCGGGCTGGGCACCCGGATCATGTCCACGCCTTCGAACTCAAGGATGCTGCGCCCGTGGGCGACCACGATGCCAATCGCCTTGCCGCAATCCATCGGGCTGCCGCCGCCGACGGCGACAATCACGTCGCAGTGGTTTTCCCGGTAGATCTCGGCGCCGAGCATTACCTCTTCGACCCGCGGGTTGGGCGACACGGCGCTGTACAGGCAGTAATCGATGCCTTGCGCCTGCAGGCTGGCCTCGACATCCGCCACCCAACCGGCGGCAATCACGCCGGGGTCGCTGACCACCAGCACCTTGCGGGCACCGAAGGTCTTGGCGTAGTTGGCGACGTTATGCCGGCAGCCGGCACCAAAGATGATTTCAGGCGAAACGAACTTGCGAAGCGGGCTGAAGCTCTGGCTCATCGGAAAGCCTGTTTTTTTTGTTCTGAAAGGTAACCGCCAGCGTAAAGCATCCCGCAACGAAAGTAACCAGACCAAAGGGTGGCAAGGGCTCAGCCCCGAAGAATCAGGCGCGACGCCTTTTCGTTGCGCAAGGTCAGTTGCACCATGCCCTGCCCCGCTGCCTGCGCCTCCTGCCGGGCCTGGAGGATGACGCCGTGGTGCGGCGACTTGCTGCACACAGGGTCGGCATTGGCCGCATTGCCGGTGAGCATGTAGGCCTGGCAGCGGCAGCCACCGAGGTCCTGGTGCTTTTCATCGCAGGAGCGGCAGGGCTCCTTCATCCAGGCCGTGCCGCGAAAACGGTTGAAGCCGAAGGCGTCGTTCCAGATATGCTCGATGCTGTGTTCGCGCACGTTGGGGAAGCTCACGGGCAGCTGCCGGGCGCTGTGGCACGGCAGCGCAGTGCCATCCGGGGTGATGTCGAGAAACAGATTGGCCCAGCCGTTCATGCAGGTCTTTGGGCGTTCTTCGTAGTAGTCCGGCGTGACGAAAATCAGCTTGCATGGATGTCCCTCGGCCTCCAACCGCTGGCGATAAACCTGGGTAATCCGTTCGGCCCGTTGCAACTGCTCACGGGTCGGCAACAGGCCTGCACGGTTGAGCTCGGCCCAGCCGTAGAACTGGCACGTCGCCAACTCGACGAAGTCCGCCTGCAAGGCCAGGCACAGCTCGATGATCTCGGCAATCTGGTCGATGTTATGCCGATGGGTCACGAAGTTCAGCACCATCGGATAACCCTGGGCCTTGACCGCCTGGGCCATCGCCAGCTTCTGCGCGAACGCCTTGCGCGAGCCGGCCAGCAGGTTGTTGACCGCCTCGTCGGCAGCCTGGAAGCTGATCTGGATATGGTCAAGCCCGGCGCGCTTGAAGTCGCGGACTTTCTGTTCGGTCAGGCCGATGCCGGAGGTGATCAGGTTGGTGTAGTAACCCATGCCCCGCGCGGCCTCGATCAGCACTGCCAGGTCTTGGCGCACCAACGGTTCGCCGCCAGAGAAGCCCAGTTGCGCGGCGCCCATCGCCCGCGCCTCGCGGAACACCCGGATCCATTCTTCAGTGGTCAGCTCCTCGCCCTGTTGGGCAAAGTCCAGCGGGTTGGAACAATACGGGCACTGCAGCGGGCAGCGGTAGGTCAGTTCCGCCAGCAACCACAGCGGCGGCCCCGGGCGTGGCTCATTCGATCCAGTATTTGGCACGGGCCACCTCCAGAAACGCCAGCACATCTTCATCCAGCCCCGGCACGCCGGGGAAGCGTTGCACCAGTCTGTCGATGATCAGCGCCACGCTGCGCTGGCCGTCGAGCAATTCGAGGACCCAGCCGGCGCTGGCATTGAGGGTGATCATGCCTTCGGGGTACAGCAGCACATGGCAATCCTGGCGTGGCTCCCATTGCAGGCGAAAACCGCGGCGCAAGGCCAGCGCCTGCTCACGCTCGATCAGCTTCACAGGATAATCCCCGATGCCAGACGTTGTCCCGAGTGACGCTGTGATACGGCAGCCGCTGCAGCTCATACGCCATGCTCATGGCATCGAGCATGCTCCACAGCACATCGAGCTTGAACTGGAGGATCTCCAGCATGGGCTGCAATTCCCAGAGAAGAAACGGCCATCGCAACGATGGCCGCAAGGCCATCAACGATTGGCGAAGTACATCGTCACTTCGAAGCCAATGCGCAGGTCGGTAAAAGCGGGTTTAGTCCACATGGGGCAGTCCTCTTCTATTGCCGGGCGATTCCGGTAGAGGCATTAATGCACGGGGGGGCGACGGGCCGAATGCTACTTTGGAACGAGCTTGCGGGGTGCGTTGGTAGGGGGTGACACGGGACATTACGCAAACGGGTGACGCGCGCGCAGAGGCGCCCACCCAGAGCCCTCTGCGCGTGCGTCGTTGCATCCAGGCCCAGCGGCACCCTACCGCTGGGCCTGTGTGCGCTTAGAAGAAGCCCAGCGGATTGATGTCGTAGCTCACCAGCAGGTTTTTGGTCTGCTGGTAATGGTCGAGCATCATCTTGTGGGTCTCGCGGCCCACCCCAGACTTCTTGTAACCACCAAACGCCGCATGCGCCGGATACAGGTGGTAGCAGTTGGTCCACACGCGACCGGCCTTTATCGCCCGGCCCATGCGGTAGGCGCGGTTGATGTCTCGGGTCCACAGCCCTGCGCCCAGGCCGAACTCGCTGTCGTTGGCGATCGCCAAGGCTTCGGCTTCGTCCTTGAAGGTGGCCACGCCCACCACCGGGCCGAAGATCTCTTCCTGGAAGACGCGCATCTTGTTGTGGCCCTTGAGCAGGGTCGGCTGAATGTAGTACCCACTGGCCAGGTCGCCGTCGAGCCGCTCGGCGCCGCCGCCGGTGAGCAACTGCGCCCCCTCGTCCTGGGCGATCTGCAGGTAGGAGAGGATCTTGTCGTACTGCTGCTGCGAGGCTTGGGCGCCGACCATGGTTTCGGTGTCCAGCGGGTTGCCGCGGGTGATCTTGCCGATCTTCTTCATCACCTCGGCCATGAACGGTTCGTAGACCGACTCCTGGATCAACGCTCGTGACGGGCAGGTGCAAACCTCGCCCTGGTTGAAGAACGCCAGCACCAGGCCTTCGGCGGCCTTTTCGATGAACGCAGGTTCGGCCTGCATGATGTCTTCGAAAAAAATATTCGGCGACTTGCCGCCCAGCTCCACGGTGGACGGGATGATGTTCTCGGCCGCGCACTTCATGATGTGCGAGCCCACCGGGGTGGAACCGGTGAAGGCAATTTTGGCAATGCGCTTGCTGGTGGCCAGGGCCTCGCCGGCTTCACGGCCGAAGCCCTGGACGATGTTCAGCACACCTGCGGGCAGCAGGTCGGCGATCAGCTCGGCAAACACCGTGATCGACAAGGGCGTCTGCTCGGCGGGTTTGAGCACCACGCAGTTACCGGCGGCCAGGGCCGGGGCAAGTTTCCAGGCGGCCATCAGCAGCGGGAAGTTCCACGGGATGATCTGCCCGACCACGCCCAGCGGTTCATGGAAATGGTAGGCCGTGGTCAGTTCGTTGATCTCTGCCGCGCCCCCTTCCTGGGCGCGGATGCAGCCGGCGAAATAACGAAAGTGGTCTGCTGCCAGCGGCACGTCGGCATTGAGGGTTTCGCGTACGGCCTTGCCGTTGTCCCAGCTTTCGGTCACAGCGAGCACTTCCAGGTGCTGCTCGATGCGGTCGGCGATCTTCAGCAGCACCCGCGCGCGCTCCTGCACCGAGGTCTTGCCCCAGGCTTCGGCGGCGGCGTGCGCGGCGTCCAGGGCCAGGTCGATGTCCTGGGCAGTGGAGCGTGGGAATTCGGCAATCGGTTGGCCATTGACCGGCGAGCTGTTGGTGAAGTACTGGCCACCCAACGGTGGCACAAACGCGCCGCCGATGAAATTGCCATAGCGGGGTTTGAAGGCCACGACAGCGCCTGGCGTTCCGGGTTGTGCGTAGATCATGCTGAGCCTCTGCGGGTCGATGCCTGTCCGACGACGGGCGATGGAGCCATGGTAAAAAGCCCCGCGTGCCAGACGAATGCATCGTTGGCAGTGGAGGTCTCGTCATTTGGTAGTAGGGGCGCGAAGGGTCGGGGTTCAGTTTGAGGGTTGTGGCGCTCGATGACCCAGGCGCCAAAAATGCCAAACCGATCGCTACAACCCCACCCTCCCCCCATCAACCCGCTGCAACCGCTGACGTTCATAACGCGGATAAAGATGGCTGACACTGCGGATCAATTCATACCGGCTCAAGCTGATACCGGCAAACCGCTCGGGTATCGGGCTGCGGATCATCTCGACCATGTCATCCCCCCGCGCCGCACCCTCAAGCATCAGACCATCGAGCCAGCCCAGGTAGTCGCGCATCTGCGCAAACGGCCGCGCATCGCTGGCCACCGGCCCGTGCCCGGGTACAACCACCTTCCAGGGCAAGGCTTGCAGGGTATCCAGGTCCTTGAGCCAAACCTCCAGCCCCGGGCTGTTGGGCGTGGTCAGAGCACGCTCATGGAACACCAGGTCACCCGCAAACAGCACGCCCGTCTGCTCATCGAAAATCGCCAGGTCAGCGCCGGTATGCCCGCCCAACGCCAACAGCCGCAGCCGGTGGCCGCCAACCTCATGAACGCCTGGTTCCAGCACTCGGGTCGGCAGCACCACCTCGGTGCCGCGCATCCAGTCGCCGACCAGGCGGTACATGTTCTCGGCCATGGCGTCGCCCTGCTGGCGCAAGAGCTCGCCAGTGCCTGCCAGGGCGCCAATCGGCACATCGGCAAACGCCTGGTTGCCTAGCACATGGTCGGGGTGGTGGTGGGTCAGCAGCAGTTCGACCACCGGCTTGTCGGTGATCGCGGCAATGGCCTGGCGCAAGGCCTCGCCATAGCGTTTGGACGGCCCGCTGTCGATCACCACCACGCCGCAGTCGGTGACAATGAACGCCGTGTTGACGACATTGCCGCCATTGCCCTTGGCGAAATTGTCGGTGCTGCCCTCCAGCAACCAGGTGCCCTGCGCGATCTGCCGGGGCGTGAGGCGATAGTCCAGGTCGGCCCAGGCCGGCAGGCCCAGGCATAGCAGCAACAGCAAGGTCCAACGCATGGCGGGCGCCTCGGGTCAGGGAATGAAAGCGAGCAACACGCTCAACGAACGGTCGCCTCGAAGCGGTTGCCACTGTTGTCCTGCAACACCAGCCGGGTCAGCCCAGGGCCCTGGATATCGAAGCCCAGGTTGGGGTTTTCGCTGACCGCCGGGTACAGTTCCAGGCTGGCCAGGCGCTGGCCATCCGCGTCTTGCAACTCGGCATGGTTGAGGAAGAATTCGGGGATGCCGCTGACCAGGCCGTTGTCCATCGGGTGGGCCACCTGCAAACGCAGGCGGCTGGTATCGCCTCGCGGGTAGCGACCGCCCAGCACTTCACCCAGGTGTTCCTCCCAGCCGGGCTGGCTGCGCACCACGCTGGGCGCCGTACAGCCTCCACCTGCAGCATCGATCAAGGTCGAGCCGACATGCCAAAGGCCGTCGCGGGTCAGCACCGCCGCACGCAGCGGCGTGGCCTGCTCAATGCGGATGCGCACCGACAGCCACGGCAGCACGCGCTCGCCCGGCTCGAAATCGACGATGCGCGGCAGCGGGTTGAGCTCGGCCCAGGCAATGATGCGTACCACCTCGCCGGCGAACGCCCGGGCGTCGATTTCCAGCGGCACCTGGCGTGCGTCCTCGGCAAAGGGCGGCGCCAGCAGCTTGACCCGATCATCGAAGACGAAAGCGGCCTGCCCCAGCAACTGCTTGTGGTAGAAGTCCCACATCACCGACGGTACCGGGTCCGGGTGGGCACTCGCTTCAGTGGCCAGGCCCTGCGCTGCCCAGGGCATCCAGCAGGCCAGCAGCATAGTCGTTCGCCAGTTCATCACCTGCTCCTAGGGTTGTCACTCCTCGACGTGCACGCTGTCCAGGTAGGTGCGCACTGCCCACAGGGCTTCCTGGCTCAGGTAGTCGGCCATCTTTGGCATGTACACCCGCCCGTCACGCACCGCGCCGTGGCGCACCCGCTCGACAAACCACTCATCCCCTGCCTCGCCGACATCGAGCATGCGCAAATCCGGGGCGATGCCGCCGGACTTGGCTTCCAGGCCATGGCAGGCAGCGCAGTTCTGGTTGTACGCCGAGGCGCCGATTTCCACGGCCTTGTCGTGCTCGGCGGAGGTACGGTACGGGTTGACCGCCGCCCAGCCGTCGCCGTCCAGGCTGACCCCGGCGTCCTTGATCGGGGTCAAGCCCTTGGTTTCCACTGCCTGGGGCACCACGTTGCCATGGGCCCAGGCCGCACCGGTCAGCAAAGCGCCGGCCAGCAGGCCTGTAGCGAGCAAGACGTTGCGTTTTGTTGTCATTGTTATGCCCTCAAGTTGCACGCAAGGCCTCAACCACAGAGGCCGTGCCGCCATCTTAGAAACAGCCCGCAGGCGGCCGTATGCTGCTTTGGTGGCCGGGCCGTACTCCCTTGGTAGTAGGGCTTGTGGCGAAGGGCCAAATGAGGTGCCGACCGGGAACTTTTCCCGGCAAGGGCGGGACTTTTTCCGTATCCCCGACAGCCGCCCCGCCCCACCCTGTGCAGGCCAAAACTCCACAGGGAACTGCAACCATGACAATAAGATCGCTACCCGCCCTTTCCCCTCTGGCCCTGGGCGTGCGGGCCCTGCTGCTGGCCGGTAGCCTGGCCCTCTGCACGGCGGCCACGGCGGCCAGCGCGACCGCGGCACCGGCCGGCAAGAACGTGACCTGGGAAGACATCGCCAACGACCACCTGACCACCCAGGACGTACTGCAGTACGGCATGGGCACCAACGCCCAGCGCTGGAGCCCCTTGGCCCAGGTCAATGACCAGAACGTGTTCAAGCTGACCCCGGCCTGGTCGTATTCCTTCGGCGACGAGAAGCAGCGCGGCCAGGAATCCCAGGCCATCGTCAGCGACGGTGTGGTCTACGTCACCGGCTCGTACTCACGGGTGTTCGCCCTCGATGCGAAGACCGGCAAACGCCTGTGGACCTACAACCACCGCCTGCCGGACAACATTCGCCCGTGCTGCGACGTGGTCAACCGCGGGGCGGCGATCTACGGCGACAAGATCTACTTCGGCACCCTCGACGCCCGCCTCATCGCCCTGGACAAGCGCACCGGCAAGGTGGTGTGGAACAAGAAGTTCGGCGACCACAGCGCCGGCTACACCATGACCGGCGCCCCGGTGCTGATCAAGGACAAGACCAGCGGCAAGGTATTGCTGATCCACGGCAGCTCCGGCGATGAGTTCGGCGTGGTCGGCCAGCTGTTCGCCCGTGACCCGGACACGGGCGAAGAAGTGTGGATGCGGCCCTTCGTGGAGGGCCACATGGGCCGCCTGAACGGCAAGGACAGCACGCCGACCGGCGACGTCAAGGCGCCGTCCTGGCCAGACGACGCCACCACCGAAACCGGCAAGGTCGAGGCCTGGAGCCACGGCGGCGGCGCCCCTTGGCAGAGCGCCAGTTTCGACGCCGAGAGCAATACCATCATTGTCGGCGCAGGCAACCCTGGCCCCTGGAATACCTGGGCGCGCACCTCCAAGGATGGCAACCCCCACGACTACGACAGCCTCTATACCTCGGGCCAGGTCGGCGTCGACCCGAGCACCGGCGAGGTGAAGTGGTTCTACCAGCACACGCCGAACGATGCCTGGGACTTCTCCGGCAACAACGAACTGGTGCTGTTCGACTACAAGGACAAGGACGGCAAGGTGGTCAAAGCCACCGGCCACGCCGACCGCAACGGCTTCTTCTACGTGGTGGACCGCAACAACGGCAAACTGCAGAACGCCTTCCCCTTCGTCGACAACATCACCTGGGCCAGCCATATCGACCTCAAGACCGGGCGCCCGGTCGAAAACCCCGGCCAGCGTCCGGCCAAGCCGCTACCGGGTGAAACCAAGGGCAAGCCAGTGGAAGTCTCGCCGCCGTTCCTGGGCGGTAAAAACTGGAACCCCATGGCCTACAGCCAGGACACCGGCCTGTTCTACATCCCCGGCAACCAGTGGAAAGAGGAGTACTGGACCGAGGAGGTGAACTACAAGAAGGGCTCGGCCTACCTGGGCATGGGTTTTCGCATCAAGCGCATGTACGACGACCACGTCGGCACCTTGCGCGCCATGGACCCGAGCACCGGCAAGCTGGTCTGGGAGCACAAGGAGCACCTGCCGCTGTGGGCCGGCGTACTCGCGACCAAGGGCAACCTGGTGTTCACCGGCACGGGCGACGGCTTCTTCAAGGCCTTCGACGCCAAGACGGGCAAGGAGCTGTGGAAGTTCCAGACCGGCAGCGGCATCGTCTCGCCGCCGATCACCTGGGAACAGGACGGCGAGCAGTACATCGGCGTGACCGTGGGCTACGGCGGCGCCGTGCCGCTGTGGGGCGGCGACATGGCCGAGCTGACCAAGCCGGTGGCCCAGGGCGGCTCGTTCTGGGTGTTCAAGATCCCGAGTTGGGACACCAAGACCGCTCAGCGTTGATCCCTGCGGGGCGCGGCTAGCCCGCGCCCCGCAACAGCCCTGCTTTCGCCGAGAGCCTTTTGCCATGAACTACCTGCCTTTTGCCCTGCTGCTGGCCCTGACACCTGCCCTGGCCGCGAACGCCGACGACGATGGCAACGATACCCCCTTGACCGTCAACGGCTGTGTCATCGCCGAAGCGAGCCAGTGCCCGGGGGCCAATCTGCGTGGCGCCAACCTGGCCAACCAGGACCTGCGCAAGATGAACCTGGCCGGCGCCGACCTGCGCGAGGCCGACCTGCGCCATGCCCAGCTGGATCTGGCCAACCTGGAAAAAGCACGCTTGCAGGGCGCCAACCTGACCCGCGCCAGCCTGCAGCAGAGCAACCTGCGCTTGGCAGACCTGAGCCATGCCCGGCTCATTGCCATTCAAGGCTGGGGCCTGTTCGCCCAAGGTGCGCAGTTTGAAAGTGCCGACCTGAGCGCTGCGTACCTGCAGTTCGCCAGGCTTTCTGGGGCGAAGATGCACCAGACCAACCTGCAGGCGGCGGACCTGGAGATGGCCTGGCTGAGCAAGGCAGATCTGCAAGGGGCCAAGCTTGGCGATGCCAACCTGCAGGAAGCCAAGTTTGGCCAGAGCAACCTGGCAGGGGCCGACCTGCGCGGGGCGCGGCAGCATTATGGGAATTTCCAGGAGGCGAATATGGAGGGGTGTGCGGGGTGTCCTGAGACTTGGGATAAATGAGTTGGGGTGTTCGCCGTGGGGTTTTTAGCGCCTGTGAGATCGAGCGCCGCCCGCGCGGCGCTTCGCGGGGCAAGCCCGCTCCCACATCTGTTTCGGGCCAGTGAGGCCTGTGGCATTTGCGCGCGCCCCCTTGTTTGTACGACGCGATATCGAGGCGGTCGCCAAGGGGCCGCGCGCCAATGCCTCAGGAATAACTGGCCCGAAACAGATGTGGGAGCGGGCTTGCCCCGCGAAGCGCCGCGCGGGCGGCGCTCGATCTCACAGGCGCCAAACCTATCAAGCCGAACGCTTGGGGCCTGCCAGATTTTTTGTGTGCCCCCCACAATCCTCATCCCCACCCCGCCACCCTCACCACCCCCATGTCGATTCCCAGATGCACCAGCTCGGCATGGGAACTGACTTGCAACTTGCTCTTGAGCAACGTCAGGTGGTTGGACACAGTCTTGGCGCTGATGCACAACTGCTCGGCAATCACCCGCATCGGTGTGCCCTTGGCCAGCATCACGAAAATCTCCATTTCACGCTGGGTCATGCGCCGCATGCGCGGGTCGCTGGCGCTCTGTTGTGGGGTATACGCCAGCTGGGTGGCCAACCCTTGTTCGATGTAGGCATGCCCGGCCAACACCCGCTGCACCGCCTCGATCAACACCTCGGGCGCCGCGCTCTTGGTCAGGTAACCCGAGGCCCCCGCATCCAGCGCCTGGCGCACCAGGGGCAGTTCATCGTGCAGGCTGAAAAATAGCACCCGCAACTGTGGCAGGCGCTGGCGCAGGCGGCGGGTGGTTTCCAGGCCGCTGATGCCTGGCAGGCCAAAGTCCATGATCACCAGGTTCGGCACTTGCTCCTGAACCCGGGCCAGGGCCTCTTCGCCGCTGGCGGCCTCGCGCACCTGCAACGCCGGCAGCACTGCCCGCAGCAGGCTGGCGTAACCTTGACGGACCACCGCGTGGTCATCGACCAGGACGATATTCATCAGACCTCCACGGGCATGTTCAGGGCCAGCGCCCAACCGGCACCCGGCCGGCTGAGGATGCGCAATTCGCCGCCCAGGCTGCGGGCGCGCTCGGCCATCGAATGCAGCCCCACCCCGGGGCGCTGGGGCTGGCATGCGCCGCAGCCGTTGTCGCGGATCAGCAGGCGCACGCCCTTGGCGCTGCGTTGCAGGCGTACCCGCACCTGGCTGGCGCCGGCATGCCGGGCGACATTGGTCAACGCCTCCTGCAGCAACCGATACAAGTGCACCCGGCTTGCCCCACTCAGCGTCGGCAGGTGCTCAGCGACCCGCAGGCGGCAATCGATGCCCTGGCTGGCCTGCCATTGGCTTACCAACTGGCCGAAGGCTTCGGCCAGCGGTACCTGGTGCAAGGCCACCGGATACAGGTCGTGCACCAGCGCACGAAAGCCCTGCTGCAGGTGATCGCAATGGAGTGCCAGGGCCTGCGCGGTCTGCTCCACCCGCGCAGGCTGGTCGGCCACCCTGCGCAGCAGGCAGGCCTGGGCGCGGATGCCCGCCAGGTATTGCCCGAGGTCATCGTGCAGGGCCTGCGCCAGCCGTGTGCGCTCCTGCTCCTGCACCGCCAGCAGGGCCTGAGTCAGCTGGGCATTGGCGGCCTGGGCCTGGGCCAGCTCATCCAGCAAACCCCTGCCCCGGCGCACCGCCCAGCGGATCTGCAGCAACGGCAGGAGCAGCACTTTGACCAGGCGCATAGGCGGTTCTCCTCAAGGGTTGCGCGCCCAGCCTGGGGTGCGCTGCTGCCCATCGTAGAACCGAGCACCCCCAGCGGATTTACTACCTTGGTGCCGGGTAACCGCTACTTTCTGCATAGGCCCGCAACCCACTGGGGTCATCAGCCACGGCCAACTACTACTTTAGTACTGGCTTTGCTGTCTATCGTCGCATTCACAAAGCACCCCTGCTGGCATGTAATGGGCCTATAACAAAAAGGACAAAGCCATGCCACGTGCCCTGCCCAGGCTGCCGCGCCCTTTGCTGGCGGCCCTTTCGCTGAGTCTGTCGCTGGGCGTCGCCCAGGCCGACACGACGCCGCTGTTCTCCGCCGAGGGCTATCGCACCGCCCTCTATCGCAGCCCGACCCCGCACCAGGTCGAGGGCGCCCAGGTTATCGATACCGCCACACTGCAGGGCCTGCTGGGGCAACAGCCCATGCCGGTGCTGGTCGATGTCTATCGCCGGCAATGGCTGCAAGGGCGCTTCATCGAAGACCACCCCCACACCAACCTCCCCGGCAGCTACTGGCTGGCCAACACCGGTGACGGTGAGCTGAGCCCGCCCTGGCAAGCCTACTTCGCACGCCATCTGCAAAAAGCCACCGGCGGCCATGTGGATCAGCCGCTGGTCTTTTACTGCCGCGCCGATTGCTGGTTAAGCTGGAACGCGGTAAAACGCGCAGCGACCCTGGGCTATAAGAACCTGTATTGGTATCGCGATGGCCTGGACGCCTGGCAAAACGCCAAGCTGCCGCTGCAAGCCGCGCAGCCAGAGCCCTTTCCCTGAACTGACCGCCTGCGAACGCGTGCCCGCCCCATCCAAGAACAACGAGGTGAAAAGGCCATGTACAAAATTCTGATTGCCGACGATCACCCACTGTTTCGCGAAGCCATCCACAACGTCATCAGCGATGGTTTCCAAGGCAGCGAAGTCATGGAAACTGCCGACCTGGACAGCGCCCTGGCGCTGACCCAAGCGCATGACGACCTCGACCTGATCCTGCTCGACCTGAACATGCCAGGCATGCATGGCCTCAATGGCCTGATCACCTTGCGCAACGAAGCACCGACCACACCGGTGGTGATCGTCTCGGCCGAGCAGGAAAAACAGATCGTGCTGCAGGCCATCACCTATGGCGCCGTGGGGTTCATCACCAAGTCCTCGCCGCGCTCACAGATGATCGAAGCGATCGAGCAGATCCTCAACGGCAATGTCTACCTGCCCCCAGACATCATCCGCGCCCAGAAGCCCGGCACCAGCCGACGCCTGAACGAGGCCCCGAGCTTCCCGCCGGAGATGCTCCAGGCCCTGACCCGCAAGCAACTGCTGGTACTGGAACGCATGACCAAGGGCGAGTCGAACAAGCAGATCGCCTACACCCTGGATATCGCCGAAACCACGGTCAAGGCCCATGTCTCGGCGATTCTGCGCAAACTCAATGTGCACAATCGTGTACAGGCGATCCTCAGTGCCGGCGATATCGACTTCGGCGACTACCTGCGCCGCTGATCAGGCTGCGTGGCGTTGCCGGCCAGCAGGTGGCTCATCGCGGTCTTGAGTTTCATAGGCCGCACCGGTTTGTGCATCAGGGTGTGGCCCAACTCACGGATCTGTTGCTTGAGTTCGTTGCTGTAGTTGGCGGTGATCATCATCACCGCCAACGGCACCGCACGGCGGGCATTGATCCGCGCCACCGCATCAACGCCATTGCAGCCGTTGCCCAGGTGGTAGTCGGCGATCAGCAGGTCGGCTTCGGCGTGGTAGTTGTCCACCTGGCGCGCCAGGTCTTGCTCCGAGAGTGCCGTGACCACCCGGCAACCCCAACCTTCCAGCAGTGTGCGCATGCCGGCGCAGATCGCCGCGTCGTTATCCAGCACCCAGACCCGCGCCCCGCGCAGGCGTTCGAGCATCGGCTCGCTGATTGCCAGGCTCGGCTGTGGCTTGGGCGCGGTGGCGCTCAGCGGCACCTCGACAGCGAACACCGAGCCCTTGCCGAGCCATGAGCGCACACGGATCCGATGGCCGAGGATGCCGGCGATCTTCTCCACGATAGCCAAACCCAGGCCCAAGCCTCGGTCCTGGTCCGGGCGCTGCACATCGCCACGCTTGAACTCCTGGAACATTTCGTCAAAGCGTTCTTCGGCGATGCCGATCCCGCTGTCCCACACCTCGATCCACAGGCCGCGGTGCTGGCGCCGACAGCCCAGCACCACGCGGCCACTGCGGGTGTAGCGGATGGCATTGCTGAGCAGGTTGCGCAGAATCCGCGCCAGCAGCTGGATGTCGCTGTGCACCACGGCCGAACAGCCCACGAAGTGCAACTCAAGCCCTTCGCTGCGCGCCACCTGGGCGTACTCGGCGGCGAGGTTGTCCATCAGCTCGCTGAGGGCGAAGGGTGCGATATCGGCCTTGATCACCCCGGCATCAAGCTTGGAAATGTCCACCAGGGTGCCTAACAGGTTTTCCACGTCTTCAAGGGAATTGCTGACATTACGCACCAGTTGAACACTCTGCTGCGGCTCGCGGCGCTCGAGCAAGGCGCTGGTGAACAGCCGCGCCGCGTTCAAGGGTTGCAGCAGATCATGGCTGACGGCGGCCAGGAACTTGGTTTTCGACAGGTTGGCCTGCTCGGCCTCGCGCTTGGCCTCGCGCAAGCGCGATTCGGCGTGGCTGCGCTCATCGATCTCGCGCAGCAGCTGGTCGTTGAGGCGGGTCAGTTCGGCGGTGCGCTCGCGCACCCGTTGCTCCAGGTTCTGGTAGGCCTGGTGCAGGGCCTCGGCGGTCTTGCGGCGCTCGGTAATGTCGCGGATCAGCACGAAGATCCCCACCACTTCACCGTTGGCCAGGCGGTTGGGGACGTAGGAGCCCAGCATGTAGCGCTCCTGATCGTTGATGTTGGTTTCGGCAAGCTCGAACGTCACGCTCTCCCCCGCCAGCGCCCGCGTCACGTAGGCTTCAAGGCGCTGGTAATGCTGCTCGCTGTGGGCCTCGCGCAGGCTCTGGCCGAGCATTACGCCGCGCGGCCAGCAATACCACTGTTCATAGACCTTGTTGGTGAACTCGTAGACCAGGTCGGCATTGAGGTAGGCGATCAGCGCCGGCACATGGTCGGTAATCAGCCGTATCCAGCGCTCGCTTTCGCTGAGGGCTTCGGCGTGCTGGTAGCGCTCGGTGATATCGGTGAAGGTGTTGACGAAACCGCCGGTGGGCAGCGGATGCGTACGGATTTCCAGCATGCGCCCGTCGTACAGGCGTTGTTCGCACTCGTGGATGACCCGCCCGTTGGCGTCGCGGCTGTCTGGGGTCAACAGGCTCAGTTCGCTGTCGCCGATCACCTCGGCAAAGGGCCGGTGGGCAGCGACTGGAGCCAAGCCGCTGAGCTCCAGAAAACGCCGGTTCCACAGCTCCAGAACCCCCTCGGCATTGACCATGGCCACCCCCTGGGACAGGTTGTCCACCGCCCGCTGCAACAGGTGCGACTTCTGTGCCACGGCCTGCTCGCGGCGCAGGGTTTCGCTGAGCTTGACCTCGGTGATATCGGTAAACAGGATCACTCGCCCGCCTTCGCAGGTCGGCCGTTCACTGACTTGCAGCCAGCGCCCGTTGTACAGCCGGTACAGCAGGTGCTCGTCGGCGTGCCCGCGGGTTTCTTCGCTGAACAGGCCACTGGCCGTCATCAGCCGCTTGACCTCGGCCAGGCGCATGCCGGCAATGATGCGCACCCGGGTGTTGGCCCAGAAGGCCTTGAAGCGGCTGTTGCACAGCACGATCCGCTGGTTCTGATCGAACAGCACGAAGGCGTCCGAGATGCTTTCGATGGCGTCGATCAGGTGCTGGTGGGCCGTCTCGGCCCGCAGTCGGGCTTCGCCGAGCAGATGGTTGCCGGCCTTGAGCTCGGCCATGGCCTGGTTCAGGGCATCGGTGCGTTCACGCACCTGCTCGGCCAGCACTACCGAATGCTGGAACGCCGCGTACGGGTCGTTGCCACGCGTCACGCCGGACTCGATGCGCTCGATCAGTGCGCCATTGATCCGCTGCAGCTTATGGTTTTCGTGCTGCAGCCGGGCGACCTCGGCCTGCAGTTCAGCGGCTGAGCGCAGCTCGGTTGCGGGCAATGGCGACCCCGGTGAAGGTCTGGTTGATGTGCATGCCATTGAACTGCTCTCCGTAGGTGTTGAAGCCCATCACCCGCTGCTCGCGCAAGAACCCGCCGACCTGCGCCAGGCTGCCCTGGGCTTCCAGCTCCAGGCGCCGCAGGAAGCAGTCACAGCCGATGGTCAGCAGCAACGGGCCGAGGCGCCGGTGCAAGCCATCGAACACGTTGTGCAGGTTCGGCAACAGTGGCCCTGGGGCCATGGCCGTGAGCACGATGCCGTTCTCCACCGCGCAGTAGAAGCTCAGGCTCAGGTCCGGGTGCACTTGCTGGATCGCCCGCACGTAGTACTGGTCGTGGAGACGTACTGCCAGCGGGTGGGCGGCGAAAACCCGGTGATCGAGCTCGGCCACCGGCACGCCGATGTGCCGGGCGTACTCCTCGGCAGCGGGTTCGGCATTGAGCTCGAAGACCCGGCGCTGGGCACTGTCGGCGCCGGTCACCACCAACTTTTCCTGGCGCGGCAGGATGTGGTGGGTGGTGAACACTTCGAAATCGAGCCAGGTGTTGACCAGCACCACCACCGCCGCACCGCTGTGGAAGGCGCCGCCGAAGTACACATGGGTGCGGGTCAGGTAGTTGTCATCGCCGGCCGAACCGCCGAAATGCGGGATGTCCCCCAGTGCTGCGCTCAGGGCGGCGAGGATCATCTCCTCGCGGCTGGACAAACCGTCGAGCAGGGTCAGGGCAAAGCTGTGGCCTTTGATCGGCGCCAGGGTATTGCTGCGGCAGGTGCCGACCAGGCGCTCGACCCGCTGTTGGGCGTCGATCAGGCTGAAGTGCTCCATTTCATCGATCAGTTCGGTGGCGATGGAGAAATGCCGATGATCGAACCCCACTGCCGTCACGCAATTGCGGCCGTAGCCCAGCGGGGTGATTTCGCCGGCACTGGTGCAACCGACCAGGCGGATGCCGCCGAAACCTTGTTCGAGGGCCTCGCCCAGCTCGCGTAGATTGTATTCGGCCGAACAGAAGAACAGCACGAAGCCCAGGTGCGGGTGCAGCAGTTGCCGCGCCAGGTCCTGGGCCGCCAGCCGCGCGTCGGTTGCCTGTGACATGGCGCTGACAACACCGTCGTTTTGGGCCTGCTGCATCGTGGTCTCCGGCGCGGGGTGTCTGAGGCTTGAGTGTACGGAGGACGCACGGGGGGGCGAATGCTACTTGGGTAGCGGGTTTGGGGTTCGATGGGTGTAGAGGGGGCGGTTCGGATTGGGGCTTGGCGCGAGATAGGGTTAGGGCTTGCAGGTGCCAGGCTTGGGGTTTTCAGTGCCTGTGAGATCGAGCGCCGCAGGTGCCAGGCTTGGCATTTTCAGCGCCTATGAGATCGAGCGCCGCCCGCGCGGCGCATCGCGACGCAAGGCCGCTCCTACATCTGTTTCGGGCCAATTATTCCTGTGGCATTGGCGCGCGGCTCCTTGGTGCCCCCCTCAATATCGCGTCGTACAAACAAGGCGGTCGCGCGCAAATGCCACTGGCCTCACTGGCCCGAAACAAATGTAGGAGCGGCCTTGCGTCGCGATGCGCCGCGCGGGCGGCGCTCGATCTGCGC